>ERZ1292640.1529-Hain-H43-02um-R1-1529-length-19043-cov-8_pt1 | contig 19043 bp, 22 predicted proteins | sample MGYA00564404_ERZ1292640 | MGnify/ENA primary metagenome ERZ1292640 (study PRJEB36523, sample SAMEA6512636) | groundwater metagenome | collected 2019-01-08 | study: AquaDiva: Metagenomics assemblies of 32 groundwater samples
GGTTATGGTAACATTACAATCTATGAGAACAAAATTCCTCAAAGAAAATAGATAATTCTTATCTATGATAATACTTTTGGGTGTAAAAGAAAAATCAAAAAACTAAATTATCTCACAAAGTTTTAGATTTGATAGGTATTTTATTTTTAGGTAAGTTCTTAGAAAGTATTAAAAGCTATCTTGACTTAGAAAATTCATGGGTTGGAAAGACTGGTCTTACTGGCTTAAAGGCGGAAGTATTTTCTCTGTGATATATATAATATGTTTAATTATTTTTCTTTCTTTAGTATATAATGAAGACTCTGCAGGCATAATCAATATTCCTTTTCCATTCATCGGAATACTTTTATTAAAATTTATATCACTTGTTGGCTTAATAGCTATTTTTCCTGCAATAGTATTTGTTATCTTTGCTGGATTATTTGACAATACATTGTATGTTTTAATTGGAGGAATATTGAATGTTTTCATATATTTTGTATGGGGTGCAATTGCTGGAATTATCTACGGAAAAATAAAAAACAAGAAAGCCGAATCAAACTCAACCACTAATTAGTTCTAAATCTAAAGCTGGTATTGCTTTTTACTGCACTCCTGCTTACTTTCACTCTAAGGCAAAACCTTAGAGATATATAGGACTTTGAAACGTTATATTTATTAAAGTGAATTGTTTTGTTGATTAGATGAATTACAAAGAGATGGGTTTTCTGATAAGCAGATATTTTATTTTAATGCTTTTGGCGATAAACAGCCTTTATTTGTTTTATGCAGTATTCACGCCTTTGACGCTCTACCCTTCGTATCTTGTTTTAAAGAGCATTTATTCCAATGCTATTCTAAATGCTGGGATAGGCACAATCAGTTTTGGTGAAGATTCAATTGAGCTTATTCAGGCATGTATTGCTGGCGCAGCATATTATCTTCTGATTATATTGAATTTGACAACGCCCATGAGCTTAAAAATGAGAATAAAAAGCATTTTTTTCCTTATTCTAACCTTTCTATTTCTGAATATAACAAGAATTGTTGTCTTTTCTGTGCTGTTCCTGAATGGAGCTGGATATTACTTTGATTTGGCTCATAAACTGGTCTGGTATGCTGGAAGCACGATATTGATTGTATTATTGTGGTTTGCCAATGTTAAGCTCTTCAATTTGCAGACAGTTCCTGTTTATACTGATTGGAAAGGAATTATTGAGGATATTTTTCCGAGAGAGAGATAAAAAAATAAAAATAAAATAGATTTGTGGGTTTTAAAGTTCACAACATATACAAGCCATATCAATATCAGTTAATTGATTAGGACTTATATCGACTTCAGGGTCTTTAACAAATTCATTTATTGGATCATCGGTGCACCCTATAATTGAATCTAATGAATTAGTTGTAGAAGTATTTGTTCTATATTCTACAAAAACTTGTCCAATCATACAAGAAAGATTTCCTTTATTCAAACAGATTTGATGACAAGAATTTTGCCCAGAAGACAAAACCAAGCCACATTTTTTGTCTAAGAAATCTATTGTTAAACGTTTATCCAGCATAGTATAAATCCTTGTGATGGTATTATCAATTTCTTTATTGAAAGAATCAACTTCTTGCTTAGTATAAACTTGATATTTACCAAATTTATCAGCCTTCAATTTTATTACATTTCCAGTTATATTCGCGGAAATTATTGAAGTAACAAGAGCGATTGCTAATGCTCCGAGAACAAGAACCCAAATTTGTTTTGTTTCCATATTTATTACCTCCTTTCATTAACTTTTGACTTGACAAGTCAAAGGAAAGGAGGCAAATTGATATATATATATTTCGGTGGTGGTTTAGAGAAAAAATATGGGGTGATATTTTAGAGCATCAAAGAAAAAAACATAATTATCTCATACGACAACTTATCTTCATTTGACATAAATCACTGATAATTTTTATTTTCTATTAAAAACTTGTCAAGATTTTCAGTCTATGACAAGTCTATGGAGTATACAGAAAACTGCGTAGCTTGTAGCACATTTTGTACGCTTCTGTCTGGAGAACTGCAACACAAAGAGCTACAAGTAATGCAGTTATCCATAACTATAAATCACTTCAGCAAACCAGCTTGTTCTTTCGCATCTATGATTGCCTGAACCTCAAATTTTTCTGAGGCTTCTAATAGCTCGCAATTTGCCACACTTAGAATAAAGCAATTGCCTTTTCGGGTTATTTTTGTTTCATTGCCCTCTTGTATAAATATTACTTTATCATTCGGATATTTTTCGCATGTGATATGCGTGACATTGCTCGCCTGCGCTTCTGCTTCATCCACACTGCCAATGACCACGACAAATAGGTTATTGACGAGAAAGTAGGGTATATACGAAGAATCCCTGAGAATACTTGAGCAATTAAGCAAACCAGTGGTATTTATTGTAGAATAAATCTTTCTCTCTCCTTCAAAAGTAATCTTTCCTTCAACTGGAACATTATTTTTTCTGGGGTCTTTTCTTAAAAGGATGTTGTTTTTTATTGTTTGTCCGTTGTCAATTTGATAAGTGTAGGTATAATGATAAATAGTTAACCCCATGTTATTCTCTTTAGTAAATGGGAGAGACTTGTATTTGAAAGTGTTGCTAAATAAGGCTATGTTTGAAAAGAAAACTGAGAAGATGAAATAAACAAGAATGGTGCCGACTGCAATTCCTAAAACAAGATAAAATATTAATCTGACGCTTCTTTCGCTTTCTTCTTTATTGATACTTTTAGATTTACTTTCTTTAGTGTCTTCTTTTGAAGCTTCTTTATTGTTTTTAGGCATTATTAGACTATCAAATGTTGGGTTTTAAAGATTTCTATGGTGTTTAAGCAGTATCGAAAATCTTGTAAAGAAAAGCATCAGCGGCGCGAACATCTCCTTCTATAAAAACACAGTTCTCTTGCTGGTAAACTTTATTTTCATTTGCTTTTTCGTAGACTATTAAGAAACTTGAGCAATTTTTTTCAGGCAAATTCAAGTCGCAAACGCCATAGCAAGCAGGAAGCACTTTTGACGCATAACTTTCTAGATTCGAAGCAAGCTCGTAAAGAATAATGCTGCTATTGCCAGAATCAATATACACTGGATTTCCTGCATAGTTATTGATATCTAGAAATATCGCTGTAGAGATATTGGCTAGAGATTCTTTTGAACTGCTGAGAGCCATTTGCTGGCCATTATAATCTAATATCCAGCGAGAATCGAAATTTTGAGCTTGCGCTTGGCCTGCACTTTTTTTTGAGCCATTAGAATCTTCTTGAAACGTTATGAAAGCATAGCCTATTGTGCTTATTACCATGATAAGAAGCATAATCATTCCGAAAACTCGCGTTCTTCTTTTTTGGCGTTTTTCTTTTTCTTCTTGTGTTTCTATTCTTCTCATAGATATCTTAGGAAAAAGATATTTAAAAACTTGATGATTATCTGGACATATGATGAATATTATGTGGGATTTTAATAATTGTTAAATAATTTCAATAAATCTTAAATATGATTATATAAAAATTCTAACAAAATAGTCCGCCTTCGGCGAAGTTCCATAAAATAGTTAATGTCTAACGACGTTAAAATATAATGATTATCTAATGTTCGAGGAATAAGTCGATGTAGGAAATAATAATTGGTGTTGCCTTCTGATGCTTTGCAGTCTTGCTGCGGGGAGATTCACTGCTTAATTGGGCTCTTTGGTTTTGCATTTGCCATACTTCATAAAATTTATTTCTGAACTGCCTGACTGCTAAAAATATATTAAATGTCCTAGAAGCATTGCTGCAACGAATAAGTTATTATTCCCTTGGATTCTGCGAGGAATCCCTCTGCAAATCTATATTGCGAGGAGCAGTTTCCTGCTGAAATTGAAATAATTGTCTCGTTTAATCTGGGGGTTTTGCTGGAATAAATTGCCTTAAACTTATAACCTTTCAAATTGTAATCTTTGCCAAGGGGCATTGTTGCTTTGAAAATTTCTTTTAGCGTGCTGTTTAGAATCCTGCAAGAATCTTCATTTGAAGTACAGGACTTTTTTTTGAAGCAATATCCTAAAATTTCCCCAATATTCGCGAAGTTGCGATTATCTAAAGTGCAATTGGTTGTGAATTCTTTCAAACTCCCCAGATAGCTGGAAAGCTCCTTGCTTTCTTTATCTGCGCTTGCTGGCTTATTTAGATTTAAGCCTAAAAAAATTACAAAGAGAATTGATACTAATACTACTATAACCACAAACCCTGCAATTTCTTCCTGCGCTTTTGTTTGAATCATTTTATAATTTTTTGGCTGAAACGTAAATTTGGCCCAGCTCGCATTTCATAGAACCTTTATTAGCTGCATCGTGCCTGCAGAGAGCAATATAACCGCCGCTAAAGCTATATTCCTGAGTTCTATTGAGCAAAGTAATTGTTTTGCAATTGGGATAATTTGCTCTTGTGCATTCGCCAGTTTTTTCAGGGTATAGAGATTCAACTTTGATGATTCCAATATCATGGCTCCAAAAGTCCTTATATGCTTTGCCAGAATTAATTCTTTCTTTAAGAGCAAAAACTTTATCGATATCCACGCAGTTATCGCATCTGTTATTTTTGGAACTCCATGCAAATTCTGGCGAGTCTGCCAGCTTCAAAGCTATTTCGCTGGATTTTTCATCTCGCTGCGAAACCGTATCATCTTTGAGACTGGAAATCCAGAAATTTAAAAGAAATATTGCAACTAAAACAAAGAAAATCATAATTGCAACTAGCACGAAAGCCATTTCCTGCACTTTTAACTGGCCTTTAGAATAAAGGACAGGATAAATCATTGTTTTTTCTCCCTATTTCTTTAGATATTGTGAAAATATTATTTAAATCAAAAGGTGTATTGTTTATAGCTTTCAGCGTGTTTGAATATTGCATTAAATCCTGCTCTAATCCGGATGTACATCCTGTTGAACTTAAACTCGCCCCTTTATTTAAGTATAAAAGAGAAAGCTCAGATGCTCTCTTCAATAATCTTTTTAGCTGGCATTCGTAGATTTCTGGAGCTGCAAAAAGCGCTCCATACAATAAAGAATTATCTTCTAAATTTGAGTCGTAATAGAAACTTTTATCTCCCATTATTATTTTATCGCCTATGACTTGAATTTCGCATCTCTTATCTCTAGAAGACGCAAAGCATAACTTTCTTGAAGCTTTAGGGCAAGTTTCGTAAGTTTCAGCTAAAAAGAAAGTAGAATTGAGATTATTCTGCTCTTTGAGCATTTCAATATCTTCTGCAAGAGCATCTGGAGCGAGAACTATGCAATATTGCGCGCCTTTTTGAATTATGAAGATTAAATCTGTAACTTTAAAGGGCATATTGAATGGCTTGACAAAAGCAAGAAATTCTTTTCCTTCTAAAGGCGTTTGAGAAAAAATATACTTGTCAGAAGACCTGCTGTTTATTGCATCCTCCTGATATTTTGCCCCCATTGTTGAAGAGACAGATGTTTTTATTCTCTGCTCACCAAAATCACCAGATGGAATGCACTCAAAGAATAATTTTGTTGCTACTGGAAATGATATTAAAGTAATCTTATCTTCTTCGAGACCTGTGCCTGCTGGATAGAGGAGTATATCAAACTGCTTTCCGACTATAGTATTTTCCTGCTTTTTTAATAAATTAAGCATATCAGAAGCAAAGTAGAATGCTATAAAGATTGCTGCAGAGCCGATTATAATGGCAAATAACCAACCAAAGCTAAATTCAAATCCTCTTTTGTTCTTGATGATATTCATTTTGATTATTTGCTTAGTTTGGCAAGGGCTTCAAGCGGCTCTTTGGATATTTTCAATTCAACTTTCCCAGATTTTGTTGAAATACAAAAAAATTCAGCTGACCGTGCATGCTCTAATAAATAAGAATTAATATTGCTGCCACAAGATTCTATAATTGGATAAAAAAATAAATTCTTATTATCCATTGAATGCTCTTTGAAATATTGCTGTCTTGGCTTGTCTGCTGTGGAAGAGGGACCATTTAGATTTCCAAAACATACGAAATTAATTTTTGCTGGAAGAGAGCCTTGAAATGAAAGAGATTGGCCTTGGCTGCGATATGCTCGCTCAACTTCATTTACGAGATTTTTATTGAAAGTTCCGAGCTGAATGCAATCTCTGGTTTTGATAAAATTCGTTATGACGTATCCTGCGACAAATAAGACAATCGCAATTATAATTACTGAAAAAATCATTCCGAACGAGAGTTGAATCTGCCCCCCTTTGTGCATAATTAAGAACAGAAGAAAGAGATAATTAAAGGTTTCGTTATAGTGAAACCTTTAATTATGGGAAAAAATAAAAAGAAAAATGTTATTGATTAGCAACAAATGCATCTGCTATAGACTCCAACTTTATCGATAGTTGTAGTAGTTGCATTAAAACCTGTTTCTATTTCCATAATCTCTTCTGCATTGCCAGCTAAGCCACAGCCTATATTTGTCTCATCGCCACAGCTTGGCATTGGTTGATTATCTCCCCATCCAAAAAGAGAAACTTGATGTAAATCTCTTTGTCCATCTTGTTTTAAGGCAACATAACTCGTATAAGTTGAAAATCCTATTGTTTTTTTGCCTTGTGCTTTACAAGTTGCACCACACCACCTGTTTTCTGACTGGTCAGGTTCAACTTGAACACAATTACTCAGCATATTAAGAATTCCCTGATTTGTTGCAAAATTTTTTAATTTGGCATCCACTTCAGCAGTTGTATAAACCTGGGGTGCTTTCTTTGAGCTGTCAAGCTTGACCTTTATCACATTACCAGTTATATTCGCAGAAATCACAGAAGTGACGAGCGCAATGGCTAATGCACCTATAACAAGAACCCAAATTTGTTTTGTTTCCATATTACCTCCTTTCATTAAATTTTGACTTGAAAAGTCAAGTGAAAGAGGGCGAAATGATATATATATATATTTCGGTGATTGGGCTTGTTTGTAAAAGATAGAATGCTTATGTAGTTTACTTACATAATCCTTATTGAGTATTGAATTATTATGTTTACTAACGAAAAGCTTATATAGTCACTAACATAAAATATACTATGAAATACGATGCACATATTCAGGCATTTAATGAAAGAAGAGAAACCATAATAAAATGGGCAATTGATATAAGGGGGATTGAAAGTTCCCAGAGAATTATCGGAGACAATGCTTCAAAAGCAATTTGCGAACTGCTTTCAGCATATTTGCATAAAAAGAGGGCTGTAGAAGAAGGATTTCAATTAAACCATTCTTGGTTTAAATCTGAGGGAATTTATGAAAGACTGCCTGAATTCGAGAATAAATCAAAACTTATAGAAAAAATGATTGAGTTAGAAAAGCTTTGTGAAAATTTATCCTATGGCTCTCCAAAGCCAGTTGAAAAAATAAAATTGACCCTTGAATTATTTAAATATCTTGAAAGTATTCTTCAGGAGATGCTGAAATGAAAAGAAGCACGCTTATTGGCTATACTATGAGCTTTGCGTCTTTTCTACTAGACAGCGAAGCTGGAGAGAAAATAAATAAAATAATTCTTTTTGGCTCTGCAGCAAGAGGAGATTTTAATGAAAAAAGTGATATTGATTTATTTATAGATGCCCCAGAAGAAATTGAAAAGAATATTGAAAAAACCCTTGCTTCATTTAAGTATTCTAAACTAAATGAAACTTGGAGATTAAAGGGTATGAAACATGAGATCTCCCTCAAAATAGGAGATTTAAGCAAATGGACATTGAAAAGAGAGGTAATAAGCTCTGGAATTCTTCTTTATGGAAAATACAATGAAATTCCTGAAAAAACAAAATATTATCTAATGATAAGAATGAGTCTTGAAAATATTAAATTTTCCCAGCAGATGAAATTGTGGAGAAATCTATATGGTTATAAGCAGAAGGTTGGCAAAAAGATTTATATCAAGGAGGGCTTACTGAAAAAACTTAATGGAAAGAAAATAGGAAAAGCAGTTATATTGATTCCTATGGAAAATAGAAGAGAAATTCTGAATCTTTTAAACAAAAATAAGATAAGATATTCTGTTAATGAGCTCTGGTCTGATTCTTTTTGATGCGATTTACTTCGGTAATATTGCCGTGCTGCGTGATTAATGCAATATTAGATTTTGGCTGCACACAAAATAAGATTTTTACTTCGCCAATCCCTTCAATGTGCCGGAGACTTTCAGAATTTTAATTTTAAAGGGTGAGAGGGCGAATGCCGCTCTAATATTCTCAATTTCCTTGCGATTGACTGCTATTATGATTTGGGAGGCATTAGCGCTCTTGATAAAAAAAGGAGATGCTTTTGCCCATCCTAAGACTCCTAGATAGTCTAAGATTGTTTTTTCTATTTCATCTTTGCTGGCTTCCAAAAGAAGATATCTTTTGTGCAGTTTCATTGATGGCTTGAGTTTCATTTTATGCTATTGCGTGTTTAAATTATTAAAGTTTGATTGAGAATTGCATTAATAGACTTTTTCATTGCATTGCTTTCTAAAGCAAAGCCTATATTCTCAGCAGTTCCTATCTTGAAATTATTTATCCCTATTACTTTGCCAGATGTCTCAATTAATGGCCCTCCGGAATTGCCAGGATTAAGAGAAACATCGGTTTGAATATATTCGTTAAATCCATTCGCGCCTTCCCTCTTTAATCCTGAAATTATTCCTTCTGTTACTGTAAATGAAAGTCCGAGGGGATTTCCGATTGCAATTACTTTGCTGCCTATTTTGAGAGAATCTGAATCTGCAAATTTTAAAGACTTATAATTTCCCTGAATTTTTATCAACGCTATGTCCCGAACAGAATCGCCGCCCAAATACTCTGCTTGATGCTCTTCTCCTTCGTAAGTAAATACTGATAGCTGACTGGCTTTTGAAAGCACGTGCAGGTTGGTTACGATTATCCCTGAATCGTGAACAATAAATCCCGTGCCCATGGACTTGTCAGTTATTACACTAACCACTCCCTTTAAGTCATTTTCAATAACTCCTGAAAAATCTCCCTTTGTAGATTTTAATTGATTCAAATCACTATCGAATGTGCTCTGCTGTTTTGAAACCTCTTTGTATAGGTCATTTAGTTTTCCTATTGCTGAAGAAATATCCTTGAAGTTCTGCTGGTATTGAGCTTCTGTTTGCTGTTCCTGCAGAGTATGATTTGAAAATAGATTCAAGATGACCTCTTCGCTTTGCTTTATAGCAGAAGCAGTTATGTTCTTTGTTTTTTCAAGTTCGCTATTTAAATTAGAGACTTTGGAAATTAAGACAACGAAAGAAGATATCTGCAAAACTATCAAGATAAATACTAAGGCATATAAGATGCTTTCGTGTTTTTTAATATTGTAATACTTGGTGTTTTGCATATAATGCTGATTCAGAGGATATTTTTATAGTTTGCTAAAGAGAGATATTGTGAATTCTGGTAATGAGAGATTAACGCAGAATAAAATACCCAATAAATCAAAAATAAAATGAGAATAAACTAATTATGGAGAATTAGGTTGATTATGCTACATTTATACCTAATTCTCCAGACAGAGAATTTGGAACCAAAGGTAACCAAATTATCCAAATTCTATGTAACTAAAAAAATTTATATTTAGTAAGAAATATTAATCCTAATAAGATATAGTGAAAAACATAAGTCTTTCCCTAAATGTCAGAAACGATTCTGAGCACCTCGAGAAGTCACAAAACCCTTCGGGTTTTGTTTGCGGTTTTGTGACCGCCGGAGAAATCCGCGGTAAGAGAACCGCAGAATGAATTCCGCGGATTTCTACGAGCGTTAAAAATTCTCTCAGTAATCAACGACAAAATGGGGAAATTTTAAGGTCGTTGATTATAATTAGAGTTTATCTCTATCTGTTCATACGTAAAATTTGGCAACTTATTATCAGGCTTACTCTTAGAGCAGATATTTGTTTAGAATTCTCTGTCTGTATAATTCTGAAAGATAATGCTCTAATCAACAGAATTATCCATGCCTTAAAAAATTTCATTTAAAAACCTATTTAAACCCCCAGATATTTAGAGCATCATGAAGATACATACGATTGGGGGTTACAATGAGGTGGGAAAGAACATGACTGCTCTTGAAGTTGGTGAAGATGTGATTCTTTTTGATGCTGGTCTTTTTCTGCCCGCAATTGTCGGTATTGCAGAAAGAGAAAAAATTCCTACTGAAAAAGGTATGCGGGAGTTGGGTGCTCTGCCTCATGATATTTATTTAGACAATAATGGCTTAAAAAATAAAGTCAGAGCTATTTTAGTTTCTCACGCTCATTTGGACCATGTTGGTGCGATTCCTTATATTGCCCCCAGATATGGTGCAGATGTTGTTGGAACAGACTTTACAATGGAAGTTTTGAGACTTATAATGGAAGATTCCAATCAAAGAATAAAAAATAAAATCGTTTCTGTTAAACCTAACGGCTCTTATATTGCCCGAGGCAAAAGAGATTATCGAGTTGAATTTCTGAACATTACTCATTCCACACTGCAATGCAGCCTTATAGCAGTTCACACACCAGAAGGAATAGTTTTATATGCTAATGATTATAAATTAGATAACACGCCAGTTTTGGGAGACCCGCCAAATTATAAAAGACTGAGAGAATTGTCTAAAATTGGGGTCAAGGCACTTATTGTTGATTGTTTGTATGCTCCAGATGATAGAAAAACGCCATCTGAAAAAATAGCTCGGGGCCTGCTTGAAGATGTTTTCTTTACCACAGATAATCATAATTCGGGCATGATAGTTACGACTTTCTCATCCCATATTGCGCGATTAAAAACAATATCTGAATTTGGAAAAAGGCTTAATAGAGAAGTGGTTTTTATGGGCAGAAGTTTAAACAAATATGTTACTGCTGCGAATAATATAGGCAAAGCACCTTTCAGAAGCCAAGTTCAACTGATAAGTTATAAAAATAAACTTGAAAAAGTATTAAAAAAAATAAATCATAATAGGAAAAATTACCTTATTGTCTGCACAGGTCATCAGGGTGAGCCTGGGTCAATATTGGACAGAATAGCCAGAGGGCAGCTGCCATTTAAATTAATGCTTGATGACCATGTCATTTTTTCTTCAAAAACAATTCCTGCTCCAGTTAATGAGCTAACTAAAGAACAACTTGAGAAAAGACTTAAAAAAAGCCATGTGAGAATATTTGATAACGTTCACGTATCAGGTCATGGTGGGCGTGAAGATTTAAGAGACCTTATAAAATTAGTAAATCCAGAGCATGTAATTCCTTCTCATGGCGATTTATCAAAACTTGCTGCTGGAGCAAAACTTGCTGAAGAGATGGGATACAAACAAAATAAAAATGTTCATTTGATGTGCAATGGCAAGGCATTGCATATATAGAAAATGAGAGATGAAATTTGGGCTGGATTGAAAAATGCAATTGAAAGAGGAGCTAGTTTAGAGCAAGCTGTTCAAAGTTTCATTAGTGCAGGATATAATCCAATAGAAATTAAAGAAGCAGCAGGCAGTTTCAGCCAAGGAGCTACAAATATAGTGCATACACAGCAACCTTCTATTCAGCAGTCTGCAAACGCGGGGCAGCCTCAGACAAAACCAGATGTAAAAAATATGAATAATTTGCCTTCTGTTGAGCTTTCTCAAGGAGATGACAAGCCATCATCTGAAAACAATGTTTTTACTGGCGCTCCAAATAAAGTTTTATATGTTCCTGGTGCGCAAAACAAAACAGTTCAACAGCCTTCCCAAGTAATGCAAAATGCCAGCCAACCGCAAAAAGCTATTGAATATATTCCTTTCGGCGGAGTTGATAGCACTAGAAAAAAGAAAATTATTCTTTTATTGGGATTTTTGATATTGCTTGTTGGCTTGCTCATAATTGCAGTATTTTATAATAAAGAAATTTTTGACTTTTTAAAAGAGTTTTATTGATAAATGATATACACACCAGCAGAAGATTCTTGGCTCTTGGCAGATAAGGTTAGAAAATATGCGGTTGGCAGAAAGGTGCTGGATATTGGGGCAGGCTCTGGAATTCAAAGCGAAATGGCTTTAAAGGCAGGTGCTGAAAAAGTTTTGGCTGTTGATATTGATGACGAAAGCCTTATGTTTTTAAAGAGAAAGAACTTTAATGCAGTAAAATCTGATTTATTCTCAAATGTAAAAGGAAAGTTTGATTTGATTGTGTTTAATCCTCCATATCTACCAGAAGACAAAAGAGAGGATGCTGAAAGCAGAAGAGCAACAACTGGAGGAAAAAATGGGGATGAGATTATATTACGATTTTTGAGGGATGTTAAAAAACATTTAGCTAAAAATGGGATTATCCTGATTGTTTTATCGTCGTTAACTCCAGATGAGCGAATTTTAAAGCTGATTAAAAAAAATAAAATGGAAAAAGAGATTATTGCTGAAAAAACGCTTTTTATGGAAAAATTAGAGGTTTGGAAGATTTGTTGGAAAAGAAGGGCTTAGATTTCTAAATCTGCAGATGATGATATTTTTTTAAGTTTATATAAGAATAAACAAAGAATATTATTACTATACCAGTTTTTAATTGAGAAAAAATCCCTGCATCTCTGTCGTGGTTGGATAAAATAAAAAATAGGAAAGTAATTAGCCATGCACGGCCAGTTTTGACAAACATCAGTTATTTATGTTTTAAAGTATATCTATGAAAGATAAAAATTCACTTTGATTCATAATTTTTAGTAAATACACTGAACAGCAATCTTTAAAACCCCTCTTTATTAAAGAATATCATGGACCAAAAGCTAATGTGGGAAGCATCTCTTCTTGAGAGACAAGTTCAGGAAACTGAGCAAGAAAAAGAATTAATAGAAAGAGAGCTCGATGAATTGAATGCGTTTAGTGACAATTTGGAAAGTTTGAGCGCTTCAAAAGAAAAGACATTGCTTTCTTTGCTTGGAAAAGGAGTTTTAGTAAAAACAGAAATTGTTGATAAAAAACTATTTGTAAATGTTGGCGCTGGCATTATGGTAAGAAAAACTCCTGAAGAAATCCAGAAAGTTATCAGCGGACAGATTGAAAGGTTTAATGAAGTAAGAATGCATCTCCTATCAAGAATTGAGAATTTAGGCACAAGCCTGCAAAATCTTCTTGAAGATATGCAAAAAGACCAAACAGCCAAGGACTGCGAGTGCGAAGAAGAGTGCGAAGAACATGAACATAATCATAAGAATTGCAAGTGTGAACATCACGAACATTAAATTTTTATAGATAAATTAAAAGTAGAAAGAGATAATTAAAGGTTTCGTTCTGATGAAACCTTTAATTAAAAGAAGAAAGAAAAAATTAAAGTTTGGTTTATTACTTATGCTTCTAATAGATTGTTTTTACTTAAAAAACTATCAGCATTAGTATTGGATGCCTTTTTTAGCACTTGAGACGCGGCTTTGGAGATATCTCCTAAACAGCAAAAGTATCTTATATTAGATGTCATAAATTTATATCTCTCATTACTCTCTTTATCAAATTCATCCTTCATTTCTTTTCTAGTGTCATCACATGTATTTACATAAGAATAAGCGAAGAAATCTTTTGGTCCAAATATTATAGAATCATCTTGATAGTCAAAATCATAACTTGCAGACGTATTTATTAAGTAACCAAAAAGCTCTACTTCACTAAAAAGACACTTGCTTCCTGGTCTTTGGTCTGCGCAATTGAATTGCCCATCTTTTTCTGAATTCGATGGATTAATCAAAAAGCAGTCTGAAAAAAGATTATTTATCTTTGCATCCACTTCAGCAGTTGTATAAACCTGAGGTGCTTTCTTTGAGCTGTCAAGCTTAACCTTTATCACATTACCAGTTATATTCGCAGAAATCACAGAAGTGACGAGCGCAATGGCTAATGCACCTATAACAAGAACCCAAATTTGTTTTGTTTCCATATTACCTCCTTTCATTAAATTTTGACTTGAAAAGTCAAAAGATGGGAAGCAAATTGATATATATTTCGGTGGTGTTTGTTGAATTAATCAGGCAACATTAGACTTTTGGCTGCACACAAAATAAGATTTTTTGGATAATCGGCAGATTTTTAAAGAGTTTTGGCTTATATAAATCAAATGAACAAAAAATATATTTTGCCGATTGCTTTGATTTTAGGGGTAATTTTATTAACTGGATTTGTTCTAGCAATGTGGAATTCTAACACTAATGAAATAACTATTCCTATAAAATCTGGTTGGAATTTAATTCCAGCAGTTAGTGGGGAGATTGGAAAAACAGATTCTCCAATAAAAATAACTGATTTCAAATACATATTTTTTTATGATGTTGATGATAATAAATATGTTCTAACAATGAAAGATGGAAATCCAACACAACGTAATTTTGATTTGGGTCCTTGGAGTACTGATATATATGTAATGCATACTTCTGTTTGGGCATATTCTGAAAAAGAGGGTGATTTAATTTTAAGATGGGGTTATCCTGGTTTTAATAGTCAATGGTTTGAATTACCTAAATACAATCTTGTAAAAGGATGGAATTTTATTTTTAGAACTCCTAATATGAAAGGAGTTACATTTGGAGATTTTAAAGGAACTTGTAATGTCCAAAGATTGTGTTCTTATGATAGAAATAATTGGGGCTGTATGAGTGGCAGTCAAATTTCAGATACTATTATGATTGCAAATAGTGATTCAGATGCAGGTCAAACAATTGTTATTAAAGTTTCAGACAATTGTAATCTTGGAGAAAATGCAATAAGCCCGCCAGCAATTCCTATTGATTTAGGTTCTTGTAATGATTCAGATGGTGGCAAGAATTATAATGTTAAAGGAATTACTAGCGGGATTAATACAGATGGAACTCCTTTTGATTTTGAAGACGGATGCGAAGTGAATAACACTAAAGTCCATGAATATTATTGTAAAGAACCGAATTTGAATGGAAATGTATTTGAAAAAAGAAATAATGATTATTTTGACTATACTTGTCCAAATGGATGCAGTAATGGAGCATGTACTGGGAAGAGTGCGGGCAGTATTCAATTTATAGAGCAAAATATTGGTCAGTTTAAATTTGATGGGCTATCTGGACAGGCACGAATAGAAAACCAATATAGTCAATTTCCTTTAGATCAAATGATACAAGGAGATCTTACAACATATAGTGCTGGACTTCCTGGAAACTCTACTATCGTAAAAGTTGTTATTATAAAAGTATCAGGTAATACGAATACGTTTTTGGAAAAAGTAATTAAAACCTATACTGATGGTAACTTTAACAGTCAGTTACTTTCTCCTCCTGCCTATCCTATAATGTACAAACTTAACTCTAAGACTGATGCAACTAACGAGTTGGCTTTATGGATGAGTTCTAATTATCTGGTCATTGTACATGGAAAGAGTGTGTTTATTGATGGCTCTAATGCGGAACAAATAATAGAAGATTACTTAAATAAATATCCCTCAACATTGAATTAAAATGATAGAATCAAAAAAGGGCGGAGTGATGATGTGGATTATAATAATCCTAGTTCTTATTGTTTTCGGCGCAGTAATTTATTTCTGGCTTTTTGGGGGAGATAGTGGCTCAATCATTAATAGCGGAAGTTCAATACCCTCACCTCCTGCATTGCCAACTGGATAAATAAATACCCTAAAGGCAGAGGATTCCTTTAGGATTCAACAAACCAGCTTGTTCTTTCGCATCTATGATTGCCCGAATTTTAAACTTCCTTTTTGGACATCAGCGCTTTCTTTATAAATTTATCGAACTTCAAAATGCCAAAATCGGAAACAATTCCTTTAATGTATTTTTTCTCAATTTTTTCAAATGCTGGATTTCTGACTTTTATATGCTGGGGTGAATTTTTCCAGACTTCGTGAAAATCCCGTTCTTCTAAAGGCAGATTTTTTGGCGTGAACTTCCATGAGTCTGCCGCAATGTACAGAGGCTTTTTATGCACTGACGCAATTTCTGCGATTGCGCCGCTTCCGATTTTATTGATGACGCACGATTTTAAGATTGCATCAGCTCCCAAAAAAACAACATCTGCACGCTTTATTGCCTCATGCATTGCCGAATCAACAAATTCAGTTACTTTTATGCCTGCTTTTGCAAGCTCCCTGCTGGTAATCCTGCCTTGAAAAAGTGGGCGCGTTTCAGTGTTATAAACCTCAAATTTTTTACCTTTGTTTTTTGAATAAATTAACGCTTTAATTACATTTGTCGAGTGGCAGTGTGTGAATATAATAGACTCATTTTTTATAATCTTGCAGACGAAGGAGTTTATTTTTTTCTGAGCTTTTTGAAAGTGAATGATAATTTTTTCTCTTGGATGCTTTTCCAATAAGTTAATAACATTAACGAGCATTGGCTCTGTAGGTCTAAGATTAATCAATTTTTTCTTTGTTTCGATAGTTGGTTTTAAGTAATAAGCAGCAATCGCCGCTTTTGCAATATCAGTTGCCCCTTGAATCTTGAGACTTTTTATGTTTGAACAGATTTTTCTAAACCTATCAGCTGAATTTTTCATTTTTAAAATAGGCAATTAGACTATAAAAAACTATTTAAGGGGGGCTTTCTTACTAAGCAGATAAATAGTTTAAAAAAAGAAAATGTTAGAAATGCTAATTAACCCAAAAAAAGCTGAAAGGCACCCATGGGAACTATTTTTTGTCGGACTCTTTTATGCCAGCATTTCGATGATTTTAGTTAACTGGATATTTGCTAAAGATGCTGTGCTTTCGAATTATGCTGGAATTTTAATAGTTACTTTTACAGTTATGTTTTCTATTCCTTTTATCTATTACACTATAAGACTGGAGGAAAAAAAGATAAATCCTAAAATGGAATCTATTTCTTTATTGAGGGAACATGAAAAAGCTATTAAAGCATTTTTATGGCTATTTGTTGGATTTGTTGTAGCTTATTCTTTTTGGTATATTGCTTTCTCTGCGCCACAGAATTTTAAGGCGCAAATTGAAACTTATTGTCTAATTAATAGGCCTGCGAATGTTCAAGAGTGCGCTGCGCAATACGGAATTAAGAATGCTGTTTCAACTACTGCATTGATAACTGGAAAAGAAAGATTTTTGCTGATTTTTACGAATAATGTTTTTGTTCTTATTTTTACGCTTATTTTTTCTTTGATTTTTGGAGCAGGAGTTATATTTATACTTGCTTGGAATGCCAGCGTAATTGCGGCGGCGGTGGGAATTTTTGCGAAATCAGAACTTAGCGCCATGCCTATGGGTCTGCTTAGATATCTTGTGCATGGAATTCCTGAGATTGCTGCTTATTTTATAGTTGCGCTTGCTGGAGGAATTGTATCTGTTGCTGTAATAAAGCACGAATTCGGAAAAGATAAATTCTGGGAAGTTTTGCAGGACTCTTTGAATTTAATAATTGTTTCAGTTATTGTGCTTTTTCTTGCTGCTTTGCTGGAAGTTTATGTAACGCCGAAGTTGTTTTAATTTTTTGTTTAATTCTTTCTTTCATTTTCAAATGTGCTTTTACGCAAGCAATTTCGTCATAAGTTATTTCTTTATCTGATATTCTCTCCTTAATTTGTTTAAGAGGTTCTGAATAGTCCTTTATTCTTTGCAATAAATAAACAATCTTCTTTTTAGGCATAATAAACCAAACTGCTAATTGCCCATGTTCAATAAGATTGATGATATGCGCCCATACACTTGTCTCTTTAATCACTCTTTCTTTAGCTATTTGTTGTATTGACAATCCTTTTCTAAGTGAAAGTAAGGTCTTTTGAGAGCTAAATTCTATTTTGCTTGCGTAATATTTTTTAAAGAAGTTTTTTATCTTCTTAGACCTTATAATTTCATTCTTGCTTTTTATAGGAAAGTCTTTATTAAAATTTCTTAACAGATTTCTTCTATATTTGTAAGTATTTCCTTGTTTTGCATAAGCCATCCATCCTTCTAAGTATTCAATAACTTGCTCTCTGTTCAATTGACTTTCTTTATACAATTCTTTCAATTCTTTCAGTTTGTTCTGAAATTTTCTGATATTAGCTTTTCTAGGTATTCTATAATGGAAGAATATTCTGAATCCTAAAAATGGAATACCTCGTTTAATATTAAGCACTTTAGATTTATCAGGGTGCAATTCAAGTTTAAGCTTTTCTTTTAAGAAGACATTAATTTTTTCTTTATATTCTTCAAGTTCTTTGGAAGAGTTTGACAAAATTATAAAGTCATCAACGTAACGAATATAATATTTAACTTTTAGAATATGTTTAACAAACTGGTCAAGTTCATTAAGATAGATGTTAGCGAAAAACTGAGAGGTATGACTGCCTAACGGCATGCCTTTTTGCTGTTCGCCCCCCCCCCCGATTTTCGAAGCAGTATTAAATAAAATCTGCTTGATAAGCCAGATTACTTTTTCGTCTCTTATTTTGCCTTTAATAATATTAATAAGTATTTCATGATTGACTTCTTCAAAATAGTGCTTAATATCTGCCTTCAGTACATAGCATTCTCTGGTATTATTTCTAGATACCTTTCTCTTGAACAGGTCAAACCTTTCAATTGCCTTTAATGTTCCTTTTCCTATTTGGTTTGCATGAGAATCATAAATAAAAGATTTTTGAAATAAATTGCATATAATATTAATAAGAGCGTGATGAATAATTCAGTCTCTAAATTTGCTCTTTGATATTTTACGAGTCTTAGGGTCAAGAATAATAAAAGTTTTAAGTGGCTTTGGCTTATAACCCAACTTTGACAGTTCATGAAAGAGCTCGTCGAGGAATTTTAATAATCTCTTAAAATCGTCTCTAGAATATTACTGGAGAACTAATTTTACTTTCTTTAAATATACTTAACTGTTTATCAGTTAGTTTTGTCAAAACTTTTCTTGAATTATTTTCAGCAGTTATTTCAGAAAGGGTAATTCTTTTTAGCTCACTGACTGTTTCTCTTGCACTCTCTTTTGAAAACTTCTCAATTATGCTTTCAATCAAAAAGCTAAGCACGCAGACAAAAATATGCGCACGCACTCTTCTTCCTTTCCAATGATAAACTGGGCGAACATACAAGAAGTTCTTGC
>ERZ1292640.1530-Hain-H43-02um-R1-1530-length-19040-cov-13_pt1 | contig 19040 bp, 20 predicted proteins | sample MGYA00564404_ERZ1292640 | MGnify/ENA primary metagenome ERZ1292640 (study PRJEB36523, sample SAMEA6512636) | groundwater metagenome | collected 2019-01-08 | study: AquaDiva: Metagenomics assemblies of 32 groundwater samples
GCCTATCAACATCCGATAGGCCACATTCACATGCTCCTCGCTCAGGCGAAATAATGTTTCGCCTGAAAAGCCCTGTCATTCTAAAGGGCTTCTTTGTTGTCACTTTTTTGTCATGTGACTTAACTTTGCCTATATCAAAATCCGATACAAACCCGGCGCTCGGAAGAAAAATATGTAGTAACATCCGTAGATCGTTAATTAGTCGTTGGTTGTAAGTTATCTTTTGGACCATTCCTTGTCTTGTCGGCAAAGTATTTTCTCTTTATCTTCAGGATGAAGCATTACTTCCTCTACTGCGCGTTCCATTCTGATTCCCTGCGAACCCTTGAGAAGAGCAACGTCACCGGCTTTCAAAATACTCTCCAGGTGTTTCCCTGCTTCGCGCGAATTTTCAAATTGAAATATATTGTTCTCGTCCATTCCGGCGATAAGAGCGCCTTCCGCTATCCCCCGCGCCCGAATACCAACGGTAATTAAAATACCGCAAACACGCCCGGCAATTTCTCCGATGCGTTTATGCTCTTCTATCGAATACTTGCCAAGCTCCAACATATCGCCCAATACGGCGATTTTGCGCCCCCTGACCACTAATTCTAAAAGCGCGTTAAGAGCCGTTTCGGCAGCAATCGGCGAAGCGTTATAAGTATCGTCAATAATAAGTGAATTCTTCACTCCGGGGATAAGTCGCAATCGCCCAGGCGGCGTATCGTAAGAAACAAGCGACTCTATCATTGTTATCATGTTAAGCCCGAGGGCGTTGCCGGTGGCAAGCGCGGCAAGGGCGCTATATATCGGATTTCGCCCCAAAACACCCCTTATGCGCACGGGGATGCTGTTGCCGTCGTAATCAACTTTAAAAGTCATTCCTACCGGCTGTTCGTTCCCGCTTTCCCCTTCGTAAAGAACAAGCGGATGAGAACCGATAAGCGTTGCCCCGTCGGTAAAACCATAAGTCGCGACGCGCGCTTTGGTTTTTCCTTTAACCGCGAGTACTTCAGGGTCGTCCTGATTCAGTACAAGAAATCCATCAGGTCCTAATGCTTGGGCAAGCAAAGCATCTTCTTCGTTCACGGCCTCGGGTGAAGAAAAAAATTCAACATGAACGGGAACCCTGGGGAAAGCGGTAATTATATTTATGTCGGGAGAAAGCCACTCGGCTATTCTTTTTATATCCCCGGGATGATCAGAACCGACTTCAAGAACAAGCCACTCCGGGTATAATTTACGATTAACAATTAACGATAAACCATCAAGTATGTTTAGGATCCAAATAAGTGGGTTGTTCCAGCCATTATCGCATCCCAAAATAGTGAGCGGAATGCCAATCTCGCTGTTAAAACTCTTTTCGCTTCTCCTGACAAAAAAGAATTTTGAAAACACGGCGTAAATCGCGTCCTTGGTTCCGGTTTTACCCACGCTTCCGGTTACAGCGACGATGCGCGGCTTGTATTTGCGAAGCACGAGCCGCGCTTCCGCGAGCAATATGGCGATTATTATTTCTTTTAGAGTTTTTTTAATCATTTTTTATTTCTTATAACTTGTAGCGTAAAGCGTGTAACTTTTTTTGTCTGGAATCGTGCGTTTCAAGTTTTACGTTTTAAGTTTTAAGTTCTACGATTATCTATCTGGCGGCAGTTCATAATAGTTTATCAGAAATTTGGTTATATTCATGAACGGCATCGTTAGCGTATGCGAGGCGTATTGTTCACCCTGCGGATCTTCCGTAAAAAGAAAAACTAAAAAAGTCGGGTCATAGGCCGGAAAATACCCGAAAAATGAATGCAAAAAACGGTCTTCATAATAACCCTTGCCGTCGTCTTTCGTAAGCTGGGCCGTGCCGGTTTTCGCGGCAACGCTGTAATTTTCTATCTTGACCGTTCCGCCAAGAAGAGCCTTGTCCACTACTTCCACGAGCATTCTGCTTATTTCTTCCGATGTCGATTGTTTCAAAACTTGTTTTCCTTTTCCATATGCAGTCTTATCCGAAAAGCCCCCTTTGTAGTCTATTTTTTCAACGAGATGCGGGGTAACAAGATACCCGCCATTCGCAAGCGCGGAAAGCGCCCGTGCGGTAGCTATCGGCGTAAGGGCAATCCCCTGCCCGAATGAAGCGTTGGCAAACTCTATATCCCTGTCGGTATAAAGATTTGATATGAGATTCCGCCCTTCCCCGGGCAAATCAATGCCGGTTTTTTCCCCAATGCCATAATCCAGAAAATAATTCTTGAAACGCTCGCGACCGAGCTTTTGCATGGCGAAAACCGCGCCCGTATTGAGCGAATCATTAAGCACCGTCTGCATATCAATTACCCCTCGGCCTTTTTTGTCAAAATTGTAAATAGTGCGATTGTTGAAAGTGAGCGAACCGGTATCCTTGTAAGTCGTTGTCGCGGAAACCGCACCGGCGTCAATGGCAGCGGCTATGGTCAAGGGTTTGATAATTGAACCCATTTCGTAAACCCCTTCCACCACTTGATTGGTAAAAACCCCAACATCCAGAGCTTCTCTAAAATTATTCAAATCAAATGTCGGGATTTTTGCTATGGCATAAATCCGTCCGTCTTTGGGGTTCATTATTATTCCGCCGGAAATTTTGGAACGATATTTGGTTTGAATCGCGATAAGTTCTTTTTCAAGCGCGTTTTCTATGGCGGGATCAATGGTCAAAACAAGATCCCCCTCTCTCTTTAGGGAATCTGTGAAAAGAGAATCCTTAACGTTGGCAAAAACTTCAGCGAAAAAATTGACATAGAGACTTTCGCCTTGGCGGCTTAGGGTACTATTATAAAATCTTTCCAACCCATACCGTCCGGAATAATCATCTCCTTTGTAAGCCACAAAGCCGAGCGCGTGCGCGGCAAGAGACCCGGCGGGGTAAAAACGCCACTTTTCCGTATAAATAGAAACTCCGGGGAGTTTCATCGCGTTTATTTGATCGGCATCTTTTTTGGAAACACGATGAGCAATTTCTTCATATGTGTCGTTTTCTTTGTTCGTCTTGACGATAAATGCGTCGTGAGAAAGGGTGGTCTCTTTGGAAACAGCGTTCCAAACGGCTTCGCCGTCTTTTATCTCGCTCGGGTTTATAACAATCATATATCCGCTCTTTAAGGCAGCCGCCGAAACAAGATTGCCGTCCTTTTCTTTAAAAAAAATCGAACCCCTGTTAAAAGCATTGGTCGACGGGACGCTGTATTGGCGGTCGGCTTTTTCGCTATACTTCTTGCCGTTTATCACCTGAACATAAAAAAGGCGCGTAATAATAAGCGCGGCCGCGGCAAGCACGAAAAAAGATATAAGCCGTATTCTCCAATTGCTTGTCATTATTAATTAATATCGAATTATTGCCGATTTTTAGCAAGAGAAAGATTCTCTTTTGTTCCGCCTGCCCCCGCAAAGGCCGTTTTTGTCGCGTCCTTAAAACCCAAGGAGTACGCCAGATTTAAGTCTATCTTGCTTGTTTCGGACAAATATAAAAGCTCAAGTTCGCCTACTCGCGAATTCAACATTCTGTTTTCTTTTTCCAGAGTATTACGATTGATTATGTTTAGAGTAGTCGCTCCGACAAAAAAGAAGTACATTACGCAAGACAAAAATAGCGAGGATGAGAACAGCAAAAATAAAGTCCGTTCCGTTTGTCCCTCCATTAGAGAGACTGTTTTGTTTTGAAATTGTATCGCGTATCTTTGCATATTTTTTTGTTTAAATCTTTTCTATTGCCCGAAGTTTAGCGCTCCTTGAACGAGGGTTGGCAATTTCTTCCTCGCGACTTGGTGTTATCGGTTTTTTTGTTACGATGCGAAATTTGCCGCTCTCTGTTAACTCTCTCCAATACTGTTTTACAATTCTGTCTTCAAGGCTGTGGAAAGATATGGCGGCAATTCGTCCTCCCGGGTTAAGTTTCTTTGTTGCTTTTCCAAGCCCTTCGCGAATGGCTTCAAGCTCATCGTTGACCGCGATACGAATTGCTTGAAACGTCCTGGTGGCGGGGTGTATCTTCCCTTTTCCCAGACGGGAAGGCACGACTTTTTCTATTATTTTTTTCAACTCGGCGGTTGTTCCGATAAGACCTTTCTTCCTGGCCTCCACGATGGCGCTCGCGATGCGTCTCGAAAATCTTTCTTCGCCGTATTCGCGGATAATGTCGGAGAGGTCTTCCTCGCTCCAGCTATTCACTACCTCAAGCGCGGTCAACTGCCCGATTTTCGGGATAACGGCAAAGGTCATAAGAAGCGGTTCGTCGTTTTGGAAAGAAAAACCCCTGCCGGAAGTCTCGAGCTGGTTGGAACTTAGACCGAAATCAAAAAGAATTTTGTCCACTCCGGAAACGTCCGATTTTTCAAGCACCAGATCAAGGTTTCTGAAATTAGATTCCTCCAGAATAATTTCGGTCTTGCATAACGCCAAATTATTTCTGGCTCTTTCGAGCGCCCCCTTGTCCTCGTCTATCCCAACAAGAAGCCCCTTCTCCCCGATAGCTTGGCAAACGGCCAAAGCGTGTCCGCCGTCGTTTATTGTGCAATCAAGTACCGTATCCCCTTTTTTTAGGTCAAGTACCTCAATCACTTCTTTTAAAAGAACGGGCACATGGTGACTAGTAGCTGGTAGCTGGTAGCTGGTGAACTCAGTATTTTCAATTAATTTCTTTTGCATTTCTTTCCTACCAGTTACTAGCTACTAGTCACCAGCTACCAGACTATATCGCTCCCAACTCCCCCAATTTTTCCGCGACCACATCCGCTTGTTTTTCCATCCGTGATTTGTATTCGCCCCAAGCTTTGTCGTTCCAAATTTCCAACCGATTATGAACCCCGACAATTACAACCCTTGTCTTCAAGTCCGCGAATTCTTTCTGAAAATCCTGAATTAAAATTCTTCCAAGCGCGTCTACTTCCGCCTCTACCGCTCCACCCAAAAGAAATCTGTTGAAACTTCTGGAATCGGCCTGCCCCATGGACAAACCAGAAAGCCGTTCCGCCATCTTCTGCCACCTCGCTTCGGTATAAACAAAAAGGCATTTGTCCAGTCCTGTGGTTATGACGATTTTTTTGCCAAGCTCTTTGCGAAATTTGGCCGGCAGAGAAAGCCTTTTTTTGTCGTCTATGGTGTGAATGTATTCGCCGATGAGCATGAATTATTAACAGATAACAAATAACAAATAATGGACACGGGGTTTCTTTTTATTTCGTCGAGCGAGGATCGCGTGGAAATGTAATCATTTACACAGCGTCCGAGCGAAGACGAATTAAAGGTTAATACCTCACAGCTTGCTGTGAGAGCGTGCGAGCGAAGCGAGCTCCGATAATACCTCGGGGCTTGCCCCGAGGAACCTTTATTTCTGTATTTTCTTATTTGTTATATGTTATGAGTTATTTGTTAGTTTCCCACTCTATCCCACTCCGTCCCATTATACTCCACTCCAGTCCATAATAGCAAAAGGAAAGTTATCCACAGGACAGGGTAGTAGAGCAGAGCTCACTACCCTCTAGGCAGTGCCAAATTTGCCCGAAGTACTCTACGGCGGCAAATTTGAGCATCTGAAAAGCAACAACCCTTGAAATCAAATGAAAAAGCCCCACAAAATGCGGGGCTTATCGGTTTTGGTCGCGAGAAACTCTTTTTGTAGTCCCCTTAAAACCTGAAATATGCGCGGAGATAACGCCCAGAGGAGGAGACCATGCGGACAATATTTGGTGATTCTCCATCTCTGTGGAAAAACATCACAAACCAGAATATCGCCCAGGCTAATCCGCTCAACACGGACCCCGCCATCAGCCACCCTTCGTGACGAAGAGTGTCGGGAGACACCCATTCAACTTTATCCATTCTGCCGTGCGTATACTTCTGTGTCGCGCGGTACACGACATTCTCTTTGACAGCGCTGTATGTAACAAAAGCCTCGGGTAGATCGGATAATTGGTTGACCCTGGACGTTACCGCGATATCCGCCGAAGAAAATGTCCGGATGAAGTCGTCAAGGCCAATGGCAACGGTCGGCAAGGCTGTTTGAAAATCAAAAGCTCTTACCGTCTTATCGTTGACCTGATTGAGCATCCGATACTCCTTCGGCAACCAAATTTTGTCGACAATTACCATTGTTCCCGAAAATCGGGTGTATATCTGGTTCCAGCCACCGAAGGCGATAACCGCCCACAAGAACCACCAAAGGAACCACCAAAGAAGAAACTTGACTATTTGTCGGTGAGCTTCCTTATTGTGATCAACCGTGTTTGTGTTCATAAACAAACTCCTTCCAGCTATAGTTCACAAACAACACCCCATGCTTTGGGTCCAAAATTACTAAGATACTACTAAGACTAAGAAGGAAGCTACCACAGAGTAAAAAGATTGTCAATCACTCCCCTATTTGTTATAAGTTATAAGTTACAAGTTATTTGTTATTTACTGTTTCGGCCTAAGAGTCGGAAACAGAATCACTTCGCGGATGTTTTTTTGGTCGGTTAGAATCATGACTAAGCGGTCAATGCCGACGCCAACCCCTCCGGCCGGAGGCATGCCGTATTCCATGGCTTCCAAATATGTTTCGTCCGAGGGCGAAACTTCCGCCTCTCCCCCTTTTCGTTTTTTGTCCTGTTCCAGATAGCGCTCGCGCTGGTCAATCGGGTCGTTCAATTCCGAAAAAGCATTCACTATTTCAAGCCCGCCTATAACAAGCTGAAAGCGGTCTATCAGGGCGGGATTTTTTTCACTGCGCTTGGCAAAGGGAGAAAAAGCCACCGGATAATCAACGATGAATGTCGGCTGGATTAATTTCGGACGGCAAACTTTTTTATAAATATTGTCCATTATTTTTTCCAGCGCATCCTTATCTCCCGCCGTTACCGCCAGTCTTTGCGCGACCAAAAAAAGTTCTTCCCGCGTTGACGTTTCGGGATTTGAAATAAGGGCGTAGCGTTTGAGCAAATCAAAGTAACTTACGCTGGCAAATTTTTTTGAAAAATCTATTCTTTGCCCGTCGTATGTTATTTCGTTTTTCTTGATTATTTTTTTAACCACTCCTTTGACAAGTTTCTCGACGAAAACCGTCTGTTTTCTGGCGTCGCTATAAGCTTCGTAGAATTCAAGCATGGTAAATTCGGGATTATGAGTTACATCAATCCCTTCGTTTCTGAAATTCCTCCCCATTTCATACACCTTCGGGAAACCGCCGACCAAAAGTTCTTTCAGGTATAATTCCGGCGCGATTCTTAAGTTAAGGCCGACATCAAGAGCATTGTGTCGCGTCTCGAAAGGCTCCGCTGTCGCTCCGCCGGCAAGCGGTTGAAGCATCGGGGTTTCCACCTCAAGATAACCCGCTCCGTCCAAAACCGCCCGAATTTCCGTTATTATTTGAGACCTTTTGACGAACCTGTCTTTTGCCTCCGGAGACATCAGGGTATCCAGATAACGGTGGCGAAATCTTTCTTCCGTATCCTGCAATCCATGCCATTTGTCCGGAAGCGGACGCAGACTTTTGGCGAGCATCTTCCATTCCGAAACCAGAATTGTTTTTTCTTTTCTTTTTGTAAAAAAAAGTTTGCCTTTTACTTCTACGAAGTCGCCGATGTCTACCGTGTCGCTAAAAAGCCGTATGACTTCATCGTCGGTATCCCCTTTCTTGAGCATTCCTTGAATAGTTCCCGTACCGTCCGTAAAATTAAAAAATAAAACCGACCCCTGTCCTCTTACGGCCATAACCCTGCCAACAAGAAAAACGACTTTCTTTTTTGAAAGTTTTGAAAACTCGGCGATAGCCCCTCTCACGCTTGTGTCGAAGCGCGATTCTGTCGGGTACGGATTTATACCGCCCTCTTTTAAAATATTTAATTTTTTAATCCGCTCGGCGCGGATTTCTTCTAAAGAAGCCATCGGAGTAGTTTTTAGTTTTTAGTTTTTAGTTTTTAGAAATTAACCCCCAACTTTTTTCTATCAACTACCGACTGCAAACTACGGACTAGTGTTATTCTATCTCAACTATTTTGTAATTGGTAACGCCGGTGGGAGTTTTGAAAGAAACCTTGTCGCCTTTTTTCTTGCCAAAAAGCGCCTGTCCGAGCGGAGAGTGGTTGGAAATTTTGTTTTCTTTCATATTTGATTCTTCGGAACCGACAATCTGGTATTTCTTTTTTGTCTCGTTCCCGTCTTTTTCAACCACGACAACGGAACCCACTTCAATGGTGGAGCTGTGGTGTTTGGTAATAACTATGGCGCTCTTTAATGTTTCCTCTATCTGCAAAATGCGGTCTTCCGTCTTGGCCTGATCTTCGCGGGCCTGACTGTATTCGGCGTTTTCGGAAAGGTCTCCCAGCGACTTGGCAAACTCAAGACTCTCGGCAATTTCCTTCCGCTTGCTTGATTTCAGGTGTTCAAGCTCTTTTTTCAAGTCTTCCAGTTTCTCGCGGCTTATATAAATGGAATTAACATTCGGAGTCATGGTGAGGGCTAGTATAGCATTTTTGGAATAAATGAACAGTACCTCGTACTAAAGCAAAGTTCGGTACGGGGCCTGCCCCGTAGTGAGCAATCTCTACTACGCGGGGTTAACAAAACGCTTTGTTCCCTTATGTTAATTACAGCAAACATTGAGGAGAGCAAAGTGGATCTTATAACCATTACGATCGAAGGTATGACCAGGAATATAACTGAATTACCCTCTCTGGGTAAATTCGTAGTTTGCAAAAAAGATACTAACTTTTTTCTGGCTCTTTTTGTCATTGGATTTTATCATAGCGATATCGCGCAAAGACTCACCGAAAAAGAGCTTGAATTCGTCGGAGCGGGAATTTTTCAACCAGCCTATGACGACACTCCGTCAAATGCCTATTTTGAGTCCAGAACTTGCGCCAAAGCCTTCGGCTTTGACAGGCCGGTCGATCCGAACCTGGCCCAAGAAATTCTTGACTCAATCGTAAAGATTCTAACCGAAATCAGCCTGCGACCTCCAGCTCCGTAAACCGCGACTTTCACCCCGCGGTTTTTTGTTTGTTGCTTGTAATTTGCAAATTGTCTACTGTAAAATTATCAATCCTCCAAAAGTATTAATATTCCGCTATCGCTGGAAATTAATACTTTTGTATTTTCCTAAAAGCTAAAAGCTCCAAGCTATCAGCTATTTGAGATACTCCGGCGTATTCGCCTCTATCCATTCCAAGACTTGTCTCATCACATAAAGCCCGCCTGTCGTGTTGTGAACAGGACCTCTCTCCATCACCACGGCAAAAGCGTATTTGGGATTATCGTACGGGAAAAATCCGACTACCCACGAGTTTACTAATTTTTTGGCCACGCCAAGTTCGGCTGTCCCTGTTTTGGCGGCCACCTCCAACCCGTATATATTAAGTCCTTTGGCCGTCCCCTCCAAAACCCCTTGGCGCATACCCTCTTTGACCACGGAGAAGTTTTGTTTATCAATAGAGATTTTTTGGGACGAATCGTCTAGTCCCGCAGTTTTTACAATGCGTGGCCTAAGCAATATTCCATCGTTCGCAACAGCCGCAATGCCGCGCGCGACTTGAAGCGGTGTCACCTGGAAACCGTACTGGCCGATGGCAGTGTGGTAAGTGTTTCCCAAAAGCCATTTTTCACCGTTGAAATTTTTGGCCTTCCATTCCGGATTAGGTATCATCCCTATCCCTTCGGATGGCAAATCAATTCCCGTCTCTTTGCCAAAACCGAACATTCCGGCGTACTTTTCTATATTTTCTATTCCCAACCCTTTCTGCCCCTCAAATCCTCCGCCTATTTCATAAAAATAGACATCGGAAGAAACGGCCAGAGCTTCTCTCATATTGACGAAGCCGTGAGCCTTCCAGTCTTTAAATACGCTCGGTTTGGACGGGTCGTAGGGGTTGGGTATTGAAATTGAGCCGGTGCTTAAAATTTCTTTTGACGGAGATATGATATTTTCCGTAAGCGCCCCGAGGGCGATAAAGGGCTTTATTATTGAACCCGGCGTGTATAATCCGGAAACCGCGCGATTTAAAAATGGCGTGCGTCTGTCCGACAGGTAGTTATCTATCGTCCGCGAGTCTTCTCCTTTTACCAAAACCGAGGAGCTGTATTCGGGAAAACTCGTCATGGCCAAAATTTCTCCGTTTGAAACATCCATTATCACCCCGGCACCGCCGGAAAATCCGACCTCCCGGGAAAGAGAAGCGATTGATCCCCAAATTTTTTCTTGCACCCCGGCGTCTATAGTCAGAGTTATATTTTTCCCCTGCTCTGGAGGAAAAAGCACGCTCTCGCTTTTTATTTTATTTCCAACATCAGTTTCTATGAGCTTCACTCCGTTTTTCCCCCTCAGAGCGTCGTTATAAAACTTTTCCACTCCGTCCTTGCCGATTGATTCTGTTTGCCAAAAATTGCCGGATTGGTCCAGTTTGGGCACGCTCACATATCCTAAAATATGCCCGAAGCCGTTTTTGGCGATATACGCGCGGTTTGAAAAACTTTTGTCGCCCCCGTCCGTGTTCCACGCCAATTCCACGCCGTTGCGGTCATAAATAATTCCGCGCTCGGCAAAAATCGGTATGCGCCGCAAATGATTGCGCTTGCTCATTTCCGAATATTCGTCCCCTTTCGCGACTTGGAGCGACCAAACTCTTAACGTAAAAACTCCTCCGACAAAAAGAAAAAACAATCCGAGAAATATCACCGCGTATTTCGATATGGGACGTTCAATTCGTCCCTCAAACTGCTCTTCGTCAAAACCGGGTATGTTCAAAGAGTCGCCAAAAATTTGGTCAGGGTCTATCTCGGGGTTTACATATCTTCTCGTCATAATAAATAAAGGTTCCTCATACCATGCGTTTTTTAAGAAACTCCGTGACAAATAAAAGCACGATAATAAAAACGAATGAAACCAAAATAAAACCGTTAAACTTTTCCGTCGGCAAGAAGTAAAAAACGTCCATGATAACGGCAAAAAGGAGAGCTTCGTAATACCGTGAAAAGTAAAAAATGGCGGCAGCCGTAAGCGCGAGTGTTACCCACCACGGGAAAGAAGAGAGGCTCGCCAAAATTACAAAATATGAAGCTATTCGTAACCAATTTTTTTTCATCATTATTAAAGCGCCATTTTCACTATGGGATTTGTCCCGTAGTGAGTATTCTCTACTACGGGATTAATATTCCCACAAAACGAAGTTCGTATATATTGACAGGGCTTCTCACGAGAACGCTCTGATACGGGTCGCGGGGGTCGGAAAACACACTTTCAACCGAACCAAAAACATGAGGTGAAATACCGAGAGAGATCACTATATCCTCTTTTTCAATCAAAACACCTCTGGGAAATTCGGCCATGAAATTTCCGCCCCCGCGGCCAAGAAGCTTGACGGGGATATTTTTACCGGACAAAATTCCCCGATGCTCTTCTCCGTAGGACGAAAACAAAACCGCTTTGGACACATTTGCCGTCGTTTCCCTTATCTCGCCTATAACCACGCTGCCATAAGCTAGCACCAAATTCCCCGCGGAAATTCCATTGTCGCTTCCGATATCCAAAACGAGCGTATCGTAGGGCGATTGATTGGGTTTGGCCAAAATATTGGCCAAAATTATTTTTTCCTTATCTCCTCTCCCCAAAAGAGCTTTTAGTTCCGAATTCTCCGCGGATAGGGCGTCTCGTTCAAGGATTTTTGCTTCATATTCGTTTATCTTGGCTTTAAGAATTTCGTTTTCCGAAACTAAAGATTTTTTAAACGAAAAAGCGGCAAGCGCGCCTTTTTTGACACTTTCTTCGGCCACTGTACCCGCCCCGAAAACCGAGGCGGCGAGGTTTTGCGTTTTGTCAAAAACGGCTGGTAAAATCTTGCCCTGGTATAAGAAAAAAAGAGCTATAACAACAATCAGCAAAAAAATGCCAATTCGCCTTTTCTTGCTCTCGTTATCGCGGCGGTAATTCATCTTGATTCCCCATGAGAATATCTTTGTAAGCGTCCATGTCTTCCAAAATAATTCCGGTACCGCGCGCCACGGCGGAAAGCGGGTCTTCGGCGACATATATCGGAATATTTAAGGAAGAGCGAAAAAGTTCCGCGATTCCGGAAAGAAGAGCTCCTCCGCCGACCAAGATAATACCGCGATTCATCACATCGGAAAGAATTTCCGGCGGAGTAATTTCCAAAACTTCTTTTACCGAATCAACCAAAATGTTGACCGACGCGGAAATCGCTTCTCTAACATCGGCATCCGTTATTACAACCTCGCGAGGAAGCCCGGTCACCAAATCGCGGCCTTTTATGGAAGCCTCCGTCTGGTTGTTGTTTTCAAAAGCCGAACCTATGGCGATCTTCACGCTTTCGGCGGTTTTTTCTCCTATCAAGATCTTGAATTCGTCGCGCAAATAAGAAACGATGTCCTGGTTCATTTTGTCGCCGGCCACCTTGAGACTTTTGGACCTGACAATGCCGCCCAAAGAAATTACCGCTATGTCCGTGGTGCCCCCGCCGATGTCTATAACCATGGAACCTACGGGGTCCTTGATGGGAAGCCGTATGCCTATGGCGGCGGCCATAGGCTGTTCAACAATATGCACTTCGCGCGCGCCGGCATTTTTGGTGGCATCATAAACCGCTCTCGTTTCAACATTCGTAATTCCGGACGGCACACCGACCACAATGCGCGGACGAGCCATCTTGGATGCCATTCTGTCGGCTTTGTTAATGAGGTAAGCGAGCATTTCTTCCGTAACTTCAAAATCCGAGATAACTCCGTCCACCAAAGGACGGATGGCTTTGATGTGGGCGGGAGTTCTCCCGAGCATCTGTTTGGCTTCCTCACCCACCGCCACCACCTTGCCGGTTTTTTGATTTACCGCCACAACCGAAGGCTCGTTTATGACAATGCCGTGCCCCTTTAAATAAACCAAGGTGTTGGCCGTGCCCAAATCAATACCTATGTCGTTTGAAATCAATCTGTAAAATCTGTTTATCATGGTAAAGTCTGTTTCAAAAAATACCCGCTTATAATAAATCCATCATTTTTTTGTCCCAGCCGTAAGAATATCAATCGCCTCGTTCGTGGAAACTATTTTTGATGTGTCCTCGTCGCGTCTTTTTATCTCCACTCCCCCGCTTGCTATGCTTTTTTCCGAAATAACGATTCTGTACGGAATCCCGATTAAATCCGCCTCGGCAAATTTTTCTCCGGCGCTTTTGTCCGCCCGGTCATCATAAAGCGCCTCTATGCCCGCGTCCTCAAGCGACGTGTAAAGTTTTTCTGCTTCTGATTTTGTTGTTTGTTGTTGATCGTTAGTCGTAAGTTGAACAATATGCACGGGAAAAGGGGCAATGGCATCAGGCCAAACAATGCCTCGTTCGTCAGAAAGAACTTCAACCACCGTTCCCATTACGCGCCCCAAGCCTATGCCGTAACAACCCATTACCACATCCTTATCCGTTCCGTCTTCGTCTTTGTATGTTAAATTAAACGGCTTGGAGTACTTGGTTTTAAGCTCAAAAATATTCCCCACCTCAATGGCTTTCTCTTCGCGCAAATTTGCCGAACCGCATCCCGGGCAAGCGGACTGCTCGGCTATTATTTCCTTATTTATGGCAATTCTGCACTTGTCGCAAATATGTATCGTGTCCTCGCCGTTTGGAGCAAGCGTCTGGAATTCGTGAGAATATTTGCTGAAAGAACCGCCCGAGGCAAAGGTAAGGTAAGTCTTCTCGCCAATGCCTACACGGTTAAAGATAGTCGCATAGGACTCTTTCATTACTTCATAATAGCGCGCCAAATCTGTCTCGTCTTTGTGAAAAGAATACATGTCTTTCATCAGAAATTCGCGCCCGCGCAGGATGCCTGACTTTGCCCGGAGTTCCATCCGAAATTTATTTTGAATCTGATAAACGGATACCGGCAGATTTTTGTAGGAGGAAATAAATTGCTTGGCGAGCGGCACAACGACTTCTTCGTGAGTCGGACCAAGAGCGTTTTCGCGACCGGAAGAGTCTTTTACCTTATATAGATCGGCCATAGACTCCCAGCGTTCGGTCTTCTGCCAATTTTCTTTCGGATGAAGTGTTGGCATGAGCAGTTCTTCCCCGCCGGCCCTGTTCATTTCCTCGCGAATGATATTTTCAATTTTTTTAAGCACGCGGAGACCGAGCGGAAGATATGTGTAAACGCCGGCCTGAAGCTTGTCCACGAAACCGCCCCTGATAAGAAGCTTCGCGTTCTTGGAAATCTCGTCAGCCGGAATCTCCTTCCTTGTTTTGGCAAAAAGTTTAGATTGCAACATAGAAGTATTCTACACTACTTTTTTAAGAAAAAGAAAAAAACTTGACAAAATTAGTCTTATGTTTTAGCTTGCTAAAAGCGCCCTCCTCCCTACCCCAAAAATAGGAAGTCAAAGTAGGGCAAATTTTCCTAGAAAGGAGTAGACAATGCAAGTTCACTTTGTAATTTGTCCCAAATGCGCCGAACATGGAAGTGTCGTGTTCCCAAATGGGACGGAGAGTAGGGAATTTTGGACGAAAGAGCTAGCGAACAAGGTTCTCTTCGATCTTGTCAGTAAAAGGCACATATCGCAGGATGAGGCGAATGCTCTCGAGCGAGAGATTGCTATCTCGTCATTGTCACAGGACAAGTTGGGTATCACCCATTCCGACAAGGTATGCCCACTCTTTCACATTAAGCTCTTGGCGTTAACAAAACGGAACTGAAACCATTGTTCAGATTCCAAGAGTACCCACGCTTGAAGCGTAGCACTAAACATGTTACGCTTTTTTCTGTGAGCCAGTCATCGTCAAAGCGGAGTTTTTTTATTTTTCACTGTTATTCTAATGTTCTTGAGAACATTAGAATAGAGAATTCATTATTCGTTGTTTGTTTTTTTAAATTAAATTTCTATTCCAGTATTCTCAAGAATACTGGAATAGATTATTTGCTGAATTTTTATGTTACAAGTTTTAAGCTTTACGTTCTACGACGACACCAATCGCACGATATCATGATAAGTCACCACAACCATAAGAATCATGAGGAGAATGAAGCCGAGAGCGTTGACCGCACCCGCCACCTTGGGCTTAATCGGCCGGCGGATAATCGCTTCAATAATCACAAAAAGGAGTCGTCCGCCGTCCAGCGCCGGAATTGGAATTAAATTAACGACCGCCAAATTTATGGAAATAATGGCCGTAAATCCGAGCAAATAAACAAAGCCCAGGGAGCTGGCATCCCCCACCATTTTTACTATTCCCACCGGCCCGGTTATGGCCGAAAGACTGCCTTGCCCCATAAGGGCGTTTTTTATCAAATCAAAAAGTCCGCCTACTGTCGCGTATGTCAAAAAGTAGGTATTCTTGGCTCCTTCCCAGACAGCTTTGTGCGGAGGCAGTTTAATTATTCCCACCATATCCATTGAAATTCCCAAAGCTTTTTTGCCGGGTACTATTCCCTCGCGCGGTGTCATGGAAAGCGAACCATCCGCGCCACCCCGACTGTAAGAAATGGAAATATTTTCATTTTCGTGGCTAAAGATAAAAGAGCTGGCTTCTTCGGCTGTGGTTGGGGAAAAATTATTTCCGCCGGCGGAAATGGATTTTATTTTGTCGCCCGCCTTAATCCCAGCCAAACTCGCGGGGGTATTGGGCATTACGCTTATTACGGTAAGCGCTTTATCTTTGGCGTAAGCTTCGTATCCGGAACCGCCAAGCGCGGTTGGAAAACCGGCCATAAACCCTACGGAAAGAAGTATCCAGGCCAAAAGCAAATTAAAGATAACACCTGCGGAAATCACTCCTGCCTGCACCCACTTGGGCTGGTTTACAAACGACCGTTCTTTGTCCGGACCGCTTGTGGATTTGTCGTCGGGATTCTCTCCGAAAATTTTGACGTAACCGCCCACTGGCAAGGCGTTTATGGAATATTCGGTCTCTCCCCGCTTCACGCTCCAAAGCCGCGGCGGAAAACCGACGGCAAATTCATCCACTCGAATTTTCGCCCACTTGGCCACGATGAAATGCCCGAACTCGTGGGAAACAATGAGCACAATCAAAATAATTAAAAATAAAATGATGGACATAGAAAAAACCGACTTATAACTTATAACTTTTACCTGCAGGAGATTTCCGTTATTTTTGTCCGTGTGTTGGAATCAATCAAACCGTCAGCTCTAAGGCCGACTGATTTTTGAAAATTTTTCACGGCTTCGGTCGTTGCCGATCCGAAATATCCTGTTGGTGAGACCGCAAGATACCCATTCTCAAACAAAAACTTCTGAAGGAGTGTTACTTCTCCGCTTCCAAACCCGAGACGAGGACTGCTCTGCAAAGCCACGCATGTTTTTTTGTCGGCCACTTTGGCAACGAGTACTCGGGCGATGTCTTTTGCCTCCACGCCGTCCGCGTTGACACATTTAAAAATAAAACCTCGTCGAGTGGGTATTCTCACGGAGGAACTTCCTTTCAACGGGATATTTCCAAGATTCACTTCCGTTCCGTCTTCTTTCACACCAATCCCGCTGCATCTCACCGCATTTTCCGATGTCCAAGAAACACGCGCGATACTGCCAATAGGCACGATTACCGCTCCGGAACCGGGTCTGTTTTCGTCAAGACCGTTTACTTTTATATCAACTTTTGGATCAGGCATCCTAACGTTAATCCTGACGCTATCTTGCACCACAGACCCGTTAACGTTACGGCATTCTATTTTGTACATCAGAGACAACTCGGGCCTTATCCCGGCTACGCCGTTCATGTTAGACGAAACAAACGACTGCTCTATGATCCTATTGTTCGTTGTGTCAGTTACTATTTTTCTGCATTCCACGACATTTATGGAATTCCACGACACCTCCACGCGTTCTTTGTACGCGGTGTTTATCGAACCTCCATATCCGTTAGCCTGAACAACTACTTGTGGTTCGTCCGCGGCAAGAACCAAACCCGGAATAAGCAACAAAACGACAATCGACACGCGAAAAAAAATAAATTCTTGTGACATAAAATTTTAATTTTTCAAGCCATTAATTCATTATCTCTTTTTCTTTTTTCCCCGTCATTTCCTCAAGTTTTCTGTTGGCTTCATCAACGAATTTTTGAAGTTCGTCTTTGTAGCGGAATTTTTCGTCTTCCGTAATAATGCCGTTTTTTTCTTTGCTTTGAATATCGTCCCATGTTTTTTCTCTCTCCGTGCGAACTCTGATGCGAGCGTCTTCAAGCTTTCCTCCTACTATCCGAACAAGGTCCTCCCGTCTTTCTGTTGTAAGGGGAGGAAAAGTCACCCGAACTCCGGCATCATCAACGGCCGTACCCAACCCCAAATTCGCGGAAGCGATGGCGCGTTCTATCTCTTTTATTTGAGATTTGTCCCACGGCGAAATCCGAAGCGCGCGCGAATCCTCCACGGAAACGGCGGCAACATGAGTGAGAGCCATTTTGGAGCCGTATGATTCGACAAAAATGCCATCCAAAAGCGCCGGAGTGGCTCGTCCGGTGTGAAGCTGGGAAAACTCTTTTCCGAGCCACTCTTCGGTCTCTTTTGTCTCCTCTTTAAATTTTGAGAAATCGTAAGACATAAAGATAACAAATAATATATAAAATATAACAAATAATGATAATTAAATCCAATTTATTTGTTATGTGTTATTTGTTGAGTGTTGGCGCGATTAGCGCTATGTGTTCCAACAACATCTTCACCGACGAAGCCCTGTCCCCCGCATAACCTCGACATTTTATAAGTTCCGCGAAAAACTCCGCGTCCGCTCTGGCCATTTTTTGAGCGGGCAATTTCCCCCGCGCCGCGCTCTCAAGTTCGTCAAAAAAAGATATTACGGACTGTTTTTCTTTCTCCTCAATAAGTTTTTTAATAAATGGAAGGTTTAATCTTTTTTCCACTTGAGTCTTAAGAAAATCCTCCGCGTCTTTGTCAATTGTTAATTGTAAATTGTTATTTGTTTTTATAATCCTCACCCTGGACAAAAGCGTCGGTAAAATCTGCCTAACCGATGGCACAATAAGAAAAATATACGTCCCCTCCGTCGGCTCTTCAAAAACCTTGAGCATGGCGTTTTGGGCTTCGCGCGTTATGGCGTTCGCGCATACGATAAAAAATTTTTCTTTACCGGAAAAAGCGCGCCGACTTTGCTCTTCTTTCAACTTGCGCGCTTCATCTATGCCAAGCGTCTCAAAAAAACTTAGACGATAATCGGGATTGCCGACAGTTTCTATGCCAAAAAGTTCTTCTATGGAATTTTTAAGTTCGCGGGCAATCAAAATATGCTTTCCCTCAATCAAGTATGCATGCTGGTTTTTGTCTATCTCTATTTTTTTATTCACATTATCATCTTACGATAGAGTTAGGCGGCTTGACAAATCATCAGAAAGGTATAGTTTTTCAGAAGTTCAGAAGTTGCCCCAATGGGGTATTGCTAAAAGGAGAATCGTGTGTCTAAACCAAACAAGAACGCTCTTTTCGCCCCAATCAGTCCCCGAGCGGTAAAACGGCTCCGCCGAGAATTGAAAACGAACCAGGCAGATTTCTGGGCCACGGTTGGGGTCACCCAAAGCGGCGGCAGCCGCTACGAAAGCGGGCGCGAAATACCGAAACCGGTGCGGGCATTGGTGCGCATCGTACACATCTGGAAACTGACGCCGAATGTCTTGCGTTACATAGGCGGAATGGTCAATCCCGGATATGCCCTAGCGGCAATGGCAGCCGGAAGTAAAACGCTAAAACTGATCCGGTCGAAAAATAAGAAACGGTAAACCTCCTAGCCGCGCGAAACGCGCGGTTTTTTTGTTTGTAGTATTTCACCGTCAACGAGGTCGCGTTTGAAAAACCTCGCGGAGCGCGACTGGCGCGAGCGGAGCAAATTTTCAGCAGAAAATTATGCGTGTTTTTCAAACGCGCCTCAAAAAACTATCGCTTCGCGATAATACTCTTCTTATTTCGCCTGAGCGAGGAGCATGTGAATGTGGCCTATCGGATGTTGATAGGCACCTGTAGACGGTAATCACATTCACCATGTCCGAGTGACGGCGAATCAAGAAAAGTAATTTTTTATCTTTTAGCGATAATACTTTTCTTAT
>ERZ1292640.1533-Hain-H43-02um-R1-1533-length-19016-cov-7_pt1 | contig 19016 bp, 13 predicted proteins | sample MGYA00564404_ERZ1292640 | MGnify/ENA primary metagenome ERZ1292640 (study PRJEB36523, sample SAMEA6512636) | groundwater metagenome | collected 2019-01-08 | study: AquaDiva: Metagenomics assemblies of 32 groundwater samples
GCGCGGGGCGCCCCTCCTTCACCTGCGGCGCTGCGCGCCTACTTCTGCTTCGGCTTCGAGCGCGGCGCCGCGAACGGGTCGTGACACTGGATGCACAGCTCGCGCCTGGGCTCGCGCACGAGCAGGCCCTCGATCTCGCCCGAGTGCGGCAGGTGGCAGCCGGTGCAGAGCAGCGGGCCGCCGGTGCGCGGGTCGGTCTTCCCCGCGTACGGGTGGTAGTGCTTCTTCATGTCGGCGTGGCAGGTCTGGCACAGCTCCATCACCGGCTTCTTGAGCATCCGCGGCGCGTCGCTGGAGTGTGGATCGTGGCAGGTCATGCAGCCCTGCTCGAGCGCCTTGTGCTTCACCGAGCCCTCGGCCAGCCCGGGGTCGTGACACTCGAAGCACAGCCTGTCCTTGGGCGCGTGCAGCAGCGGCACCGCGGCCGCGGCGTGCGGCGCGTGGCAGGTCAGGCACTCCTTCTCGCCCTTGAGCGGCGCGTGGATGTGGGGCTTCGAGAGCTTCCCGGGGAAGTCCTCGTGGCACTTGAAGCACAGCGCGCTGCCCTTCGCCACCGTGGTCGCCGCGCCGCGCCGGGTGTGGCACGAGGTGCACTCGCCGCGCACGAACGGCATGTGCCGGGCGAAACGAACGAGCCCGCGCTGGCCCTTCTGCTGGGCGTGCGGGTCGTGGCAGGAGAGGCAGTTCGCGGTCGCCAGGTCCATGCCCGGGTGCTTCGCCACCAGCGCCGGCTTCTTCGGCGCGTGGCAGCCCCCGCACAGCGCCGCGCCCTCGCGCTTCACCATCCCCGGGTTCGGCGAGCCGTGCGGGGCGTGGCAGGTGAAGCACATGTTCATCGCGACCGGGGCGTGCGGCGTGCCCTCGGCGATGCGCGCCGCCAGGTCCTTGTGGCACGAGAAGCACAGCTCGGTCGGCTTCGCCTTGAGCAGGCCGGCGCGCGTGCTCTGGTGCGGCTCGTGGCAGGTCGCGCACTGGCCCTTCGCGGCGGGCGGATGCCCGTGCAGGAGACCCGCCTCCTTGATCACCGTGGCGTGGCAGGCCACGCACAGATCCGAGGTGGGACGCGCGAGCAGCGCGTCGCGGTCGGAAGCGTGCGGGGTATGGCAGGTCAAGCACTGCCCGGCCTTCGCCGGCGGGTGGACCGTGGCGCCCGCGGTCTTCGGCACGGCCACGTCGTGGCAGGTGGCGCACAGCTGCGTCACAGGGCGGGTGAAACTCTTCGCGTTCGGCGGCTGGCCGGCGGCGTGGCACTCGCCGCACTCCTTCTCCGCGAACGGCGGGTGCTCGTGCGCTCCCATCAGGCCCGTGACCTTCGAGGCGTGCGGGGTGTGGCAGGAGAGACACTTCGCGCTCGCCAGGTCGGCGCCGTCGTGCTTCGCCTTCAACTCGTCGCCGGTGAGATCGTGGCAGTCGCCGCACAGCGCGGGCACGGCCTTGACCAGCGCCGGAGCGACTGCGCCGCCGTGCGGGTCGTGGCAGGCGAGGCAGTCGCCGGACACCACCGGCGAATGGACCCTGTCGCCCTCCTTGCCGATGCCCGCGTGGCAGGTGGCGCACAGCGTGTTGCCCTCACCCCGGAGCAGCTTCTCCTTCTTCGAGCCGTGCGGCTCGTGGCAGCTCATGCACCTGCCGGCCGCGGCGGCGGTGTGGGCCGCGGACGAGGCGATCTTCCTGCCGATCTCCGCGTGGCAGCCGGCGCACAGCTCCTGGGGCTTCGAGGCGAGCAGCCCGCGGGTCTCGCCACCGTGCGGTCCGTGGCAGGTGAGGCACTGGCCTTCCTGCGCGGGCGGGTGCGGGTGCGCCTGGCTGGCGGCGCGCTGCACCTGCGGGTGGCACTGGTAGCACAGGGCGGGCGACTCCGCCTTCGTGAGCTTCGCCTGGCCCGACTGGTGCGGGTCGTGGCACGCGGCGCAGCTCCCGGTGCGGAACGGCGGGTGGGCTTCCTTGCCGGCGAGCTTGCGGTCGAGGCCCGAGTGGCAGGTCACGCACAGCCCGCGCTCCTCGCGCCTCAGCAGGTGCTCGTGCGACCCAGCGTGCGGGACGTGGCAGCGCAGGCAGTCCTTCTTCGCCGCGGGCGGGTGCGCGCCGGGCAGGCCCAGGCGCTTGCCGAGATCCTGGTGGCAGGAGAGGCACATCTCCCCGTCTCCGGACTTCACGAGCTTCGCGTGATCGGAGCTGTGGGACTCGTGGCACGACGCGCAGCTCCCGTCCGCGAAGGCCTTGTGGACGACCGGCTGCTTCGCCGCTTCCGCGAGGTCCTCGTGGCAGGCGCCGCACAGCGCCAGGGGCTTGTCCTTGAGCAGCGCGCCCGAGCCGCCGCGGTGCGGGTCGTGGCAGGACAGGCAGTCGCCGCCCGCCGCGGGCGGGTGCGGATGCGCCTTCGCGTCGAGGCCCTGCTTGTCCGCATGGCAGGTCTGGCACAGCTCGGGGACCTGGGCCACCAGCTTGCCGGTGGGCTTGCCGCCCGCCATCTCGTGGCACGACTCGCACTGGCCCCCGGCCACCGGCGCGTGTGCGCCGGCGCGCACCAGTCCGGGCTGGGCCGACGCGTGCGCGGCGTGGCAGTCGAGGCACTGGAGCCCGCCGCGCACCACGTTCGCGTGCCGGGCCTCGACCTGCGCGGTGGCGTGGCAGGTGGCGCACAGCGCCTCGCCCTTCGCCTTGAGCAGCCCCGGCTCGCTCGCGCCGTGCGCGGCGTGGCAGGCGTAGCAGTCCCCGCTCTTGAACGGCGCGTGGACGTGGGCGGCCTCGCTCTCCTTCTTCGCCGCGGCGTGGCACCTGAAGCACGAGCCCTCCGGCCCGCCCTCGCGCACCAGGTGCGGCAGGTCGGTGGCGTGTGGCTCGTGGCAGCCCATGCACTGGCCCTGCGCGAACGCGGCGTGCTGGTGCGCGGGCGCCGGCGCCTTCTCGAGGTCCTTGTGGCAGTCGAAGCACAGCCCGGGGAGCCCCTTCTTGAGCACCAGCGCCTGCGTGAACCCGTGACTGTCGTGGCACGCCGCGCAGTTGGTCTTCGCGACGGGCGCGTGCACGAACTTCTTCTGAAAGTGCTTCTTCGACTCCTTGTGGCAGTCGTAGCAGGTGCGCGCCGGGCCGGCGCCCGCCGCCGTGATCCAGTGCCCGGCGGCGAGCATCGCGGCGCCGGCCAGCGCGGCCAGCAGCGCGGCCCGCGCGCGGCGCGGCCATCCGCGCGCGCCGGGGCTCACGGCTGGCTCGCTTTCGTGGAGTCACCGCTGACGATCGGCGGCCGGTCGGCGAAGTCGATGCGCAGGACCTGGAAGGCGAGCATGGAATTGCGGGCGAAGTGCGGCGGCATGTTCAGGAACGCCCACGTGGTGTCCTGCGGCACGCCCTTCTCGCGCACGATGATGCGGAAGGCCGGGTTCTTCGGCTCGTTGGAGCGGGAGATGACCTTGCGGCTCTTGAGGTCCATCGCGAAGTCGGGGACGAACTCCACCACCCTCGCGGAGTACGGCGTGTCCCCGACCTGGAAGTCCTCCTTGAGCTTCACGCGGTTCTGCTCGCGGAAACCCGCGAACACCCGGTGGCGGATCTCGAAGGTGACCGCCTCGATCTTGAGGAGCCGCACCTGCGTCACCGGGCCCGCCACCGCCGCCTCCACCGCTCCCAGGAGTCCCAGTCCGAGCACCATCTGCCACCAGCGTGTCATTCCCTGCCTCCCGTATGGGCCTGCGGCGCGCCCGCGCCGGGGATAGTGAAGTCCTCGAGCACCTCGGCGGCGAGCGCCGCGGCGAGCCGCCGGGGGTCCTTTTCCCGGCCCCAGCCGAATACGGTCTCGCGGTCGTCGCCGGTGCGGAACCGCATCTGGGCCCACACCACGCGCCCGCTCTCGACGTCGAGCAACTTGAGTGCCACGCCCAGCGCCGGCACCTCTCCGTCGGGCGTGCGCACGCTGCCGCTCTCCAAGACGGTCCCGACCATCACGTAGCGCACGTCGAGCATGGAACCCAGGCCGCGCAGCTCGGCGGCCGACAGCGACCCGCTGCTCCGGATGCGCAGCTCGACGACCGCGGTATCCACGATGCCCGACTCCACGACCTCGCAGGTGTGGGTGCGCACCAGCTGCACGAACAGGATGCGGGTCATGAGAGCCCCGGCGTCCGCGCTGCCGGTGAGGTTCTCGAGCGGCAGCAGCGCCACGCGCACCGGCGGACCGGTCACGGCGCCTGCGGCCCGCACGCGCGGTGGTGTGGAGGCGCAGCCGCCGAGCAGCGCGGCGGCGAGCGCGGTAGAGCCCAGGCCGCGCAGGACGCGGCGCGCGGAGCGGCCGGCGGCCCGCACGTCAGAACGCCTTGCCGCGCAGCACGGCGACCGCCTGCTCGCAGGCTTCCTGGGTCACGCGGCCGAAGCTGCGCGCCCCGCCCCCCACGAGCGGCAGCCGCCCGTGGCCCCTGCGGCTCAGCGAGACCCGCCACACCACGTTCCCGGTGGCGGCGTCGAGCAGCTCGACGTCGAAGCCCACCACCGGGACCTCGTCCTGGCCGGCGCGCTGCATCTGGTACTCGGTGACCGCGCCCCGCACCACGCCGGTCGCGCCCACCCGGGCGGCGGCCTCCTTGAGCTTTTCGGGATCGATGCCCCCCTCGATGTTCGACTCGACGCCCACCTGGGCGAGCGCCGCGCGGAAGTCGGAGGCCTCCACGACCCGGAACCGGTCGGCGATGACCAGCTCCGTCACGAAGGCGCGCGTCACGCGCTCGCCTGCGAAGCCCTGCTGGGTGAGGTTGGAGAAGGGGAGGACGGCGACCTTCTTGTAGTAGGACATGTCGGCCTGGGGATTCACGTAGAACCGCACGGACGCGGCACAGCCGGCCACGCTCAGCACGGCGATGCCGAGGGCGAACAGACGCACGATCCGCGGAAGTCCCATCAAGGTCTACCTCCCGAAGCTCTTGGTCAGGAGCGCGTCGACCTGGCGCGACTGCGAGGTCTGCCCGGGGTTGGCCACGCTGGTTCCCGCGCTCAGCGTAACCGTTCGGCTGAGTCCGGCCAACACGCGACCGGTGAAGAACTCCCGCCCGCTGATCAGGCTGGCGTCCGCGAGCCGCGAGGTACCTCCGGTACGGGAGTAGGTGCCGGCGAACTGGAACCGCGCCGAGGGGCTCCAGCGCAGGCCCGCGACCACGGACGAGGTGCGGGGGTCGTTGTTGGGCAGCAGCCCGGTCCGGGAGGCGTTCGTGGTCACCTCGAGGGACGGCACCACCCGCCAGCGCACGTCCAGCGCGAAGGTGCGCGAGTCGGCCGAGGTCCCGAACAGGCTCGGCCCGGCGTGGTAGCGCCGGTCGTAGAGGGCGACCGTCAGGCTGCGCAGCGGCGTGGCCTGCAGCCCCAGCGAGTTCTGGGACACCACCCGGGTGTCGCGCGCCGCGGTGTCGCCGTTGGCGGAGATCACCAGGTCCTCGGTGAGCTCGAGGCCTTGGCGCAGCCGGGCGCGGACGCCGGAATGCCAGCTCTCGACCGAGTAGGGCCGATGGGAGGGGAGCCAGTTCGTGACGTGGGCCAGGCTGGTGCTGGCCCGGACGTTGCGCACGATGTCGCCGTTGGCGGAGAGCACGGCGTTGGCGTAGCGCACCAGCTGCCTCTGATCTCTCAGGCTCTCGGTCCGCAGTCCTGTGCCGCCGGTGAAGCGCACCGCGCGCGTGGCCTGCAGGTTGTACGAGAGCGCGCCCTCGTGGTTGTCGAGGTTGGCCGTCGTCGTGCCCGGGCTCTCGGCGCGGCGCCAGGCGTAGGACAGGCTCCAGTCCGACTTCGACGACTGGCGCACGCCGCCCGACACCGAAGCGGTCTGGGAGCGCGTGCGGGCGTCGCGGCCGGCGAGGTCGCCGCGCTGGCTCTGCGAGAAGTCGTAGCCCAGGGTCAGCGAGGCCGCGGCAGTGGGGCTCAGGCGGACGCCCGTGCCCGCCTGGTAGTTGCGCTGCAGGATGGTGCGCCCGGAGAAGCCGCCGCCGTCGCGGGCGAGGTCGTTGTAGCCCCCGCGCACGTAGGCGGGGCCGGCCTCGTAGTTGAGGTTCGCCACGCGCGTGATGCCGGTCTCCTCCTTGAAGAGCAGGTCGCCGTCGCGGTGCCGGCGCGTCCACGCGGCGTCGAGGCGCGGCAGCTTCGGCATCGCCAGGTAGCCGGCGAACTGCATCTCCTGGTTGCGGGTCGTGACGGCCCGCGAGGGAGCCGGAGTCCCGGGATCGAGGAACCCGGGCGCACCGCCGGTGATGGACGAGGTCGTGGTGATCGGCCGGTAGGAGCCGCTCAGCCCGAACAGGGGGTGCCCGAGCCGCATCGAGCCGAAGGGCGTGCGGCTGCGGTCCGCGCTGCCGGGGCGCGTGGACTCGACCCAGCGAAGCTGCGAGACCAGGCTCAGGTTCTGCCGCACCTGAGCGACGTGATCGAGCTCGTAGGTCTGGACCCAGGACTCGCGCGTGAGCTTCACCTGCCGGGGCACTCCGTCCACCATGACGGTCTGGTTCTGCTCCACGCGCTGGAATTGGACCTGGAGGAAGCCCGTGAGCTTCTGGGCGCGGGCCGGCACCGCGCCCGCCAGGCACATGAGCCCGAGCGCCACCGCGGCCGCCGCCGCACCCCTTCCGTCCCGCTCATCGCGCATAGTTCACGGTGTAGGACTCGCTGCCGTGGCAGGTCGGGCTGCACGTGCCACCCGTCGAGGTCTCGGTGTAGCTCCGGATGCCCGGGCTCCGCCCGGTGACGATCAGGTGGTTGAGGGTGCTCGAGCCGTGCGTGGTGTGGCAGGCGTAGCACGGGACCCGCTTGTCGCTCACGTGCTCCGCATGGCCCTTGTCGGCGCGCGGCCGGTTGAAGCGCGAGGCGGCGCGCACCGACTCCGGGGAGTCGCGGTTCGCATAGACGTCGTAGGAGTGGCAGCTGAAGCACACCTCGTTCGACGCCATGGTCCGGTACGCGGAGGACGCGGTGTACGGCGCCTTGAGGATGTAGCGGTAGCTCGAGCCGTGTGGCCCCGCCGCCCCGAGGTCGCTGCCGTGGCAGTCGCCGCACTTCGTGTAGGAGGTGGCGCTCCAGCCGGTGACGAAGGCGAGCGCGCTGATGTTGAGGTTCTTCCCCAACGCCTCGACCGGGTGGTAGGAGGGGTTGGCCGGGTTCAGCACGCGCGCGAGGTCGGTCTGGCCGCCGGGCTGCACGGTCCAGGAGGAGTGGCACTTGAAGCAGAGCTGGTATTCGGTGACCGGCGCGCTCAGCGTGTCGGCGCCGGCGGTGAAGGTGTAGGAGGGCGCGCCGCCCGCGGCGCCGTTCAGCACCTTCACGCGGCTCACGCCGAGCAGCCGCTTCGAGGCGTCGGGCGGCATCGGGCCCGCCCCGGCGTCGTGGCGCGCCACGTGCGGGTTGTGGCAGTCCTCGCACTCCGCGTGGCGCCGGTTGACGGGCGAGACCGCGAAGTCGGAGGACAGTGACTCGGCGGGCCCGCTGTGGCGTCCGCTGTAGTCCGTGGTCGGGTGGCGGTAGGCCTTCTGCAGGTCGGAGCGCACGTTGGTGGTGGCCGGGCTGCCGTCGTGGCAGGCCAGGCACAGCGCCTCCTCGCGCGCCACCATCAGGCGCGGGATCTCACCGCCCGCGTCCTTCCAGCCATGCGGGTCGTGACAGTTGAGGCACTTGCCCGGCGCGTCGGGCTCGGTGCGGGCGGGCGGGTCGGGGCCGGGCCAGATCGCGGTGCGGCTCGACCCGTGAGCCGAGCCCGTGTAGGTCCAGGTGCCCGCGTAGCTGCCGCCCGACCACGGAGTGATATGGCAGCGGTCACAGAGCGTGTTGTCGTCGGGGCCGATGAGCGCGTGCTCGTAGGCCATGGACTGGCCCTCGCCGTGCTGGCTGTGGCACGTGGAGCAGTCGCCGGCGTGGGCGCCGCTGGCCAGCATCGTCGCGATCTCCATCGGATCGCGGGGGCGCGGGCCGGGCGCGGCCAGCGCCAGCACCGGAAGGACCGACAACAGCACTCCCGCGGCCCTCAGGCGCGGAGACTTCACGCGCGACCGGCGCGGATCGCGTCCGTTCTCCGCCTCACGCTCTGGCGCCATCACGCGCTTCGTTCCTCCGCAAGAAAGGAGGGTGCGGACCTTGCGGCCCGCACCCTACGAGCCGGCCGTCGTTTGCTCGTCCAATCTACCGCGGCCGGTTGTTTCCCTGCGAATGCCTAGCTGTCAGCGCCCTGCGTGTGGCACTGGCGGCACAGGTTCTTGTACATCGCGCCGTCACCCTCTTCGGTGACCGGGTTGACCCCGTTGCCGAGCAGGTAGATGAGCCCGAACGGGTTCTTGTCGCCGTGCGACCTGTGGCAGCTGAAGCACGACGGGGTCACCGTGTTGTCGGCGGTGGTGCCGTTCCAGAGTCCCTGCGAGTCCATCACCTTGACCCGGTTCACATGGCTGTTGAACTGGGTGAGGCTGGAGACGTAGGGGGCGCTGGGTTGGGTGGCACCGATGTTCACGTCGGCCACCGGGTGCCGCTTCCAGGGGATGCCGCCGTTGACATAGCCGCCGGCGGCGCTTCCCATGTTGGCGGCGCCGCCCACGCCGTGGAAGTTCGTGTGGCACATGCCGCAGAACTTGGCGTAGTCGCTCCACTGATGCGGCTCGTTGTAGTCCACGTCGGCGTCCGAGTACGAACGGGGGGCCCGCTCGAACACGGCCTTGTTCAGGTTGTTCGTGGTGACCGCGTAGTCCAGCGTGTCGGCCGAGGTCGGCTGCCTGAGGTTCCGGTACTGGAAGGCCTTGTGCCCGTGCTGCGCATGGCAGCCGGTGCACTCCAGCCCATCCGCCGGGGGAACGTAGGCGCCGCTGTTGCCCGGAGGCATGGCGGACGACCACAGCGAGTGGCCGGTGACCTCGGTGTAGCCGACGTCGTTCGCGAGGTGCCCTGCGGCCGCATTGAGACCGCCGGCCCTGCGCACGGTGCCACTGTACTTGCCGTGGTTGGCACCGAACACGTCGGGCGCGATCGAGTTCTCGTTGTGGCACGAGAGGCACAGCTCGTTGACATGGTTGAGGAGCAGGTAGTCGTACGGTCCGCTGGGGCCGAGCAACTCGGGATGGAAGCCGGCGTCATGGCCGGGCTGGATGCTCCAGTGCGCCGTATGGCAGTCACTGCAGACCAGCGTCGATCCCGAGTGGTAGTCGCCCGCCAGGGCCACCGAAACTAGTCCTCCCAGGCACACGGCCATGAGGATCAGGATCAGGCGTTTCATGGTGTTGGTCACTCCTGGGACGAAGATGAACGAAACAGCGGGTCCGAAGTCAGGAACTGCTGCGAGCCGAGAGCACGACCTCCTTTCCAGTCCGGATGCAACCCACTGCAACAGGCGCCGGGTGCGTGACGCTCACTGCACCTTGAAAAGCTGGAAGCGATTTCCGACTCGTTCCGCGACCGCCAGCAGGCTGTCGCCGTCACTCGCCAGCGCGCTTGGATACATGAACTCCCCGGGAGCCCTTCCTCCGCTCCCCACTGCGCCCACGTACTTCCCCGAGGAATCGAAGACCTGCACCATCTGACGCAACTCGTCGGTCACCCAGATGCGGCCGTCGTTCGTGACCGCCACTCCGGAAGGGAAGGAGAAGTTCCCTTCGCCGATCTCGTGGCGACCGAAACCCAGGATGAAGCGACCGTTCTCGCTGAACACCTGCACCGCGAACTCCGTGGTCGGCGACACGATCACGACCCTTCCGTCGGGTGTCGCCGCCATGCCCATCACTCCGGTGAGCCGGCCCGGCCCGGTCCCCGGCACGCCCCAGGCGCCCAGGCTTGTGAAATCCGGTGCGAACTGGTGCACACGACCACTGTCTCCGCGCGTCGCGACCAGGATCAGACCTTCACGAGTGACGGTGACAGCGCCCGGACCGTCATTGATGTTCCCATTTTGCAAAGGCAATTCAAGGCGACCTACGGAGTATCCCCGATAATCCAGAACGTCCACGTAGCCCGCGAGCTGGTCCACCACCAGCAGGTGGCCGGCGCCATCCAGGGCCAGCCCGCGCGGCAATCCGTCCACCGAGTCGCCCTCGGGGGTACGCACGCGGTGGACGAACTGGCCGCGGACGTTCCCCTTGAAGTCGAAGATCTCGATCCTGTGGCCTCCGGTGTTTGCCACGTAGATTTCCTTATGCCGGAAGTCCATGGCGATGGATCGCGGGGAGGAGAATGGGACCGAGGCATCCAGGCCCGATACCACCATCAACGGGCGCGCCGCCGGCGGCCTGTCGTGGGTCCCGGCCTCGGCCGCGCGGGTGGGCCCGGCCAGAAGCGCCAGCGCGACCAGGACGACCGGGGCCAGATGGGCGGGGCCGGATCTGATCGGAGGACCGTCGTTCGCGGGCGCCATTCTCATTCGGGAAGCCCCACAGGGAAGTCCGGCGCGGGCACCTTTCTCCGTAGAACTACGCACCGCAATGCGCATGCCAGCGGGCGACGACGCGGCGGTCGACGAAGCGAGGCCGTATCTCTGCGGATTGCCTGCGTCCGGCGCCGTGCTCCGGGCGCCGGGTGCTCCTCAAGTCTGTCCGGATTCACGAGTTGCTGTCAGGGCTGACATGATGGGATGACAGCCGCGGCCGCACCTCTGCGGCACCCGGCCGGGGCGTGGTGTGGCCGGAGTGTTGAGTCCCATCGCCGTCGGCCGCGTGCTGCGTCACGCCGAGCCTCCAGGGCTCCGGGGGCATGGAAGTTGCGTGAACCGACGCGCTCGTCATCGCCGCACTCTTGGCGCAGGCCCGGACGCACCGACCCCGAAGCGCCGGTCGCCGCGCGGTCCCCATCCTGAGGGCATCCATGAACGCAGGCGAAATCCTCGTCAAGGTGGCCTTCCTGGCCATCATCCCCGGCGCGGTCCTGTTCCTCCAGCCGTTGCGCGGACGGAAGACCCCGGCCCTCGCCACCTGGCTGTTCGGCCTGCAGGGTCTCGCGCTGATTGGTGCGCTGCTGCTGCTGTGGTCGTACTTCCTCGGCCACCGCTTCGAGTTCGCGTACGTCGCGCAGTACAGCTCGCGCGCGCTCTCGCCCGCGCTCTCGCTCGCGGCGTCCTGGGCGGGGCAGGAGGGCAGCATCCTGCTGTGGGCGGTGCTCGGCGCGGTCTTCGGCTTCGCCCTGATGCGCCAGCCGGGTCCGCTGTCGAAGCCGGCGATGTTCTTCGTGAGCGTGGTGCAGCTCTTCCTGCTGCTCCTGCTGCTGGTGAAGAGCCCGTTCCGCATGAGCCCCGTCATCCCGCCCGACGGCCAGGGCCTCAACCCGCTGCTCGAGGATCCGTGGATGGTGGTGCATCCGCCGGTGCTGTTCGCGGGCTACGCCGCGATGACGGCGCCGTTCGCGCTCGCGGCCGCCGCGCTGGTGCTGGGTCTCTACCGCGAGTGGAACCGTGCGGTCTGGCCGTGGGCGCTGTTCGCGGTGGTCACGCTCGGCCTCGGCATCGGGCTCGGCGGCGTCTGGGCCTACAAGGTGCTGGGCTGGGGCGGCTACTGGGGCTGGGATCCGGTCGAGAACGCGTCATTGATCCCGTGGCTGGTGGCGATCGCCCTGCTCCACGGGCTGCTCATCCAGCGCACCACCGGGGCGCTGGTGCGCACCAACCTGCTGCTCTCCATGCTCGGCTGGCTCACGGTGCTGGGCGGCACCTATCTCACCCGCAGCGGCGTGCTCCAGGACTTCTCGGTGCACTCGTTCTCGGATTCGGGCCTGAACGGCCCGATGATGACCTTCATGGTCGCGACGCTGCTGCTCTCGGCCGGGCTGCTGCTGTCGCGCTGGCGCGCGATCGCGGCGCCGGACGCGCGCTGGACCAACCTCTCGCGCGAGTCGGCGCTGTGGGTGGGGTTGGTGACGGTGCTGCTGTTCACGGGCATGGTGGCCTTCGGCACCACCGCGCCGATCCTCACCTCCCTGGCCGGCAAGCCCGCCGGCGTGCGGCCGAGCTTCTACAACTCGATGAGCCTCCCGCTCGGCGTCCTGATCGTGCTGGTGATGGCAATCGCGCCCGCCCTGCGCTGGTCGAAGCAGGCCGGGCTCACCTGGCTCACCGCGCTGCTGCCCGGCTTCGTGCTGGGAGCCGTGGCGATGGCCGTGGCGCTGTTCATGGGCATGAGGGACGTGGGCCACGCGGTCCTGGTGGCGGTGACGGGCGTCGCGCTCGGCATCAACGCGTGGATGACCTTCCGCCTGTTCCGCCGCGGCTGGAGCTACGGCTCCGGCTACCTCGGTCACGCCGGCATCGCGATCATGGTGCTCGGCATGGTGATGTCGGCTTCGCTCGGCCGCACCGAGCGCCTGCTGCTCGAGCCCGGCGCGCCGCGCCAGGCGCTGGGCTACACGCTCACCTACCACGGCCACGAGGATGACGCGCGCGGCCGCGCCACGCTCAAGGTGTTGGTGCAGGCGAGAGACTGGAGCTTCGACGCGCGGCCCCAGCTGTTCGAGATGCCGCGCGGCGAGGGCATGATGCGCAAGCCCGCCATCAGCGCCTGGCGCGAGCTCTACCTGTCGCCGCTCGAGATCACGCCGGGCGACCCGTCCCGGGCCGAGTTGGTGTGGCTCACCAGGGGACGCGCCGCGTCCGTGGGCGACGCGGAGTACACGTTCGCCGGCTTCCGCATGGAGTCGCACGAGGATCTGAGGGTGTTCGCCGACATCGACGTGCGGCGCCAGGGGAAGACCGTGCGGGTCTCGCCGGCCATGCAGGCCGATGCCATGGGCAGCCGCTCGAGCGACGTCGAGGTGCCGGGCCTCGGCCTCATCGCCATCGGCCGCATCGACGCCGACAACGGGCGCGTCGGGCTGATGCTGCCGGGCGCCACGGCGGCCGGGGTGGCGCTGGTCGAGGTCAGCACCAAGCCGCTCGTGAACCTGGTGTGGGTCGGGGCGCTGCTCGCCCTGATCGGCACGGCGCTGGCGGGGCTCCGCCGCGCCATCGAGGTCGCGCCCGCGCGCCGCGCCCGCCGCGCGCCGGCGGCGCAGGGATCCGCCTCGTAGCGGCGCCTGCGCAGCGGCGGGGCCTGCGCAGCGGGGCCCGCGTGGTGCAGGGAACCCCGGGCCGCTATGCTCGCGACCCCGTGGTTCCCGGCGCGTCCCCTGGCCGCTTCCAGAGGTGCTTTCCGGCATGAACTCCGAACCCGCACCTGCCGATACCCCCGAAAGCCCGAGGCAGGGACCCAGGCTCCCGCCGGGCCAGGTCCTCACCGAGAAGTGGCCGGTGCTGCACCACGGCTCCGTGCCGAAGATGGACCTCGCGCGCTGGGACTTGCGCGTGGACGGACTCGTCGCGGATCCGGTGCGATGGACCTGGGAGGAGTTCCGCGCGCTCCCGCGCGTCCAGGTGCGCAGCGACATCCACTGCGTCACGCGCTGGAGCCGGTACGACAACCTGTGGGAAGGCGTGGCGGCGGCCGAGGCGCTGCGCCGCGCCGGGATCAAGCCGGAGGCCCGATTTGCCATCGTCCATGCCGAGCAGGGATTCACGACGAACCTCCCGCTCACGGCGCTGCTCGAGCCCGGCGTGCTGCTGGCCGACACGCACGGCGGCGAGCCGCTCACGCCCGAGCACGGCTGGCCGCTCCGGCTCGTGGTGCCGCGGCGCTACTTCTGGAAGAGCGCGAAGTGGGTCCGCAGGATCGAGCTGGTGCCCGCGGATCGTCCGGGCTTCTGGGAGCAGAACGGCTATCACAATGACGCCGACCCGTGGCGCGAGGAGCGCTTCTCCGACTGGTGAGGCGCGGTGCGTCGCGCCGACGCGCGCGGGTGGCCGGAGGGACGCATGACCGACCCCACCCTGGCCCCGCGCGCACTGGCGTGGCTCGAGCAGCAGCTCGAGGAGCTCGGCAGCCTGCGCAACGCCGGTCGCCGCGCGCCCGCGTTCAAGATGTGGCGCCAGAACACGCTCACCGTGGTCCAGCGCATCTGGCCGAATGAGCCGAAGCGCTCCGAGCGCTTCCGCCGCATCCCCTTCAGCCCGCCCACGGCGAAGGCCGACGAGCGCGCGGTGCGCGAGCACTACGAGCGGGGCTGCGGCGAAGCCGCGGCCTACCTGCGCGCGCTCATCAGCGAGGTGCGGCTGGTCGGCGTGACCGATTCGGGCGCCGCCGCGGCCGGACCGCCGTCCGCACCGGCGTCGCGCGATCCGGGAGCGGCTCGCGGGACCGCCGCCCCGTCCGCGGAACATGTTCCCGCCGCGCCGTCGCACGACCCGGGTGCCGAAGATCTGCTGGGCCGGTCGCCGGTATTCGCGCGCCGCGCGCCGGCGCCGCCACCGCGTCGCCACGCCGCGCCGCGGTCCGCCTCGCCGGTCGCCGCCGAGTTCCGCGCGCTCGCCGACGAGCTCGAGGCGCTGGGTCTGCCCGCGCCGCAGCGCGAGCACGCGCGCCGGCTGTTCGTCGAGGTGGCCGAGCGCTGCGACGCCGGTGCGCCGCCGTGGGAGATCGTGCAGGAGGCGTTGCGCATGGCCTCGGCCTCGCCCGCACTCGCGCGGCGCGCCGTGCCGCTGCTGCTTCCCTTCATCGAAGCCGCGGCGTAAGGTTCTTCGCGCGCCCCGCCGCGCGAACGTGCTCGGGGGCTGTGCTATCCTGCGCCCTGCCGCAGGTCCCTCATGAGACCCGACCGCTACACCATCAAGTCCCAGGAAGCCCTCGAGCGCGCGCAGCGTCGCGCGCGCGACCATGCCCACCAGGAGCTGGAGGCCGAGCACCTGCTCGCCGCGCTCCTCGACGAACCCGCGGGCACCGTCGCGGCCGTGCTGGAGAGGCTCGGCGTTCCGCGCGAGGGTCTGCTCCGCGAGGTCGAGCAGGACCTCGCACGGCTGCCGCGGGTGCAGGGAGGGCAGCTCCACCTGGGCGAGAGCCTGCGCGCGGTGCTCGAGGGCGCCGAGGCCGCGGCCCTGCGGCTCAAGGACGAGTTCGTGAGCGTCGAGCACCTGCTCCTCTCGCTCGCCGACCCGGAGCACGCCGGCCCCGCACAGCGCGCACTCACGAAGGCGGGAGTGGCTCCCGAGGAGCTGCTCAGGGCGCTCCAGCAGGTGCGCGGCGGACAGCGCGTGACCGACGAGAACCCCGAGGACAAGGTCCAGGCGCTCACGAAGTACGGGCGCGATCTCACGGCGCTCGCGCGCCAGGGGAAGCTCGACCCGGTGATCGGCCGCGACGACGAGATCCGCCGCGTGGTGCAGGTGCTGGCGCGCCGCACCAAGAACAACCCGGTGCTGATCGGCGATCCCGGCGTGGGCAAGACCGCCATCGTCGAGGGCCTGGCGCAGCGCATCGTCTCGGGAGACGTGCCCGAGAGCCTCAAGGACAAGCGCGTGATCGGGCTCGACCTCGGCGCGCTGGTCGCCGGCAGCAAGTTCCGCGGCGAGTTCGAAGACCGGCTCAAGGCCGTGCTCAAGGAGGTCACGGCGGCCGGGAGTCGCGTCGTCCTGTTCATCGACGAGCTCCACACCCTGGTCGGCGCGGGCGGCGCCGAGGGCGCGGTGGACGCCTCGAACCTGCTCAAGCCCGCCCTGGCGCGCGGCGAGCTGCACTGCGTCGGCGCCACCACGCTCGACGAGTACCGCAGGCACGTCGAGAAGGACGCGGCGCTCGAGCGGCGCTTCCTGCCGGTGTTCGTGGGCGAGCCCACGGCCGAGGACGCCATCGCCATCCTGCGCGGCCTCAAGGAGCGTTACGAAGTCCACCACGGCGTCCGCATCAAGGACGCCGCGCTGGTGGCGGCGGTCATGCTGTCGAGCCGCTACATCACCGACCGCAAGCTCCCCGACAAGGCCATCGACCTGGTGGACGAGGCGGCTTCGCGGCTGCGCATGGAGATCGACTCCATGCCGGTCGAGCTCGACGAGCTCACGCGCCGCGAGCGCCAGCTCGAGATCGAGCGCCAGGCGCTCGCGAAGGAGACCGACGCCGGCTCGCGCGAGCGGCTGCGACGGCTCGAGGAGGAGCTCGCCCGCCTGCGCGGCGAGAAGTCCGGGCTCGAGACGCACTGGAAGCAGGAGAAGGAGGCGGTGGACCGGATCCGCGCGCTCAAGGCCGACCGCGAACGCATCAAGATCGAGGAGCAGAAGGCCGAGCGCGCCGGCGACCTCGCGCGCGTAGCCGAGCTGCGCTACGGGCAGCTCCTGCAGGCCGAGCGCCAGCTCGAGCAGGAGAACGCCCGGCTCGCGAAGGTCCAGCTCGAGCGCCGCATGCTCAAGGAGGAGGTGGACGAGGAGGACATCGCCGAGGTGGTGGCGAAGTGGACCGGCATCCCGGTCGCGCGCCTGCTGGAGGGCGAGATCGAGAAGCTGGTGAGGATGGAGGAGCGGCTCCACCGCCGCGTGATCGGCCAGGACGAGGCGGTGCGCGTCGTGTCCGAGGCGGTGCGCCGCGCGCGCGCCGGGCTCCACGACCCGAAGCGGCCGATCGGCTCGTTCCTGTTCCTGGGCCCGACCGGCGTGGGCAAGACGGAGCTGGCGCGCTCGCTCGCCGAGTTCCTGTTCGACGACGAGCGCGCCATGGTGCGGCTCGACATGTCGGAGTACCAGGAGAAGCACACCGTGGCGCGCATGATCGGAGCGCCCCCGGGCTACGTCGGCTACGAGGAGGGCGGCGCGCTCACCGAGGCGGTGCGGCGGCGCCCGTACGCGGTCCTCCTGCTCGACGAGATCGAGAAGGCGCATGCCGAGGTCCTGAACGTGCTGCTCCAGCTCCTGGACGACGGGCGCCTCACCGACGGGCAGGGCCGCACCGTGGACTTCCGGAACACGCTGGTGATCATGACCTCGAACCTCGGCTCGCAGTTCATCCTCGAGGCGGGGGCGCAGGACACGCAGCAGGTCGAGCGTCTGGTGGAGCGCGCGCTGCACGGGCACTTCCGGCCCGAGTTCCTGAACCGCGTGGACGAGATCGTGATCTTCCACGCGCTCACGCGCGAGCACCTGCGGGAGATCGTGGACCTGCACGCCGAGGGCCTGCGCCGCATGCTCGCCGACCGCGAGCTCGGCCTCGAGCTCACCGGCGCGGCGCGTGACGCGCTCGCCGAGGAAGGCTACGACCCGAACTTCGGCGCGCGCCCGCTCAGGCGCGCGCTCCAGCGCCGCGTGCAGAACCCGCTCGCGCTGAGGCTGCTGAAGGGGGAGTTCAAGCCGGGGCAGACCGTCGAGGTGGATTTCCGCGACGGGGGATTCACGTTCCGCGCGGTCCCGGCCCGCGAGCCCGCGCACGCCTGAGCGCGACCCGCGGCGCCGTTACTCGCCGATCTCCTCCGCCGTCACGAAGTCGCGGTGCTTGCCGCGCCCGCGTCGCTCGAAGCGCGGCACCACGCGCACCTCGACCGCGATGCCGAGCACGCGTGCGACCTCGGCGCGGATCTCCCCGGCGGTCGCCTCGCTCCACGCCGGCCCCGCGGTGACACGCAGCTCGACGCGGCCGGCGAACCGCACGAACTGGTACTCGCGCACGGCGCCCGACCTGCCGTGCTTCTTGAAGACGTACGAGGGCTGGTTGGCGTTGACGCGGCGCCCGTCCGGCAGCTCGATCGTGTCGCCGGCGCGGCCGGTGAGCTGCCCGAGCAGCGGGAGCCCGCGGCCGCAGGGACACGCCGCGCCGTCCTGCACGGGTTCGACCAGGTCGCCGACGCGGTAGCGCAGCAGCGGCTGGCTCAGGTTGTGGAGGTCGGTGAGCAGCACCTCGTGCAGGTCACCCTCCACGGGCACGGACTCGACCATCACCGACTCGACCGGCACGTGCATGCCGAGCTGCTCGCACTCGAAGCCCGCGACGCCGGCCTCGGCGCAGCCGTAGCTGTCCACCACCGGGCAGCCGAACGCCGTGGCGATGCGCTCGCGCTGGTGCGGCCGCAGCGCCTCGGCCGACGTGATGGCCACCCTCCAGCCCAGCGCGCGGCCGTCGAGGTCCTGCGCGGTGACCTCGTCCGCGAAGTGGGCGAGCGCCGAAGGGTAGCCGAAGGCGAAGCGCACCGGCCGCGCGCGGAGCCGCTGGTAGCTCGCGCGCGCGGCCTCGGCGCTCAGGTTGAACGCCGAGCAGTGCACGCGATTGAAGAAGCGGTCCTTGCGCGCGGCGAGACCGCGGCCCTCGGGGTCGAGCGGCACGCCCCAGAAGTAGGCGTAGGGGTCGCCGGCGTCCACGCCGTGCCAGCGCCAGCCGCGGAACACGTTGGCGTGCGCGTGCGCCCACGAGAGATGGCTGCGGTAGACCGCCACGGGCGTGCCCGAGGAGCCCGAGGTCGCGGCCGTGAGCCCGCGTGGCCCGCGCACGGAGCGCATCGCGGCGCCATGCGCCTGCAGGTCCGGTCTGGTCAGTGCCGGGATCCGCGTCCAGTCCGCGGGGGTCCGCAGGGATCCGGAGGTGAGCCCGAGCGCCGACCAGCGCTCGCGGTACCAGGGCACCGTCTCGAACGCGTGGCGAAAGAGGGCCTGCTGCCGTTCCCACTGGAGCGCGAGCAGCCGCTCGCGGCTCCAGCGCTGGCTCCGCTCGAGCGCGCGCAGCACGGCGCCCACGGGCTCGCCGCGCCAGCGCTGGGCGGCGAAGTAGAGCATCCGGGCGAGTCGGGCGTTCACGCGTCCCCCTGGGCGAAGGAACCGTCTCGGAAACGAGCGCGCAGTCTAATCGAAGACCCGCGCCCGTCGCAGCGAGGCCGGGGGCGCGACGGCGCGGCGCGGCTCCCCGGCTTCGCCCCGGGTGGGCGTCGGCCGAGCACGCCCGCCTCGACGCGGCGGATGCCGGCCGTTGCGCGGTGGGGGCGTCGGGGCGCCGGGGAGCCGGCACGGCGCTGCGTTTTCATGGAACCGGATGGCCCTGGGCGGAGTCTCAACAGGGCACGACGGCCGGCGCCGCGCTCCCCGCGGGTCACCTGCGAATCGCCTTGCAGTTTGCCAGCCGTTGGTGTTTTTTGGTCTACGTCCGGGCCATGAGACGGGCTCCCGACCGGGAGGCGCCCGCCAAGTGCTTGTGCCCCTTGGCCTCTCCTTCGAAACCCGGCAGGCATGGGGTCTGCATGGAGATGCGGCCCCAGGTCCGCGG
>ERZ1292640.1172-Hain-H43-02um-R1-1172-length-21674-cov-6_pt2 | contig 19011 bp, 15 predicted proteins | sample MGYA00564404_ERZ1292640 | MGnify/ENA primary metagenome ERZ1292640 (study PRJEB36523, sample SAMEA6512636) | groundwater metagenome | collected 2019-01-08 | study: AquaDiva: Metagenomics assemblies of 32 groundwater samples
TTACGAACGGATTAAAATTTGTATCCCGGTCATAATAATCTTCTCCCTCTTTTGTTTTTAGAAACTTGATGACTTTGTAAGTGATCGGCGTGAATAATATTTCTACTACTGTTTTAAAAATATAGTTGGAAATGATTAATGTAATAAGCAATGAAGTCGGCAAAATACCGAAAAATGCAATTAGAATAAAAAGAGTGCTATCTACTAGTTCGCCAATCATCGGCGTTAATCCTAAAATCGCGTCATAAGCGGCTTGATTGCCCCAATCGGATGCCGGTGGAAGCTTGCCAACGATGATAAATATCACCGACATCAAAAGAGCCATGAAAAACGAAATACTTCAAATCCACAATCTTTGTCGAAGCCACATTGGAAATCAACAAAACCGAAACAAAGAAAACACTGATGGCGCTTAAATATTTGTAATTCTTTTGCATAAAATTTTAAGCAATCCAAACATTTTTAATATTGACAAATTCTTTTATACCATAACTCGAAAGCTCCCGTCCATAGCCGGACTTTTTTATTCCGCCGAAGGGCGCGCGCGGATCGGACTTGACCATATCATTCACACAGACATTCCCCGCTTTAATTTGCGGAATAATTCTTTTAGCTTTTGCTATATCGGAAGTAAAAATAGCCGCGCCCAAGCCATACCGAGTGTCATTGGCAATTTGAATTGCTTCTTTTTCATTTCTAAATGTAATAACCGGCAAGACTGGACCGAAAACTTCTTCATCATAAACTGGCATCCCCTTTTTTACATTAATCAGAACTGTCGGCAAATAAAAATATCCTTTCCCCTTTTTACGACTTCCCCCATACACAATCTTGGCGCCCTTTTTAACCGATTGAGCCACCTGCTTTTCCACATCCAATAAAATTTGTTCGGTGGCCAAAGGGCCGACATCTGTTGCCGGATCGCTGGGATCGCCGACAGATAATTTTGAAAATTCCTCAATGACAATTTTCAGAAATTTTTCTTTGATGCTTTCTTCCACGATAAAACGCTTGGCGGAAATACAACTCTGCCCGGCATTTCCTTGCAATCTCGCCACCACGGCGACTTTGGCCGCTTCCAGAATATCCGCATCGGCAAAAACGATAAAGGGGTCGCTCCCGCCCAATTCAAGCACTATTTTTTTTATCTCTTCTCCGGCTACCCGCGCCACTTCGCTTCCGGCTTTTTCGCTGCCCGTCAGAGAAATTGCAACGATTCTAGAGTCGCGAATAAAATTTTCCACCCGAGAGGCCGGAAGAAATAAATTTTGAAATATCCCTTTCGGAAATCCAGCCAGGCGAAAAGATTTTTCGATAGCTTTCGCGCACTGCGGAACATTGGAGGCGTGTTTCAACAAACACACATTCCCTGCCATCATGGCCGGCACCGCGTATCGATATACTTGCCAAAATGGAAAATTCCAGGGCATTATTCCGAGAATAACGCCCAGAGGGTCGAACTTTACATACTGCTCTTTTTTGCCGGTTTTTAGTATTTCATCCGCTAAGATAGTTTCCGCATTGTCCGCATAATAATCGCACAGTAGCGCGCATTTATCGATCCCGATCGGCCCGGATTTTATGGTTTTGCCCATTTCCAGCATTTGCAACCTAGAAAAATCTTTCGCGTGATTGCGCAAATATTCTCCCAATTTATACATTAAAATAGCTCGCTCTTTGAAAGTAGTTTTTTCCCAACTTTGAAAAGCCTTGGAGACTAGCGAAAGTTTTTTCTCAAGCTCTTCGTTTGAGATTTCTTTGAAACTTTTTAAAACTTTTTCCGTTGCCGGATTTTTAGATTGAATGGACATGAATTAGTTGTTGGTTTTTAATGTTTTGTTGGCTTTATTGTAATTAATCGAACAACGGATAATGTGCACACCTTTGGCATTCAAAGATTTCTGAAGTAAAGGTAATAGGTCCCTCGCTTTATTTATTTTATACCCGACCGCGCCGAAACTTTTCGCCAGCATAACGAAATCCGGATTATTGAAAGAAAGCCCGTAAGCAGGCAAGGCCATATCTTTTTGCTTCCAGCGAATCATTCCGAGCCCCTCATCGTCCAGAATCAGGACAACCAGATCAATTTTCAGCCGTACCGCCGTTTCCAATTCCGCAATACTCATCATAATTCCCCCGTCTCCGGCCACCACTAAAACTTTTTTTTCTGGATAAATGATTTTCGCCGCAATGCCCGAAGGCAAGCCTGCTCCCATGCTGGCCAAGGCATTATCGAGCATCAAACCGTTTTGTTCTCGGCATTGAAAATTGCGGGCAACCCAAATTTTATACATCCCATTGTCAAGCGCCAATATTCCGTCCCTCGGCATTATTTTGCCGATATCGGAAACGATGCGTTCCGGCCGAAGCGGGAATTCCAAAGACTCTGCGAACTTGGCGATATCTTTTTCTAAAATATTTTTCACTTTGAAAAAATATTTGAAATCCCAGGCAGGGTTGATTTTTATTTTTTCCGTAAAAGACCAGAGAGTGTTGGAAATGTCGCCGACAACTTCATGAGTTGGAATATAAATATCGTCAACATCGGCCGGAGAAAAATTTATATGAATAACTTTGCAATCTTCTCCATTTAAGGCAATCGGCGGTTTTTCGGATATGTCGTGTCCGATCATAATAATCAAGTCCGCCCGGCGAAGCGCCTGATGCACATAATCTCCGTCCGAGAGAGCCGTCGTGCCGATATAAAGAGGAGAACTCTCGTCTTCCACTCCTTTACCCATTTGAGTTGAAGTAAAAGGAATGCCGGTTTTATTCAAAAATATATGGAGCTGTTTTCGGACTAATTTCCTGTTGCCTCCGGCCGCTAAAACAACCAAAGGATGCCGCGATTTTTCGATTTCTTCCAAAGCCAGACCAATTGCTTTTGTGTCGGCATTCGGACGGCGAACTTTATGCGGAGTAATCGAACCGGCTCGACAAATTTCTTCAGCAATATCTTCCGGTAATTCCAAATGACTCGCGCCGGGACGTTCCGCCAAAGCCAGCTTCACCGCTTCCCGCACCATGCTCGGCATCCGATCGCTAGAAATAATAGTGGCCGAATATTTCGTAACCGGAGTCATCATTTTCACCACATCAATAATCTGAAACTGCCCTTGTTTGCTTTTTTTGATCGGCTTTTGCCCGGTAATGACCAAAAGAGGAATGCCGGCAAGCTGAGCGTGGGCGACGCCGGTCAAAAGATTGGTCGCTCCCGGGCCCAAAGTCGAGAGCGCCACGCCGACCTTGCCGGTTAACCGGCCCACCGTCGCCGCCATAAAAACCGCCGCCTGTTCGTGCCGAGTGGTGATAAATTTTATTTTTGATTTTCTGATTGCCTCCAAAAAAGTTAAATTTTCTTCTCCCGGCACGCCAAAAATATACCGGACTCCTTCAGCTTCCAAACATTCCACCAAAACTTCCGCTGTGTTTTTATTTTTAACTGCCATGGCGGGCGATGAGGGAATCGGACCCCCGACATCGGTTTTGGAGACCGAAGTTATGCCACTTAACTAATCGCCCGTATTTTTATATAACAAAAAACGACCAATGGTCGTTTTAAGTGTAGCATAAATAAGGAGAAAATCTACTTCTTAATCTCTTTATGCTTACTCTGTTTTCGGCACCATTTGCAGAATTTTTTTAGCTCTATCTTTTTAGTGACGAGTTTCTTGTTCTTGCTGGACCAGTAATTTATATGCTTGCAAGTTCCGCAGGCAAGTTTTATAAGTCGATCTTGGGACATAGTTTTATATTATATTAAAAATCTTTAAAAAGCAATCTCCTAAAAACTAAACTCTCTGCTATCGCAGAGTTATTAGTTTTTCTAAAGCCTTGCTTTTTTTGACTTGATTTCATTTTTTAATAATCTTGACGCAACTCTGGAGAATTTTCCGGCATTTCCGGTAGTGAAATAAAGGGTCTTCCCTTTTTTGTTTTGTTTATTTTTTAAGCGATGAGTTAAAAGCAGGGACTTGGTTCGTCGGGCAATCGCCTTCCCGCTGTCTATGAGTTTAATATGCGGACCGACGATTTTTTGGATAGTTTTCCGTAAAAACGGATAATGGGTACAGGCCAAAACAAGGTGGTCCGCTTTGGAATTTTTGATTTGCTTCAGATATTTTTCCAATAATAAAATAGCTTTAGGACTATCAATTTCTCCTTCCTCTACTACATTTTCCAAGTTCTGACAGCCGATATTCAGCACCTTTATGCCCTTGGCAAAATCTCGAATAAATTTCCGCATAACAGGACTTTTAGACGTAGCCGGAGTAGAAATGACTGCGACTGTCCCGCTTTTTGTATTTTGACTAGCAGGCTTAAGCGCTGGTACAGTGCCGACAATCGGCAAAAAGTTTTTCTTGGAATATTTTTTCCGCAACGAATCAATGCTATAACAAGTGGAAGTATTGCAGGCGATGACTAGCTGTTTAATTTTATGATTTTTTATAAAATAATCTGTAATTTGAAAAGCAAATTTTACCAATTCTTTTTTGCTTTTTTCACCGTAAGGAACATTCAATTGATCGGCTAAAAATACAAAATTTTCATTCGGCAATAATTTCTGCAATTCGACCAGGACCGAAAGCCCGCCCACTCCCGAATCAAAGACTCCAATCGGCTTTTTGTTCATATTAATATCCGGCATTTTTTATGATTTTTTCTAATAATTGAACCGGGTAAATAGGCGGATTTTCTGCCAAGGCTTGATGAAAAAACACAGTTGAAGGCGTAAGCCCTGGGAGAGTATTTACTTCAATAACTATAATATCACCGGTGACAACTTTTACGAAAATATCTATTCTGGAATACCCACGGATGCCGAGTTTTTTGGCGATTTGTTCCACTTTATCTTTTGCTTTATTTAAATTTTTCGCAGAAATGATTTCTTTGGGCGGGGGTGTGACGTTTACTCCTGTGCCACCTTGGAATTTTTCTTCTACGCTCAATATTGCGGACTCGGCAATCGTGATGCTGGGCGACAATGCTTTTATCTTACCTTTTTCCTCAATCACCCCTACTGTCATCTCTATACAACCACTTTTGCGAGTATAAACGATCTTCCCATCTGATACTCGAAGCTTGTCCGTCTCGATAAAAGACTCAAATATAATATCAGTCGGTTCCTCCGGCATATGGATAATATTTTTTTGATTGGTAAAGGTGTTGGGCTCTGCTATTAAAACTCTATTTTTTATTAAAGAAAGATACTGAAATAAATCTTTCGAATTAAAAAGTCTGACGACCCCAGCCGAACATCCATCGCCTCGTGGTTTAGCAATTACCGTCTTAGTGTTTAGATTTTTTAAAAGCATTTTCCAATATTCACCTGCCTTTTTCTCGTTCACTATTTTAGATATATTTGAAATTGGAAAGAGAACATGTTTCGCAATACTTATGCCTTTAATATTTGCTTTTTCTATTGTCTCGCCCGTGAGCCATTTATCCATACACAATTTTGAAGCAACACTATCCGGCCCGTTGTATTTAATTTTTTTGTCAGATAAAATTTTCTGGATGGTACCATCTTCTCCGATACCACCATGCAGGGCAAGAAAAATAAATGCGTGATCGTTAACCAGATCACCAAGTTTAAGTTTGTGAGGTATAAAAAATTCCTCTGTTGTGTCGTCCGCATTAAGTGAAAGACGTAACTTAACTTTCTCAAGCAAAGAGAAGAGTTGTGCCATATCTCTTTTTGCATTTTTTGCATTTTCTACGATTTCCTCCACCGTATGATTTAAAATATAGGAATATGGCAACTTCCAAATTTCTCTATTCTCTCCTAATAAATATGGGATTGGTTTATAAACTTTAGAGCCTCGCAATTTCAGCCAGACATTCGTCCCGCTCATGAGTGAGGTTTGTTTTTCTGCTGTCTCCCCACCGAAGAGCACGGCAATATTTTTATGTTTATTTTTAATAATATTATTTTCGATAAAAGAATCAATATTGCGACGCAAAAAAGCATTATTCACAATATAGCAAAGCAGGTCTTGATGAGAAAAGCCGATGCGCGATGCTTGTTGGAAAAGAAAACTATTTTGTTCCATGCCGGAGATTGGGTTAAAGTCTGAGAACCAAATATTTCCGTCCGGCATTAGAAAACCATCAAAGCGTGCGAAATCTCGCATTCCAAAAATAGAAAAGAGCTGTTCTGATTCTATCTGTATTTTTTCGATAGTTTCATTGGTAAATCTAGGTGGACAATGATAAGTTACATGGCGAGTCGGTAAATATTTTTTGCGAAAATCAAAAAATTGGTGTTTATTGTAATCCATTTCCATTTCCGTAGGTAATATCGCAACGGGCATGTTAAATCTATTCTGTAAAATTATAACTGTAAATTCTTTACCTTCTGCGAAAGGCTCCACAACTACACGTGTATCCATACGCTTACTAAATAAGGTCTCTACGCTGTTTATTGCGTCTTTGGCACTTTCTACAGAGAACACACCAATACTCGAGCCCCCGGAGGCAGGTTTGACTATGGCTCTCTTTATCTTTTCCTGTTTCCAGAATTTATTTATTTTTTGATTTATAGACTTTTTACTATCAGTAATTTTCAGAACAATAGAATGAGGAGCATAGAAACCGAGAGAACGAATATATTCATTGGCCCTGAATTTATCGAAGGCCATTTTGCAAGATTTAGATCCCGAACCGACAAAAGGAATATCGTGTTTTTCGAGGAAACTCTGTATTTCTCCGTCTTCACCGAAGGTTCCATGAATGCATGGAAATACAATATCAGAATCTTTCAGGACAGAAACCAGACTTCTTTCGGAAAGTTTTTTTCCTGTCTTTTTTAATTTAAAATCAAAATCACTCGGCGTATTGGAATACAGCTGAGCAGTAGAAATTTTATAAGCCTTTTTCTTCTCATTAAAATAAATCGGTATGATTTCCACACCCAAACTTCCTAAGTGGTCGAGTACACTACGAGCTGAATTAAGTGATATCCCACGTTCAAAAGATGGCCCACCGCACAAAACAGCTATTTTTGTATTTTTTTGCAAAAAATGATTAACGATCATGCCTTATAGTATAGCACTTTTCAAGTCTTTTGGCACGCGAGTCAAGTTTTTGACGCCTTTTTTTGAAACTAATACCATATCCTCTATTCGTATTCCGCCCCAGCCTTTAAAATATAGCCCGGGCTCCACAGTCATCACGCAACCCACCGGAATTATATCTTTATTTTTCGGTTTAAAATTCGGCCACTCATGAATAACAGTGCCGACTCCATGCCCAAGCCCATGCTTAAAGTTATTCTTAAATTTTTTATTCAAGAAATCTCGCGCGGTTTTATCTATCACCTTACCCCGGCGTTCCCCTTTCATTATTTTTTCTATTGCGCGATTTTGCGCTTCCAGTACACTCTCGTAAATTTTCTTTTGTTTTATCCGTATTTTCTAAAAGATTTTTTAATAAAATTTACTACTTCTATTTCTGCAATATTATTCTTTAACTTTGTCAAAACATCCCCCAAAACCCGCTCGCTTATCCTTTGCGCCTTGATTATATTTGCAAGTTCCCTTTTGCTTTTTACCGCCCGAACTTCGTGAATTAATTTGACTTTTTGTTTCATTTCTGAATTTCTAAAGTAATTTTACGACGTCATGATAGGTAATCACAACCATTAGCAATATCAACAGAGCAAAACCGATTAGATTGGCGGTGTTCGCCACTTTCGGATTAAGACGCGAGCCTTTTATTTTTTCAATCAGCAAAAAGAGGAGCCGTCCGCCGTCGAGGGCCGGAAATGGAAATAAATTTATAATAGCCAGATTGATGGAAATCAGCGCGGTAAAAGACATTAAGTAAACAAAGCCAAATTGATATGCATTACCAACGATACCCACCATGCCAACAGGACCGGTAATTGAAGCCAGATTACCTTTACCTTGTATACCGTCCTCTATAAGCCTATAAAGCCCTATCGCGGTGCCTTTGGTAACAGACCAATCCAAGCGCAGTCCCTCCCAAAGTGCCGGGAAAAAAGGTAATTTAGCCGTTCCGATCATATCCATGGATATCCCCATGGTGGGCTTGTTGTCTGTTATTACTGGAGTTATTTTGGCAATATTCAAAATCGTCGTATCCGGTTTTGACCCACGAATGTATCCAATTTGTATTTCTTTATTTCTATGAGAAAATACGAAAGATTTCAAGTTCTCAGGATTAATTTCTGCAAGATAATCTTCTCCGCTTTTCACTAATTGAATTTTATCTCCAATTTTCAATCCGGCATTTTCGGCAGGTGATTTTGCTAAAACAGAAACCACAACTAGATTTATATCTCGAAGTTTTAAACCTAAAGCTTGGTTGCCAACAGATGTTGGCACACCTGACATTAATCCAAAAGAAAATAATAACCAAGCCAACAAAAAATTGGCAAACACTCCGGCAAAAAGCACGACAGCCTGCTGCCATCTTGGTTTATTAACAAAACTTCTATCTTTGTTTGGGCCATTTATGTTTTCTTCGTTGGGGTTTTCTCCAAAAATTTTCACAAAACCGCCGATGGGCAATAAATTAAAAGTGTATTCCGTCTCTCCTTTTTTCAGACCGAATAATTTCGGCGGAAAACCGAAACCGAATTCATCCACCCGGATTCCAAATTTTTTCGCCGTAAAAAAATGCCCAAATTCGTGGACCAGAACGAGAACGAGAAGAATAATTATGAAGATAATGACTGACATGAGTTTTTAACCTAGCACTTCACGCTCTTTTCTCTCAAAAATCGCTTCGAGGTTGCCATTGGTTTCATTGATAATTTTCTGCAATTCTTCTTTGGCGCGGAACATTTCGTCTTCTGTCATTTTTGTTTCTTTTTTCTTCGCTTCTATGTCTTCCAAAACCGCTTCGCGCTCTCGGCGTACGGCTATTCTCTGTTCTTCCAGTTTTTCTTTTAGAACTTTTACCAATGTTTGCCTCGTTTCAGTCGTTAATTGCGGAAAAATAACTCGGATACCCAAGTCATCGGTGGCGACCGACAACCCTAAATTTGACGCAACAATCGCTTTTTCAATACTTTTTATTTGGCTTTTGTCCCAAGGCGCAATTCGCAGTGTTTTCGGATCTTCAATGGAAATAGAAGCGACATTTTTAAGCGGAACATAAGAACCGTAAGATTCGACATTCACCCCATCCAGCACCATCGGCGATGCTCGCCCGATATTGAGTTGGCTGTATTCTTTCCCCAAAAATTCTTCCACCTTCTTCAGCGCTGTTTTAAAATTTGAAAAGTTGTATTGCATAAGGTTTATTGTAGCATAACTAATAATTTATGAAAAATCAGTAAACTTCCTGCTGATAACACTTCTCGCAAAAAATAGTTTCCGGCCTTTCGGGCGCATAGGAAGTCTCGAATTCATTTTGGCATCCTTCTTTCATGCATTTTCGGTGATAAAGTTTTGGTAAGTTAGTCTGACTTACTCTGTTTGCATGGCGACAATTAAAACATAGCTTGGGTAAAGGTAAATTGTGTTTTTTGTAGAATTGTAATTCAGAAGGAATAAACCGAAACGCAAGTGAACAATTATGCATGCACTTCCCTTCATGTTCGCAAGCTTTTATTTTCTCATTTATTACATAGTTGCGCTCATCAGGTTCGCGCCAAATATAACCTCGTTCAAGAATTTGCGTTTTTGTAAGTGGAAAATAAATATGCGCAGTTTCGTTGTAGCCAAAAGGACTTGCTTCCGTTGGGAAAAATTCTCCGTATTTGTAAACTCGTCCCTTTTTGTCTATGTACGGCATTTCATTCATTTGTTTTATAATTTTTTCACGAAGAATTTCGTATTCTTCTTTTGTATACTGCTTATTTAAAATACAGTATCGTTTCTTTTTTACACCGACACAACCAAAAAGATCCTTATTGTCTATGCACCACATGCTATATTCGATATCCTGACCCGAAACCGTTGTAAACCAGCTAAATTTTACACGAGAGCACCAACCACACATAAGAGATTCATATAAAAGTTCTGAATTCATGCCAAAATGCGTAAAATCATAAAAATGTGAATTCGTTCCTTCGCCAGGAGTTATCAGCATGCAATATTTTGAATCTTCAAGCTTAGCAGTTATATAAGAATCCTTCACATTTTTGCAATTAAAAATATAATCTCCGGATACGTTGGTGTTTTTTATTCCCCGTATATATTTTTGAGGATATTGTACCCAGAGTTTTTGTGCCTTATCCCATGCTTCTGCTATTTTTTCATTAGTAGAAGGATAAATCCCTTTGAGTTTTTCCTCGTATTCTTCTTTTGTATTGGGTTCATTAAAAATATAATATTTTTTATTTACAAGATTCACGCTACCAAAACAATCGCTACAACCCGTACAATTTTTACAGAATAATAAGTTGTAGCAATTTATACAATCTACAGAAAACAGAGTGTTATAACTTTTATGAACATTTGTGATCTCATAGCAATCTTCACATTTATGAACAAAATAAGTATCAATACAATCTTTTGAATTCGTGAGATTGCTTCCGTAGGCACAATCTTCGTCGTAATCGCTATGCGTAATCAAATAACAATTTTTTAGATAACCAACCATATTGGTATATTCCGAGTTTACTAAACTTGTATATAAACCAAATCGACTAACCGCTGGAACTTTATGCATCAGGTCGAAAAGTTGTTCCAAAAACGGTCGACTCGGGTCAAAATCAATTCCGTAATCCATTGCGTCCCAAGAATCACCCCACCAACATGTATTGCAATAAACAATGATCGGCGACTGGTCGGAATACACGGCAATGGTGCTTTCTCCGCAAAACGCGCAAATGCGTTTATGGAGAGAACGTTCATTATACCATGCCAGCCGTCTGATTAATCTACATTCCGGGCAAAAAGTCGGCGGAGGCACTTTGATTTTTTCATAAAATCCGAAATCATCCGGCTCGATCGTAAAAGAACCCTTGCAATTCTGACATTCTTTAATTTCACTTTTGTATCCCATAATTATCATTAACATCATTTTCAGACGGCCGTCTGAAAATGATGTTGTCTACATACATTATACTTTTTCCGGAATAACCAGTGCTACGGATTCCATCAAGTTTTTAGTGGAACTCCCCGGCATGCGAAGAAATTCGCGAACTTTTAGTATTTGTTCAAAACAAGATGCTAAAAAATTCTGATCGGCGTAGAACCCACCCGGTACTCCGGGAAGGGTAAAGACGGCAGAATTTTTTAGCATCTTGTTTGAATTAAAAATTTTTTGATGTAAAACGGTTTCCAGTGCATTCAGGAATTTTAGGGCTTTGGAACGTGTAGAATCCAGTGTAATAATCTCATTCCCCTCTTCATCTTCCTCTTCGGATTCAAGTAATAATTCTTTCATAAAATCAATTCTGTTTCGGAGAGACATAGCAATAAATTTTTCCGCATCTTTTATTTCTTCCCCGAAGACGGTCTTCCGGGGAATCAAATAAAATCTGGAAACAAGAGTTTTTAAGAGAGCATTGGCATCCGGCACTACAAGAAAAAAGTGAGTATTCTCGATCGGCTCTTCGAACATTTTGAGCAAAACATTTTGAGCATCGAGAGATATGCTGTTAAGGCAAATTATAAATATTTTTTTAGTCGAAGAAAAACTTTTGTCCGTGGACATAGCGCGCAAATCAAATGCTTCTTCAATTTTAAAATTATCAATTACGATATGACAAAAATCAGGATTGCCGGAAGTTTTAATGCCTAAATTTTCACAAAATTTTTTAATTTCTGGAACAATTTCACTTCGCGCGCCTTCTGTCAGATATGCGTGATGTAAATTGTCTTTATCTAAATGTTGATGGATTTGATTCATGTCATTATAAGATTTTTAAAATAGCTTCTCTCAAAAAGCAATCTATCTAGCAAAGCTTTGCTAGCGAACTGCTCGGCTCGTCAGCCTGCGCAAGGCTTTTCTCAAGAACTATTTTAAAAACCTTTTGTTTTATTTCTTGCTTAAAACTGTTTTTTTGTAAACATCCAAATGCTCTAGCGCTATACCTGTGCCTTTGACCACGCAAAAAAGAGGATCTTCAGCCATGACGGCCTTCACGCCTGTTTTGCGATAAACCAAATCGGTGAAATTCCGCAATTGGGACGAACCGCCGGTCATAATGATTCCGTGATCAATAATATCCGAAGCAAGCTCCGGAGGGGTCTCTTGCAAAACATCTTTAATCGCTTTGATAATTTGCTTCAATTCTCCGTCAATTGCTTTAACTATTTCATTGGTTCCGACTTGAGCGCTACGAGGCAATCCTTGAATAAAATCCCGGCCTTTAATCGTCACCCGAATTTCTTCCTCCAGCAAGACCGCCGCGCCGATTTTAATTTTTACTTCTTCGGCCGTCCGGTCACCGATGGCCAGATTGAAGGTTTTTTTAATATAATCGGCGATCGCCTGGTCTATTTTATTGCCGGCGCATTTTACCGAAGTGGAAGCCACAATCCCCCCGAGCGAAATAACCGCCACATCCGTGGTTCCTCCGCCGATATCAACGATCATATAACCCTTTGATTCATGAATCGGGATGCCCGCGCCGATGGCCGCCAAAATCGGCTCTTTAACCACATACGCATTTTTAGCGCCGGCCCGAATAGCTGCTTCTATCACCGCCCGTCTTTCCGTCGAGGTCACACCGGCGGGGACTGAAACCATTACGTCCGGTTTGAATAAATTAAATTTTCCCATCGCTTTGTTGATAAAATAACGGAGCATCGCTTCGGTCACCCGATAATCGGCAATCACCCCGTCTTTCATCGGACAATAGGTAATAATGTTACCGGGGGTTTTGCCGATCATGTCTTTTGCCTCAAAGCCAATCGCCAAAATCTTATTATCTTGTTCCGAAACCGCTACCACCGAAGGTTCGTTTAAAACCACCCCTTTCCCCGGCAAAAAGACTAAAGTATTGGCGGTGCCCAGATCAATGCCTAATTTTTTAGAAAAAATTCCCATTCCGTTAATATACCCCCACACCTATTTTTAATCAAGGAAATATAAATGGTCTAATGTTTTTAAGTTGAAATAGGTGTGGGGGTATAACACATTTGTGATAAAATAGAAGCATGAAAATTGTGACCGTAATTCCGCTTAAAAAGGGAGCCTGGAAGGAAAATTTGACTTATTTCTCCGCGCAAGATATTCCAAACGGAAGTATCGTGACTATCTCCTTGCGTGGCAAAAAGATTTTGGGATTGGTTATTTCTTCGGAAGATGTCTCGGCTCTCAAATCAAACATTAAAAGTATGTCTTTTAATTTAAAAAAAATAACTGAGCTAAAAGAGCGTTCCGTTTTTCTAAAAGAATATCTGGACTCTGCGATTGAAACAAGCAAATATTTTGCTGGAAGTAAAAATAACGGGATTACTGCTTTGCTTCCCGCTTCCTTGCGAGAAAATTATGACAGGATAGCTAAATTTCAAAACAGCGAGGCAAGACCTAACGTGTTAGGTCTTGCCTCGCTCAACAGATTAAAATCCGAGAAACTGCTTTTCCAAGCCCCACTCGAAGATCGCATTTCTGCCTACAAAACCTTAATTCGCGGATCTTTCGCTCTGAAAAAATCTGTTTTCATCGTCTTGCCAATTGAATATGATATAAAAAAATTTAAAGAAATACTTTCTAAAGGAATCGAGCAGTTCACTTTCGCTATCCATGGGGGATTGAGCGCAAAAAAAATTATCAAAAAATTTGAAGAAATAACAACTGCTTCTCATCCAATCCTGATACTCGGAACTGCGCCTTTTTTATCCGTTCCGCGAAATGACCTCGAGACGATAATCGTGGAACATGAAAGTTCCAGCGTTTATAAAATGATCGGGAGACCTTACTTTGATTTGCGGTTTTTTGCCGAACTTTATGCTACAAAAATTAACGCCAGGCTTATCTTCAGCGATACTCTGCTACGCTACGAAACTCTTGCCCGAGTGGAAAGGGATGGCTTGATCCCGATGCATCCGCTTTCCTATCGAATTAATTTTGCAGGAGAAATTGAAATTTTAAATAAAGAGAAAAAATTTAAAATTCTAAATGAAAAAAGCGTCAGGGAAATTAAAAATGCCATTGCCAAGAAAAAAAATGTTTTGCTCTTTGCTCTCCGAAAAGGCTTGGCTACTATGACTCTTTGCCGAAATTGCAATGACACAGTCAGTTGTGAAAAATGTGGAGCACCCTTAGTCCTCTATCTGTCGCACCAAGAAAAAAAAAGAATGTTTGTATGTAATCGATGTCAGGAAAATAAAAATGGAGATATCGTTTGCATTTCTTGCGGAAGCTGGGACTTATTGCCTCTGGGCATCGGCACCGATACTGTTTCGGAGTATGCCAAAGAAATTTTTCCCGGGACTAAAATTTTTAAATTGGACAAAGATTCAGTGAAAAATACCAAAGAGGCGGAAAAAATAATCGAGGAGTTAGAAAAAAACCCCGGTTCAATTTTAATCGGCACGGAAATGGCTTTTTTTTATTTGAAAAATAAAGTTTCACTTTCCGTCGTGGTTTCTTTTGATTCTCTTTGGAACATCCCGAATTTTAAAATGAGCGAAAAAATCATTCAAATCGTATTTTCCATCATAAGCAACACCACGGAAAAAATTATGATTCAAACTAAAAACGAAAACGATTCGGCTCTCCGCGCCATCAAAACAGAAAATTTATTATCTTTCGTGCGCGAAGAATTGGAAGACAGAGAAAAACTGGATTACCCGCCTTTCAAGCGTTTTATAAAAATCACCCACTTGGGCGATAAAGAACAAACGATCAAAGCCAAGCGAATGTTGGAAGAAATTTTTCAAGAATACAATCCGGAAATTTTCAGCGGATTCATCGCGCGCCTCAAGGGCAAATATGTCACTAACGCCCTCATCAAAATAGAGCCCGAAAAATGGTCTCTGCCGGAAATTTCCCTCCACTCCTCCATTGACGAAAATCTGCTCGCCAAACTCCTCTCTCTTCCGCCTTCCTTCGACGTATTCGTCGATCCGGAGGATTTATTGTAAATTTTAAACTAACACCACTTTCGAACGGCCGTCTAAAAATGATGTTATCTTCAGGACACAATTACCGTAAATTCCCCTCTTTGTTTATCTTTATTCTTATTAAAATATTCCAAAATCTCTGCTGGAGTTCCGGTTTTAAATTCTTCATAAATTTTCGTCAGTTCGCGGGCAATGCAAACCTTTTTATCCGGGCAAAATTTTGCAAGTGATTCAAGCGTTTTTAAAATTCTGTGCGGAGACTCATAGAACACCATTGCCCTCTTCGCATCTCTAATTTCTTTAAATAATGTTTCTCTCCCCTTTTTGTGCGGCAAAAATCCTAGAAATGTAAATTCATGCATCGGCAATCCCGAAGCGGAAAGCGCGGCAATAACAGCTGAAGGTCCCGGAATCGGAATTACCTGAACGTCAAGGACTGTCCTTGACACAAGGGATGTCAAAGACAGTCTTTGACGTTCTTTGATTTGAGACACCAGCAACGCACCCGGATCGGAAATTCCTGGCGTGCCCGCGTCTGAAACTAATGCTAAATCTTTCCCTTTTTCCAATAATTCAAAAATTTTATCGGTTTTTGCCAATTTGCTTTGCGCATGGTAGCTCATCGTCGGCTTACTTATATTATATTTATCTAAAAGTTTTTTCGTCTGTCGAGTATCTTCGCACAATATTAAATCCACACTCTTGAGTGTCTCAATAGCACGAAGAGTTATATCTCCCATATTCCCAATCGGCGTCGCAATTACATAAAACTTTGGCATTATTTTCTATATTTTCTTGTTCTCCATTTGTCCGCAATCTTTACTCGAGTGAGAGAGCGTTCCAATTCCGCTTCGAAATGTTCAAAGTCCGTGATTTCTTTATTTTCCATTTGTTTTTTTAATTCTTCAGATTTCTTTTTTGCTTCTTCTATTTTTTGCTCGGAAAGTTCCGCCACATGCTCGGCAAAATCAGCCAAAACGGCCACTTCTGTCTCCCCTTTTTCATTTTGTCGGACTTCCAAAAATCCCCCGACAACAGCCATTGGCACATGCTCGCCGTTTACAAAAGCAACCACATCTCCGGATGTCAACCCCGTGATTAAAGGAATATGGTCCGGTAAAACGGTGATTTCACCCAGGGTAGTTGGCAAAGAAACTTGGTCAACCATTTCTTCCAAAACCAAGCGCTCTGGGGTCACAATTTTAAGTTTTAGTTGTTTATTGCTCATTTTAGATAGCGCCTCGCATATAAAAATCATTCTCCGGTTTGTTGTCATGTTTGCCGTCTAAAATTTCTCTGAACGATCTAATAGTTTCTTTCAGCGGAACATACTGCCCTTTGGTGCCGGTGAATTGCTCCGCCACGAAAAACGGCTGGGAAAGAAATTTTTGAATTTTTCGCGCTCGAGCCACCAGCTCTTTATCCATTTCGGAAAGTTCTTCCATCCCCAAAATGGCAATGATGTCTTGTAAATCTTTGTAGCGCTGAAGCACGCGTTGGACTTCTCGGGCAACAGCATAGTGTTCTTGGCCAACAATATTCGGGTCAAGAATTGTAGAAGATGAATCAAGCGGATCCACCGCCGGATAAATGCCAATTTCCGTCAAAGAACGATTTAATACCACTGTCGAATCCAAGTGCGCGAAAGTCGTGGCCGGAGCCGGATCGGTTAAGTCATCCGCCGGCACATAAACCGCCTGCACTGAAGTGACCGAACCTTTATCGGTCGAAGTAATGCGTTCTTGCAATATTCCCATTTCCGTGCCAAGAGTCGGCTGATAGCCCACCGCCGAAGGAATCCGGCCAAGCAAAGCGGAAACTTCGGAGCCGGCTTGGGTAAAACGGAAAATATTATCAATGAAAAGAAGCACATCTTTTCCTTCCGCATCACGGAAATGCTCTGCCATTGTCAGAGCAGACAAACCTACCCGCAAACGCGCGCCCGGCGGTTCGTTCATTTGCCCAAAGACCATCGCTACTTTATCAATAACTTTTGATTCTTTCATTTCATGATACAGGTCATTGCCCTCGCGCGTGCGCTCGCCGACTCCGGCAAAAACAGAATAGCCTCCGTGTTCTGATGCAATATTGTGAATTAATTCTTGGATGACAACCGTCTTACCGACCCCGGCTCCGCCGAAAAGTCCCACCTTCCCGCCTTTCAAAACCGGACAAATGAGATCAATAACTTTGATGCCAGTTTCTAAAATTTCAACTTTAGTCGCCTGTACAACATATTCCGGAGCTTTGCGATGAATCGGCAATCTTTTAGCTTTTTCGACAGCTTTATCACCCGCCTGCACTGGTAAATCATCAATCGCCTCGCCCAAAACATTGAAAATGCGTCCAAGAGTAGCGGGACCTACCGGAACAGAGATAGGTGCGCCGGTATTTAGAACTTCCATTCCGCGTGAAAGACCATCAGTCGTATCCATCGCGACTGATCGAACAATTCCGCCACCTAAATGTTGTTCAACCTCAAGAATTATTTTCTTTTTATCTTTCCTCACTTCCAATGCGGTGTAAATGTCCGGTAAATTTTCTCCGAAATATACATCCACGACCGGCCCGATAATTCTCTTGATTGTCCCTGTTTTCATAATGTTTATAATAATTAATTTTTAATAGACCCCCTCTGTCCTTCGGACATCTCCCCCTTCGCAGGGGGCGAAAACTTAATTCACGCTTACCATTCCAGCGCTAATTTCAGATATTTCTCTGGTAATGTTCGCTTGTCTGGCTTTATTAAACATCAGAGTTAGATCATCAATCATTTCTCCGGAAGCCTCCGAGGCATTTTTCATTGCGACCATGCGGGAAGATTGTTCGCTGGCATTCGATTCAAGAAGTGTTTGGTAAATTTGCATCCGGGTAATTTTTTCGGCAAGAGACGAAATAAGCGTAGTAAAATCTCCTTCAAATAAATAATCTGTCTTAGTATCGTTCATTGTATTATTTATTTTTTTCTCTTTTAAGCTTTCTACTAATTCTTGGACGGTTGATTTAGAGATGGGCAAAATTTGCTTAATATTCGGTTTTTGGCTAAGAGCCGAAATGAAATCAGTATAAGCAATCAGAACTTTATCATAATGCAAAATGCTGTACTCGTCCATTACTAACTTTGAAATCGGAAGAATGTTTAAAAGAGAAATATTGTCCGGCAATTCGGTAAAACTGGCGATAATATTTTTCCCTACCCGACGCAAGGCCATATCGCCCTTTTTGCCGATAGTTATAAAATCCACATTAATATTTTCATCTCCGAGTTTTAACAAAGAAATAGTTTTTTTGATTACTTGCGCATTATATGCGCCACAAAGCCCGCGATTGGAAGTAATCAAGACCAGTAAAATATTTTTTACTTCGCGTTCCCAAAAAAGCGGGTGTATGTTTTCTTCTTTTTTATTTTCAAGATTTTTAGCGATAGAAGTAAGAATTTCCCAAGAATATCCGGCATACAAACGAGAAGCCAAGGTAGAACTTACGGCACGCTTCATTTTCGAAGCCGCCACCAATTCCATCGCTTTGGTGATTTTCTTAGTGTTTTTTACTGATTTTATTCTATTTTTTATTGCTTTGCTGTTTGACATATAATTATTTTCCCGACGCTTTCAGGTCGGGATCCCGACTTTACGTCGGGACTTTAGTTCCAGCCATTTTTGAAATCTGCAATTACTTTTTTTAATTCTTCCTCGCCTTTTTCGTCCCACATTTTCTTTTCGGTGATTTGTTTATAAAAAACTTTCGCATTGCGCTGGCTGTATTCCGCCAGTCCTTGTTCAAATTCTTTGATTTTATCAATAGCGACATCATCCATAAAACCTTTAGTCAAGGCATAAAGAGTAACCACTTGATGTTCAATTTTGACCGGCGCATATTGAAGCTGTTTCAATACTTCCACGGCTCTTTTTCCCCGCTCCAACTGATTTTTCGTAGCATCATCCAGATCGGATCCGAATTGAGCGAAAGCTTCGAGCTCTCGGAATTGCGCTAGATCTAGCTTTAAAGTTCCAGCCAC
>ERZ1292640.1535-Hain-H43-02um-R1-1535-length-18999-cov-9_pt1 | contig 18999 bp, 17 predicted proteins | sample MGYA00564404_ERZ1292640 | MGnify/ENA primary metagenome ERZ1292640 (study PRJEB36523, sample SAMEA6512636) | groundwater metagenome | collected 2019-01-08 | study: AquaDiva: Metagenomics assemblies of 32 groundwater samples
CGAAGATGTCGATGCCGAGTTCTTCTTCCAGCTCGATGATGGCCTTGGACACGCCCGGCTGCGAGGTATGCAGCGCCTTGGCCGCCTCGGTCAGGTTCAGGTTGTGGCGCGCCGCCTCCTGAACAAAGCGGAATTGGTGCAAGTTCATGGTGAATTCCAGCTAAAACTGGGGTTTATTATGCCTTGGGCGTCTAACAAGAGGCGGGAAACGAGTGCATTCAGGCGTGTTTCCAGGACGATACGAAGAATGGGTGTATGGGCGATGCAGCGCCTTTGCCGGGTTTTCACGGTTTTAAATGGTCCCGACCGGGTCGGCAATCTGACAGAATGCCTAGATAAAAGAGACGCTTAGTTGCAATAAATGAGAGACAAGCATGAGCTTGCATGCCATGTTATTTCGCATTTCTGCGATCTAAATCACGTTGGGCGTCAAAATCGGGCGTTGCTGAAACATCAAGGAGGAGGGTTGCCATGCGAGCAGTCTCAACATGCTTCCAGTTCTGCTGCATCTGTGCGGCGCTCCAATTTGCACTCCTGTTCCCGGCTGCCGCACAGGGAATCTCTTTGAAGACAGGCGAGAGCGCCGATATCAACTCGGTGTATTGGATACACAACTGTCAATCGCTACTGACCGGTTTCGTTGGTGTTGACGTACTTGAGGGGCCTGCTGGTGTCACCCTTTCAATACGGGAACAACAGGTCACGACTGGCCGACAAAACTGCCCTAATCAGGTGCCGGGCGGTGTCGTTGTCGCCACAGCTAAGACCATCCCCGAGAAAGCCTCTGGGACACTGAGATATCGTGTGCGCTACAACACAGCAGAGGGCATAAGGCAATCTACGCACTCAATCCAATTGTCGCTTTATCCATAGCAATGGTTACCAGCCATGTGCTGCAGAGGACACGCCGCAAGCGGCGCGCTCCTGAGCTAGGACGTTAGCCTAGCGGGTTCTTCCAGAGCTTTTCCCGATACCAAGCCTGCCGCGCCAGCCGCAGCATCGGCCAATCCCCTTTGGTATCGCCATAGGCATGTAGCGCCGGTTGATGGTCCGGCGCCGCGCCGTACGCCTGAGTCAGCCAGACCTTGAGCCGCGCCACCTTTTCTTCCCCATGACAGTTGGCCGTGGCCAAACGACCGGTGTAGCGGCCGTCCACCACTTCCATCTCGGTGCACAGCACCGCATCCACGCCCAGGCTGGCGCCGACCAAGTGCATATACGGGCTGGTGGAGGCGGTGACGAGCACGCAGCGGTGGCCGGCCTGCTGGTGCTGCACCAGTTGCTGCAGGCCCCAGGGGCGCCATTGCTGCGGCAGGTATTCGCGCACAAAGGCCTGGGCGCAGCGCTCCACCTCGGCCACCGGCCGGTCGGCGAGGGCTGCTTGCAGTAGCACGGCCTTGGCGCGGTGGTTGCTGACCAGGCGCAGCACATAAGCTGCCAGCCAAGGGCTGCAGACGAACAGCACCCACAGCAGCGTGGGCGTGCCCAGCAGGCGGCGCAGGAAGGGCCGCAGGGTGTCGCGCTGGGTGAGCGTGCCGTCGAAGTCGAAGGCGGCCACCACCGGGCGGGCGGCCGTACCTTCACCGTCCATGGGGATCACGGTTTCGGACATTGCACCTGCCCGCAGTAACGCACGCAGAACGGGCAGCCTGTCATGGGCAGCCACGTCGGAATGGCGTAGTAACGGTCGAAGATTTCCTTCAAGACGCCTTGACGGTAGGCCTCGTAGTGGAAGTTGCGGCCTTCCACGGCGTGGAAGGTAACGCCGTTTTGCACAAAGCTCAGCGGCTGCACGCTGTCGAAGTAGGGGCGGTAGCCGTCCAGTGGCGGCGGCTCGCCGTCCGAGACGATGATGCGCACGGTCTTGCCGTCATAAACAGAGTAGTCCACCAGGAGGTCGTCCTGCCGGGCGTGGAACTTGCCCGGGCCGAACACCGGCACGTACTGGCCAAGGGCGTAGCCGTAGGCGGCGGCGGGGGCATAGGCGTCGGCCATCAGCACCGAGTCTGGCGTGCGCACCTGGGCCAGCAGTTCGACCGTCTTGAAGCTGCGCACCATGCTGTAGTAGCGCGGCTTGCCTTGCCATTGCTCCACATGGGTGAAGCCGATGGCCACCACCGCCAGCACGTGCAGGGCGGTGAACCAGGCCATGCCTTTCGCGCAAGTTTTGAGGGCCGCCTGCGGCAGCGCAAAGGCCAGCAGCACGAAGACAAAGGGGTAGAAGGCCAGCACCCAGTGCAGGCCGACGGTTTTCTTCAGCGACAGCACGGCAAAGAACAGCAGCGGCACCACGATCAGCACGGCCACCAGGCGCTGCTGGCGCACGGTGTTGCCCAGTGCCGCGCGGTGCTTGAAGCCCAGCCACAGCACGGCCGGCGTCAGCAGGTAGGCCAGCATGCCCAGGTAGCTCAGCGGGTGGCTCCAGGCAAAGGATGCGTCCTGGTTGCGGTTGATGGCGTTGAACATGATGTTGGCCCAGCCATGGCCCATGTTCCACCACAGGTTGATCAGCGGCCCGGGCAGGGCGCACAGCACGATCAGGACCAGCCCCGGCCAGCGTTCACGCCGGTACAGCGCGAAGTAGAGCAGATAGGCCAGGCCCAGCACCACCGAAAAGTATTTGGAGAGGAAGGCGCAGCCGATGAAGACGCCCGAGAGGGCGTACAGGCGCCAGGTGCGGCCGTCCAGCGCCGCGCGCCGTTCGGCGCGCAAGAGCGCACCGGCCGACAGCAGCGACCAGAAGATCAGCGGCGTGTCGGTGGTGATGAGGCTGTTGAGCCAGTTGACCGGCGCCAGCCAGAACAGCAGCACTGCCCAGGCGGCACGCTCGCGGTTCAGCGGCTTGAGCGCCCACCAGAGCGTGGCACCCACCGCCAGCGGCAACAGCACCACCGGCAGGCGGATGGCCCAGCTGGCCTCGCCGAACAGGGTGCGCATGAGCCAGATCAGCCAGCCCACCATGGGCGGGTGGTCGTAATAACCCCAGTCGGGGTAGACGCCCCACCAGTAGAAGAAAGCCTCGTCGCCCGTGATGGGCAAAGCGTGGGCGATCCAGAAACGCAGGGCCAGCGAGGCAAGGGCAACGATGAGCAGCCAGCGGGTCAGGCGGCCGGGGGCGGCGTCGGTATCAAAAGCAGGAGGCATGGAAGGCTAGCGCAGGCTGATGTCTTGGCGGAACGCCGCACTATAAAGCAGGGCCAGCACGCCGATGGCCACCGCCAGCCAGAGCGTCAGCAGGCGCACCAGCACGGTGATGCCCACCGCCGTGGCCAAGGGGGCGCCGTGCAGGGCCAGCAGGCCGGTCAGCAAGGCTTCGGTGCCACCCAGGCCCGCGGGCAGCATGGACAGGGCGCCGCCGACCATGGCCAGGGCGTAGAAGCCGGTGGCCAGCCAGGGATCAATCGGCCAGTCGAACAGTGCCTGACAGACCAGCCAGGTGGCCAGGCCTTGGGCGGCCCAGGCCAGCAGCGTCAGGCCAAGCCAGCGCCAGGGGCGTGTGGCCAGGCAGTGCCAGGCGGCGTGCAGCCAAGGCAAACGACTGAACAGCCGTTGCCGGAATGTGAACAACAAACCCAGTACCAGCAGCGCTGCGGCCACGGCGGCGGCACCGAGTTGCAACTGCCAGGCGGCAAGGTCCGGCCACTGCAGCAGCCACCACAGCCCCGGCAGCGTGAGCAGCAGCAGGCCCAGCAGGTCGGCCAGGCGTTCGGCGCCGAAGATGGCCAGGCTGTCGGCGGCCCCCAGCGGCTGGCGCAGCAGCAAGCCGCGCGCGGCTTCACCCACATTGCCGGGGGTGGGCGTGAAGGTGTAGCCCGCCAGGTACAGGCGCAGCCCCTGCAATGGGCCGAGCGGGCGGCCGTAGTGCGCCATCCACAGGCGCCAGCGCTGGCCGCGCAGCAGGTAGTTCAGCACGCAGAGTGCGGCGGCCAGTGCACCGGTCGGTGACCACAGTGCGGCCAGCCGGGTGGTCGAGCTTGCATCGCCGGTCAGCAGCAGCACCAGGGCATAGGCGGTGGCAGCAGCACCGAGGGCCAGCAGCAGTTGCTTGAGCGGCAGCTTCAAAGCCGCGAACCCAGAAACAGCAGCAGCCAGGCGGCGCCGGCCGAGAGGATCCAGGGGTCGCGCAGCAGGTCGCGTGCCACGTCTTCGCCACGGCCGCGGTGGACCTGGTAGGCGTAGCGCAGCAGGCCGAAGATCACCACCGGCACGGTATAGACCAGCCGTTCGCCGTGCTGCGCCTGCGCTTCGGCGCTGGTGGCGTACAGGCTGTACATGGTGATGGTGGCGGTCATGGTGACGGCCATCAGGGTGTCGAGCAGGGCGGCCGGGTAGTGCTCCAGCACGGCACGTTGCTGCTCGGGGTTGTGGAAGGTCTCGGCCTTGCGCTTGGAAAAACCCAGGAACAGGGCGATGAACAGGCCGGTGAGCAGCAGCCAGCGCGACGGCGGAATGCCGACGGCCGAGGTGCCGGCCAGCAGGCGCAGCATGAAGCCGGTGGCGATGATGGACACGTCCACCACCGGCACGTGCTTGAGGCGCCAGGAGTAGGCCAGATTCAAGGCCACATAAAGCGCCAGCAACAGCAACAGAATGCGGTTGTTGGCCGCCAGCGCCAGGCCGGCCAGCCCCAGCAGGACGGCCAGGGTGAACGCCGCTGGCACGCTGACGGCACCGCTGGCCAGCGGCCGGTGGCGCTTGTCCGGGTGCAGCGCGTCACTGGCGCGGTCGCGCCAGTCGTTGAGGATGTAGACCAGGCTGGACATGCAGCAGAAAGCGGCAAAGGCCAGTGCGGCACGCAGTACCAGCGGCCCCTCGTGCCAGGCGTGAGAAAACAGCAGGCCGGCGAAGACAAAGACGTTTTTCAGCCACTGGTGGGGCCGCATCAGGACGAGCAGGTCGCGCAGTTGTTGCATGGGTTCAGGCCTGCGTGGGCCGCTGCCCGTATTTGTAGAAGAAGGTCAGCACCGTCCAGACGCCCCAACTGGTCAGCAGCGTGATGGGGAAGGCCCACAACACATCACTGAGCCAATGCGCCCCGACCGACATGCGGGCCACGCCGATCAGCAGGCCGGCCGCCACGCCGGTGGCCACCCAGCGCCAGCGGCGACGCGGATCGAGCAGCATGAGCGAGGCGAAGAAAAAACCGCAGGCCACATGGCCGCTGACGAAGGCGCAGTTGTCGGTGCACTGGTTGGCCTGCACCAGCGCCGGTGTGAACTGGCGATCGCCGCCGAACTCGACCACGTCGAAGGGGCGGGCGCGCAGGTGATGCTCCTTGACGGCCCAGGTGGCAAAACCGGGCCCCAGCAGCAGCGACAGGCCGACGAAGGCCAGGGCAATGCCACGGCGACGCCAGCGGCGCAGCAGGCTGGCGACGATCCAGCCGAGCAGAAAGATCAGTGCCAGCGAGCGGAACAGGTCGGGGGTGTACTCGTTGACCAGATACACCCAGTGCCACTGCGCCGGGTTGATGGGGGGCGCGTCTTGCAGGAAGTAGGCCGCGACGGCAATGTCCAGCTGCGGCCACAGTACGGGCAGCATGGCCACGGCAAGGGACGCGCCCAGCACGAGCAGGAAAACAGTACGGGCGCTGAGGAAGGGGGATGGTTTGGACATGGGCAATCGCCGCATTGTACGGAGCGCTGGCAGCGTCGGAACGCTCAGGCGTCCGTCAGGGCGACGTGGGCCAGCAGGTCGATCACACGTTCATCTTCCCCGATGGCCCCGCGAAGGTGCCAGGCCACGCCGGGATGGCGGGCTTGCAGGTCGAGCAGCAAGCGCGGCAGGTCTTCACGCGCGTGCCGGCCGACGCCGAGGAACATCGGCACGATGGTGATGGACTGCACGCCGGCGGCCACCAGTTCGGCAGCGCAGGTGGGCAGGTCGGGGCTGCTGAGTTCCAGGTAAGCGCAACGCACCAGGGCCTGGGGGGCGATCTGCCGGGCGCGGATGGCCACGGCCTGCATCGGCTGATGCCATTGCGGGTCGCGCGAACCGTGGGCGAACAGGATGATGCCGCGTTGCGCGGCTGCCGGAGAAACCATGCCGCTACCTCCGCAGCACCAGCCAGCTGAAGGTGCCCAGCGACAGCAGCGAATAGATCATGCCGGGTAGCGCCGCCGTGAACCAGGGCTGCCAGTGGCGCAATTCGCCGACATAGCCGAACACGTTGTTGAGGAAGAAGAAGCTGATGCCGGCCATGACGCCGCCGAACACATAGACCGAAATGCCTTCGTTGCGGAAGTGCAGGTAGGCAAAGGGCAGGGCCAGCACCACCATCACCAGGCAGCTCAGGGGGTAGAACACCTTCTTCCAGAACTCGATTTCGTAGCGTTCGGCCGACTGGTTGTTGGCGTTGAGGTGGCGGATGTACTGGAACAGGTCGAGCGTGCTCATGCGGTCGGGGCGCAGCACGGCAGCCGACACCATTTCGGAGGTGATCTGGGTGGGCCAGCGGAAGGTCGGAATCTGGGTGCGCTCGATGCGCGAAGCCGCGGTGCCGCGCGAGGTGAATTCGATGCGCTCGGCTTGCTCGAGTTGCCAAGCCTCATCACTTTCAAACTGGGCAGTGGGGGCGCGGGTCACGGACACCAGAATGCCTTTGTTGTCGAATTCGAAGACGCGCACGCCGCGCATGCCGCCGTCGGACGCCAGCGCGTTGACGTTGACGGCGAACTGGCCATAGGGTTGTTTCTCGCGCAGCCAGGCGCCGGTCTGACCGACCGTGATGTTGCCCTGGTAGCGTGCCTTGAGCAGCTGGGAGGTGCGGTCGGCCCAGGGTGCCAGGAAATCACCGATGAGAAACGTCAGCACCACGAACACGGCACCCACGGTCATCAGGGTGCGCAAGGCGCGCCAGGGCTCCAGGCCGCTGGTGCGCAGGATGGTGAACTCCGAACTCTGCGCCATGCGGGTCATGACGTAGATGGTGCCGATCAGCACCGTGATCGGCAGCAATTCGTACAGGTGGTTGGGCACCTGCAGCGCCACATAGCTCAGCGCCTGCGGCAACTGGTAGCCGGCCCCGACGCCGGGGCGGCCGATGGAGGGCAACTGGTCGACCACGTCAAAAAAGGTGAACAGCGCGAGAAAGGCCAGCGTGACGAAGGTCACGGCGGCAAGCACCTCGGCGTGAAGAAGGCGGCGGATGGTTTTCATGCGGCCACCTTGTCCCGGGCAACGGCGCGTGCGGCCAGCAGCCGACGCAAACTCCAGTTATGGTGCCGCAAAGCCAGCCCCAGCATGGAGACCGCCAGTACGCCGCCATGCAGCAGGACCATGAAAGGCAGAAAGCCGATCTTGTTGGTGCTGATCCAGGCCTGACCGAGATTGAGCAGATTGAGGTAGACCTGAAACAGCAGCAGCGAAACCACCAGATTGCCCGATCGGCCGAGGCGGGGGTTCACGCGCGAGGTCGCGACCGCAATGATCATCAGGTTGAGCGCCGCCAAAGCAAAGCCCATGCGCCAGGCAATTTCGCCCAGGTGATGCGGTGTCGGGTTGCGGATCAATTCCAGGGTGGAAACCGTGTTGAGCGGGATCTCGGCCTGGCTGCCCAGTTGGTCCTGCGTCACCTGGATGCTGTAGCTTTCAAATTCACTGAGTTTGAAATCCGACTTGCCGATGCTGTTTTCCAGGCGTTGGCCGTTGCCCAAGACAAGAAAGCGCTCGTCGCCAATCAGCTCGACACGGCCGGTACGCGCCGAGGTCACGGTTTCCTTGCCTTGTTCCGTGGTGGCGATGAACACATTGCTGGCCGAATGCTCGCTCAGCAGGCTTTTTTCCACGAAGAACACGCGGGTGCCGCCGGCCGACTCCTGAAACTGGCCCGGCTGCACCCGGTCCAGATCGCCGCGGTTCTCGTAATGGGCCCGCATGTCCTCGACCTGTTTGTTCGACCAGGGCAGCACGAGCAGGGCCAGCGTCGCCACGGCCAGCAGGATCGGCCAGGCGAACCTCAGCAGCGGCGCCAGCAGATCCGAAAGCCCGACGCCGCTGGAAAACCAGATCACCATTTCGCTGTCTCGGTACAGGCGCGACAGGGTGCCGACCGTGGCCACGAACAGGCCCATGGTCATGATGTTGGGCAGAAAGGCCAGGACGTTGTAGCCCATCACCAGCATCACGTCGGACGGATTGAAGCTGCCACGCGAAGCCTGGCCCAGTGTGCGGATCAGCGTCATGGTCATGACCACCGTCACCAGAACGATCAGCGTGGCGCCGAAACTGCGCGCCAGCTCCTTGCGGATGGAGGAATGGAATAACATTGCTTGGAAGGAAAACCGCAATTATGAACTTTGAACTCAAGTCCCTGGATCTGGCCGCGGCCGCGGCCCTGCCATGTGATGCACTGATCGTACTGGTGCCCACCGGCTTCAAGCCGGGCAAGGACGCCTTGTCGGCCCTGGTGGCCCAGGCACTCAAGGCCGGGGACCTGGAAAGCAAGCCCGGCAAGCTGCTGCCCTTGTACCGCCCGGCGCAAGCCAAATGTGCTCGGGCGCTGCTGGTGGGCGCTGGCGACGGCTCGGCCAGGCAGGTGCGCCAGGCCGTGACAGCAGCAGTCGGCGCCCTGCGTGCCGGCATGCCGGGCGTGAAGAAGCTGGCGCTGTGCTTTGCCACGCCGCCCGGGAGCGGCGCCGTACGCGCGGCGGTGACCGCGGTCGCCGATGCCAGCTACGTCTACACCACCACCAAGTCCAAGCCCGAGGGCCGCACCATCGCGCGTGTCGTCGTCGGTCTGCCACAGGCGTCGGCCAGCAAGGCCGAGTTCACGCAGGCCGTGGCCACCGTGGCCGGTATCGAGATGGCCAAGGAATGGGCCAACCGCCCGGGCAACCATGCCACCCCGACGCTGCTGGCGCAGGCCGCACGCTCCCTGTCGCGCCTGCCCTTGATCAGCTGCCAGGTGCTGGGGCCGCGTGACGTGGAAAAACTGGGCATGGGGTCTTTCATGGCCGTGGCCCGGGGTTCCGAGCAGCCGCTGCGCTTCATCGTGCTGCAGTACAACGGCGCCGCCAAGGCGCAGGCGCCGACGGTGCTGGTGGGCAAGGGCATTTCCTTTGACAGCGGCGGCATTTCCATGAAGCCGGCCGCCGAGATGGACGAGATGAAATTCGACATGGCGGGCGCCGCCAGCGTGCTGGGCGTGTTCCGGGCCTTGGGCGAACTCAAGCCGGCCCTCAATGTGGTGGGCCTGATCCCGAGTTGCGAGAACATGCCCGACGGCCGGGCCGTCAAGCCCGGCGATGTGGTGACCAGCATGAGCGGGCAGACCATCGAGATTCTCAACACCGACGCCGAAGGCCGGCTGATCCTGTGCGATGCACTGACCTATGCCGAGCGTTTCAAGCCACGCGCCGTGGTTGACGTCGCCACCCTGACCGGGGCCTGCATGGTCGCCCTGGGCAGCGTGCGCAGCGGCCTGTTTGCCTCCACCGACGAGTTGGCCAACCAGCTGATGGCCGCCGGCGAAGCGGCCCAGGACCTGTGCTGGCGCCTGCCGCTCGATGAGGACTACGCCGACGGCCTGAAGACCAACTTTGCCGATGTGGCCAACGTCGGCGGCCGTGCCGGCGGCGCCATCACGGCGGCCAAGTTCCTGCAGCGTTTTGCCGGCAAGTACCCCTGGGCGCACCTGGACATTGCCGGCTCGGCCTGGAAGAGCGGCGCAGCCAAGGGCGCGACCGGGCGCCCGGTGGGCTTGCTGCTGGACTTCCTGCTGACCAGCCATGCGGCCAAGCCCACGGTCGCCAAGACACGCCAGCGCAGCCGAGCGGCCTGAGGGTGCTGATGCCATGACCGAGGTTGCCTTCCATTTCAATGCCCCCGACAAGCTGGCCTACGCCTGCCGTCTGCTGCGCAAGGCCGTGGGCAGCGGGGCGTGTGTGGTGGTGACGGCGCCGGCCGATGTGCTGGCGCGCCTCAACAGCCTGCTGTGGACCTTCTCCCAACTCGATTTCATCCCGCACGCCACGGCGAGCGACCCGGCCCACGTGCTGGCTGCCTCGCCAGTGGTGCTGGCCGAATCCTTGGCCGATCTGCCGCACCAGCAGGTGCTGCTCAATCTCGGCGTGCAGGTGCCGGCCGGGTTCGAGCAATTCGAGCGCCTGATCGAGGTTGTGAGCCTGGACGATGAAGACCGTCAGCTGGCCCGTGGCCGCTGGAAGCACTACACCGACAGCGGCCATGCCATCACCCGCCACGACCTGGCCCTGAAAGGCGCGAACTGATGTCCATGTCCGAGAAAAATCTGCCGCGTTTCCTGCCGACCTTGACCGAGGTGGTGCAAGCCGGGAATGCGGCTCCGCTCGCGGCGGCCAGCGCAGGAACCCTGTCGGCACAGATCGCCGACAGCCCTTTGCCGGCGGCAGACGAGCTGGTCGAGCGCGTGATGCAGCGCTTGGCGCCGACGCTGGAAATCCGCTTGCGCGAAGTTGTGGCCGCCCTGGTGCAAGAACAGGTCAGTGCCCTGCAGCCTTATCTCTGGCAGGAGGTCGATCAGGCCTTGCGCCAGAGCGTGACGGCGGCCGTGGCGCAGGAGCTTGATGCGTTGGCACGACGCTAAGCGCTTCGAAATACCCACACGCTGCAGGTTTCCCGGTGCCGGCCGGGGAGAATTGCGGTAATGTCTCGCTGGTTTCGTTTCCTGGTTTTCGTTCACAACACTTGGAGGAGTACATGCACGTCAAGCACCTTACATCGGCCCTGACTCTGGTGGCCACCGCCGTCCTTCTGACCGCCTGCGGCCAGAAGGAAGAACCCGCAACACCCGCTGCCGCGCCTTCGCCGGCTGCCGCCGAGCCTGTGGTCAAGATCGGCCACGTGGCCCCGATGAGTGGCGCCATCGCCCACCTGGGCAAGGACAACGAGTACGGTGCACGCATGGCGATCGAGGAACTCAACGCCGCTGGCGTGACGATCGACGGCAAAAAGGTCAAGCTGGAGTTGCTGGTCGAGGACGATGCGGCCGATCCCAAGCAGGGTACCGCCGTGGCGCAGAAGCTGGCGGATGCCAAGGTGGCGGGCGTGATCGGCCACCTGAATTCGGGCACCACCATCCCGGCCTCCAAGCTCTACAGCGACGCCGGCATTCCGCAGATCTCGCCCTCGGCCACCAACCCGAAATACACGCGCCAGGGCTTCAAGACCACGTTCCGCGTGGTGGCGGATGACGTGCACCTGGGCAGCACGCTCGGCAAGTACGCCGTCGAGACCCTCAAGGCCAAGAACGTGGCCGTGATCGACGACCGCACCGCCTATGGGCAGGGCGTGGCCGAGGAGTTCACCAAGGCCGCTGAGGCCGCCGGCGCCAAGATCGTGGCCAAGGAGTTCACCACCGACAAGGCCACCGACTTCAACGCCATCCTGACCAGCATCAAGGGCAAGAAGCCCGATGTGGTGTTCTTCGGCGGCATGGATGCCGTGGCCGGCCCCATGCTCAAGCAGATGAAGTCGCTGGGCATCAAGGCCAAGTTCATGGGGGGTGACGGCGCCTGCACGGCCGAGATGCCCAAACTCGCCGGTGACGCGATCGGCGAGGAGTTGGTGTTCTGCGCCGAGGCGGGTGGCGTGGAAGGCGAAGCCAAGGTCGGCATGGACGAGTTCCGGACCAAGTTCAAGGCCAAGTTCAACACCGACGTCAAGCTCTACGCACCCTATGTGTACGACGCGACCAAGGTGATGGTGGCGGCCATGGTCAAGGCCAACTCGTCCGATCCGGCCAAGTACCTGCCGGTGCTGGCGGCTACCGCCGACTACAAGGGCGTCACCGGGCCAATCAGCTTCGACGAGAAGGGCGACATCAAGCACGGGGCGCTGACCCTGTACACCTACAAGGGCGGCGAGCGTACCCAGCTCGCCGTCATCCGCTGATTGCCGCTTCTGCTACCAAAGAAGGGCCGTCGGGCCCTTCTTTTTTGTACTTTCTCGATGACCTCCCTGAAAGGCAAGCCCATCTCGGTTAGAATAGCGGGCTTCCGGAGAGGTGGATGAGCGGTTTAAGTCACACGCCTGGAAAGCGTGCGTGGGGTAAAACTCACCGCGGGTTCGAATCCCGCCCTCTCCGCCAAAAAAGAAAACCCTCGCAAGCAATTGCGGGGGTTTTGTTTTTGCGGGTGTGGACGGGTGAGAAACCGCGCCCGGGTTCGCTCTGAAACAGTCTGGGGGACTGTTTCAGGACGTGCGTAGCGCGGGGACGCAGCCCCGAGAAATTCGCACCAGGCGAATTTCGAGCAATCCCACCCGTGCTCGCGCGCTCAGGCCTTGCCCTGTTTCACCAGTGCCATGGCCGAACCAATCAACGCAGAGACTTCACTCATATTGCCCGGCACGATCAACGTGGTCGTGGCATCGGCGGCCACCTTGCCGTAGGCCTCCACCGCTTTTTCGGCCACCTTGAGTTGCACCGCCTGCTCACCGCCCGGCTGTCGGATGGCCGCCGCCACGCGTTCGATGGCCTCGGCATTGGCCAGGGCCACGGCCTTGATGGACTCGGCTTCGCCCTGTGCCTGATTGATGGCAGCCTGTTTTTCACCCTCGGAACGGGCAATGAAGGCTTCGCGCTCGCCGGTCGCAATGTTGATCTGCTCCTGGCGCCGGCCTTCGGAGGCGGCAATCAGGGCGCGCTTTTCGCGCTCGGCCGTGATCTGCGCCTGCATGGCATGCAGGATCTCCTTGGGTGGTGTCAGGTCCTTGATTTCGTAACGCAGCACCTTGACCCCCCAGTTGAGCGCGGCCTCGTCGATGGCCTGGACCACCTGGGCGTTGATGATGTCGCGTTCTTCGAAGGTCTTGTCGAGTTCGAGCTTGCCGATCACGCTGCGCAGCGAGGTCTGCGCCAGCTGGGTCACGGCCACGATGTAGTTGGAAGAGCCATAGCTGGCACGCATCGGATCGGTGACCTGGAAATAGAGGATGCCGTCCACCTGCAGCTGCGTGTTGTCGCGCGTGATGCAGACCTGGCTCGGTACGTCAAGCGGGATTTCCTTCAGGCTGTGCTTGTAGGCCACCTTGTCGATGAAGGGCACCAGAAAGTTCAGGCCCGGCGTGAGCGCGGCGTGGTACTTGCCCAGGCGCTCCACCACCCAGGCATTCTGCTGTGGCACGACCTTGACCGAGCGGCTGATGAAGAGCACCGCAATGATGAGCAGGAGGATGGCGATTTCCATGGTGACTTTCTCCGGGTATCCGGTCAGGGTTCAAATTTCTCGATGACGAGCTGGCTGCCGCGTACTTCAACGATGCGGTGCGCACCGGTGGAGGGCAGGGTGCCGGCACCATGCACGGCCGCCCATTGGGCGCCGCGGTATTTCACGGTGGTCGTGCCGTCGGGGTGCCAGGCTTCAACGTGCACGGTTTCGCCGATGTCGAGGTTGACGTCGCGGTTGGATCCGGCGCGCAGGGTGGACGATTGGGGCCGCAGCAGATGCCAGGCCACGACAGCACCGCCGCCGACCACGGCGGCCACACCGATCTGTGCCGCCAGCGCCAGCCCGGCATGCGCGGCCAGTGCGGCGGCGGCCAGGCCAATGGCCAGCATCAGCAGGTAGAAGGTGCCGGTGACCAGTTCAGCGGCCACTACGCAACCGGTGATCAGCCACCAGACGGTCGATTCAGCCATGGCGCTCCTAGCGATGTGTTGCAATTGCCACATTTTGCGGCAAAAGACCGGCACAGCCGGGGTGGATCGGCAATAAGTCCGTACACTTCGCGCCTGTTTTTCTTTTTTTCCCGTCCCCGGCTGGAGTGTTTTCATGAAATTTCGTTTCCCCATCGTCATCATTGACGAAGACTTCCGCTCCGAAAATACATCGGGTCTGGGGATTCGCGCGCTGGCCCAGGCGATCGAGGCCGAAGGCTTTGAAGTGCTGGGCGTCACCAGCTACGGCGACCTGAGCCAGTTCGCCCAGCAGCAGAGCCGGGCCAGCGCCTTCATCCTGTCGATCGACGACGAGGAATTCACGCCCGGCCCCGATCTCGACCCCGCCGTGCTGAACCTGCGCACCTTCATCGAGGAAGTGCGCTTCAAGAACGCCGATGTGCCGCTCTACATCTACGGGGAAACCAAGACCAGCCACCACCTGCCCAACGACATCCTGCGCGAGCTGCACGGCTTCATCCACATGTTCGAGGACACGCCGGAATTCGTGGCGCGCCACATCATCCGTGAGGCCAAGAGCTATCTGGAGGGCGTGCAGCCGCCGTTCTTCAAGGCGCTGCTGGACTACGCCGAGGACGGCTCCTACTCCTGGCATTGCCCGGGGCACTCCGGTGGCGTGGCGTTCCTGAAAAGCCCGGTGGGCCAGATGTACCACCAGTTCTATGGCGAGAACATGCTGCGCGCCGACGTCTGCAATGCGGTGGAGGAACTCGGCCAGCTGCTCGACCACAACGGCGCCATCGGCGAGAGCGAGCGCAATGCCGCGCGCATCTTCAATGCCGACCATTGCTACTTCGTCACCAACGGCACCAGCACCTCCAACAAGATGGTGTGGCACCACACGGTGGCGCCGGGCGACGTGGTGGTGGTGGACCGCAACTGCCACAAGTCGATCCTGCACGCCATCATCATGACGGGGGCGATTCCGGTCTTCCTCAAGCCCACGCGCAACCATTTCGGCATCATCGGCCCGATCCCGCAAAGCGAGTTCGAACCGGCAGCCATCCAGGCCAAGATCAAGGCCAACCCCTTGCTCAAGGGCGTCGATCCCAAGAAGGTCAAGCCGCGCATCCTGACGCTGACCCAGTCGACCTACGACGGCGTGCTCTACAACACCGAGACCATCAAAGGCATGCTCGACGGTTACGTCGACAACCTGCACTTTGACGAAGCCTGGCTGCCGCACGCGGCCTTCCACCCGTTCTATGGCGCTTACCACGCCATGGGCAAGAAGCGCGCCCGGCCGAAGAATTCGGTGGTCTATGCCACTCAGTCCATCCACAAGCTGCTGGCCGGCATCAGCCAGGCCAGCCATGTGCTGGTACAGGACTCGCAGAACACCAAGCTGGACCACCACCTCTTCAACGAGGCCTACCTGATGCACACCAGCACCAGCCCGCAGTACAGCATCATCGCCAGCTGCGACGTGGCGGCCGCCATGATGGAGCCGCCCGGCGGCACCGCGCTGGTGGAGGAGAGCATCGCCGAGTCGCTCAATTTCCGCCGCGCCATGCGCAAGGTGGACGCCGAATACGGCAAGGACTGGTGGTTCAAGGTCTGGGGCCCGGACAAGCTGGTGGCCGAGGGTGTCGGCCGCGCCGAGGAATGGATCATCCGCAGCGACGGCCGCAGCGCCAGGAACGGCAGCAAGTGGCACGGCTTCGGCCAGTTGGCCGACGGTTTCAACATGCTGGATCCGATCAAGGCCACCATCGTCACCCCGGGTCTGAACCTGGACGGCAAGTTCGACAAGACCGGTATCCCGGCTTCCATCGTCACCAAATATCTGGCCGAGCACGGCGTGGTGGTGGAGAAGACCGGTCTGTACAGCTTCTTCATCATGTTCACCATCGGCATCACCAAGGGCCGCTGGAACACGCTGCTGACCGCGCTGCAGCAGTTCAAGGACGATTACGACCGGAACCAGCCGATGTGGCGCATCATGCCGGAGTTCTGCCAGAAGCACGCGCGCTACGAGCGCATGGGCCTGCAGGACCTGTGCCAGCACATCCACGCGCTGTACGCCAAGTACGACATTGCGCGCCTGACCACCGAGATGTACCTGAGCGACCTGACGCCGGCCATGAAGCCGAGCGATGCCTACGCTCATATCGCCCATCGCACCACGGAGCGCGTGGAGATCGACCAGCTGGAGGGCCGCATCACGGTGGGCCTGGTGACGCCGTATCCGCCGGGCATTCCGCTGCTGATCCCGGGCGAGGTGTTCAACAAGAAGATCGTCGACTACCTCAAGTTCGCGCGTGAGTTCAACGCCCAGTGCCCGGGCTTCGAGACCGACATCCACGGCCTGGTGGAAAAGGTGGGCGAAGATGGCAAGAAGCACTACTACGCCGACTGCGTCAAAGCCTGACGCGCTGTTCGCCCAATGAAAATGCCCCGCTCAGCGGGGCGTTTCTTTTGCTATTGATAGGATAGCTGTGGGCGCCCTGTTATCCAGGGCTTCAGGCGATTTTCCTTGTGATCAGCTCTCGACCACCGCCACGGAGGAGTGGCTGAAGCCGCCGTCCACATAACTGATCTCGGCGGTCACGCCGGAGGCCAGGTCGCTCAGCAGGAAAGCGGCCATATTGCCGACATCCTCGATCGTCACGTTGCGGCGCAGCGGCGAGCCATTGGCCGCAATGCTGAGCAGCTTGCCGAAGTCCTTGATGCCGCTGGCGGCCAGGGTCTTGATCGGGCCGGCGCTGATGCCGTTGACACGCATGCTGCGGCCGTCCGGCAGATGGCCGACGGCCTCGGCCAGGTAGCGCACCGAAGCCTCCAGGCTGGCCTTGGCCAGGCCCATGGTGTTGTAGTTCGGGATGGAACGCACGGCACCCAGGTAGCTCAGCGTCAGCAGGGCCGACTTGTCGTTGAGGTAGGGCAGGGCCGCCTTGGCCATGGCCGGAAAACTGTAGGCGCTGATGTCATGCGCAATACGGAAGTTCTCGCGCGACAGGCCGTCCAGGAAGTTGCCGGTGATCGCCTCGCGCGGGGCAAAACCGATGCTGTGCACGAAGCCGTCATAGGTGGACCAGTGGGCCGACAGGTCCTTGAACATGTTTTCGATCTGCGCGTCATCACCGACATCGCAGTCAAAGATCAGTTTGGAATCGAACTCGGCGGCAAATTCTGTGATGCGGTCCTTGAAGCGCTCGCCGACGTAGCTGAACGCCAGCTCGGCGCCTTCGCGATGGCAGGCCTGCGCGATGCCATAGGCAATCGAGCGGTTGCTCAACAAGCCGGTGATCAAAAATTTCTTGCCAGTCAGGAATCCCATAATTTTCTCGGTAAAAAATCTGTGCAGAATTGTCGCATGCGGACTTTCTGTTTTCTGGTTTCCCTTGTTTCACTGATTGGTGCCATGCCGGCCTGGGCCGGCCACGCCTATGCCCAGTTCGGGGACATCAAATATTCCGCGGGCTTTCAGCACTTCGACTACGTCAATCCGGCCGCACCCAAGGGCGGGGAAATCTCTCTGGTACCGCCAACCCGGTTGTCCAATTTTGACAAATACAACCCGTTCACCCTCAAGGGCAGCGCACCGCCCGGGCTGGCCAGCCTGGTGTTCGAGAGTCTGCTGACCGGCACGCTCGACGAGCCGACCACGGCCTACGGCCTGCTGGCGCAGGACGTCACGGTGGCGCCCGACAAGCTGTCGGCCGTCTTCACGCTCAACCCACGGGCCCGTTTCCACAACGGCGAGCCGGTGCTGGCGGTTGATGTGAAGCACTCGTTCGACCAGCTGACCTCCCAGGCGGCCGCGCCGCAGTACCGCACCATCTTCGGCGAGATCCGGGGTGTGACGGTGCTGGGTGAGCGGGTGGTGCGCTTCGACTTCCGGCGCGTCAATGCCGAGCTGCCGCTGATTGCCGGCAGCCTGCCGGTGTTCAGCCGCAAGTGGGGCATGGAAAACGGCAAGGGCAAGCCGCTGGACCAGATCGTGACCGATACACCCATCGGCAGCGGCCCCTACCGCATCGGCAAGGTCAATTTCGGCAAGGACATCAGCTACGAGCGCGATCCCGCCTACTGGGCGCGCGACCTCAATGTGCGCCGCGGCCTGTTCAATTTCGACCGCATCAGCTACAAGATCTACAAGGACAACACGGCCCAGCTGGAAGCCTTCAAGGCCGGTGAGTTCGACTACATCCAGGCCTTCGTCGCCCGCGAATGGGCACGCGCCTACACCGGCAAGGCATTCGACACCGGTGCCCTGATCAAGAAGGAACTCAAACACGGCAACGCCGGCGATTTCCAGGGTTTCCTGCTCAATCTGCGGCGCGACAAATTCAAGGATGTGCGCGTGCGTGAAGCCATCGAGCTGGCGATGGATTTCGAGTGGCTCAACCGCCAGCTGTTCTACAACGCCTACACCCGGGTGCGCGGCTATTTCGTCGGCAGTGATTTCGAGGCCAAAGGCAAGCCATCGCCGGAAGAACTGGCCGTGCTGGCGCCGCTGCGCCGCCAGTTGTCGCCCGCAGTCTTCACCGACGACGTGCCGCAGCCGCCCTTCACCAGCCTGGACCCGGCTTCCGGCCACACACTGCGCGACAACCTGCGCCGCGCACGCGACCTGCTGGCCCAGGCCGGCTGGACCTACCGCGACGGCGCCCTGCGCAACCCGCAGGGCGAGGCCTTCACCATCGAATTCCTCGACAACTCGGGCTCCATGGGCCGGGTGGTGACGCCCTATGCCAGGAATCTGGAAAAACTGGGCATCACCGTGAACTACAAGGTGGTCGATTTCGCCATCCTGCAAAAACGGCTGGACGTGTTCGACTTCGAGGTCATCAGCAACCGCCTGATCGGCAGCGAGGCGCCGGGCACCGAGCTGCTGGAGCGCTTCGGCTCCAAGGCGGCCGATACCGAGGGCTCGATGAACGTCATCGGCATCAAGAACCCGGCGGTCGATGCGCTGCTGGACCGGGTGATGTCCGCCCAGACCCGGCCCGAACTGGTGGCCCGGCTGCGTGCGCTCGACCGCGTGCTGCGCCACGGCCACTACGCCGTGCCGCACTGGTACGGCAGCGTGCACCGCGTCGCGTGGCGCGCCGGCCGCTTCGAGCAGCCGGCAGTGACGCCACGTTATTACCAGCCCGAGGGCTGGGTCACATCGGTCTGGTGGGCCTCTGATGCCAACCGGGCGCAATCGGCCCAGGAGGCGAGGTGAGCATGCTGGCCTACATCCTCAAACGCCTGCTGCTGATGATCCCGACCCTGTTCGGCATCCTGCTGCTGACCTTTGTCGTCATCCAGTTCGTGCCGGGCGGTCCGGTGGAGCAGATGGTGGCGCAACTGCAGGGGCGCGACAGCGGCGGGGAGGGTGCCGCCGCATCGGG
>ERZ1292640.1537-Hain-H43-02um-R1-1537-length-18992-cov-8_pt1 | contig 18992 bp, 13 predicted proteins | sample MGYA00564404_ERZ1292640 | MGnify/ENA primary metagenome ERZ1292640 (study PRJEB36523, sample SAMEA6512636) | groundwater metagenome | collected 2019-01-08 | study: AquaDiva: Metagenomics assemblies of 32 groundwater samples
AAGAGATGAAGGCGGTGGTGCAGAGCGGTCTGCGGACCGTGTTCACCTACACCGTGGAACTCAAGCTCAAGGTACCGGCGTGGGTTGACCGGACCGTCGCCTCGGTGGTGGTTTCGACCAGCGTCGACTTCGACAACCTCACCCGCCGCCACACGGTTTCGAAGGCCCTCGATGGCCGGGTCGAAGAGTCGTTCATCGTGGAAGACCCCGCCCAGGTGGCGCAGATGGTCACCAACTTCGACCGCCTGCCCTTGTTCGACACCAAGGTGCTCGAAGCCAACCGCGAATACTACGTGCTGGTCCGCGCTGATGCGCGCCCGCGCAGCACCGCGTCTCTGTGGCCCTTCTCGGGCACCGCCAGCGGCTCCGCCAAGTTCACGTTCATCAAGTAACACCCAACGTCGCCGATCGAGCGATGTCACGTCTCGTTTATTCCACCGACAAGAACCTCACCTGTCCGAAGTGTGGCTGGCCGGCCGGCAATTGCCAATGCAGCAAGACCAGGGGCGGCGGCGAGCAGCCGGTGCCGCCGCGAGTGGTCGCCAAGCTCCGGCTCGAGAAAGCCGGGCGCGGCGGCAAGTCCGTGACGGTCGTCTACGACCTGCCGCGCAACGCGGCCTTCCTGAAAGAGCTGTGCGGCGAGCTGAAGCGGGCCTGCGGTACCGGCGGCGCGGTGCGCGACGACACGGTCGAAATCCAGGGCGACTTGCGCGACCGCGTGCGGGAAGTGCTGGCCAGGAAGGGTTACGCCATCAAGGGCTGAGACCCGGAAGTGCCCGGACCGTCCCAGCTCGAGCCGGGCGGGCGCCTCAATCGCGCAACACGACGCTCAGCAGCGAGCTATTAATCTTCAGCACGCCGTTGTATTCGATGAACCCCAGCTTGCGGAACTTGTTCATGAAGTAGTTGACGCGCGAGCGCGTCGTCCCCACCATCTCGGCGAGCGTCTCCTGCGACATCCTCGGCAAGGCGCGATGCGTGCCTTCGAATTCACCGTAGCGCGCCAACCGCAATAACGTCCGGGCCAGCCGTTTCTCGCTCGAGTTGAAGAGCTGGTCGATCAGGTCTTCTTCAATCCGGATGTTGCGCGTCAGCATGTGCCGGAGGAAATAGTCGGCAAAGTCGGGCCGCGCGTGAAGTTGCCGGACCATCTCCGACCTCTTGATGGCGACAATCCGCGTAGGGATCATGGCCGTCGCCGTCGCCATCCGCCGCGTCTGTCCCACCAGGGATCCCTCGCCGAAGAAGGCCCCTGGGTCGAGCACGGCGATCACCGCTTCTTTCCCGGCATGGGAAAGCACCGACAGCCGCAGGGCGCCCGACTCGACATACATGATGCTGGTGGATGCGTCCCCCTGCACGAACACGGTCTCACCGGCCGCGTAAGTCAGGCGGCTGGTTCGAACGCCCGTCCAGTCAAGGACGGCAGCGGGCGCGTTGGACGATGACGGGGTGGATGGCGCCGGCTTTCGCTTGGTCATGGTGGCGCGCCGCATACAGCAACCTGCCGGCAGAGTGCCATGAATGGCCCCCGTAAGCAATGCCGGCCTGGCGCAGGTCAGCTAGACTCTCCTGATGGCACGGCCGGTGCTCACCCTCGTCGCTGAACACAAAATATCGGCCTTTATCCGCCCGCCGAAGGGCAGCGCCGTGCTCGAAGCCAGCGGTGTCATCCACAAGGACGGCGACTACTACGTCGTGTTCGACAACATCCGGCGGCTGGCGCGCGTGCGCGCGGGGCTGGCCCTCGAGTCGAGCGAGCACGGCTGGGTCGGTCCGATCCGTGACGGCGAAGGCTACGAGGACCTCACCTTCAGCCCGCACACGCGGCGCTTCTACCTGCTGATCGAGGCCGAGAAGCATCCCGACGGCACCCACAAGCCGCTGATCGACGAGTACGACGAGCACGGCACGTTCCAGCGGCGCCGCTGGGTGGATGTCGCATTCGACCAGCGCAACACCGGCATGGAAGGGCTGGCCGCGGTCCGCTGGCAGGGGCGCGATTACCTGCTGGGCCTGTGCGAAGGCAACGGCGGCCACGGCGGGCGCAAGGGCAAGAAGCGCGGGCACGGACTGATCCACGTGCTGCGGCGCAAGGGCACGGCCTGGGTGTCGGTCGCGACTATCGCGTTGCCGCCGGGCGTGAAGTTCAAGGACTACTCCGCACTGGCCTTGCGCGGCCGGACCATCGCGGTGCTGTCACAGCAGACATCGCGATTGTGGATTGGCCACCTGCGGTTCAGCGACTGGACGATCACGGCTCGCGGCACCGTCTACGACTTCCCCCGCTCCCGGAAGGGCAAGCGCCGCTACCGCACGCTCGAAGGCGTCAGCTGGTGTTCGTCGAAGACCCTGGTCATGGTCTCGGACATGGCCAAGGGGCACTACTCGCAACGCTGCCGCAAGCACGATCAATCGATTCACGTATTTCGGTTGCCGAAGGGCAAGTAGCGGCTACTTCGCGGCGGCGATCGACTCGACGCGGATCGTCCTGGTCCGCTCGTCGAGCGTGCCGACAACGACCACCCTCTGGGCAGCGTGTCGCTCGGCCAGCGTCTGATCGCTCAGGCCTCAAGACGGAGCGAAGGCTGGCGCGCCCGCCAGGGATCGAACCTGGGACCCCCGACTTAGAAGGAGCGCCCATCAGGCGCTGATGCCTTCCTTCGCAGGAGAATTGCACATTACTGGAACGAATTGGAGTGCGATTAGAGGCTCAGGGTCTGCGCTTCAGCATGAGGGGCGCCAAGAATAAGAGGGCCTTCCATTCTGTATCATGAGCGGCAACGCGCTCGGACACCGTTTCCGCTATGTCCGTGCGATGGACGGCCAGAGGCCGGGCGGCCCCGAAGCGGACCATTGGTACGAAGTGGTCGGTGTCGTCAGTAATCTACCTGTGACCAGTGACGCGACCAGAGTACTCGGATTCGGCAATTACATAGACGTCCCTTGCGCTGGGAGGTGATGTTCCATGAGCGGGTGCGGCACCGGGTGAACGACGAGGGCCTAGACGCTGGACCCTTGGCGGCGACGGGCGGCGAAAACACCCCTTATCGTCGAGACCGTCAATCCGACCGCTAGCACCGCGGCGAGCGAGGTAGCGGCCCATGCATACCCGCCCCACACAAATCCCGGCACCGCCAACACACTCGCAAAGATCAAGGCCGCCAACACCGCAAAACCGTCGACCGCCCCACAGTTGGAGCAGGCGAATCCACTTCCCTTGAAGGTCTTCCCACACTGACGGCACAACGGGTCAGGCTTTGTCGCCTTCTTGGGTGGCCATACCTCTGGAACGATGGCCACTAGCGGTCTTACTGTGCTCCGAGAGACAACGTCGAATCCGGCAGAGGTCGTCTCGTTCCGGGTCTGAAACGACTCGAGCTTCTTGACGCTCACTCCCTCCTTGATGTGCAGCAGGCCCACCTGATCGTATGAACAGAAATCCTTCGGCAGCATTTCCAGAGGGCTCGAGAACTGCACGATCTCGTAATCATTGCGCTGGAGAGCGAAGTCCCGTTCCAGAACCATCAACTGGCATCGCACGTTCTTTCCAGCCCGCGCCATCGACGGGCAGTAGATCGCCGCCGTGTGCCACAGGAAGGCTGAAGAGGAGACAACGTACCCGAACACTACGCTCCCATTGAGCGTCTCTCGCGTAAACTCCAAGCCACATCCACATCGGCTCGCCACATTCCCTCCATCGAGTAATCGTCCGGCCCTTAAGTGGCCGCACCCGTCACGGCACGCCGCTCGAGCCGCAGTCACAAATAGGGATGACTAAGGTTGTGCTCACTGAATAGAGATGGTTGCGTCAGCGTTCGTAGGCCTGCCAGACTCCGAAGAACCAATCGATCATACTGGCACGAAGGCGCTCGACGTCTTGCGCCGATTGCGCTGAAGCTTCAAAGGTCGTCTGCATCCTGCGTAGTTGTTCGCCTCGTTCAGACGAAATGTTTAGGTGCCGCGTAGCGATCGTGTCTTGGAGAGCCTTTAGCGCCGCCCCAAGCTGAATTGATGCCCGACGCACGGTGCTCGCATCTGCGGAAGTCGTAATCGAATCAATAGTCACGAACATCCGTCGAGCACGAGCACCAACCTCGAAGCCGCCGATCAGTGCTTCATCTCGGCCCAGAGTGCCCCGAGACTGACTTTGCCACAGGCCTGATGTTCGGTTAAGCCTTTCCGAATCAGATTGTCTCACATAGCTGCCGGTCCACAGCGCGTCGTTTGGCGTTGGTCTCAGCGCGACCCCAACCTTGCACGCAGCCTCGATGATTTCCTTGTCGATCCTCGCATGGAGATTCGGAACATCGCCCAACAGAGAGCCCGCGAGGTGAGTAGCATGCCAGTCTTCAATCTTGTAACCGAGTTGAATGGCGCTGTGCATGCGGGTGCGGCTGTCTGGTTCTGAGCTCGACGCTGTTAAGCTCGCCAACGTCCCGCACTGCAGTCTCAGTCGCAGCTCAATGCCACTCGTTACAGCTCGAGTGAGTCGAGCGATCAACTGTTCGCATTGGGCCAACCGCGAGTCCGCACGGTCCTGAACGTTTTGGGCGAGTGCTTTGCACCCAGCGTCCGCCCGCTGTAGTGCGGTCTGCCCGCGTGAGTCGATTGGCGAGAGATCAGCTCCAGCCGAAAGGAGTAACTCGACCACCGGCAATCGGCCATAGAAAGCGGCAAGCATCAGCGCCGTGGAGCCCGCAGCATCTTGCGAGTCGATGTCGACACGTTGCTCAACTAGCGTGCGGACGAGGGCTGTGTCACCATTGAGTGCTGCGTCACGAAGTCGTTCTTCGTTGGCTTCGCGTTGCGCGGGACTCGTCGGCACTTGCCGAACGGGCGACCCAGCACTTCCAGGGCGCTGCGATTGAAGCCTGGACGCAACTCGGTCGCGATCCACCGCGAATTGCTTGGGACTGAATCGTCCGCTCGCTGCCAGGGAGAGCCACCTATACGCCTCCGCGAGATCCTGTTTGACGCCTTTGCCGTCCGCGAAGGCCATCCCGAGCTGGTACTGAGCGAAACCGTCCCCTTGCTCAGCTGCCTTTCCGTACCACTTGGCGGCTTCAACATCGTCCCGCCGTATACCCTCTGTGTTTCCACCATAAATATTTCCAAGTTCAACTTGCGCACTGGCGTAACCATTTTCTGCGGACCGTCGCCAGAGATCGACAGCTTGGACAATGTCCTTCGGCACTCCTCGGCCAGCACGGTACATCCCCGCCAAGGAATGCTGGCCCCTTGAGTCACCTTGTTCGGCAGCTTTTCGATACCACTTGACCGCTTCAGTCAAGTCTGGAGCGACGCCCCAGCCGAAGTCATAAAACGCGCCCAAACCGCCCTGCGCGGCGGGGTTGTTTTGTTCAGCGGCCTTCCGAATCCAGGGCATCGCTTGAAGGTCGCTTCGAGGAACGCCCATTCCTAACTGGTACATTTGACCAAGCTGGAGTTGGGCGTCCGCATATCCTTGCTCTGCAGATCTGCGGAACCACTTGGCAGCCTCAGCATCGCTCTTGGACACACCCTCACCGCGGAGGTACATCTTCCCGAGGTTCCATTGAGTGATCTTGTCTCCACGTTCCGCCGCGAGTTTCACCGCAGCTAGAGGCTGGGGCTCCACTTGGGAGACTTGGGGCGGCTTTCTGCGGTCCCCTTGAGCGGGCGCCTGCGATTGGAGATCCGCTCCGGTAGAGGCCGATTTAAGGCAGACAATCAACAGCGTGTTGGCTGCAACGAACCCCAACGAACGAGTGATAGTCACCTTGTAGGCTCCGGTCGGCTTCGGTTCGAGGTCAGCCAGCGGCCGCTGCTGAGCACCGGCCGCTCAGATAATCAATGTGAAAACGAAGCTTATGGCAGTTGGCCTTGCTGAAGCAAATGTGCCTCAGAATCGTCGGATTTCAAATCGGTTCCTCTGCGCGTTGCCAAGCGTCGCGCTCCCGGCAGAACTCGAACGGCTCACGCCCAGAACGCCGGCGACGGTTGCCGGCGAGAGTTCACGCCCGAAAACAGCACGTTGAATAGAGGCCCCTTGCCTTAGAAGGTCGGTGCTCTATCCAACTGAGCTACGGGCGCGTCGTGGCAATTTTAGCAGGTGTAAGCGGCTAGAATCCGGCCCGTGACCTCCCTGAACAGGCAATTCCACTTGGTATCCCGGCCCAAAGGCGAAGCCACGGCCGCCAACTTCCAACTGCTCGAGGCGCCGGTCCCATCCCTCGCCGCCGGACAGGTCCTCGTCCGCCATCACTTCCTGTCGCTCGACCCCTACATGCGCGGGCGGATGGATGATGCCCGGAGCTACGCGCCGCCACAGCCGCTGAACCAGGTAATCATCGGCGGCACCGCTGGCGAGGTGGTCGAGTCACGGCATCCCAGCTTCGCCACGGGTGACCTCGTGGTCGACATGGGCGGCTGGCAGCAGTTCAGCATCGTCGAAGGCGGTGCCAAGGGCGCCCTGCGCAAGGTGGACACCACGCATTTCCCGTTGCCGGCGTATCTCGGCGCCGTCGGCATGCCCGGCGTGACGGCGTGGCACGGACTGACGAAGATCTGCCAACCCAAGCCCGGCGACACGATTGCGATGAGTGCAGCCAGCGGCGCGGTCGGCAGCGTGGTCGGCCAATTGGCCAAGGCGCGCGGCTATTGTGCCCTCGGCTTTGCCGGTGGCGCCGACAAGTGCCGCTATGTGACCGACGAGCTCGGCTTCGATGCGTGCATCGACTACAAGGCGCGTGGCGATTCCAAGTCCTTGTACCAAGCCCTGGCTGCGGTCACGCCGAATGGCATCGACGGGCACTTCGAGAACGTCGGCGGTCCCATTCTTGATGCCGCGCTCGCGCGCATAAACGATTTCGGGCGCATCGCGGTGTGCGGCATGATTAGCGGCTACAACGGCGAGCCGATTCCCATGACCCACCCCGCGCTAATCCTGCGATCGCGCCTCCGCATCGAGGGCTTCCTCGTCAGCGAGCACATGGAGAGCTGGCCCGACGCGCTGACGGAACTGGGCGGCATGGCGGCGACGGGCCGGCTGAAGTACCGCGAGTCGATCGCTTTCGGCCTCGAGGCGGCGCCCGAGGCGTTTCTCGGCCTGCTTAAGGGTAGGAACTTCGGCAAGCAGCTCGTGAAGCTGGTCTGAACTGACATGAGCGATGCGGCTCGCGTGACGGCCGTGCCCTGGCGCCGGGCCGGGCTGATGGTGACGGTGGCTTTGGCGGTCAAGCTGGTGGTGCTCTTCCAGCTGTGGGATCACCCGCTGCTGGCGCCGCACGGTGAGCTCGACACCGCTTACTACGTGGCCCTCAGCCAGCGCGTCGCCACGGAGGGCGTACTGGCGCCCACCGGGGCGTTCGTGGTCTCGCCGCTGTACGTGTACTTCCTCGCGGCCGTATTGGCGGCCGGGGGCACGTTGTTGGCGGCGCAACTGGTCCAGGTCGGCCTGGGAGCCCTGGCCGTCGGCTGGTTGTTCGCCACCGCCTGCCACTGGTTTGGCGGACGGGCGGCGCTGGCGGCCGCGGGACTGGCGATCCTGACCGGCTTCTTCACGTTCAGCGAGGTGCTGATCCTGCAATCGGCCCTGGATCCCTTTCTCGTCTCGTGCGCGCTCTACGCGCTGACGCGGACCATGGCGGGCGGTGGCGGCACATGGGCGTTCGGGGCCGCGGGTGCGTCCCTGGGATTGCTCGCACTGAACCGGCCCAATGCACTGGTCTTCGCGGGCGCGGCGGCCGCCGCCGTCTTCGCGGTCCAGTGGCGGCAGGCAGCCGCAGATCGCGAAAGTCGCGGGACGCGTGTCGCCCGGGCGGCGATCCTGTTGGCTTCCCTACTGGCCGTCCTCGCCGTCAACGCCGCGCGTAACTACGCCGTGTCGGGGCAGGCGGTCGTGATTGCGTCGCATGGCGGGCTCAATCTCTACATTGGCAACCACGATCGCGCCGACGGCACGTACACCCCCGTGCCTGGCATCACACCATCGATCGCCGGACAGGCCAGGGACGCCACCCGCGTGGCCGAGTCGGCCGCGGGTCGCGCACTCACTCCCGCCGAGGTGTCGAACCACTTCGCCGGGCGGGCCGTTGACTGGGTGATGGGCCATCCCGGCGACGCGCTCCGGCTGTGGATCCGCAAGACCGGGATCCTGCTCAACCGCGTGGACGTTCCCCTGAACTACAGCTACGCGTTTTACGCGCGTGAGCCAGGCTCATTCCTTCGCGTGCTGAAGGTTGGTCCGTGGCTGGTTCTGCCGTTCGGCCTGCTCGGGCTGTGCTGGCCGGCGCTGCGCGCCAACCGCCGCGGCTACTGGGTCTGGGCCATGTTCGTCCCGGTGTACGGAGCCGCGGTGGTTCTCTTCTTCGTGTCAGACCGCTACCGGATGCCCCTGCTGGTGCCTTTGTGTGCAACGGCGGGCGCCGCGCTCGTCCGGTTCTTCGACCTGGCGCGCGCTCGCCAGTTCGTCCCGCTCCGGATCCCGGCGGCTGCGGTGGCGGTGGTCGCGGTGGTGACGTTCGCTGATCTCGGTCTCGACCCTGGCCTCGGCGGCGAGCAGACGCGCAAGGCCGTCTGGCTTGTCGAGCAGGGATCGTTCGATGAGGCCCGCCGATACGTCGAACAGGTCTCGACTCAACACAGTCACCCGGGCGTACTGCGATTCCGTACCGGACAAGCGCTGCTCGACGCGGGCCGTCCCGAAGATGCGGCTGACCTCCTGGCTCAAGCGATCCTGATCGATGGCCCGCGGCCGGCGATCCGGCTCGCCCTGGCGGAAGCCCTGGTGGGCTCCGGCCGGGCGGCAGCTGCCATTGCCCACCTCGAGGCCGCCTACGACAGCGGCTACGACATCGGTGTCGCCGGGCCATTGCTCGTGCGCGCGCTGGTCCTGGCCGGCCGGCCGGAGGACGCCGTCCGCCGGTTTTCGGAGATGCCGGTATCGGTGGTGGCAGATTCCGCGGCGGTCGCGCTCGACTCCGGGACGCTGGCGCTCGAGCGCGGCGCCCTGGCCGAGGCGATGGCGTGGCTGCGGCTGGCGGTTGAACGGGCGCCCGATCAAGCCGAGGCGCACGAGAAGCTGGGCGTGGCGATCTTCCTGCAGGGGGATCCGCGAACCGCCCTCGCGCATCTCGAGCGGGCCCTCGGTCTCGATCCGGCGCGCGCCAGCGCTCACCTCAACCTGGCCGTGCTGTATGCCGAACTCGGCAGGCTTGCCGACGCCCGAAGGCAGGCGGCGGAAGCGCTGCGCCTCGACCCCGCCGAGCCCCGCGCCGCGGATTTGCTGAAAGCCCTCTCGAAATAACCGCGCGCTCGGGAAAGGAGTAGAATCCGCCTCAGGAATACCACTCAGCACAAATCCTGGGAAGTCGGTCGGAAACGTCGGCGTTGGATTGCGCCGCGGCCAACTCGGTCTCGGCACTTGCGTACCCCTCGGAGGAACACGCCATGAAGAGACTTACACGATTCGGGATGCTGTCGCTCGTCGTGATGCTCGCAAGCGTCCTGGCGGCGTCGGCGCAGACCACTGGCGGCAGCCTGCGGGGCTACGTCAAGGACGCCCAGGGCGGGGCCCTGCCCGGTGTCACGGTGACCGCGACCAGCCCTGACATGATCCAGCCGGCCTCCGCCGTCACCGACGGCACCGGCTACTACCGCCTGATCAACCTGCCACCGGGCCAGTACGCGGTCACTGCGGAACTGGCCGGCTTCTCGACTTACTTGCGCGAAGGGATTTTGCTGCGCGCGGCCGTGAACTTCCAGGTCGACATTACCATGGCGCTCGGCACCCTGTCCGAGACCATCACCGTGTCGGGCGACTCGCCCATGCTGGAGGTCAGCAAGCCGGGCAACGTGCTGAACATCGACGGCGAGTTCCAGAAGCAGATGCCGCTGGCGGCGCGCAAGAACTGGACGGACTTCCTCGAGCAGACGCCCGGCGTCCACTCCCGGCCCTTCGACGACGGCAGCGGCCGATCGGTCTACTTCGGACACGCCACCGAACACTTCGCCCACGTCGTCCAGCTCGAGGGCATGCAGGCGGGCAACTACAACGACTTCCAGCTCACCTACGTTCAGTTGGGGTCGGACATGATCCAGGACACGCAGGTCAAGACGGGCGGGGCCGACGCCGGCACGCCGATGGGGACCGGCTTGGCCATCAACGTGATCACGAAGAGCGGCGGCAACAAGTTCAGCGGGACCGCCGGGTACGCATACCAGCCGCTCGATTGGAGCAGCAACAACACGAATCACAAGACCGTGTTCGCACTCACCGGGCCGCTCGCCACGTATACGACGTGCCCGAACAAGGAATGCACGTCAACCGGCGGCACGCCCGTGCAGTCCGACATCGGTCAGTTTGACGGCTCGTTCGGCGGGCCGATCGTGAAGGACCGCATCTGGTTTTTCGGCTCGTTCCGCAAGTCGGCCGTCGAGACCCAGATCAGCCGGAACTCGAAGAACGTCGACGACATCAAGAAGTTCTATCCCAACGCCACGTTGTTCCCGCAGCAGATCAAGGGCTACCAGCCGTACGTCAAGATCACCACGCGCGTCGGAACCAGCCACGAGCTATCGGGGTTCTTCCAGCGCGACCGCACCCACGGCCAGAGCAACTGGGCCTACTTCTTCGATCCCATCAACGTGTATTCGAACGGCGGCAACGTCTACAGCGGGAAGCTCACCTCGACTTGGGGCCAGCGACTGACGACCACGTTTTCAGCCGGCTACAACAACAAGAGCGGCAACGACAACGATACCTACTCGGCGTTCGGGTTCGATGCCCAGGGACCGAACATCGCAATCTATGACGGCACCCGGATCTCCAGCGGCCTGATCACGGGCAACGCGCTCATCCTCGAGGGCGGCAACAACCAGACCCGGACGTTCGTGCCAGCCTCGCTGTACCTGTTTCGCGGCGACGTGACCTACTACCAGGATGGCTGGATGGGCTCCCACGAGTTCGGGACCGGGTTCTTCGTGGAACCGCAGAACATCTACGATCAGCGGACCGAGTACGTCAATGACGGATTCTTCCGTGAGTACCGGACGGTGGTGGACATGGCCGATCCGTCGAAGGGCACCCGGCCGTTCCGCCGTGACTACGCCAACCCCATCAGCCTGCAGACCCGGCAGGCCCGCGACAGCAACTACGCGTTCTACGCGCAAGACAGCTGGAAGCCCACGACCCGGCTGACAGCGAACCTCGGGATCCGGTTCGACTACGTCAAGCGCGTGGACGAGGTGAAGGGCATCACGCGACAGAACTCCTGGACGGTGCAGCCACGCCTGGGAGCGACCTACCTCCTGACCGGGGATGCCAAGAACGTTCTGCGCGCCAGTTACGCCCGCCTGGGCGAGCAGGTGATGGGCCGCGACGGCGTCACGACTTTCGGCGCCGACGACACGGTGTCGTTCCGCCGGGAGTACGACAACAATCTCAACGGCGTATGGGGCGAGCCGGGGGAGACCGTGCTCGCGCCGGCGTCGACGAAGGCGCTGGCCGCGCAGCAGATCGCGCCCGGCCTGCATCAGCCGTACCTCGACGAGTTCATCGTCGGATTCCGGCGGCAGTTCGGCTGGCAGATTGGCCTGGATGTGGGCTACATCAACCGCGCCTACAAGGACATGTGGGCGACCATCGACATCAACGGCAAGTATCCCAGCGCGCCGGGTCAGCCCTTCCAGGGTTTCGGCCTGGTCGACCCGAACCAGGGGATCGTCTTGCAGCAAACGAACAACACATGGAGCCAGCTCAAGTACCAGGCCCTTGAGGTGACCATGACAAAGAACATGTCGCACGGGTTCCAGTTCATTGCCGGCGTCAACCGGCAGTGGCACAAGATCGACGGCACCTGGAACCCGACCGACCCGGCCCGGTTCGTACAACCGGACCACTTCGCCAACAACGCCAACCTCTACATGCCGCGCGGCAACAACGACGGAAACTCGTTGCCGGACACCGGCAATGCCCTGAGTTACGGCCCGACGTGGATGAAATACCGCGGCAACTTCGGCGCCGTGTGGCAGGCCCCCTGGGGCATCAACGTGGCCGGCAACCTGACCGTGCAGGCGGGTCCGTGGTCAGGGTCGCCGTTGTATCAGCTCTCCGCGACCGATCCCGACGTCGTCAAGTACGGGCCGGCGACGTTCACGCTCGCGAACGGATCCACGGCGGCGAACCCGCTGCGGACCCGCAACCGCTACGTCTTCAGCAACCGCGGTGAGGGTCAGGTGCAGTCACCGACGATCACGACCGCCGGCCTGAAGCTCGGCAAGGTCGTGAAGTACGACCGCTACCAGCTCGAGATCGCCGCGAACATCTTCAACCTGTTCAACGGCGGCAACTACACCCAGTACAACTACAACAGCGCCTACCAGAGCTGGAGCTCGAACTTCCTGCTGATGGCGAATCAGCAGCCGGCGCGGGCGTTCCAGTTGACGATCGTCGGCCGGTTCTAAGTTCCACCGGTCAGTTCGAGAGCGACTTCGCGGCCGGGGTTTCGCGACCCCGGCCGCTTTCTCTGTACGGCCTGGATCCGCCGGAATGACCTGAGTGGTGGTGTCTATTGGGGGTTGGGCAAGTACATCGACATCACCTGCACCGGCGACGTGATGTCGACGAACTGGTGCGCCACGCCCGAGGGGACAATCAGGAAGTCGCCTTTGTTGAACACGTTGCGCGTCCCGCCTTCGATACCCGTGCCTTGCAGGTTGGTGCCGTTGCGCGTCGGCGCATTCAGGGTGCCGCCGGTCAACAGCGTGGCCGAGCCGTCGATCACGTAGAACAGTTCGGCCTGCGCCTCGTGCAGGGACGCTCCCTGCGGTTGCGGCAGCCGCCGCTCGACCGCGACGTTGTACGGGGCAAGGGAGAACACGCGAACAGACGATGCCGGGCGGTCGGTGGGCAGCTTGGCCATCGCGACCTGCAGGTCCGCGGCCGTGAAGTGTGTGGCCCTGGTGCGATCGGTCGGCGGCGGCGCCGCCGGCGCCTGCGCGGCGAGCGAACCGGACATCACCGCGACAAGGAAGACGAGAGCGACAGTTTTCACGATGACCTCAGTTGCTGGCCTGCCGTCTGGTGGCTTGCCATGAGCGAGCCGCGTCTCGCCGAAGGCGGGACGAATGGCGCGCCCGCCAGGGATCGAACCTGGGACCCCCGACTTAGAAGGTCGGTGCTCTATCCAACTGAGCTACGGGCGCGTCGTGGCAATTTTAGCAGGTGCTCGAACTTCCTGCTGATGGCGAACCAGCAGCCGGCGCGGGCGTTCCAGTTGACGATCGCTTAGGATGTGGCCCTATGGCTCCTTCACCTCGTTCGCTCAGCCGGCGTCAGTTCGCAGCCACCCTTGGTGCGGGGTCGGTCTTGCTGACAGCCCGGCGGTCGTTGGCACAAGACACCGCCGGCGATGGCGCCGGCGTCTACCGGCGGTCGATCGTCATCGACGCGCTCGCCAATCCCGGGTCGATGAACGTCCCGTGGCCGCCCCGGGGGCCGCTGTCTGAGAGGCAGCGCGAGGCCATTGCCTCGTCCGGGATCACGGCGATCAACGTCACCGTCAGCGCCGACACGTTTGAAGCGACAACGCGCACCATCGCCCTGTGGCAGGGGGAAGCCGACCGCTATCCGGCCCTGCTCTCCGTCGTTCGCCGGCACAGCGACATCGCCGAAGCCAAGAAGGCCGGCACGCTCGGGCTGATTCTCGGCTTCCAGAACACGGAGATGCTGGAGCGGGACCTCTCGAGGCTCGACGTGTTCTATCGGCTGGGTGTGCGGATCATCCAGCTGACGTACAATGATCGCAACCTCCTCGGCGACGGCTGCCTGGAACCAGGCAATGCCGGGCTGAGCGCATTCGGCCGCCAGGTCGTCGCGCGCATGAACGCACTCGGCATCGCCGTCGACTTGAGCCATTGCGGCACGCAGACCACCGCGGACGGGATTGCCGCCTCGACCAGGCCGCCCCTCATTACCCACAGCGGTTGTCGCGAAGTGTACCGGCATCCGCGGAGCAAGGAAGACCGCGAGCTCAAGGCCATGGCCGACAAGGGCGGCGTGGTGGGCATCTACTTCATGCCGTTCCTCGGCGCCGGCACGGGCGCGCCGTCGGTGGAGATGCTGATGCGCCAGATCGATCACGCGCTCAAGGTGTGCGGCACCGACCACGTGGGCATTGGCAGCGACTTGAGCACCACCCCGATCGACGAAACGCCGGAGTATCGACAGGAGGCCAAGGCCTTCGTCGATGCCCGCGCGTCACGCGGCATCTCGGCGCCCGACGAAACACGACCGCTCTTCATCCCGGAGCTGAACCACTCGCGGCGAATCGAAGGCGTGGCACGGGGACTCCAGCAGCGTGGGCATCCGGCGGCCGTCATCGAGAAGATTATCGGCGGCAACTTCCACCGGGCGTTCAAGGAGATTTGGACGCTCTAAGGCGCAGGCCACTCACGCTGTTCTGGACCGACATGACGCTCACACCCTCACAACGGCTCCTGCCTCTCGTCACCGGCATCCTGATCGCGCTGGCGACCGCGCTCGGGGCTCAATCGAAGGCGCGCGCCCGCGATCTCGGCGTACCGTTCACGGGAATGCCAGGCCCGCTGAACGCGATCACCGATGTCGCCGGCGTCGAGGTCGGCCACGCGACATTGATCGAGGGCAACGGACCTGCGGTCGCCGGTAAGGGACCGGTGCGCACGGGTGTGACGGCGGTCTTCCCGCGGGGCAAGACGTGGGCGCCGGTGTTTGCCGGATGGTTCGCCGGCAACGGTTTCGGCGAGATGACCGGCGCGCCGTGGGTGGTCGAGGGCGGCGTGCTCGGCGGGCCGGTGATGATCACGGGAACCTATTCCGTCGGGGTGGTCCGTGATGCGGTCAACAGCTGGTTCGCCGAGGTCCTGAAGCGCGAGATTCCCTGGCACCAACCCGTCGTCGGTGAGACGTCCGATGCATTTCTCAACGACGGCATTGGCCAGCACGTCACCAAGGCTCACACCTTCGCGGCCCTCAACGCCGCACGACCGGGGCCGGTCGCCGAGGGCAACGTCGGCGGTGGCACCGGGATGGTAGCCCACGGGTTCAAGGGTGGGATCGGCACCGCCAGCCGCCGCGTGTCCGGCTACACACTTGGCGTGCTGGTTCAGGCGAACTACGGGACGCGCGAGAGCCTGACGATTGCCGGCGTCCCGGTCGGCCGCGAAACCGCGGGCGCGGAGCAGCGGCGTGGCAACCAGCGCCGGCCGATCGCGACGGCTCGATCATCGTCATCGTCGCCACCGACGCGCCGCTCCTGCCGCATCAGCTGGAACGTGTGGCCCGCCGGGTGCCGATGGGAATTGCGCGGCTCGGCGGGACCGCCTCGAACGGGTCGGGCGATATCTTCCTTGCCTTTTCCACAGCGAATCCAGGAGCCGCGGCCGAGCGCGGGGTCACGCCGCTCACGTGGCTGCCCAATGGCGACCTCACGCCGTTCTTCGACGCCACCATTCAGGCCACCGAAGAGGCCATCGTCAACGCGCTGGTGGCGGCCGAGACCATGGTCGGGATCAACGGCAATACCGCCCATGCACTCCCGAAGGACCAGCTGCGCGTCATCCTCGCGAAGTACAACCGGCTCGTGCCGTAGCAGCGGGCCGCGTCAACTCAGGCACGCGCCAGCACACTCGTCGTTCGGTGCGGCGCACGGGCCGCTACGCGTCGCGCGTCGCGCGGGTGGTCGCGCTGATCTGCAGGTCGGCCCCGTTCGGCGTGGTCGTGTGATAGCTCTTGTACGGCGCGGTGTGAATGTCGCCCCGGCCGCCGGTGTCTTCGCGCGCGTTGAGGCCGCGTTTCTGAAGTTCGGCCTTCACCGCATCCGGATCAAACGGCGTGATGCCGAACGAAATGTGCCCAATCGACGCCGGCCGCGGCGGCGCGCCGGGTTGCACGTTGCCGCGGCGAATGATGATCTCGCCGACCTCGCCGATGCGGCACTGGCTCTGGCTGCCCTCGTCTTCGCCGGGCGTCCAGCCCAGCAGCGCCGCGTAGAACGCGACGACCTCCTTGTAGTTCGGGACCTCGTACGAAATGTGATCCAGCCACACCGTCTTCCAGGCGGGCGAGGCAAACGGCGCGGGCGCGGCGGTCTTCGCGATGGCCGGCCCCTGGCGCCGGTTGGCGCGGCTGCCGTTGCTGATCTGCAGGCCGAAGCCGGCCGGGTCGGTCACGTGAAAGCTCTGGAAGTCGCCGTGGTGGTCGGCCACGGGCGAGAGCCCGCGCGCCTTTAGCTCGGCCTCGACCTTCTTCGCATCCCACTTGTCGATGCCCCAGCAGACGCTGGTGAACACGGCATTGCGCGGCGGCCGCGGACCACCGCGACCCGCGCCGCCAACGGGCGGTGCGGCCGCCGGTGGCGCCGGCGGCGCCTGGTAGCCGCCGCTGATCTGCAGGCCGCCCCAATCGCCAATATCCAGCATCGCCTGCTTGCCATCGTCGCTGCGAACGGGCCAGTTCATCAGCGCGGCGTAAAACGCGGCTTCCTTCGAGTAGTCGGCGACCTGGCAGGAGAAGTGATCGAGCAGCACGGTCTTCCATCCGGTCGACGCAAACGGCGCCTTCGCCGGCGTCGGGTCGCACTCGGGCGTGCCCTTGCGGGCGCCGCCGCACTGGCCCTGCGCAAACGCGGAGGCTGGCTGCACCAGGGCGGCAATGCCGAGCGCCTGCAATAGTTGCCGGCGCGACAGCGCGCCGCGATCGAAGTCGTTGAACAGCTTGGTCAGGTGGTTACTCATTGAATGCGTCCTCTCCGCATAAAGAAACGCGCAAGGGATCAGGATGATGCTGACTCGGCGGAAGCGGCCGGGAAGGCGGCGCCGGACAAAATCCCGTCCGGCGCCGGTTGCGATCAGGCGCCGAGCACCTGCTTGAACACGACCATGGCCTTCTGCATGTCGTCCATGGTGCCGAGCGAAATGCGGGCGTAGGTCTTCTCCATCGGCGGGAAATCGCGGCCAACCGCCACGCCCTGGGCGCGGCAGGCGTCGCGGAACTGCACCGCGGGCTTGCGGATGTTGACGAAGATGAAGTTGGTCTGCGATTCCGGCGAGTCGAAGCCCATGGCCTTGAACTGCGCCTGCGTCCAGTCGCGGACCCGCTTGTTCTCGCCCTTCTCCCAAACCATGTGGGCGGTGTCCTGCAGTGCGGCGATGCCCGCGACCGCCTGCAGTTCGTTGATGCTGCCCAGGCCCCAGGCGCGTCCGACCTTGCTCATGGTCTCGGGCTGGCCGACGGCGTAGCCCATGCGCATCCCGGCCATGCCGTACGCCTTCGAGAACGTGCGCGAGATGAACACGCCCGGCAGTTCCAGCGCCAGCTTCACCATCGAGCCCGAACCGGGCAACGTGGCGTATTCGAGGTAGGCCTCGTCGATCAGGATGCCGGTCTCGGGCGAACGCTGCTTGATGATGCGAACCGCCTGCTCGATGTCCGACATCGTGTGCACGCTCGACGTCGGGTTGTTCGGATTGCACAGGAACACGAGGCCGGAGCCGACGGCGCCGCGGATCAGCGCTTCCAAATCGAGCCGCAACTTCGCGTCTACTGGGGTCAACTTCACCGGCGCATTGATCTGGCGGGCCGTGCCGGCGGGCTGGGAGTACGACGGGTCCGCCGTCACGAAGGCGCGGTCTTTGTTGCAGTAGGCCATGACCGCCGCGGTCAGGATCTCACCGGACCCGGTTGAGATGATGACGTTTTCGGGCTTCGCGCCCGAGAACGTGGCGAGGGCTTCCACGAACGAGCTAAGGGTAGGCGGCGGATAGCCGAGCCCGAGATTCTTGGACGGATGCGCCTTCAACGCCTCGATCACCTTGGGGCTGGGCCCCCGCAGGTTCTCATTGCTGCTGAGCCGAATCGCGATGGGTGGCCCGTCCTGCGCGCGCCGCGCCCCGCCCTGCCCCTGGACCATTGCCAGCAACTCTTCGTTGCCGTAGCCGATAATATGCGCCGCGGAGGCCGCAGCCGCCGTGCCGACACCAAACCTTCGAACGAACTCGCGACGTGAAAACGCCATAGTCAATCCTCCGCGAGGCGCATGGTAGCACCAGACGCTAGGTCTCCGCCCCGGTAAACTGGCTTTGATACAGCGCCGCGTAGCGCCCCTTTGCCGCCAGCAAGTCCAGGTGTGTGCCTTTCTCGACAATCCGCCCGCGCTCCATCATCAGGATGACGTCGGCGTTGCGGATGGTCGACAGGCGGTGGGCAATGACGAACGTCGTGCGCCCGTGCATCAGCCTGGCCATGGCCTGCTGGATCAGCACCTCGGTCCGCGTGTCGACGCTGCTGGTCGCTTCATCCAGGATCAGAATGGCGGGATCGGCCAGGAAGGCGCGGGCGATGGTCAGCAACTGCTTCTGCCCCTGGGACAGGTTGGTCGCCTCCTCGTTGATGAGCGTGCCGTAGTTCTCGGGCAGCGTGCGGATGAAGTGGTCGGCCTGCGCCGCCCGGGCCGCCTGCACGATCGCCTCTTCGCTGGCGCCCTCGCGGCCGTAGGCGATGTTCTCGCGGATGCTGCCCGAGAACAGCCAGGTGTCCTGCAGCACCATGCCGAACATGCGCCGCAGCCCGCCCCGGCTCAACTCGCGAATATCGGCGCCGTCGACGCGAATCGCGCCGGCGCTGACGTCGTAAAACCGCATCAACAGGTTGACCAGCGTCGTCTTGCCTGCGCCGGTGGGACCGACGATGGCCACCATCTGGCCGGGGGCCACGTCGAGCGTCATATCCTCGATCAGCGGCACTTCGGGCTGGTAGCTGAACGCGACCTGGTCGAACTGGACGTGCCCGCGGGCATCGGCCGGCGCTGCAGCGCCCGGCGCGTCGGCCGGCTCTTCGGCTTCGTCGAGCAGCTCGAACACGCGCTCCGCCGAGGCAATCGTCAACTGGATGGTGTTGGCGATGCTGCTCAACTGGGTGATCGGCATCGAGAACTGCCGGCTGTACTGGATGAACGCCTGCACGTCGCCAA
>ERZ1292640.1538-Hain-H43-02um-R1-1538-length-18983-cov-4_pt1 | contig 18983 bp, 17 predicted proteins | sample MGYA00564404_ERZ1292640 | MGnify/ENA primary metagenome ERZ1292640 (study PRJEB36523, sample SAMEA6512636) | groundwater metagenome | collected 2019-01-08 | study: AquaDiva: Metagenomics assemblies of 32 groundwater samples
TCCTGAGAGGTGACGCCGGAGGTCGACCGCCCGCGTACGCGGTGGTCGGCTACCGGCTGCGCGACACGCTGTCAGCGTCGGGCGGCGTCAACCGCGCGACCTGCCGCGCGACGCCCGAGGGCTGGCTCACGGCGATCGAGGAGGTACAGGGCATCGCCGCGGCGCCGGCCGGCGCATTCGCCGGCCGCGCGCGGGCGGGCCCGGTCACGCTCACCGGCGACGATCTGGTCTCGATGAACATGTGGGCCTTCACCCCCGCGGTGTTCGACACGCTGCGCCACGACTTCGCCGAGTTCCTGGGCTCGCGCGACCTGGCGAAGGACGAGTTCCTGCTGCCCGCGGCGATGGCGGCGGCGGCGCGACGCCGCGCCGCGCGGGTCCGCGTGCTCGATCCGCGCAGCCACTGGTGGGGCGTGACCTACGCCGACGACCGGCCGCGGGTCGCCGAAGCGATGCGGCGGCTGGTCGCCGAGGGATCGTACCCGGAGCGGCTGTGGGGGTGAACGCCGCCGCGCTGGCGGGGCGCTTCGCGCTCGCGGGCGGCGTGCGCGCTGCGGAGCCGCTGCCCGGCGGGCACATCAACGACTCCTGGCGCGTCACGGCGGACGGCGCGCAGTACCTCCTCCAGCGCATCAACCCGCGCGTCTTCCCCAACCCCGTGCAGGTGATCGAGAACGTCGCGCGGGTGACCGCGCACCTCGGCGCGCGGCTGCGCGCGGCCGGTGTAGCTGACGCCGGGCGCCGGGCGCTGCGCCTGGTGCCCGCGCGCGAGGGCGGCCAGTGGGTGCTGGGCGACGACGGCGGCATCTGGCGCTGCTTCGCCTGGGTGACGGGCGCGCACACCAAGGAGCGCGCCGCCACGCCCGAGGATGCGTACCGAGCCGCGCGCGCCTTCGGCGAGTTCCTCCGGCTGCTCGCCGACTACGAGGGGCCGCCGCTCCACGAGACCATTCCCGGCTTCCACGACACCGCCGCGCGCTTCGGTGCGCTCGCGATCGCGGTGCACGCCGATTCCCGTGGCCGCGTCGCGCGCGCCCGCACGGAGATCGACGCGATCTGCGCGCACCGCGGCCTCGCACAGGTGTTGCCGCCGCTGGTCATCACCAACGAGGTGCCGGTGCGGGTCGTGCACAACGACGCCAAGCTCGCGAACGTCCTGCTCGACGACCGGACCGGCGAGGCACTGTGTGTCGTGGACCTCGACACCGTGATGCCGGGCCTCGCGCTGCACGACTTCGGCGACCTGGTGCGCTCGACGACCAGCCCGACCCACGAGGACGAACCCGATCTTTCACGGATACGGGTGCGCGAGGAGTTCTTCGCGGCGCTTGCGCGCGGCTTCCTCGAGACCGCCGGCCTGATTCTCACGCCGCGCGAGCGCTCGCTGCTGGTCTTCGCGGGACAGCTCATCACGCTCGAGCAGGCGGCGCGGTTCTTGACCGACCATCTCTGCGGCGACCGCTACTACCACATCGCGCGGCCCGGCCACAATCTGGACCGCGCGCGCACGCAGATCCGCCTGTTCGAGTCGCTCGTGGAGCGCGCCGCCGATCTGCAACGCATCGTGGATCGCGTAGCCCCACCTCAGCCCTCCGGCTGACCTCCCATGCGGGTCAGCCGCGACGCTGCCGCGCGGTCGAGATACGCCGTGGCGTTCGGGTGGCGCTGGAGGAACGTCGCGGTGACCTCGGCCGCCGGCTCGCCCTCTACTGCGCGGCGCACAATCTCCGCCTTGCGCTCGCCCATGGCGAGCAGCGCAATCTCGCGGGCCTCGAGGATCGTCGCCACACCGATCGTGATCGCTTCGCGCGGCACGCTCGCCTCGTCACCGAACTGGGCAGCGGCGTCGCGTCGCGTGATCGCGTCGAGCGTCACGAGACGGGTGCGCGAATCCGCTGCCGAGCCGGGCTCGTTGAAGCCGATGTGTCCGTCGCGGCCGATGCCGAGCAGCTGGAAGTCCATGCCGCCCGCCGCGCGGATTGCGCGCTCGTACGCCGCACAGGCGGCCGGAACGGCGTCGCGCGGCGTGTCGCCCGCCGGGACGTGCACGCTCTTGGGAGGGATGTCGAGCTGCGCGAACAGCTGGTGCCACATCGCACGGCGGAAGCTGCGCGGGTCGTCCGGCGCGATCGGCCAGTACTCGTCGAGGTTGAACGTGGCGACCTTTGCGAAGCTGACCTCGCCCGCCTGGCAGCGGCGGATCAGCTCCTCGTAGATGCCGAGCGGCGTGCTCCCGGCCGCAAGACCGAGCACGCAGCGCCCCCGCTCCGCCGTCGCGCGCCGGATCACCGCCACAATCCGGTCCGCGACGAGTCGCGCGAGGTCCTCGGCGTCCGGGACGATCACCGTGCGGAGCCGCGCGCCCTCGCTAGCCGCCATCGGCTCCCGCGCCCGCCCACATCCGCGGCAGCAGCCGCAGCAGCCCAATCCCGCTGACCGTGAAGGCGACCGCCCACATGAGCGCCTGCGGGAACCGCCCGTACAGCGCGCTCCCCACGCCGAACAGCGCCGCGTACACGAACGTGCAGCCGAGCACCCAGCCGAGCATGCTCTGCGTGAGACTGTCGGGCGAGGGGCCCACGCCCGCCTCGGCCCGCACCGACCGCCAGCCGGGGCCCGCGGGGCGTATCAGCCGGTAGAACTCGACCAGCGTCTTGCGGTCGGTCGGCTGCGTGAGCAGCGTCACCGTCACCCACACCACCGTGGTCGCGCCCACCGTGATCAGCAGCGACACGTACGCGTCCACCGGGTGGCCGCTCCTGCCGGCGACGAAGAACGCCACCGCGACCACGAACGAGCTGACCATCGCCGCGATCTCCGACCACGCGTTCACCCGCCACCAGAACCAGCGCAGCAGGTAGATGAGGCCCGTCCCCGCGCCCACCGAGAGCATCAGCTCGAAGCTTGCCCGCGCGGTATCGAGCACGAAGGTCATCCCCGCCGCGACCACCATCAGCAGCGCGGTCACGATCCGCCCCACCGCGACGTAGTGCCGCTCGTCCGCGCCCCCGCGCACAAACCGCCGGTAGAAGTCGTGCACCAGGTACGACGTACCCCAGTTGAGGTGCGTGGACATCGTCGAGACGTACGCCGCCAGCAGCCCCGCTACCATCAGGCCGAGCATGCCGTGCGGGAGGAACCGCAGCATCGCCGGGTACGCCATGTCGTGGCCGATGAGGGCCGGGTCCACGTACGGGAACGTGCGCGCGATGTCGGAGAGCTGCGGGTACACGAGGATCGAGCTCAGGGCGACGATGATCCACGGCCAGCTGCGCAGCGCGTAGTGCGCGACGTTGAACAGCAGCGTCCCGCCGACCGCGTCCTTCTCGCTCCTGGAGGCGAGCATACGCTGCGCGATGTAGCTGCCGCCGCCCGGCTCCGCCCCGGGATACCACACCGACCACCACTGCACCGTGAGCGGGATGATCAGCACCGCGAGCGCCAGGTGCCAGTTGCCGAAGTCGGGCAGCAGGTTGAGCGTGGACGACGGGAGCTTCTCGACCAGCCCCGCCAGGCCGCCTACTTCGGGCTGCTTCAGCGCGTAGTACGCCGCCGCGAACGAGCCGGTCATCGCGATGCCGAACTGGATGAAGTCGGTGACCAGCACGCCCCACAGGCCCGACGTCGCGGCGAACGCGATGTTCAGCACCGCGCAGATGAGCAGGGTCTTTCCCATCGGCCAGCCGAGGATCACGTTGGCGATCTTCGCCGCCGCCAGGTTCACGGTGGCCATGATCACGCAGTTGAAGAACAGGCCGAGGTAGACTGCGCGGAACCCGCGCACCAGCACCGCGGCCTTCCCGCTGTAGCGCCGCTCGTAGAATTCGAGGTCGGTGAGCACCCCGGAGCGCCGCCACAGCCGGGCGTAGAAGAACACCGTCGCCATGCCGGTGAGCAGGAACGCCCACCACGCCCAGTTGTTCGCCACGCCCCTCTCGCGCACGAAGTTCGTGACGAGGTTCGGCGTGTCGGTGCTGAACGTCGTCGCCACCATCGAGACGCCCACCAGCCACCACGGCGCCGCCCGCCCCGATGTGAAGAACTCGGCGGTGCTCGTGCCGGCCCGTTTGGCGAGCAGGATCGCCGGGAGGAACGACACGGCGATCGAGACGACGACGATGATCCAGTCGAGGGCGATCAGCCGCATGGGCGCTCGGCGTCAGGGTGCGGGTATTCGCGGGAGGCCGCGCTAAGATAACGTCCGCGGTGCCGCCGTCGACCTTCGCGCGCCGGCAGGCGGCTGGTCGTCCCTACGGCCTCGCGCACACGGCCGGGGCCACGAGCAGCGGCGCTGAGGTGCCTCAACCTCGCGCAGTTGGAGCGGCTGAATCGTCCCATAGCGACCGCCTCAGACCGTACCGCCTCGACCGCTGGCGAAGCCTGTAACAGCAAGCCACACTATCGGTTAGTCATCACCCACACAGCCTAAATGCGACTGCGCCGCTCAGTATTGTGACAAGAGGCGCAAGCGGCACGGCTGTTGCGGCCCTGACCATGGGGGCTCCGCGCGCCGCGCTCCGGCGGTGGGGCGGCGTGCGCGCGCCGCGGGAGCCCGAGCAGGGGGCCAGATGACCGGCAAACAGCTGGAGCCGCTGAGCGCGTGGACCACGCACGGCGTGGCGCTGTGTCCTGAAGCGCAGGCCGACGGCGTACCGTGCACCGAGCTGGGCAAGGACTGCGAGACGTGCGCGCACGCGATCCGCCACCTCTCGCCGGCGGACCTTGAGATCATTCGCGCGAAGGTGATGGGCCGGCGCGGGGCGAGGAACCCGTGACCGCCCAGGCCGCCACGACGAAGCCGGCGAAGGAGAAGCCCAAGCCGTTCGTCTTTCCCGAATTCTGCAAAGGCTGTGGGCGGTGCATCGCGTCGTGCCCGAAGGACTGCATCACCCTCGGCACCGAGATCCACCCCGCGACGGGGCTCATCCCCATCCGCCTCGACCTCACCACCTGCAACGGCTGCGGGCTCTGCATCATCGCGTGCCCGGAGCCGTACGGCCTGCTGCCGCAAGTGGGCGAGCAGGCCGCTTTCGAGCTCAAGGATCCCGAGAAGCTGTTCGGCGCGCGCGCCACGACCGCGCCCGTGCCCGAGCCGATCCCGGACAAGGTTCTGGAGCTCCCGCCCGCCGAGGCGCTGGTGATCAAGGGCACGTACGCCGCGGCGATCGGCGCTCTGCTCGCGGGGTGCCGCCACGTCTTCGGCTACCCGATCACGCCCTCCACCGAGGGCGCCGAGTTGATGGCGAAAATGCTGCCGCGGCTCGACGGGGTGTTCCCCCTGGCGGTGAGCGAGGACGCGACGGTCAACATGATGTACGGCTGCGGCGGCGCCGGCCTGCGCTGCATGACCTTCACCAGCTCGCCGGGCTTCAGCCTGATGCTCGAGGGGATCTCCTACATGGTGGGCTCCGAGCTGCCCGGCGTGTTCGTCAACATCATGCGGGGCGGCCCGGGGCTCGGCAACATCGCGCCCGAGCAGGCCGACATCAAGCTCGCCTGCCGCGGCCTCGGCCACGGCAACACCCACGCCATCGTGCTCGCGCCCGCGACCCCGCAGGAGATGCTCGACATCGCGATGCTCGCGTTCGAGCTGACGATGAACTACCGCAACCCGGTCGTGATCCTCGGCGACGGCTACCTCGGCCAGATCACCGGCAAGGTGCGGCTGCCGCGCACGATGGTGAAGCCGGGGCTGCCCGCGTGGGCGGTCTGGGGCGACCGCGCGCACCGCGGCAACCTGATCAGCTCGATCATGCTGTCGGAGCCGGACCTCGAGGCGCACAACCGCCACATCAACGAGAAGTACGCGCGGATGACCGAGGTCGAGCAGCGCGCCGACCTGTTCGACTGCGACGACGCGGAGGTGCTGATCGTCGCCGCAAACACGCCGTCGCAGATGGCGAAGGGCGCCGCGCGCGAGCTGCGCGAGAAGGGCGTCAAGGCTGGACTCTTCCGGCCGATCACCCTGTGGCCGTTCCCGATCCGCCACCTGCTGCCGCTGCTCCCGCGCGTGCGCCGCCTCGTGGTGGTGGAAGCGAGCAACGGGCAGCTCGAGGATGAGCTGCGCCTCGCGCTCTCGCACGCGAACGTCCACGCGCCGCCGCCGATCGCGCACGTCCGTCGCTTCGGCGGCGTGCTGCCGCAGCAACAGGAGATCGTCGAGAGGGCCATGGCGCTCGAGGAGGCCCGCGCATGAGCTCCGTCTTCTACAGCCGGTTCGAGCGGCACGCCCACGGCGAGGGGATCAAGGGACTCTCGACACACTACTGCCCCGGCTGCGGTCACGGCCTGGCCCACAAGTACCTCGCCGAGGCGATCGAGGAGCTCGGCGTGCAGGACCGCACCGTCGCCGTCTCTCCGGTCGGCTGCGCGGTATTCCTCTACTACTACTTGGACGTCGGGAACACCCAGGCGGCCCACGGCCGTGCGCCTGCGGTGGCGATCGGCCACAAGGTCGCCAACCCCGACGCGATCGTCATCACCTACCAGGGCGACGGCGACCTCGCCTCGATCGGCCTTGCCGAGATCGTGAGCACCGCGCAGATGGGGATCCCGCTCAGCGTGATCTTCATCAACAACGCCATCTACGGGATGACCGGCGGCCAGATGGCACCGACGACCCTGATGGGCCAGCGGACCAGCACGTCGCCCACTGGCCGCACCGCGTTCACGGGCCAACCGATGAAGATGGCGGAGCTGATCGCGGGACTCGACGGCCCGGTCTACGTCGAGCGCGTCGCACTGTACGACAACAAGCAGCGTGTGCGGGCCAAGAAGGCAATCAGGAAGGCGCTGGAGCTGCAGGTGCAGAACAAGGGCTTCAGCTTCGTCGAGGTGCTCTCGGAGTGCCCGCTGCACCTCGGCCTCGACCCGGAGCAGGCGGAGGCCTGGGTGAAGGAGCAGATGGTCCCGGTCTTCCCGCTCGGCGTGAAGAAGGACGTCACGGACGCGGCGCGCTTTCCCACGCTGGAGCATCCCAGTTTCGAGCCGGCGAAAGTCCTCGAGGTGGTCGAGTCGACAGCCGAGGCGCCGCCGCGATTCGCGCCCGGCTTCCCGGCGCGGATCGCGCCGCACGACATCGCGCTCAAGCTGGCGGGCGCGGGCGGGGACGGCGCGCAGACCGCCGCGCTGCTCATCACCCGCGCCGCGATCAACGAGGGATTCGACTCGACCCACATCCCGAGCTACGGGCCCGAGTCCCGCGGCGGCACCTCCTACGCCGACGTCCACATCGCGGACACCGAAGTCCTCTCGCCCGCGGCGCCGAACCCGCACGTCCTCGTCGCATTCAACGCGCCGAGCCTCGCGAAGTTCGGCCCTACCGTCCAGCCGGGCGGCACGATCGTCTACGACAGCTCGGTCATCGCCGAGCTGCCGCCGCTCCCCGCGGGGGTCAGGGCGGTCGGCGTGCCGTTCACCGAGATCGCCCGCGACCTCGGCAAGGTCGTCGTCAAGAACGTGGTGGCGCTCGGGGCGCTGCAGGAAGTCACGAACATCTTCCCGAAGGAGACCTTCCTCGCGGCGATCCGACAGGCGCTCCAGGACAAGTGCGCCATGATCCCGCTGAACGAGGAAGCGTTCGCCTGGGGCGCGAGCACCGCGCGCGCGGCAGCCGCCGAAGGAGCCGCCGCGGCCCGGTAGTCAGATCAGATTGCGCTTCCTGGCCGCGGCGGTCAGCTCGTCGCGGAACTTGGGGTGGGCGATACCGATGAGCGCCCGCGCCCGCTCGCGCAGGCTCCTCCCGAACAGGTCCGCCACCCCGTACTCGGTGACCACCCAGTGCACGTCCCCCCGGGTCGTCACGACGCCGGCACCATCAGCCAGCGTGTCCACGATCCGGGACAGCGTGTCGTTCTTCGCGGTGGACGGCAGCGCGATGATGGGCCGGCCCCCCTTGGAGCGGGCCGCGCCGCGCATGAAGTCCACCTGCCCGCCGAACCCGGAGTAGATGCTCCGCCCGATCGAATCCGCGTTCACCTGTCCCGTCAGGTCCACCGACAGCGCCGAGTTGATGGCCACCAGGTTGTCGTGGCGGGCGATGATGAACGGGTCGTTGACGTAGTCCGACGGGTGGAACTCGACGAACGGGTTGTTGTCGATGAAGTCGAACGTCTTCTTCGTGCCGAGCACGAACGAGGAGACGATCTTGCCGGGGTGGAGCGTCTTGCGCTCGCCCGTGATCACCCCGGTCTCGAACAGCTCGACCACCCCGTCCGAGAACATCTCGGTGTGCACGCCGAGGTGCTTCTTCTCCTTGAGAAACAGCAGCACCGCGTCGGGGATTTCGCCGATCCCCATCTGGAGAGTGTCGCCGTCCTCGATCAGCTCCGCGATGTGCGCGCCGATCTCGCGCGCCACGGGCCCGATCTGGCCCGCCATCGGCAGCTCGATCACCGGCCGGTCGATTTCGACCACGTGCGTCAGCTTCGAGACGTGAATGAACGCGTCGCCGAGCGAGCGCGGCATCTGCGCGTTGACCAGCGCCACCACTCTGCGCGCCGCCTCGGCGGCAGCCTTCGTGCACTCCACGCCGACGCCGTACGAGCAGAAGCCGTGCTCGTCGGGGGGCGAGACGTGGATGAGCGCCACGTCCACCTTCAGGACGCCGGACCTGATCAGGCTCGGGATCTCCGACAGGAACACCGGCACCCAGTCGGCCCGGCCGGCGTTGATCGCCTCTCGCGCGTTCGGCCCGGTGAACAGCGCCCGGTGACGGAACGAGCTGGCGTAGGCCGGCTCCACGTAATCGGCTCGGCCGAAGGTGAGCAGGTGGGTAACCTCCACGTTCGAGAGCTCGCCCGCGCGCCCCACCATCGCGCGCGTCAGCTCCTCCGGGTTGGCGCATCCGGCGTGGATCCACACGCTGTCCCCCGACGCGATGCACTTCACCGCCTCCTCGGCGGGAGTCACCTGCGCGCGGTATGTCCCGGTCCAGCGCATGCTGCCGCCTACCGCCACACGAAGGGCAACGGCTCGAACTTGAGCCCGAAGAGCTCCGCCAGCGACTCCTTGACGCATGAACCGCGGTAGAGGTACGTGCCCCGCTGCAGCGCCGCGTTGTCGGCGAGGGTCCGTTCGATCCCCTTCTCGGCCAGCTCGATCACCCACGGCAGCACGGTATTGGTGAGCGCCTGGGTGGCCGAGCGGGCCGCGATCGTCGGCAGGTTCGGCACGCAGAAGTGGAGGATGCCTTCGGCTTCGTACGTCGGCTGCGGGAAGTACGTCGGCCGCGAGGTCTCCAGGCAGCCGCCCATGTCGATCGCAAAGTCCATGATCACGCTGCGCGGCTTCATCTTCCTCAGCATCGGCCGGGTGACGATGATCGGCGCGCGGTCGCCGCGCACCCCCGGCGCGGCGATGACCAGGTCGGCGAACGCGAGCGCCCGCTCGATTGTCAGCGGCCTCGCGACCATCGTCGGGACGGGCCGCGGCAGCCGGTCCAATGCCTGGCGCAGCCGCGTGACGCTGATGTCGAGCAGCAGGACCTCGGCGCCGAGCCCGACCGCCGCACGGGCCGCCGCCTGGCCGAGCACGCCCGTGCCGAGGATCACAACGTTGGCGGGCGGCACGCCGGGGCCGCCGGTGAGCAGAATGCCCTTGCCGCCGAACTCGTTCAGCAGCAGGCCCGCCCCGACGATCACCGCAAGCGATCCCGCCATCTCCGACATGGCCTGGAGCGCCGGCGCGTTGCCCTCATCGTCCTCGATCACCTCGAGCCCGATGGCCGTCACCTGCGTGCCCACCAGCGTGCGCAGGCTCTCCGCGTGCGCCGAGGGGAGCATCCAGAACGTCAGGATCGTCTGCCCCGGCCGCAGCAACGGGTACTCGGCGGGCCGCAGCGCCTGCGCGCCCAGCAGCAACTCGGCGCGCTGTACTGCCTCGTCCCGCGAGTACGCGATCATCGCGCCCGCCGACCGGTAGTCGTCGTCGCTGTGCCCAGCCTCCGCGCCCGCGCCCGTCTCGACGTAGACGCGATGCCCGCGCTCCGTCAGCGCCTTGACGCCCCCAGGCGTGAGCGCGCCCCGGTGCTCGTGCGCGAGCGACTCTTTCGGAATCCCGATGTCCACGGCTGTTATCTCCCGTCCTCTCGAGCGCATCCGGGCGGCGCCCGGCGCGCTCAGCAGTGTGCTGCAACTTCCGCGCCGCCGCCTGCCTCAGCGCGGCGGGCCACCGTCGCCAAGGACGGCGCGCGCGCTGCGGTACGGCGCGAAGGTCCGGCCCCAGTCCACGCCGATCACCTCCAGCCACATCATCGCGCCGTCCACGTGCACCACGACATAGTGGTACGGGCTGTCGCCCTCCTCCGCCCCCGGCCGCACGACGTGCTCGAGCCGCACCGAGTCGGCGCCCGCTGCGCGCACGTAGTCGCGCAGGTCGGGCTCGCCCCGATAGGTGTACAGCGGCGCGCCGCCCCCGCCGCTCACGATCTGGTCGATGCGATGGACGCCGGTCGCGTCCCGGTACCGCTCGATCCAGTGCTCGTAGACGTGGTCATGGCCTGCGAACAGCAGCCGGACCTGGTGGCGCCGGAACAGCGGCATGTACCGCGCGCGCAGCGCGGCCGTCGGCCGCTCGACGAGCGCACCGCCGTGCGGGCCCGACGAGAAGACCGGATGGTGGAAGAACGCCACCACGTTGGGATACCGCCTGCGGTCGAGGCCCTCCAGCTGCGAGCGGACCCATGCAAGCTGCGTCGAGTCCTCCGCGATGTTGGAGTCAAACCCGATGACGAACGTGTTCCCGTAGCCGATGGCGTAGGTCGGGTAGCCGGCGAGCCGCCGGGTCGCGCCGTCGGGCGGGATGAGCTGCGCGACGGCGCTGAGGTAGTTGCGCAGCCCCTGCTGGCGTCCCGGTGCGTCCAGCTCCGCCGCGCTCGTCACGTCGTGATTGCCGGCGGCGAGGTAGTATGGGACGCCACCCTCGCTCGTGAGCCGGTTGATCAACGCAACGAAGCTGGCGTTCCATTGCCGCGCGTCGCGCCCGTCGACCACGGCGTCGCCGCTCTGGAGGATGAAGCGCACCGGATCAGGTCCGCTCGCCAGCGCGGCGATCGTCCGCACCATCCCCTCGACCACCAACCCGTGTTCGTACTGCAGGTCGGTGCCGTCGTGCCGCCCTCGCGTGTCGCCGTACACGATGAACGAGAACCGCGTCACGCCGGCGCTCATCGCCTCAGGCGGCAGCGGCGTGCGCGGCGGCGCGATCGCCTCGACCGTGGGCGCCCCCGGCTGCGCCGGAGCGGCCGCGGCCGGCTGCGCCGGCGGGACCGGGGCCGGCTGCGTCGGTGGGGCTGGGGCGCAACCGCTCGATATCGCCCATGCGGCCGCGGCCGGCGCTGCACCGATGCGCCGCAGCACCCTCACGATCGGCGCGGCGCTCACCAGCCCAGCTGCGCGCCGGCGTTCTGGCGGTCGAGCCACGCCTTGAGCGGGGCGAAGTACTCGAGCAGCGCGCCGGCGTCCATCGTGCGCTCGCCGGTGAGCTGCTCGAGGGCGTCGGGCCACGGCCGGCTCGCGCCGAGCCGCAGCATCGCGTCGAGTCGCCGCCCCGCCTCGCGGCTCCCGTAGAACGAGCAGCGGTGCAGCGGGCCCGTGTGTCCCGCCGCGCGGCACATCGCGCGGTAGAACTGGAACTGGAGGATGTGCGCGAGGAAGTAGCGCGTGTACGGCACGTTTGCCGGGACGTGGTACTTGGCGCCGGGGTCGAACGCGTCGGCGCCACGCTCGACCGGCGGGCTCACGCCCTGGTAGCGCGCGCGCAGCTCCCACCACAGCCGGTTGTAGTCCGCCGGCCCGGCGTCGCCCGCGAACACACGCCAGCGCCACTGGTCCACCAGCAGCCCGAAGGGGAGGAACGCGACCTTGTCGAGCGCCTGCCTGAGCAGCAGCGCTGTGTCGCTCGCCGCGCTCGGCAGCTGGTCGATCAAGCCGACCTGCATCAGGTAGGCCGGTGTGGTCGACAGCGCGATCGCGTCGCCGATCGCCTCGTGGAACCCGTCGTTCGCCCCGCCCTGGTAGAGGAACGGCTGGTCCTTGTAGGCGCGCTGGTAGAAGTTGTGCCCCAGCTCGTGGTGGATCGTGACGAGATCCTCGCCCGTGGTCTGGATGCACATCTTGATCCGCAGGTCGTCGCGGTTGTCCACGTCCCACGCGCTCGCGTGGCACACCACGTCGCGGTCCCGTGGCTGCGTGAACAGCGACCGACTCCAGAACGAGGCCGGCAGCGAGTCGAAGCCGAGGGAGAGGAAGAACCGCTCGCCGGTGCGCACCATCGCCTGCGCGTCCATGCTGCGCGCGCGGATCCGCTCGGTGAGGGCGAAGACCGGCGCCGTGTTCGGGGGGGCGACCAGCGGGTAGATGTTACCCCACTCCTGCGCCCACATGTTGCCCAGCAGATGGGCCGGGATCGGCCCGTTCGGCGGCACCACGTTCGGGCCGTAGCGCTCGACCAGCCGACGCAGCACGTAGGCGTGCAGCGAGAGGTACAGCGGGCGCACCTGCTGCCACAGCTGCTCCAGCGTCGCCGCGAACGAGTCCGGCGGCATGTCGTACCCGGAGCGCCACATCGCGCCGGCGTCGCGGAAGCCGAGGGTGCGCGCGCCCTGATTCGACAGCTCGATGAATCGCGCATACTGCTCGCGCATCGGCGGCGCGATCCGGTGCCAGCCTTGCCACACGTCCAGCAGCTCGGCCGGGTCGCGGCTCTCGGCTAGGATGTTCGACAGCGCGTTGATCTGGAGACACTCCTGCCCCGTGCCGCCCTGGCGCGGCCGGCAGTACGCGCCGCGGCCGTAGTCGGCTTCGATGCCGACCTGGAGCGTGGTCATCTCCGCAGCGAGCGTCGAGTCGGCCGGCGGCGGCGCCGTGAGCGCGAGCTTGAGCAGTGTGAACCGGCGGCGCAGGTCGGAGGGCATCGCGACGCGGTCGAACCGCGTGGACGCCGTCGCCAGCCGGCGCACCGCGATGCCGAAGTCGGTCTGGAACCAGGCCGACAGGTTCTCGGTGTCGTCGGTGATGAAGTTCGCGGCGACCCACGCCGCACGGTTGACCGGGAGCGTGCGCGCGGCCAGCTCGCGCTCGGCGGCGTCGATGAACCGGCTGGCTTCTGCGAGCGTCGGCCGCGCGGCGCTACGGCGCGCCGCGGCCTGGGCGGCGAGGTTGCCCGATGTGGTGAACAGGGCCAGCAGGGCTATCGAGGTGGAGAGGCGCAGAACGGACATGGTGGGCTCCGTCAGAAAGGTCCAACGTATGCTGCTCGATGGCGGCGCGGAGACTTAGGTCAGCCCGATCCGCCGCACCAGCTCACCGAAGCGGGAATCGCTGCGCAGCGGCTCGTACCCGGGATCGAGGTGGAGGTAGATCAAGCCGGCCGACCGGGCCTGGAACGCCCGCTCGAGACAGGCGAACGCGCGATCGAAGTCCGCCAGCGCGGCGTAGCCCATGGCCAGGATCTCGGCCCGGACGTAGTGCTGCTTCGACTCCTCCTCCAGCCGCACCAGGATCTCCTCCGCCTCCTCGCGGCGATCCAGGGCCGCGAGCGCCCGCACGATGAGCGCGTCGTACGAGCGGACACTCGACTCCAGCGCTTGCCCGCGGCGAAACCACTCGAGCGCCGGCTCGGCCTGCCCCTGGGCGAGCTGCGCCGAGCCGATGTCGAGGTACGCCTGGAAGTAATCCTCGTCCACGTCGATGGTCTTCCGGCTCTGCGCGATGGCACCTGCATGGTCCTGGGCGTAGAGCAGGAACCGGCCGAGCCAGCGGCTGAAGTGCGCCGACAGCGGATCGAGGGTCAGCGCCTTCCGCATCTCCTCGATCGCTTCGCCCAGCCGCCCGACCGCCGGCAGGTCGGACCCGAAGACGAAGTGCGCCTCGGCGTAGTTGGGATTGAGCGCGACCGCGCGACGCAGCTGCTGCTCGGCACCGGCGAAGTCCCACTCGTTCCAGCACAGCACTTTGCCGATCGACGTGATCGCCTCGGCCAGCTCGGGATCCAGCTGGAGCGCCCGCGTCGCCGCGGCCTTCGCCCGCGGGTAGGCGTCGTCGGGGACGACCCAGTCGTCCGCCAGGTTGCACCAGCAGTCCGCGATACCCGCATACGCGCGGGCGTAGCCCGGGTCCTGGAGCAGCGCGTGCTGGAAGAAGTCCAGTCCCTTCCGCAGTCCCTGCTCGGTGAACTTGTTGAAGAAGAAGCGCCCCTTCAGGTACAGGGTGTACGCCTCGAGGTTCTTGGTCGGCGCGACGAGATGGCCGGCATCGCTGCCCAGCCGGAGCTTGAGCGCGTCCACGATCGCCCGGGAGATCTCGTCCTGGACCGCGAAGACGTCCTCGAGCTGGCGGTCGTAGGTCTCCGACCAGAGGTGGTAGCCGTTCTCCACGTTGACCAGCTGGGCGGTGATCCGGATCCGGTTCCCGACCTTCCGGACGCTCCCCTCCAGCACCGAGGACACGCCGAGCTTCTCGCCGATCTGGCGGACGTCCACCTCTTTCCCCTTGAAGGCGAAGGAGGAGGTACGCGAGGCGACCTGCATCCCGGGCACCTTGGCCAGCGCGTTGATGATCTCTTCGGTCATCCCGTCGCTGAAGTACTCGTTCTCGGGGTCCGCGCTCATGTTCGCCAGCGGGAGGACGGCGATGGCCTTCGGTGCCGGCGCGCTCTTCTGGGCCTCCGGCGGCGTGCGTTGCCCACCCGAGCCGCCCTCACGCGAGAGCTGGCGGAGCGCCACGGCGAACTCGGCGGCGGTGGGGAACCGGTCCACCGGCGTGCGGGAGAGGGCCCGGGTCAGCGCCTCGTCCACCGCTTCCGGCACATCCCGCGTCGTCCGCACCTTGGGGATGGGCGAGACGAAGCGCTTGGCGATGATCGCCTGGGCCGTGGGTCCCGTGAACGGCGGCTCGCCGCTCAACATCTCGTACAGCACGCAGCCGAGACTGTAGAGATCGCTCCGGCCGTCGATGTCGCTTTCGCCGGAGGCCTGCTCCGGACTCATGTAGGCCGGCGTGCCGAGGGTCGTCCCGGTCTGGGTGACGGAGCCGCCGCCGCTCAGCGCCTTGCCGATGCCGAAGTCGGCCACCATCGCCGCTCCCTCGTGGAGCAGGATGTTCTCCGGCTTGATGTCCCGGTGCACCACCTGGTGGCGATGGGCGTAGTCCAGCGCGGAGGCGACCTCCCGGGTGATCCTCAGCGCGTCCTCCAGCGGTAGCTGCCGCTCGCTGTCGAGCCGCTCCCGCAGCGAGCGCCCCTCCATGTTGGGCATCACGTAGAAGAGCAGCCCGTCGGCCTCGCCCGAGTCGTACACCGGGAGGATGTGCGGGTGGGTGAGACCCGCCGCCATCTTGATCTCGCGCAGGAACCGCTCGGCGCCGATCTCGGCCGAGATCTCGGGGCGAAGCACTTTCAGCGCCACCTTGCGGTCGTGGCGGAGATCTTGAGCCAGGAACACGATGGCCATGCCGCCCTGGCCCAGCTCGCGCTCGATGGCATACCGGCCGTTGAGGCCGCTCTCGAGGCGCTGCTGCAGGCTGGTCACGGGTGATGAAGATGGCCTGAGGAACGGTAGCCTGACTAGGGGCTGGCAGCCGCCGGTCCGGGGCCGACGGAGAGCGCGATCAGCCACTGCGCGGCGACGTACGTGCCCATCACCAGCGCCTGCGCGCTCCGGAACGGCGTGCGGAAGCGGTTGAGCGCGAGCAGAGCGTCCGAGGCGACGAACAGCGCCGCACCGGCCGCCGCCAGCAGGGCGGGCGTCGTGCGGAGCGTCCACGCGCCGGCAGCCGCCTGCCACGCCATGGCCACGATCACGGCCACGTACAGCAGTACCGGTCCGCGCAACCGGCCCAGCCGCGGCCACACGAGCCGCAGCACGGCGGCGCCCGCGAGCGCGTACGGAGCAAGAAGCCAGGGCGCCGTGCCGAGCGACACGCCCGCCGTGAAGGCGACGAGGTACGCGACGTGCGCGAGCAGGAAGCTCGCGAGCCCCGCCACGAAACGGTCGCCTGGCAACATCAGCAAGACATCGCCGAACAGCGAGAGTGTGAGCCCAACCGCGACCGCGGCCTGGTAGCGTGCGCCCGACCCCTGCGCGAGGAGGGCGAGGACGAGCAGGAGCGCTGTCGTGAGTGGTTTGCAGAGGTAGACCTGCCACCGCGGTCCGCGGTATTCCGCCCGGACGTGGAGGGCGGCCGTGGCAGCGGCCAGCACCGTGCCGGCGAAACGCACAAGGTCGAAGGGCATCGGAACCGAAGCAGCGAGGACGCCGTGCGGCCCCTCAGCAGAACACGTAGACCTCGAGCCACTGCGTGAGGAGGCGGTCGAGCTCATCCGGTTCCTGACCAGGCTGGTGGGGCATGACCGCCCACCGCTTGCCCGCATTCATGAGGAACCAGGTGGGCACAGTGGCCGGCTGCTGACGCGCGGGGTTGGCGAGCTGCCCTTCGTAGGACACGAAATGGAACTCGCGGCCGCGGAGAGTCAGGCGCCGCTGCTCGACCTTGTAACCGCTCATCGGTGGGCCCGTGGCTGAGAGGGAGGTAGCCGCGCCGCGGGGCGACGAGCCTCGAGCGCGCGCTGAAATCTAACCCCGGCTCCCACGGTGTATGAAGGTGTTCTGCGCGAAGGTTAGAACTCGCGCTTCTTCATCTCGGAGAAGAAGGCGCGCCGCTCCGGATCGTCCTCGGTTTCCGGAGGAAGGGTGCTGTCGTACTGGCGCCGCACCTTGGCTTTGGTGGTCGCGGTCTTGGCGGCGTTCTTCCTGGCCAACGCGGCCAGCTTCTGTGCATCGCTCTTGTTCACAGCCGTGCTCCTGGCGCGAGGCGCCACGCGTTGGACCTCAGTCTCACGACAAGTCGGCGACTGAGCAGTCCTTCACCTGCCCGTCGATGATGCGCCGGCCCAGCTCACAACACCCCGTGATGGCCGCTTCCTCGGTTGAGTACGTGACAGGGCCGCTGAAGGTCCGCAAGCCGCGCCGCCGGCCGATCAGCAGATCGAGGGTCCAGCGTCCGGAGCCGCGGATCTGGAACGTGCGCGCCGTGATGGCAAAGCCCTTGTAGGAAAAGGAAGAATTCATCGGTAGCCCCGCACCGAGGGAGGCTTGGAGTATACCCTGTTGTGCCGGTGGACGGGCGGCGGTCGCCCTGGAGCGAGCCGGGATCATGCCCGCGACTGCTGACGGCCTGCGTGCTGCAGGCCCCACCAGGTCCACACGGCCCCCGCGGCATCGACGAGGCCGAAGAGCAGTATCGGCCAGCGAACCCATCCCGCCCCCACGAAGATCAGGAAGAAGGCCGGAACGGTCAGCCGGGTGAGGACCGTTGCCCGGAAGAAGGGCACGAGCTCCGTGGCGGCGGCGACCCAGTAGTAGACGGCCAGGTAGGCCACGAGCATCCCGACGACACGAATCCAGACTTCCGAAGTGGGAGGGAGGCCGAAGGCCTGGAGAAGGGGATTGGGGGCCACGAGGAGCACGACGGCAAGGACGAGAAGGTAGACAGCGAACACGCGGATCGAGCGGACCAGGGCGGTCACCGGTGGGGCCCTCCCGTGCGAAAGCGTACGCCAGCGGTCCAACGGACCAGGCACAAGCTGCACGCGAGCGTGCCGCGCCGATAGAGGGCGCTTCTCATACACCGAACTGGGTGAAGTGATGGTCGACATGTCGGTAGGCCAGCACGCCCCACGCGCGTCGGGAGAGCGCCCCGAAGGCCGGATGAGCCGGCAAAGACGAGCCGGCCGGCCGGCTCGCGAAGCGCTCGAGGAGCGACGGGAAGATCGCCGCCTCCTGCTCCCACTGCGCGCGATCGATCCGACCCAGCAGCTCGCGCGCGGTCGGCACTCCTTTGGGGATGGGCAGCACGTAGATGATCAGTTGCTTGAGCGGCGGATAGCGCATGGGTCCGGGCCGGGGCGTGGTAGCGAGTTCCCCGATGGCCATGCGCAGGGCGTCGTTGACGTGCGCAAGCATCTGCGGAAAGGTCATGCGGCCCCAGCGCCGGGGCGCGTCGGGCCGCAGTTCCGCCAGGCGCTTCAGGAGGCGCGAGCGGGCGTCAGGCTGCCACAATGAGGACATCGAGTTACTCTCCGTGGGGGAATAGCGACTGCGACTCGGATCACTCGAAGGCATAGTCGAGGGTCATGGGGTACCGCTCCTGGTGCCCGGACGCGAATCCTCCCTCGCCTCGCAGGCCATGCAGCTCGTGAACTCCAAGTCGCCCCTCAACCGTGCCGCTCGCCAAGCATGTAACAGAGCCCGTCCGGCGCAACTACGGGCGCATCTTTCCGTGCTGAAACCCGGAAACCCAATGTCTGTCCATAGAATGGAATGGCTGTTTCCACATCCGCCACCGGTTAGGCCGCATGGTGGACGGCCAGCTAGGGTGGTGGCGCGGTATCAGCGGCAATCGTACCTGTGCAGGCGACGTGGATCTCCAGGGTGTCATTGGGCACGTAGCTGGAGTCCGCATCATCGCCCCCATCCCACCGGCCTTCCACGAGGCACGTCACCCCGCCTCGGTGAACCCCCTGGATCGTGCCGTCGGGACCATCCGCACTAATCGTCGTGCGACCCAGCCAGCCGCGCTCCTTGAGCCAGGTGAGGAGTGAGTCAATCGGGACGTAGGCAGGTGACATGTGCCCGGTGGCAGCAACGCGACAAGCCCACCGCTTCGTCGCGCCGTGCCAGAGAGAGTCAAAGGGAATCGGTGTTGACCAGTGGACGACAGTCCCGGGCACCCGCCGGAGCAAGGTGTCGCCCAGCACGCAGGCCCTCTGGGCGGTGGAATCGACTCGGACACCCGAGATTCGGGAGACTGCTGGCGAGGAACTACCGAGGGCAGATCCACCCGAGGGCGGGCGGGACTCCCTTGCACAGGCGACTCCGATGAGAAGCCCGCATCCGAGAACGCCGAGTCTCGAGAGCGTGGTCATTCTCCCTCCATGCGGCCTAACGCATATTGAGAGCGCGCCCCTTGCTGCTACCATGGAGTTGT
>ERZ1292640.861-Hain-H43-02um-R1-861-length-25203-cov-7_pt2 | contig 18981 bp, 9 predicted proteins | sample MGYA00564404_ERZ1292640 | MGnify/ENA primary metagenome ERZ1292640 (study PRJEB36523, sample SAMEA6512636) | groundwater metagenome | collected 2019-01-08 | study: AquaDiva: Metagenomics assemblies of 32 groundwater samples
GGGGTAAAGCTGCTCGATGACGTCGGCGAACTTCTCCATGAGGATCCGGCGCTTGACCTTGAGGGTCGGCGTGAGTTCGCCGGCTTCCAGCGTGAGGTCGCGCTCCAGCAGGGCGAAGGTCTTGACCTGCTCGAAGGGCGCGAGGCCGGCATTGAGCCGGTCCACGCGGCGCTGGTAGATGCCGCGCACCTCGGGGCGCGCCAGCAGCTCGGCGCGCGTGGCGCAGGTCCAGCCCTGCGCCTTCGCCAGCTGCTCGAGCCGCTCGAAGTTCGGCACGATTAAGGCCGACACGCAGGGCCGGCGGTCGCCGATTAGCACCGCCTCGGTCACCCAGCGGCTGGCCTTGAGCTTCCCCTCGAGCGGCTGCGGCGCCACCTTCTTGCCGCCGGCCGTGACCAGCAGGTCCTTGAGGCGGTCGGTGATGACCAGGTACCCGTCGGCGTCGAAGCGGCCGATGTCGCCGGTGTGGAACCAGCCGTCGCGCAGCGCCTGCGCCGTGGCCGCGTCGTTCCTGAAGTAGCCCTTCATGACGTGCGGGCCGCGCGTGAGGATCTCGCCCTCCTCGCCGATCCTGACCTCGACGCCGGGCACGGGCGGCCCCACCGCGCCGGGCTTCTCCTTCCCGGGCGGGTTCAGGCAGACGACCGGCGAGGTCTCGGTGAGCCCGTAGCCCTCGATGATGGGGATGCCGACCGCGAAGAAGAACTCCATCACCCGGGGCGAGAGCGGCGCGCCGCCCGAGATGCAGAAGCGCAGGCGTCCGCCCACGCGCTCGCGGATCTTCGCGCCCACCAGGTGGTCGGCGAGCTTCACGCCGAAGGAGCGCAGCGTGCGCCCCGCGAAGTGGGCGCGCGCGGCCGCTGTGCCCCGGTTGAGCCCCCACCGGAAGATGAGCCGCCGCGGCAGCGGCAGCTTCGCGGCGTTCTCCATCACCCGCGCGTACACCTTCTCGTAGAAGCGCGGCACCCCGGTGAGCACGGTGGGCTTCACCTCGACCGCGTCGGCGGCCACCGTGTCGCGGCTCTCGGCGTAGGCGATGGTGACGCCGCCCGCGAGCATGGCGTAGAGGCCGGCCATGCGCTCGAAGATGTGCGAGAGCGGCAGGAACGAGAGCGAGGTGTCGTCGGGGCGCAGCTCCACCACCTTCAGGCACGCCTCGACGTTCGAAGCGATGTTCGAGTGGGTGAGCATGGCGCCCTTGGGCTCGCCGGTGGTGCCCGAGGTGTAGATGATGGTGGCGAGGTCCCCGGGCCCGACCGCCTCGGCCGCCGCGCGGAACGCGTCGGGCGCGGCGGCGCGGGCCTGCTCCCCCTGGGCCAGCGTCTCGCTCCAGCTCCGCACCTTCGGGTGGTTGCTCGCCGCGTCCATCGCCACCACCACGCCGAGGTGCGGCAGGTCGTCGAGCACCGCGACGACCTTCGCGAGCTGCTCGGCGGTCGAGACGATCGCCACCTTCGCCTCGGAGTTCTCGAGGATGAAGCGGCACTGCTGGGCGATGAGCGTGGAGTAGATCGGCACGGACACCGCGCCGAGCCCGAGGATGGCGAGGTCGGAGATCGCCCACTCGCAGCGGCTCTCGGAGAGGATGGCGACGTGGTCGCCGCGCCCGACGCCGAGACCCCGCAGCCCGAGCGCGAGGCGCTCGACGTCCGCGAGGGCGGCTTCGGCGGACACCGCCTCCCAGCGGCCGTCGCGCTTGCGCACGAACTGAGCGGGCTTGCGGTGGCGCGAGACCGTCTCGAGGAAGATGCGGATCAGCGTTCCTGCCACTCCGTCGTCCTCCCGTGCGCGGGTCTCCGCCCGGTGGGGGTCTACAGACTGGTCGCAATGCTTAGCACCCGGCCTCTTCCCCCTCAAGCGAAAACGCCCGGGCCCCGGCCGCGGCGAGGGGGCCAGGTGCACGGACCCAGTGGCCCGTTGACAGGCGCGGGGTTGCGGGGGGAGAGTGCCGCGCGAGCCCGGCGATCGTGCCGGCTCGCGCGGCGCTCTCCGCCGCCGAGGAGGTCTTGAGCCATGGCCATCCCACGTTCCCTGCCCGCGGCCGGAGCCGCCGCGCTGGCCGCCGCCCTGCTGACCTTCGCGCCGCCGGTCCCGGCGCGCGCCGCGGACAGCGCGGCCGAGCACCTCGCGGCCGGAGCGGAGAAGTACGCGCATGGCGACCTCAAGGGCGCCTACGAGGAGTACTTCGAGGCCCTGAAGGTCGAACCCGGCGACTTCACCGCGCTCCACCGCCTCTCGCGGGCGGAGTCGGAGCTGGGCGAGGAGGCGAAGGGCGAGGAGCAGCGCCGGCTGGTGGGGGCCGCGGTGCAGCACGCGCGCGACGCGGTGAAGGCGGCGCCCGACAGCGCGCAGGGGCACCTGGCGCTGGCGGTGGCGCTCGGGAGGCAGGCGCTCAAGGAGGGCCCCAAGACCCGGCTCTCGCTGTCGCGCGAGATCAAGTCCGAGGTGGACCGCGCGCTCGCCATCAACCCGTCGCTGGGCCGGGCCTGGCACGTGCGGGCGATGTGGAACCGCAAGCTGGCGAGCCTCAACTTCATCGAGCGCGCGGCCGCGAACACGGTGCTGGGCGGGGTGCCGAAGGGCGCCTCGATGGACAACGCGGTGGCCGATCTCAACAAGGCGATCGCCCTCGAGCCCGACTACGTGAACCACCACCTCGAGCTGGGCCGCACCTGCCGGATGCTCAAGCGCAACGCCGAGGCGCGCCGCGAGCTGGAGCGCGCCGTCGCGCTGCCGCCCACCAGCAGCCCGCGCGACCCGCGCTACCAGGCCGAGGCCCGCAAGCTGCTGGCGAAGCTCGGGAAGGATTGATCCTGCGGCGATGACTGTTCCGGCGGTGTGGCTGGTGGGCGGGGCGCGAACGCCGTTCGCGAAGTCGGGGACGGTGTTCGGCCGCACCCCGGTCTACGAGCTGGGGCGCGTCGCGATCGGCGAGCTGCTCGCCCGGCACGAGCTCGACCCCGGGCGCGTGGACGAGGTCATCCTCGGCAACTGCGCGCAGCCCGCCGAGGCCGCGAACGTGGCGCGCGTCACCGCGCTGCGCGCCGGCATCCCCGAGCGCGTGCCCGGCTTCACCGTGCACCGCAACTGCGCCTCGGGGATGGAGTCGGTGGCCGACGCCGCGGACCGCGTCCAGCTCGGGCGCGCGAAGCTGGTGCTCGCGGGCGGCATGGAGTCCATGAGCCAGATCCCGCTCATGTACACGTTCGAGTACGGCGAGTGGCTCGCCGGCCTGATGCGCGCGAAGACGCCGCTCGCCAGGCTCGGCGCGTTCGGGCGCTTCCGCCCGAAGCTGCTGGTGCCCCGCATCTCGCTCATGGAGGGGCTCACCGACCCGGTGGGCGGGCTCAACATGGGCGAGACCGCCGAGGTGCTTGCCCGCGAGTTCCGCGTCACGCGCGAGCAGCAGGACCGGTTCGCGCTGGCGAGCCACCAGCGCACCGTCGCGGCGCGCGAGAGGCTGCGCGAGGAGATCGTGCCGGTGTTCCCGGCCCCCGGCTTCGAGATGGTGCGCGACGACGTGGGCCCGCGCGACGGGCAGACGCTCGAGGCGCTGGCGAAGCTCAAGCCCTTCTTCGACCGCCGGAACGGCACCGTCACCGTGGGCAACGCCTGCCCGGTCACGGACGGCGCGGTGGCCCTGCTGGTGGCCGACGAGGAGACCGCGAAGGGGTGGCCGGTGCCGCCGCTCGCCCGCATCCGCGCATTTGCGTTCGCCGGGCTCTCGCCGCGCCGCATGGGGCTCGGGCCGGTGTTCGCGATGGCGAAGGCGCTCGCGGGCGCGGGCCTCGCGCTCGAGGACATCGAGCTGTTCGAGATCAACGAGGCGTTCGCGGCCCAGGTGCTGGCCTGCCTGGAGGCCGCGAAGTCGGAGTCCTTCGCGCGCGACGAGCTGGCGCGCGACCGGGCGCTCGGCGAGATCCCGCTCGAGCGGCTCAACGTGAACGGCGGCGCCATCGCGCTCGGCCACCCGGTGGGCGCGAGCGGCGCGCGGCTGCTGCTCACCCTGTCGCTCGAGATGCGGCGCCGCAACGCGAAGCTGGGGCTCGCCTCGCTGTGCGTGGGCGGCGGCCAGGGCGCGGCGTTCGTGCTGGAGCGTGACTGATGTCGGCGTTCTTCGTGGATGTGAAGCCCGCGGTGGACCTGGGCACGGGCGCCCCGGGCCCGGTCGCGCACCTGGTGTTCGACGACCCGAAGCGCAAGGTGAACGTGCTCGATGAAGGCGCGATCGGCGACCTCGAGAACGCGCTCTCCGAGCTGGAGCGGCGCACCGACCTGATCGGCGTGGTGCTGCGCAGCGGCAAGAGCGGCTCGTTCATCGCCGGCGCCGACGTCGAGGCGATCGGCGCGCTCACCGACCGCGCCGCGGTCCACGCGCTGGTGAAGCGCGCGCACGCCGCGTTCGGCCGGCTCGCGGCGCTGCCCTGCCCGACCGTGGCCGCGATCGACGGCGTGTGTCTGGGCGGCGGCACCGAGCTGGCGCTGGCGTGCGACTCGCGCGTGGCGGCCGACGAGCCGCGCACCCAGATCGGGCTGCCCGAGGTGCTGCTGGGGATCCTCCCCGGCTTCGGCGGCACCACGCGGCTGCCGCGGCTGGTCGGCGCCTCGACCGCGCTCGACCTGGTGCTCACCGGGCGCACGCTCGATGCGCGGCGCGCCGAGAAGGCCGGCCTGGTGGCGCGCGCGGTGCCCGCCGTGTGGCTGCTGGAGCACACGCATCGCCGCCTCGGCGAGCTGGCGCAGCGCACGGCGGACCCGCGCCTCGCGCGGGCGCCCCGGCGCCGCGACGCGTGGCGGCCGAAGGCACTCGCGGGCCGCATCCTCGACGGCACGCCGTTCGGCCGCGCGCTCGTCTTCTCCCGCGCGCGCGCCATGACGAAGGCGCGCACCGGCGGCCACTACCCCGCGCCGCTCGCCGCCATCAGCGTGATGGAGCACGGCTTCGGCCAGCCGGTCGAGGCCGGGCTCAAGATGGAAGCCGAGTGGGTGAGCGACCTGGTGGTGAGCCCGGTGTGCAAGAACCTGGTGCGCATCTTCACGCTCTCCGAGCGGGCGAAGAAGGAGCCGGTCGCCGACCCCGCGATCAGGCCGCAGCCGGTCGGGCGGCTCACGCTGGTGGGCGCGGGCGTGATGGGCGGCGGCATCGCCGAGCTGGCGAGCCGCAGCGGCATCGAGGTGCGCATGCGCGACATCAGCCCCGAGTCGCTGTCGCGAGCGATGCAGACCGTGCGCTCGCTGGTGGTGGAGCGCGGGAAGAAGCGCCGCGCGAAGAAGAGCGAAGCCGACAACCAGCTCGCGCGCGTGTACCCGGCGCTCGACCTCGCGGGGCTCAAGCGCGCGGACTTCGCGATGGAGGCGGTGGTCGAGGATCTCGACGTGAAGCGCAAGGTGTTCGCCGAGCTCGAGGTGAGGATGCGGCCCGACGCCGTGCTCGCCACCAACACCTCGTCGCTCTCGGTGGACACGCTGGCCGGCGGGCTCGAGCGCCCGGACCGTTTCTGCGGCTTCCACTTCTTCAACCCGGTCCACCGCATGCCGCTGGTCGAGGTGGTGCGCGGCGCGAAGACCTCGGACCAGACGCTGGTGACGGCGGTCGCGCTGGCGCGCCGCCTCGGGAAGACCCCGGTGGTGGTGAAGGACGCGCCCGGGTTCGTGGTGAATCGCATCCTGATGCCCTACCTGCGCGAGGCCATGCACCTGCTCGAGGAGGGCTACCCGGTCGCCGACGTGGATGCCTCGATGCGCCGCTTCGGCATGCCGATGGGGCCGTTCGAGGTGGTGGACGAGGTGGGGCTCGACGTGGCCCACAAAGTCGCCGGCATCCTGAGCAGGGCGTTCCCCGAGCGCATGTCCGCCGCGCCGGCGCTCGAGAAGCTGCTCGCCACGGGCAGGCTGGGGAAGAAGAGCGGGCTGGGGTTCTACCGCCACCGCGACGGCAGGCGCGCGCCCGACCCGGCGGTCGCGGGCCTGCTCGGCCTCGCGCGCTCGCGCAAGGCGCCAAGCCTGGAGACGCTCTCCGAGCGCATGGTGCTCGCCATGGTCAACGAGGCCGCGCACTGCCTGGCCGATGGCATCGTCGCCGACGCCGGCATGCTCGACGTGGCGATGATCTTCGGCACCGGCTTCCCGCCGTTCCGCGGCGGGCTGCTGCGCTACGCCGACACGCTCGGCCTGGCGAAGGTCGAGGCCCGCCTCGCCGCGCTGCGCGCCGAGAAGGGCGAGCGCTTCAAGCCCGCCGCGCTGGTCGCGAAGCTCGCCGCCGAGGGCGGCACCTTCACGCAGCCGATCGTGGCGGGCTGAGGCGGACGCGCGGGGTTCGACTCCGCGGCCCCGCCCGAAACAGCAACGCCCGGCTCTCGGGCCGGGCGTCCTGCAGGCTCGGAGCTTGCCCTCTCGGAGCCTGTTCCCCTGTCTTGGAAGACTCGCGCGACTGGTTTGGAGAGTCGCTCGCCACGCGTTCGCATCGCGTGACACTGCATTAGACGAGCGGAGGCCCCTGGAAGTTGCAAGCGGTCCGTCAAAGGGGCCACCCGCGCCCGAACGGGCCGGCGAGCGCGGTCTTCGCGGGGACGAGCGCGGGGCCCGGGGTGCAGTGCCGACCGGCTCCGACGATGGGGGCCCGCGAGGGCCCGTCGCCCATCCGCCACGGTTTCCGAGGATGCTACTCGGGGCTATCTTGCCCCTTACGCGACCGCTCCCATAGATTGACCCTCGAGAGGAACCAGCGAGGGCATCCCCCCCGATCCTCGGGGGTCTGGCTGCGCACTGACTACTCGCGGCCGTTCCAGCCCAGCCCTCGGGGCGGACACGGCCTTCGTCTGCCAGCCGGGAGCCCGCGACAGCTTCAGGTCGCCTGCGCCCGGCATCGTTGAGAGGAAACACCCCATGTCCTCCAAGCCGTTCAACTCCTTCGAAATCGCCCAGACCCAGTTCGATCATGTCGCCGCGCAGCTCGACCTCGACGAGGGGACCCGCGATCTGTTGCGCTGGCCGATGCGGGAATACAGCTTCGGCATCCCGGTCCGCATGGACGACGGACACATCAAGGTCTTCCGCGGATTCCGCGTCCAGCACAACGATGCGCGCGGACCGTCCAAGGGGGGCATCCGCTTCCACCCGCACGAGACCATCGACACGGTTCGCGCGCTCGCCATGTGGATGACCTGGAAATGCGCGGTCGTGGACATCCCGCTCGGTGGTGCAAAGGGCGGGGTGATCTGCGACCCCCACAACCTGAGTGCGCGCGAGCAGGAGCAGATCTGCCGCGGATGGGTGCGACAGATCGCGAGGAACGTGGGGCCGGTCGCCGACGTGCCGGCGCCGGACGTGATGACGAACGCCCAGCACATGCTGTGGATGCTCGACGAGTTCGAGGTGCTGCACAGTGGTCGCTACCCGGGCTTCATCACCGGCAAGCCGGTGGGGATGGGTGGATCGCTGGGGCGCACCGAGGCCACCGGCTATGGCGTGGTCTTCACGCTGCGCGAGGCGCTGCGCGAGCTGGGCATCCCGCCCGAATCCACGCGTGCCAGCGTCCAGGGGTTCGGCAACGTCTCTCAATACGCCATCAGGCTCTATCAGCAGATCGGCGGCAAGGTCATCTGCGTGTCGAGCTGGGACCAGGCGGACCAGACCTCCTATTCCTTCAAGAAGGCCTCGGGCGTGGATGCGGATGCCCTCGAGAGCATCACGGATCGGTTCGGCGGCATCGACAAGGAGAAGGCGCGCAAGCTCGGCTACGAGGTGCTGCCGGGTGACGCCTGGCTCGATCAGCCCGTGGAGGTCCTGATGCCGTGCGCGCTCGAGAACCAGATCACGCCCGACAACGTGCTCCGGGTCCACCCGGCGGTGAAGATCATCGCCGAGGGCGCGAACGGACCCACGACGACCGAGGCGGATCGGGCGATCAGGGAGCGGGGCATCTTCATGATCCCGGACTTCCTCGCGAACGCGGGCGGCGTCACCTGCAGCTACTTCGAGCAGGTGCAGAGCAACATGAACTACTTCTGGGAGAAGGACGAGGTCCTCGGGAAGCTGGACGTCAAGATGACCTCCGCTTTCCACGCGGTCAGCGACCTGGCCCGGAAGCGCAGCCTCTACATGCGCGACGCCGCCTACGTGATCGCCATCAACCGCGTCGCCCAGGCCTGCAAAGACCGCGGGTGGGTATGAGGCACCCGGAGGACGGTGGCGTCCGCGGCACGCAGGGCGGTCGTGGCCTGCGCGACGCCCCCGGGGTGGAATGACGAGCGACGGCGCGACCTCCCGCGACCTCCCGCGGTTCGACAGGCGCTTCTTCGGTGGCGCCGAGACCTTGACAGCCATCGGCTCGGGGGCCCTCGGCGGGAAGGCGACCGGCCTGCTCGCGGCGCACCAGGCTCTTGCGGGGCGGACGGATGCGCTGCGCTTCAGCGAGCTCGAGATCGTGGTCCCGACCATGACGGTCATCGCGACGGACATCTTCGACCTGTTCCTGTCGCGCAATCGGTTGCGCGACCTCGTCTACGCGGGCGGAGACGACCGCCGGCTCGCGCTCGAGCTGCAGCGTGCCGAACTCCCGACGGAGTTGCTGGGGGACCTCTGGGATCTGGTCCGTCAGGTGCATTCGCCGCTGGCCGTGCGGTCGTCGAGCCTTCTGGAAGACGCCCTGGCGCATCCGTTCGCCGGTGTGTACGCGACCAAGATGATCCCGAACAACCAGCACGACCCGGAGACGCGATTCCGCAAGCTGACCGAGGCGGTGAAGTTCGTCTTCGCCTCTACCTTCTTCCGTGAGGCCCGCGGCTACGTGCGGGCGGCCGGGCACGGGATCGAAGAGGAGAAGATGGCCGTGATCGTCCAGGAGGTGGTGGGACGGCGCCACGGTCCGCGGTACTATCCTGACGTCGCGGGTGTGGCGCGTTCGTTCAACTACTACCCGGCCGGTCCTGCCAGGCCCGCCGAGGGGGTCGTGGACCTCGCGCTGGGCCTCGGCAAGACCATCGTGGAAGGTGGCCGCACCTGGACCTACTCCCCGGCGCACCCGCGATCGGGACCGCCGTTCAACTCGGTGGAGCACATGCTCGAGCAGACGCAGACCGAGTTCTGGGCCGTGAACATGGGTCCGCCTCCCGCATACGATCCGGTTGCGGAGACCGAGTACCTCGTGCGCGGCGACCTCGCCGATGCCGAGGCCGAAGGCACGCTCAGGCATATCGCTTCGACCTATGACTCGGGCTCTGACCGGGTGGCCCCCGGGCTCCGCTCGGCCGGCCCGCGGGTGCTGAACTTCGCCCCGTTGCTCCAGTTCGGCGAGTGGCCGCTGAACGAGGCCGTGCGCGGCCTGCTCCGCCTCTTCGAGGAGCGCTTGGGCTCGGCCGTGGAGATCGAGTTCGCGCTGACGTTCCCGGACGAGCGGGATCGCCCCGCGCGTCTCGGGTTCCTCCAGGTGCGGCCCATGGCGACGTCCGGCGAGACCGTCGAGGTGGGCGAGGAGAGGTTGCGCGACCCCCGCGCGGTGGTCGCCTCCACGCGGGTGATGGGAAACGGCGTGACGGAGCACATCCGGGACGTGGTCTTCGTGAAGCCGGAGTCCTTCGACATCCGCCACTCCCGGACGATCGCGGGCGAGGTCGAACGGCTGAACGCGGCCCTCACCGCGCAGGCTCGTCCATACCTCCTGATGGGGTTTGGTCGGTGGGGCAGCGCGGATCCGTGGCTCGGGATCCCGGTCACCTGGGCGCAGATCTCCGGCGCCCGCGCCATCGTCGAGTCGAGCCTGCCCGCCGGGGCCGCGGACATGAGCCAGGGGGCGCACTTCTTCCACAACCTGCTCAGCTTCCGCGTGGCGTACTTCTCGGTCACAGAGGGAGAGGGCGCGACGATCGACTGGCCGTGGCTGCGCTCGCTGCCGGTCCGGTCGGAGACGCCCTTCGTCCGGCACGCGGAGGCGCCCGATCCGCTGCGCGTCGAGGTGGACGGGCGCTGCGGGCGAGGCGTGGTCCTGCGCGGGAATGGAGGACCGCCATGAGCGATCCGACGACCCGCGTCGAACAGGTGCTGCGAGCCCTCGAGGAGCGCGCCAAGGAACTGAGCTGCCTGTACCGCGTGGACGAGATCCTGCGTGACTGGGACCGCCCGCTCGAAGACCTGCTGCACGCCGTCGTCGAGGCGCTGCCGCCGGGCTGGCAATATCCGGCGCACTGCCAGGCACGCATCGTCCTGCGCGGGGTCGACGTGCGGTCACCCGATCTTGTCGAGACGCCGTGGGTGCTGCGTGCCCCCGTCACCGTCCAGGGCGAGGAGGTGGGTCAGGTGTGCGTCCACTACTCCCAGCGCATGCCCGACTCGGACGAAGGGCCCTTCCTCAAGGAGGAGCGGCGGCTCATCGATACCGTAGCCGACCGGCTCGGGCAGACGCTCCAGCACCGGGAACTCACGCTGGTCTTCGGCCAGATACGCCAGGCGGGCGCGGCCCCGAGGGAGGACTGGAGGATCATCCTCGACCTCCTGTGTCGCACCGACCGGGATCTGTTCCAGCGCATCTCACGCAAGATGCTGAACCGCCTCGCGTGGAGCGGGGTGGACGAGGCGAAGGAACTCCTGGCGAGCCTGTCGGGGCCTGTCGAGGCCGAAGGGGACGCTGTCGCCGACGAGAACCGGCCGAGCCGGAGGCCGGCGCCCGAGGACGTCGAGTCCGTCAGTACAAGGGTGTTCGAGATCGCCGCTCGCCACCTGAGCGAGAGCGAGCTCGTCTCGGACATCCAGCTCTGGGTCAAGGAGGATCGGGTCAAGTTCCTGCTGCTCGCGCTCGAGAGCACCGACACCACTCTGATCGCGATCGCCAGCGCCCTTGAGCGCTACCAGCACACCGGCGTGGACGCTCGCGAGCTCTCGCCGGCGACGCATCTGGGCCTCAAGGCCGCGCTGGTGCGCCGCCTGCTCACCGACCATCTGGACTTCATCAATGTGTGTCGCAGATGCACCGAGATCGAGGACTTCTACGACACAGTGCGGCACACCATCCTGCTGCCGAACAGCCACGGACGGCTGGGGGGGAAGAGCAGCGGCCTCTTCCTCGCGGAGCGGATTGTCCGGCGCGCCGCGGAGTCCTCGGACCTGCTCAAGAACATCCGCGTGCCGAAGACGTGGTACCTGCCTTCCGATGGGATCCTCCAGTTCCTCGCGCTCAACAACCTCGACGATGTCTACAACTGGAAGTACCGCGACATCGGCGAGATCCGGCAGGAGTACCCGCACATCCAACAGGTGTTCAAGAGCTCACGCTTCCCGGCGGCCTTCGTGCAGGGGCTCTCGAGCGCACTCGACGACTGCGGGGACCGACCGCTCATCGTGCGAAGCTCGAGCCTGCTCGAGGACCGCGCGGGGACGGCTTTCTCCGGGAAATACAAGAGCCTCTTCCTCGCGAACCAGGGCAGCAGGTCGGAGCGACTGGCGGCGCTGCTGGACGCCATCGCTGAGGTCTACGCCTCGGTGTTCGGTCCCGATCCCATCGAATACCGGGCCGAGCGCGGGCTGCTCGAGCATCACGAGGAGATGGCGATCATGATCCAGGAGGTGGTGGGCACGAAGGTGGGGCGGTACTTCCTGCCGGCCTTCTCGGGCGTGGCCTTCAGCAACAACGAGCTGCGCTGGTCGCCGCGCATCCGGCGCGAGGATGGCCTCGTCCGTCTCGTGCCGGGCTTGGGGACGAGAGCTGTGGATCGCCTCGCGGACGACTACCCGATCCTCGTTGCTCCGGGACAGCCGGGCCTGCGGGTCAACGTGACCCCGGAGGAGGTGTTCCGCTACTCGCCCAGGAAGATCGACGTGATCAACCTGGAGACCAACCGCTTCGAGACCATCGAGCGGCACGCGTTCCTCAAGGAGGTGGGGGCCCAGTTCGCCGGGCTGGCCGGACTGGTCTCGTTCTACGAACACGACATGCTCCGGCGCCCGGGCGGTCTCGACCTCACGTTTCAGGATGACAACGTGGTGTTCACATTCGACGGCCTGCTCGTCGGGACCCCGTTCGTTGCCCAGATGCGCGCCGTGCTCGCGGTGCTCCGCGAGGCTCTCGGCACACCCGTGGACATCGAGTTCGCCTCCGACGGGCGCGATCTCTACCTGCTCCAATGCCGTCCGCAGAGCCACGCGCCGGATGCCGTTCCGGCACCCATCCCGCGGGACATCCCGGAGAGCCGCATCCTGTTCTCCGCTCATCGTTACGTCTCGAACGGCGCGGTGCCCGACATCACGCACGTCGTCTACGTGGACCCCGATGGCTACAGCTCCATCGCGGATCTGGCGACGTTACGGGACGTGGGGCGGGCCGTGAGCAGCCTCAACAAGCTGCTCCCCAAGCGCCAGTTCATCCTGATGGGGCCCGGGCGCTGGGGCAGCCGCGGCGACATCAAGCTCGGCGTTAGCGTGACCTACTCCGACATCAACAACACCGCAGTGCTGATTGAGATCGCGCGCAAGCGCGGCAACTACGTCCCGGACCTGTCCTTCGGCACGCACTTCTTCCAGGATCTGGTGGAATCCGCCATCCGCTACCTGCCGCTCTACCCCGACGACCGCGGCGTGGTCTTCAATCGCGCAATCCTGGTGGGATCGGAGAACATGCTGCCCCGGCTGCTCCCCGAGTTCGCGCATCTTGCGGACACGCTCCACGTCGTCGACGTTCCCGGGGCGACGGGGGGGCAAGTGCTGCGCGTGCTGATGAACGCCGATCTCGACGAGGCCGTCGGGGTGCTGGCCCCGCCGGCGGCGTCTGGAGATGCGGCGACCCCGGCCGAGATCCCGGCCGCGCGGCCGAGCGACGACCACTGGCGATGGCGCCTGCGCATGGCGCAGAGGATCGCGGCGGAACTCGATGCCGTGCGTTTCGGAGTGAAAGGCCTGTACGTGTTCGGCAGCACCAAGAACGCGACCGCAGGCCCCGGGAGCGACATCGATCTGCTGGTGCACTTAGCGGGTGGTAAGGACGAGCGGCGCGAGCTGGAAGTGTGGCTGGAGGGATGGAGTCTCTGCCTGGCGGAGATGAACTACCTCCGCACGGGATACCGGACGGCCGGGCTGCTCGACGTCCATTTCGTTACCGACGAGGATGTCGCCCGGCAGACGAGCTACGCGTCCAAGATTGGCGCCATCACGGACCCGGCGCGCCCGCTGCCCCTGGGGAAGACGCCCGGTCCGGCGCAATGAGCTCGCGGACCGCTCGCTCCGGGTCCTCGAGGTCGAAGCGCACCAGGGCGAGTTCCGATCCGTCGTGTGCCGCGGACAGGCAGTGAGTGCGCCCGATGCGATCGCGCCATGCTCCGGTCAGCCGCGCCGACTCGTGGACGTGACCGTGCAACGTCACGAGCGGCTGCCGTACCTCGATGAGTCGCCGGATGGTGATGCTCCCGACGTGGACGTCCAGCGGCGCGTGGTCCACGAGCTTTCCGTCGAGCGCAGCGCGGTCGAGAAGGGTGTCGTACGGGGGCGCATGGAAGAGGAAGACCGCGTTCGTGAGGTCGCTGGAGCCGGTCAGATCGGCGAGGTCCCGCTGGATCGTGGCGGTGCGGGGATCCTCCCCCGGGGTGTCGATGGTGTGCCAGCCCTCGTCGGGCGCAACGCAGCCCGGGTCCACGTACCGGGACACGTCGTAGCGCTCCCAGTCCTTGAGCAGGAACGGGGTGGGCGGTACGAAGGCGTAGCCGTAGACATCGTGGCTCCCCAGCGTGACGCGGCGGCCATGCACGTATTCCCACAGCCCTGAGCGGGCCTCGTCGATGACGACCTGCTCCTCGGCCCGGCCGTCGTCGTTGCCGAGCACCAGGAAGACCCGCGGGTAGCGCTCGCCCAGGCACTCGCGGACTCGCGCGAGCGCCGGCACCAGGAAGTTCCGCACGAAATCCCCTGGCGGCTGAGCTGCTCCGGAGGTCGCCTTCAGGGCCGACGGCAGGAGGTCTCCCGCGAGGAACACGGCCGATGGCGGATCGGTGCGCAGGACCTCGAACAGCGTCTCGTAACGCGCGGTATCCCCGTGGAGATCCGAAATAAGGAAGCATGCGGTCATGGGGAACCGATCCACGCGAGCCCGGAGGTGGCACGCCCGGGGCTTCCCGAAGCGCAGCCAGGGCGCCCGGACCGCGACGTCCGCGGCGGCCACACCGATCCCTGCGCCACGACCACGGCCTCCGGGCGCTACGCCCCCGCGGGTCGCGGCGCGGGCGGGCCGAACGGCTCGATCTGCGGCCCGGCGGGTTCCTTCGCCGCCGGCGCCTCGCCGGACGGCGGCTCGGGCTCGGGCTCGGCCGGCTTCATCGGCTCGAGCTTCTCGCCGCGCAGCACGCGGTTCATCTGGTCCCCGTCCAGCACTTCGCGCTCGAGCAGCGTGCCCGCGAGCAGGTGGAGCTTGTCGAGGCTCTCCTTGAGCACCTTGAGCGCGTGGTTGTATGCGCCCTCGACCAGCGAGCGGACCTCGGAGTCGATCTTCTCGGCGGTGAGCTCGGAGTAGTCCTTGTGGGTCGAGATCTCCTTGCCGAGGAAGACCATCTCTTCCTTCTTGCCGAAGGTGAGCGGGCCGAGGTTCTCGCTCATGCCCAGCTCGCAGACCATCTTGCGCGCCAGCGCGGTGGCGCGCTCGATGTCGTTCGCGGCGCCGGTGGTGAAGTGGTTGAAAATCAGGAACTCCGCCGCGCGCCCGCCCATCATCATCGCCAGGGTGCGCAGCAGGTCCTCGCGCGAGCGCGAGTAGCGCTCCTCCTGCGGCAGGTAGCTGGTGATGCCGAGCGCGCGCCCGCGCGGGATGATGCTGATCTTGTCCACCGGGTCCGCGCCCGGCAGCAGCCACGCGATGAGCGCGTGTCCCGACTCGTGGTACGCGGTCGAGCGGCGCTCCTCCTCGGACATCACGAGGCTCTTGCGCTCCATGCCCAGCATCACCTTGTCCTTGGCGTCGGCGAAGTCCAGGGCCGTGACCTTCTTGCGGTTGCGCCGGGCCGCCAGCAGCGCCGCCTCGTTCACCAGGTTCGCGATGTCCGCGCCCGCCAGCCCCGGCGTGGCGCGCGCGATCTGCTTCAAGTCCACGTCCTCGGAGAGCGGGATCTTGCGGGTGTGCACCTTGAGGATGCCCTCGCGCCCGCGCACGTCGGGCCAGTCCACGACGATCTGCCGGTCGAAGCGCCCGGGCCGGAGCAGCGCCGGGTCGAGCACGTCCGGCCGGTTGGTGGCCGCGATCATGATGACGCCTTCGTTGGAGTCGAAGCCGTCCATCTCGACCAGCAGCTGGTTCAAGGTCTGCTCGCGCTCATCATGCCCGCCGCCGAGCCCCGCGCCGCGGTGGCGGCCGACAGCGTCGATCTCGTCGACAAAAACTATGCACGGGGCGTTGCGCTTCGCTTGCTCAAACAAGTCGCGCACGCGGCTGTTGTGGAGCAGTACCGGCTTCTCGCCGCCGAAGAACGCCTCGCTCTCACAGCCGCACAGGTCGTAGGCGTAGCCCTCGAATGGCTTGACGTCGACGCTCTGTACGATCGCGCGCTTGCCCTGTCTTTCGCGGTCGCGCACCAGCCAGTGGCTCGTCTTCCCGATGATGAGATTCCACGCTTCACCCGGCGGCAGTGGCTTCTTCTTGATGATGCGACCACCTTCGAGCGCCATGTGGCGCACGCCCGTCGGGATGCCATGCATGGCACACAGCCAGGTCAGCTCGCGAATGAGCTGGCGACTCACAGACGTGATGCTGAGCTTCCCTTCCTTCGTCACGTAGCCGTCGCCGAGGGCATAGCCGGTGAGGTATGCCTCGAAGCACTCGCGAGGCAGGTCCCAGAGGATCTCCGGCACATGTTTGCCGTGGCTGCCGTCTCCACAGTGTCGCGCGAAGAACCGGCCCAACGGTGCGGAGTGGAAGGTGATCGTCGTGCTGTTGTCGGGCGTGTGCCTGACCTTCGGCTCGACGCCGAACAGACGGCGCGTGAGCTCGATCACTTCGGTGTGCAAGTCGGGCTCGTGACTCCCGAACGTGAACTCGAGGCAACCGTTCTCGCGTCCCTCGGCGGTGTAGAAACCGAGCAGCTTCATGAGCCCCGGCGTGACCTCAACCTGCTCGGGCAGCACGGTATCACTGAGATTCGTTGACAGTGCGCGGGGCTCGTGGCGACCGCGCTGCCAGTTGCTCACGGTCATCTGTGAGACGCCGATTTCCGCGCCGATGGCGGCCTGAGTCATGACGCCCTGCTGCTCCACCGCGAACGCGAACCGCGCCGCCGCGACCTGGTCGCGCTCCTCGACTTCGAGCGCCAGCGGCTGCGCGAGGGCCGCGAACTCGTGCGCCCGTATCGTATGCGGTGTGCCGTAATCCGCGTCGTAGACGCCACGGACCTTGAGCGGCAGCAGAACGAGCGCGTCGCCGGGCTTGAGCGCGCTTGCGGGGACCGCCTTGATGCCATCGCGGGTGCGGATGAACACGCTGTGATCGCCCGTCGTCCGGATCACGCCGCCGAGGTGGCGAATCTCGTGGATCTCCTTCACGCGGTGACGGTAGACGCCACGCACGCCCTTCCAGGCGCTGCCCCTCACGAAGGTCTTCGACGAGCCCTTGAACTTGGAGTCCAGCTCCTCGAACCCCAGCGCCTCCACCCCACGCACCGGGACAACGAACCCCTCTGCATCGCCTTTGTAGCAGCGGTCCACGAATGTGCCGATCTCGACCAGCTCGGTGCGGCCGTCGTGGCGCACGAGCACGGGCGTGTCACCGGTGACGGACGCTCCCACCCCCACGAACATCTCCACGAAGTCCGAGCCGCTCATCGAGAAGAACGGCACGGCGGCCTCGCCGGCGACGGCCTTCGCGAGCAGGGTCTTGCCCGAGCCCGGGGGCCCGAGCAGCAGCGCGCCCTTCGGGATCCTGCCGCCCAGCCGCTGGAACTTCTGCGGCTCCTTCAGGAACTCGATGATCTCCTGCAGCTCCTGCTTGGCCTCCTCGCAGCCCGCCACGTCCTTGAACGTGACCTTGGGCTGGTTGTCGAGCAGCACGCGCGCCTTGGTCTTGCCGAACTTGAGCGCGGCGCTCCCGCCCGACTGCATCTGGCGGATGAGGAACAGCCACGCGCCGAAGATGATCACGAGCGGCAGCCAGGAGAGCAGCACCGAGACCCAGTTGAAGCCCGCCGGGCGGACGTCGATCTCGGCGTCCCTGTTCTTCTCCCAGACCTTGTCCGGCAGGTTCGCTCCGTCGCCGACGATGTTCGTCTTGAACGCCTTGAACGACACGTCCTGCCCGTTGACCCGCAGCGACGCGGGGCTGTTCAGCTCGCCGGTGACGCCGTTCTCCATGATCTGGAGGTTCTTGATGTTCCCGTCGCGCACCTCCTTCATGAACCGCGTGTAGGAGATCTCCGCGCGCTGGGGCGCCATGATGTTCCCCTGGTACATGCGGTAGGCCACGAGCGAGAGCAGCACGATGAGCGCCCAGAACGCCAGCGTGCGGAACGGCCGGCCCGCAGGCATGGGCACCTGCGGGCGGCGCGGCGGACCGCCGCGCGGCGCGCCGCGACGGCTGTCGCGGTTGCGGCTGTCGTCAGAGCCGGAACCCGGGTTCCGACGGAACAAGCTCACGGATCAGGCCTCCTCGAGTACGCCCACGTAGGGCAGATTGCGGTAGCGTTCGGCGGCGTCCATCCCGTAACCGATCACGAACTCGCTGCCGATCCTCCAGCCGGCGTAGTCCACCGGCACCTGGATCTTCCGGCACGGCACCTTGTCGAGCAGGGTCGCGACCCTGAGGCTCGCGGGGCGGCGCTTGAGCATGACGTCCAGGATGAACGAGATGCTGAGTCCCGAGTCCACCACGCCCTCGCACAGCACGACGTGGCGGTTCGCGATGTCCTCGCGCAGGTCCATCAGCAGGCGCACGTTCCCGCTCGACTGCTTGCCGGAGCCGTACGACGACACCGAGATGAAGTCCAGGTCCAGGTCGATGGGCGTGGCGCGCGCCAGGTCGCACTGGAACATGCACGCGCCCTTGAGCACCCCGACGAACAGCGGCCGCTGGCCGTCGTAGTTGCGCGCCAGCTCGAGCCCGATCTCGCGCACGCGCGCGGCGATCTGCTCGGCGCTGAACATCACGCGGATGGGCGGGTCTCCGTTCCGGTTCGCTTCGACGGCGGCGGACGGGGCGGCGGAATGGCTCTCAGTCATGGCGCTCCGCGTGGACCCAGAGGGCTCTCCGCGTGCGGGCGGTCACCGGGGCGCGCGCCGCGCGGCGCACGCCGACCACCCAGAGGATGCCCCTGGCGTCGGCTAGGACCGTGGGTCTTCTCCTGAACTCCCTCGAAACTCCCTGCTTGCCAAGGAACTCGCGCAACCGCGCGGGACGCCGCCGCCCGAACGGGACGAACCTCTCATCGGCACCCGCCGTGCGCAGCTCCAGCGCGCCTTCCAGCTCCCCGGCCGCGAAATACTCCTCGTCCGCGGTCTTGGCGGCCAGCCGGCGCCGCGCCGCCGCTCCCGTCGTCCACTTCCCGCGCACCTCGCCCGCGCCCGCGCGCAGCCGCCCCCGCCCGGGTAGCACCCCGGCCGCGGGCGCCGGCGCGCTCCCCGGCCGCCGGAAGCGGGTCCAGCCGCGGTGGTACTCGGCCCGCCACCCGCCCGAGAGCTCGACCCGGGCCCCGCTGCGGCCGCCTGCGACCAACCGGGAGAGGGCCTCGAGATGCGCGTGGGTAAGCCCCTCCGAAGCGGGCGACACGCGCTGCCAGAGCCGTCGCAGGACCGTGCGCTGGGCCGCCGAAGGGTAGGTTGCCACCCCGCGCGAATCAAGCGCGTATTCCCCCCGTTGGATGCGGCAGAGCCCGGAAAGGGCGTGGTCGGCAAGAGCTTCCACCGCGGCGGCCGCGCTGCCCGCCTCGGCCGCCGCGCGTGCCACCCGGCGGGCCAGCGCCGCCCGGGCGCGCGCCGGGTCGGCGCCGGGCGCGCGCGCCGCGCCCCGCGCGGGGGTGGCGGGGTGGCGCACAC
>ERZ1292640.1539-Hain-H43-02um-R1-1539-length-18975-cov-9_pt1 | contig 18975 bp, 15 predicted proteins | sample MGYA00564404_ERZ1292640 | MGnify/ENA primary metagenome ERZ1292640 (study PRJEB36523, sample SAMEA6512636) | groundwater metagenome | collected 2019-01-08 | study: AquaDiva: Metagenomics assemblies of 32 groundwater samples
TGCCCGGCATCTATGTGCACCGCATCGTGCACAACCCCACGCCCGAGAAGCGCATTGAAAAGCGCACCACCCGCGACCGTAAAGTTTGAGGAGCACGAACATGGCATGGACCCAGGATCAAATGGCCGCACGCGCGGCGCAGGAACTCGAAGACGGTTTTTATGTGAACCTCGGCATCGGCATTCCGACGCTGGTGGCCAACTTCGTGCCCGACCACATCGAGGTGTGGCTGCAAAGCGAGAACGGCATGCTGGGCATTGGCCCGTTTCCATATGAAGACGAGGTGGACGCCGACCTGATCAACGCCGGCAAGCAGACCGTGACCACCATCAAGGGCTCGTCGATTTTCGGCAGCCACGACAGCTTTGCCATGATCCGCGGCGGCAAGATCAACCTCAGCATCCTCGGGGCCATGCAGGTCAGCGAACACGGCGACCTGGCCAACTGGATGATTCCGGGCAAGATGATCAAAGGCATGGGCGGCGCCATGGACCTGGTGGCCGGCGTCAAGCGGGTCATCATCCTGATGGAGCATGTCGCGAAGAAAAAAGACGGCACGGAAGACCTGAAAATCCTCGAAAAATGCACCTTGCCCCTGACCGGGGTTGGTGTGGTGGACCGCATCATCACCGACCTGGCCGTGATGGACGTCACGCCGAAGGGCCTGAAAGTGGTTGAACTGGCACCCGGGGTCACTCTCGAAGCCCTGCAGGCCAAGACCGGCTGCAAGCTGCTCTAGGCAGCCCTCCGTCGTCAGGCGCGTTCACGCCGTCTGACGACAACAACAAATTTCCCCACCCACCTTCTGAGACTGGGCGCGCGCCGCCCGGGCAGGCGGTGGCGCGCAACTGGCGCCGGCCGGCCCGGCCGCCTGTGCCACTCCAGCCTTAAGTATTGGCGTCCTCGGCTCAGTCTCTGGGACGCCCGGATGCCCTTTTCATGAATGCGCACGGCCAAGGGTGGCCGACCCGCTACCGCGCCCGGGATTCCCGGAAAGCAACAGTCGCCCCCATCGGGCGTGTAACAATTTCTTGCATTTTTGGTTTCAAACGCATAATCCTTGATACAGCCGCCATTGAAAAAATGACCGCGCACAACTTGAGCATTCCTTAACAAGTATTTGAAAACATGAGTGTTCTTTACCTAGATCACTTCGGCTTGTCGACGGATCCTTTTCGCATTACACCCGACACAGGACTCTTCTTTACCGGAGGCCAGCGTGGCGACATCCTCGAAGGATTGATCGTTGCTTCCATGCATGACGAGGGAATCGTGAGCGTGGTGGGTGAAATCGGCATGGGCAAAACCATGCTCAGCCGCATGTTGCTGGAGCGGCTGCGGCCCTTGCCGTCGGACACGGTTTACCTGGCCAACCCGGTTTTTGACCGCGACGAAATTCTGGGCGCCATTGCCCGCGACCTGATGCCCGAGCCGCCGCAGGGCAACCGGGCGCACATGCTCGCGGCGCTGGAATCCGTCCTCATCGAGCGTTACTCTCAGGGCCGGCGCGTGGTGGTCGTGATCGACGAGGCGCACAGCATGCCGGCGACCACGCTGGAGGAAATCCGCCTGCTGTCCAACCTGGAAACGACCCAGAACAAACTGCTGAAAATTGTGCTGTTTGGCCAGCCCGAGCTGGACGAATTGCTGGCCGCACCGCAACTCAGGCAGGTCAAGGACAGGATCAGCCACCGGTTTGAACTGCAGCCGCTCGATGCCCAGGACGCGTCGGCCTACCTGATGTTTCGCCTGCACAAGGCCGGGTGGAAGGGGGGCGAGCTGTTTGACGCCGCAGCTTTGCGCCTGCTGGTTCAGGCCTCCGAGGGCCGTACCCGCAAGCTCAACATGCTGGCCGACAAGTCCATGCTGGCGGCGTATGCGGAAGGTATGCCGCAAGTGGGTATTGACCAGGTGCGCCGCGCGGTCGGCGACAGCCTGCCGACCACCAGGCGCGCCACGCTGTTTGCCGCAAACATAGCCAGCGGCAGCTCCGCTGGCCTGTGGCGCAGGTTTGCGCCGGCAGGCTTCGGGGTGCTGGTCGCCTTGGGTGTCGGGTATCTTTTGGGCAGTGGACGCGGGCCGGACAGGAGTGAGCGCACGGCGATGACCCAGCCGGTGACGCCGCTGGTGCCCGAGGCGGCTTCGCGTCCGTTTGATAGCCTGGCGCCACACTCGCCGTCGCCGGTTTTGCCCGCCAAAGCGGCTCCCGGCCCTGTCCTGGCCGTTGCCGCCGCTGCAGCCCCATCCCGCAGTCCAGCCATTGGGGCCGTACCGGCTGCCACGGATTCCCTGCCGCCTGGGGCCAGAAATACGTCGATCGCGGAGCCCGCGCTGGTTGCGAAGCTGAAGGACAGCTCCCTGGCCGTTCGCATGCAGGCCACGGACGAGTTCATGGCCAAGCCCTCCAGCAAGGGGTTTACGGTTCAGCTGTTGTCCCAGCGCGCCCCGCGGGATGCCGAAGTGCTGGCCATGGCCAATGAGGTTCAGGCAGCGCTGGACGGCGCCGCGCAGCCCGCCGTGCCGGTGCTCGTCCACAACCGGCTCTACCAGCGTCAGCTCTCTCACGCCCTCTATGCAGGGCACTTCGAAACCCGCGCGGACGCCCTGGAGTTCATACAATCAGCTCCTGCTGCCATCAGGCGCTATAACCCGGTTGTGCGCAGCCTCGACGCCATCCGTAAGGAACCTGTCCCTTGAAAACCTACTGCCCCGCCTGGAAGCTGGTCTTGCTGGCCGCACTGGTGCTTGCAGGCTGTGCCACACCGCCGCCACCCATGTCCAAAGGACACCTGGTCGAGGAGCCCGGCACGGTGCCACCGCTCGCCCAGCCACCAGGCGACGTCGTCAGCATCCCCCCGCTTTCGGCCGGCGCACCGCGTTTGCCCGCACCCCGGGCGGTCAAACCGCAGGAGACCTACAGCGTGGTGGTCAGCAACGTCAACGTTCAGACCCTGCTGTTTGCATTGGCCCGCGATGCCAAGCTGAACCTCGATGTTCACCCGGGCATCACCGGCACCGTCACGCTCAATGCGCTGGACCAGACGATTTCCGAACTGCTGGATCGCCTTGCGCGGCAGGTCGACATGCGTTACGAGCTGGACGGCAAAAACCTGTTCGTGCTGCCCGACACGCCGTTTCTGCGCCTGTACAAGGCCGACTATCCCAACATCTCCCGCGATTCGGTCAGCAGCACGGGTTCCGAGTCGCAGGTTGCGACCACCGGGCAGGGCACTGCGTCGGGCACGGGCAACTCCTCGTCCGCGTCAATTCGCAATACGTCCAACAACCGCTTCTGGGTCACGCTCACGGAAAACATCCGTGATTTGCTCCGTGAAACCGACAAGGTCATCGAAACAACGCCTGCTGCTGCACCTGCTGTAGTGCCCGCTGCGCCAGCGCCTGTGGCCTCTGTGGCCGGGGCGCTGGGTGCGGCCGCCCGAACCATCACCGGCGCCGCGGCGCCGACGGCTGCTGCCGCACCACAACCGCTTTACCGCGAGGCCGCATCGGTGATTGCCAATCCGGAGACGGGTGTGATCAGCGTTCGCGCCACAGGCAAGCAACATGCACGCGTGCGCGAGTTTCTGGACCAGGTGGTTGGCAATGCCAGGCGCCAGGTGCTGATCGAGGCCACGATTGTGGAAGTGGCGTTGAGCAACGACTACCAGCAGGGAATTAACTGGTCGTTCGTCCGGAACGCGGTCTCCACACCGCTGAGCCTGGTGATGGCCGCCGGCGGCGGAACAGCCCTCTTGACGGGCGTCAACCCAGCTTCTCTTGGTACCTTTACCGCCCAAAAATCCTTCGGAAAAACCGACATTTCTGCGACCGTACGCCTGCTCGAATCATTCGGCAAGACCCGCGTTCTTTCCAGTCCCAAGGTCAGTGTCATGAACAACCAGGCCGCGCTGCTCAAGGTGGTGGACAACAAGGTGTATTTCACGATCTCGGTGACACCGGGCACGCCAGGCTCACTTGGTGTGGCCCCCACTGCAGCGGTTTACACCACCACCATCAACACCGTGCCGGTGGGCTTTCTGATGAACGTGACGGCCCAGGTCGGCGACGACGACGAAATCACGCTGAACCTGCGTCCGTCCGTGTCCCGGATCATGAGTTATGTCAATGATCCGAGTCCCGCCCTGGCGACAGCCGGTGTGACCAACCGGATTCCTGAAATACAGACGCGCGAGTTCGAGTCCATCATGAAGGTACGGGACGGCGAGACTGCGGTGCTGGGTGGCCTCATGCAGGACGACCAGAGCAACGCCACGGACCAGCTTCCCGGCGTGGGCAATGTGCCGGTCGTCGGCGAACTGTTCAAGCTCCGCAGCAACCAGTCCAACAAAAGCGAACTGGTCATTTTTCTGCGTCCCACCATCCTTCGCGACTCGAGCATTGATGGCGACGCCTCCTTTATCCGGAGTCAGCTTTCCATCGGTACACCGGTGCCTGTGGGGCGCCGGCCATGAGCTTGTTGCTCGACGCGCTCCGCCGGGCAGAGGAGGACTCCCGCAAGCGCAAGCTGGACGCGTCTGCGACCGGCGCCAGCCCTGCGTCCATGGCGCCCGTGGCGGACACGCCTGAGGACCAGGCGCAGACATCCGCCGCCGAGTTGACCTTGCAGGCGCAGACACCGCCCTCGATACCAACCCAGGAACCGACCGGTGAGGGTGTGCAGGCTTCCACGGCGTCACAGGCGCCAGCGCCCGAGACAGATTTCCCCGACCTAACGCTGGTGTCGGACGAACCCGCCTCCGCACCGTTGCTGCAAGCTGCGTCCGTGACCGCAGTTGCCGATTCCCGGACCCCGACTCAGCCCTATGGACGTTATGCCAGGCCAACCGGCGCCGAAGCAGGCCAGAGTACGGGGGCTGTCGCCGGGGGCTGGGCCGCCGCCCAAGCGGCACGCGAACCGGTGCGTCCTTCAACGGGCCCCTTCGCCGGTCGAGCCCCCGTGTCCCAAGCCCCCGAAGTCACGCCAGCAGTGACGGGGTCCGTGGACCGGGTTGCGCCCGTTCCGGGAACCACGCAGCGCCAGGCGATCTCGGCAGCGAGCGCGATGGCGGGTGCCGGCGTTCGCAAGGTGCCGAACAAGCCGCAGCGACGGCAATGGTTGCTTGCCGCGGTGGCGCTGGTGGTGGCACTGCCCCTGGCCGCTTTTTTGCTGTTTGGGGATGCGCTTTTCGGGTCCTCCAGCACACTGCTTGCGAGCAGGCCCATCGCGCCGGTCGTGGCCCCGCAGGTCGCTGCGCCCGAGGCATTCCCGGCACGCCCATCTGATGCTGCTGCGCCCGGCAATCTGCCTGCTGCGGCCAGTGAAACGATGGCGGCTGCCGGGGTGGACAAGAGTGCCCCAGCCGCCGCACAGCCGGTTGCCGGCATGGTCCCACCGTCCGCGCCAAGGGTGGCTGGCGGCCCAGCCCGCACATCTTCTGACCCGGCGCCTGTGACGTCGCGTCCCCGCGCAGTGGCGCAAAATCCTGCGCGCAACACCGCGGCCAGGCAGGCGCCAACCGGCGGTGACAGCCGCCTTGGGTCGGGTGTCGCCCCTGGCGGACCGGGCGTGGCATTGCGTCCCAATGCCGCAAAACCTGCTTCGATCATGGACGCTGCGTACGCGGCCTACCAGGCGGGCAAGACCACTGAAGCCACGCGGCTCTATCAGGACGTTCTCAGGGCCGACCCAACTCAGCGTGATGCCTGGCTCGGCCTGGCCGTCATTGCACATGTCGCCAATCAGCGCGAACCGGCCATGGATGCCTACAAGCGGGTCTTGCGCCTGGAGCCGCAAAACGCCACGGCGCTCGCCGGCCTCAGCAGCCTGATCACCAACGCGGGCGAACCCCAGCAGGAGTCCAGGCTCCGGGAAATGCTGGCCCGGTCGCCGCAGGAGGCCGATCTGAACAATGCCCTGGGGCTGGTCCTGTCCGGCGAAAAGCGCTGGTCCGAGGCGCAACCCCTGTTTTTCAAGGCGCATTCCGCAGCGCCCCAGGAGCCGCAATTCGCCTACAACCTGGCGGTGACGCTGGACCACCTGAGAAAGTCCGGCCTCGCGGCGCAGTACTACGAAACCGCGATCGGGCTGGCCCAGGGACGGGCCTCGGGGTTTGACGAAGCCAGCGCGCGCACCAGGCTGGCTGCATTGAAGGCGGGCGCGGTTGCGGGGGCGTCCCGATGAACGCCAAACTCGACGTCTACAACCCGACGTCGTTTTACCTTGAGCTCGAGCGCAGCGGCCTGATCACGCACGACCAGGCCGAGATTGCCTGGACCGAGCGGGAAAAGCGTGGCGGCTCTTTCGGAGACATCCTGGTCAGCCTGGGCATGTTGTCACTCGATGACCTCACGGCCATCATGGCTGCGGCCAGTGCCACGGAGGCGATTCGCCTCGACGACATGGTCCCCGACGACGGGGCGATCAAACTCATCCCGAAAACGCTGGCGCAGAACTACGACGTTTTTCCGGTTGGTTTTGACGACGAGAGCCGTCAGCTGACGGTCGCCATCAGCGACACCAACGACGTCGTGGCCATGGACCAGTGCCGCTCCGCCGTGCCGGCCGATATTTCACTGCGCTGGCGACTAGCGTCCAAAGCCGACATCAAGGCCGCCATCGACCGCTTCTACGGTTATGTGCTGTCCATCGACGACATCCTCAAGGGGTTGCGCACCGGCAAGATGGACGACAGCGCGCTGTCCATGCGCGGCGCGGAGGCTTTTGCACACCCGATTGTCCGGCTCATCGATGCGCTGCTGGCCGATGCCGTTCTCGAAGGTGCTTCCGACATTCACTTCGAACCCGAGGAAGGTTTTTTACGCATTCGCTACCGTATCGACGGCGTCATGCGTCAGGTGCGTGTGCTGCACAAGCAGTACTGGCCGGCATTGTCGGTCAGGCTCAAGGTCCTGTCGGGCATGGACATCGCCGAAACGCGGGCGCCCCAGGACGGGCGTATTTCCATGGTCATACGCGGGCACGATGTTGATTTTCGAGCCGCCGCGCAGCCGACCATCCATGGCGAGAACTTCGTGCTGCGGGTGCTCGACCGGCGCAAGTCCATCGTTCCCATGGACAAGATGGGGCTGCCAGCCGACCGCATGAACACCTTGCGGCTCATGCTGGCGCGGCCCTACGGCATCATCCTCGTGACCGGACCGACCGGCAGCGGCAAGACCACCACGCTGTATTCCATCCTCAATGAGATGAACACCGAGAGTGTCAACATCATGACGCTGGAGGACCCGGTCGAATACCCGATGGCGCGTATCCGCCAGGCCTCTGCCGCCGACAACCCCAAGATGGACTTTGCCAACGGCATCCGCTCCATGATGCGGCAGGATCCGGACATCATCCTGGTCGGCGAGATCCGCGACCACGAGACGGCAGAGATGGCTTTTCGTGCCGCCATGACGGGCCATCAGGTGTTTTCAACCCTGCACGCCAATTCGGCGGTGCTGGCCGTTGCCCGGCTGTTGGATCTGGGCATTCCCGTGAGCGTGATGACGGGCAACCTGATCGGCATCGTCGCGCAGCGCCTGGTGCGCCTGCTGTGCCCCAAGTGCAAGGTTGCCTACGAAGCCGGCGATGTTGAAAAGTCGCTGTTGGGCGTTGCGCACCATCTGCCGCTGACCCTGTACCGCGCGGTGGGGTGCACGCACTGCAAAAACCAGGGTTACAAGGGGCGAACCAGCATCATGGAGCTGCTGCGTTTCGACATGGGCCTGGACGACCTGCTGTCGCGCAACGCCCGTACGCCCGAGCTGCTGGCTCACGCGCGAAGCAACGGCTTCACCACCATGGCCGAGGACGGGCTGGGCCGCGTGCTGGCAGGCACGACCTCGCTCGAAGAGGTGGCCCGCGTGGTGGACCTGACCCGGCTGGCCGCCTGATGCTGGAGTTCAACTACCGCGCGATCACGGCCGAGGGCCGGACCATCTCGGGGCGCCAGTCCGCCACCAGCGAGTCGGACCTGGAAGCGCGCCTGGGCCGCATGCAGCTGGAGCTGCTGAAAGCCACGCCGGTACGGGCTGCCACGCTGTTTGCCCGCAAGAAGCTGGAGAGCAAGGAGCTCATCAACATCTTCATCCACTTGCAGACGATGAGCCATGCGGGTGTGCCCTTGTTTGAATCGCTGATCGATTTACGCGACTCTGCCGATACACCCACCGTGCGGCGTTTCATCTCGGACCTGGTGGATCGTATCGAGGGTGGCGCCAGCCTGTCGGAGGCGCTCGAGCAGTCGCCTGCGGGCATCGACAAGGTCAACGTCAACCTGATTCGTACCGGCGAAGCCACCGGCAAGTTGCCGGAGGTGCTGGCCGAGCTTGTGGAAAGCCTGAAGTGGTCGGACGAGATTGCTGCGCAGACAAAAAAGCTGTTGATGTATCCCGTCTTTGCCGGCACCGTGGTGCTCGGGGCCGTTGGCTTTCTGATGATCTACCTCGTGCCGCAGTTGCTTGGTTTCATCAGGAATCTGGGCGGCACGGTGCCCATCCAGACGCGCGCGCTGGTGGCTTTTTCCGGCTTTCTGGTCAATTACTGGTACACCATTCCCCTGGTGATTTTTCTGGTTGCCGCCTTGTGGATCACGGCCGTGCGTCTGTCTCCGGCTGCCAGGCTCTGGGTAGACAGTGCCAAATTGCGGGCACCCATCTTTGGTCCCATCCTCAAGAAGATCATCATGGCGCGTTTTGCCAAGTCCTTTGGGCTGATGTACAAAAGCGGCGTTTCGGTCCTCGACGCGCTCGGGTTCTGCCTGAGCCTCTCAGGCAACGCGGCTTATCGCAAGGCGATCAGCGGCGCCGCGCTGAGCATTTCCCAGGGACAGAAAGTGTCGGACTCCTTCGCTGCAACCACGCTGTTTCCAGCATTGGTGGTACGCATGATCCGGGTCGGCGAAAGCACTGGCGGCCTGGACAAGGCGCTTGAAAACGTCAGTTATTTCTACACCCGCGAAGTCAACGATGCCATTGAAAAACTGCAGGGGCTGATACAGCCTGTGCTGACGCTGGTTCTCGGCGGCATGATTGCCTGGATCATGTCTTCCGTGATGCTGCCAATCTACGACCTGATTTCCAAGGTCAAATTCTAGTAATGGCTGAATTTGCCATTGTCATCGCGCAGCAGTCGGTTCACCTGTACCGGCTGAGAGGTACCAGCGCTGAGCCTGTTGCGGCAGCGGGTGTGGATGTTGATCCCGTTGCCTGGATCGCCGCCCACATGCCGGCGCGCGGCAACTGTTCGCTGGTCAGCGACATCATGGACGAGGCCTACATCCGCAACGTCCTGCCGCCTATCTGGCTGGCCGGTACCCGGCAGCAGTTGTTGCAGCGCCGGCTGTTGCAGCAGATGCGTGACAACCCCTACCGCGCTGCCGTGCTGATTCCTTCCGGCTCATGGCGGCCGCCGACCCGTGTCAGCCTGATCGGCATGGGGCAAAGCGAGCGCATCGCCCAATGGCTGGCTGCCCTGACGGCGCATCACATTCGCGTCAAGGGCTTGTGGCCGCTGTCGGCCCTGATCGCGCTGGAGGTCAGGCAGAAGTTGCCCCGGCGGCCACGCACCGACCCGCTGCCAGGCCAGCCACCGATGGCGCCGGAGCCCGCCAGCCTTCGGCCCACGCTGGCCCTGGTGGCCACCCCTGCCGGGTTGCGGCAGGTGCTGGTCCGCGGCAAGACGCCGCTGTTTTCGAGGCTGGCCCTGAGTGTGGGTGAAGGCAGCCTGTCGGCGGCCTTTGTGCTGGCCGAAGCGCGCAGAACTGTCCAGTACCTGATTTCCCAGGAATGGCTGGGCAGCGCCGACCAGCCGGTGGCCACGCAGATGTGGTTGCCGTTTGACGACGAACAGGCACTCGCAGATGTTGGCACGGACCCTGCGCTGGACGTGCAATTCATTGAGGGCGTGACCGACGCTTATGCCCGGCTGCTGCCGCGGCTCAAGTCGGCCTCTGCGCAACTGCAGTTTTTGCCGGACGAATCACGCACGCAATGGCGCGCTGCCCAGATCGCTGCCGGTGCGAAGTATGGCGGCATGGCCGTTCTGGCCGTGGCCGTCTTGTGGTCGGCGGACTTGTTGTGGCTGTCCTGGGGCAAGCGCAATCTGGCGCAGGAGCAACTGGCGCGCGCGGCAGTCATCAATCAGCAGGCCAGCCAGGAAGTCCTGCGCGCCAAGGGCGACCTGAGCCAGGCCGGCCTCGCGGTGGCCTCGGTACAGGCCTGGCAGCAGACCTTGGCAGCGCAGCCCGACCAGTTTGCCGGTCTGCAACATCTGGCCGGCGCATTGAAAGGTGCACCGGGGGTGGAAGTGCAGAAGATCAGCTGGACATTGCCGCGTCTGCAGGTGCAAGCCGCCGGCGCGCCTCCCGCGCCTGCCCAGCCCTTTGGGTGTCCCAAGGTGGTTGATGCCGCTGCGGCACCTGCTTTGGAGCCTGCCAAACCGGCCCTTGCCTTGCTGAGCTTTACGGCGGCGCTTCCGCTGGCATTGACACAGCGACAGGCGTTGCAACTGCAGAGCGGCTTGCTTGCCGGTCTGAATACGGGGGGCTGGTCGGCCTTTCTGCTCAAGTCCACAGTGACGCTGGATCCGGTGCAGGTTCAGACCGGCACGCTCGGCGAGGTGGGCGCACGCACGCTGGACCTGTGTCTGGAGAAGGTTGCACCATGACTGACCTGCAAAAACCACGCAGCGTCTGGCGCATGGCCGCCCGGCCGCTTGTGCTGGGCGCGATCATGTGTACCCTTGCTGCTGCGCTGGTTGGTGGCGCAAGCTGGTGGGCCCAGAGCATCGCGCAGGAGCAAAGCAAGGCTCAGGCAGCACTGGGCGCCGCCAACCTGTCGCTGGAGAACACCCAGTCCGACCGGGCCAGGCTGGAGGAGAATCTGCAAATGTTCGGCAAGCTCAAGCAGTCACGCTTTGCTCATACGCCCGACAGGCTGGCCATGCTGGAAGCGTTGGAAACCGCCGCCCGCGACCTGCACAAAAGTACCTTGGTGTGGGAGCTGGGCGCGCAGGAAAAAATCAAGCCCCTGAACGACGACAAGACCGGGGAGACCGTAGCCCATCTGGTGCGTGTGCCCATGAAGCTCATTGCCGGTGGTGTCCATGAGGAAGAGTGGATGAGCCTGCTGGCACGCCTGCAGGGTAGCAACGCGGGTTACTTCACGGTCGACAGCTGCGTTTACGATCAGAAAATTTTCACCGGTGCAGGCCGTTCGGTTCCAGCGGTCGATGTACGTTGTGAATTGTCGTGGTTGTACGTGGTGGCCGAAGGCGCAGCGCCTAAAGTGCCATGAAGAGGGAGCCAGTGATGAAACTCTCCCCAACGGTTGTCAAGGCTCCGCGGTTCGGGGGCCGGGTTGTGGCGCTTGGCCTGACAGCGCTGACTGCCTGTGCAGCCATGGCGCAGACGGCAGGGCCAGCACTGACCGTTCCTGGCGTTGCCCCGTTGTCCCGCGAACTTGGGGCGCTGATTCTTTCGCCTGCGCAGCGCCGCGAACTTGAATCGGCACGCAATGCCGACGGCATTGCAGACGGCGGTGTGCAGGTGCTTCCAAAGGATGTGGCAGGTGACACTGCCACGGGCTTGCCGGATACCCTGGTTGTCAGTGGCGTGGTGGTCCGTTCAGGCAACCGCAGCACGGTGTGGGTTAATGACCAGCCGCTTTATGGACGGGCCGCAGCCAATCCCTTGCGCTCTCTGGCAGGGCAGGCGGGTGTGTTGCAGCCTGGGGGCCAGGACATGCAACTCAGAGCTAGGCCGGGGCAGGTGATTGATGTGCCTTCGGGGCAAGCGGTGGATTTGTTGCCGCCGGGGGCTATCCGGATCATTCCGCCGAAGATGGGTGCGGGCAGCCGTTCGCAAAAGGAATAAATAAATGAATCAACACCATTTCAATGGGTTACTTTCATCGGCAGCTACCAATGCACGTCAGCGCGGTTTCAGCCTGATTGAAATTGCCTTGGTACTTGTTATTGTTGGATTGGCTCTCGGCGGCATTATGTCCGCTATTGGCCCTCAGCTTGAAAACAAAAAAATTAGCGATACACAGAAAACATTGGAAGAGACGAAAGAAGCGTTGATTGGATACGCGATTATTAACAAGCGTCTTCCCGGACCCGCAACAATCGCCTCGAACGGCTTGGCCGTGGCATGTGCTAACGAGGTCGCCTGCACCGGACTCATTCCCTGGGCAACTTTGGGTGTTCCCAAGCTAGATGCTTGGGCTAAGGTGATTCGCTACAGCGTCACACCCGCATATGTGAATGCCGACATACCCTCTAGCCCACCCGCTGCGACGAAGACTATCAGAACCCGAACTGGCGGCGTTCTTGTGGATGAGCCTCCCACCGTTCCTGTGGTTGTTTTTTCCCAAGGAAATGCCAATTTTGGAACTACTGACTCGGGCGGCACGATTGTCAATGGGGCAGCTCCGAACAATTTGGATGAGATCAGTAACAACACTGGTGGTACGGGAGGTGCGGCTGGAACCATATTTATCCGACGGGCACCGTCTGGTGCTGCTGTTGCGGGTGGCGAGTTTGATGATCTCGTGGTCACGCTCACGAACACGATACTGATTGCCCGCATGGCGAAAGCGGGAGCGTTCTAGCTAAAAATGTCAGTGCTGCCAACGCTTCTCCTCGTCGAAGACGACGCGTCCCTGCGCGATTGGTGGTGCGGCTCGCTCGAGGACATGGGTTACAGCGTGCTTTCGGCGGGCTCTGCTGCTGAAGCGCTGGTGATTGCCCGGCAGGCACAAGCGCCGTTTGACCTCGCCGTGCTCGACCTGGGTCTTCCACCTCACCCGAACGACCCGACTGAGGGCCTGGAGTTGCTCCGCCTGCTCATCCTGGAGCGGCCTTCGCTCAAGGTGGTGGTGCTGACGGGACAGGATGAACCCGCGGTAGCACTCACGGCGATCGGATTGGGTGCTTTTGACTTCTTGAACAAACCTGCCAGCAGCCAGCGACTGCGCGAGGCACTGGCCCGTGCCGTGCTGTTTTTGCAGGCCGAAAAGCAGCTGAGCACCGACGGACAGGCCCGCATGACGCTGACCGCTCCGATTGGGGAAGGCGTCAGGGAATTCGGCGAGGCGGCGCAGGAAAAACTGGTGAGGTCGGTACTGGCCGACAGTCAGTTCAATGTGGCCCAAGCGGCCCGCAAGCTGGGGCTGACCCGGGAGCACCTGTACTACTTCATGAAAAAGTTCGGTATCGAAAGAGCATCATCATGACCGACCTCTACGATGCCGCGGTGGCTTTGGTAGTGGCGGGCCTGAGCATCGGTTTTACGATGCTGTGGCTGCGCCACCTGAGCCGCCTGCATCGCCAGCGCATGGACCAGCTACTGGCCTTGCGCGAGGCCTTGCATGAGGATTTGCTGGGCACGTTGGTTCTGCATCAGCGTACGCTTGCGCAGCTGGGCCTGGTCAGCATGGACTGGCGAGGGAACTGGTATGGCTCGCCGGTCTTCACCCGGATGGGTCCCCCCATTCCGGCCATAGTGCATGGGGCGACGACCGATGCGCGGGGCCAGCGGCGGTTTGATGATCGCGTCCTTTGTCAGAGCTTCCAGTTTGACGATATTTCCCTGGACTTTCGCATCGGGCTCAAGGGCTTGCGCGGTGAGCGCCACCTGTTTGCAGTGCAGGCCGCTGAGGTGCTGTTTGCCATGCTTCAAGGTGCCCTGGCGGCCCGTCAGCTTGCACTTGTGGCAGCGGTCAGCCAGCGTGCGCGGATAGGCGTTTTTTTACAGCACGACATGCGCAACTTGGCGCAATGGGTACAGCTGGTGGCAGAAGACTTTGCGGCGGCACAGGACGACCAGACGCTGATGGTCCGCGCGCGGCGTTTGCGCAGCAATGCCGCCCTGGCGGCCAACAAGGCAGAGCGCATGGCGAAGGCCTTGCTCAATCCCACCTGGCAGCCATCACTTTCGGCGCCGCTGACGTCGCAGGAAGATCCCGAGTCGGCGCTCATGCTCGATCTGGATGAACACATCCGCCAGGCCGGAGAATTGCACCAGGTCGAGATCGAACTCGAAGGCGGTGCCTGGTTGCAGTGGGACGAACAGGCCCTCGCGACAGTGCTCGACAACGTGCTGGGCAATGTATCCACCTTGTCGCGTGAGCGCATGCTGCCAGCGCGCTGCAGGGTACGGGTGATCGAAGAAGGGCACGACATCGTTGTCCATTTCGAAACACCGCAGTTGCCGCTGGAGATTCCATTGGACAAGCTTTTTGAGCCTTGGGCGACGTCCGGGTCGGTCAACAAGGGTTTGGGCATGTACCAGGCGCGCAGGCAGGCCCTTCAGGCGGGCGGCAACCTCTGCGCAGAGCCCTTGGGTCAGGGCGTACGGATCACGCTGCGCATGCCTTGTAAAAATTCCTGACTCCCTTGATTTTGAAACAAAAGATACATTTGATTACCGATGCAGTTCGCATCATCAATTTTGGAGTCAATCAATGAAATCATTGAAAAAGCAGGGCGGTTTTACCTTGGTGGAAATCGCGATCGTGCTGGTGATCGTGGGCCTGTTGTTGGCTGGCGTTCTCAAGGGCCAGGAGTTGATCGAAAACAGCCGGATATCCAATCTGGCCAAAGATATGGATTCGATGAACGCTGCTGTCGCCAGTTACAAAGAACGCTACCGTGGCCTGCCGGGCGACTCCGCCACGGCTACCACCAACGTGGAAAACGGCTGGGGCGGTACGGCGTTCACTGCTGGCGGCAATGACGGCCTGATCGGTGTGATCGGCACGACGTTTACTGTAGGCGCAAACGAGAACACGATGGCCATGGTTTCGCTGATGTACTCCGGTTTTATCGGCGGCAATCCAGCTGCAGGTCTTCCTGCTGCCATTATTCGCCCTAGGCACGCTGCTGATGGTGCGATAGCGGTGTCCAGTGGCGCGTTCGGTTTCGTTGGACGAAATGTGGTCTGCTTGAATGGCCTCAGTGGCAAGGCTGCCGGCGCGCTGGATCGTCGATTTGACGATGGCAATCCGTCCACAGGAACGATTCGTGCCAACCGAATTGCTCTCCCAGGCAACCCCTTAGGAGTCGCGCCGGCGGTTGCTACCCAGTATGCTGAAGATGCGGCTTCCAATGCTGTACCCGTGACGCTCTGTCAGCAGATCTGAGTCTGATCTTGCATCCTGCAGAACCGGGCCGTGTGCCCGGTTTTTTTTTGAAATCCGGAACATGCCATTCATGGTCGTAATGCGCTCTAGTTGTGTGGGGATGGCTATCAAAAGAGGAGCAATTCCTGTGCTCTCGAAAGTAGTACCTCTCCCCCAAAAAAGACATGCACATGCTAGACTGATTTCACGATGTTTCGCATGCCCCTTTCGCCCCAGGTCTTGCTGACTCTGGTGAGTCGGCTGATGGCGGGCATGACCATTTTTTTGGTCATTGCTCTCTGGATTTTTTGCACCAGTCCGGTGCGTGCAGCCCCCGACACCAAACCACCCGAACGCGTCACCCTGCAGCTCAAATGGCTGCACCAGTTCCAGTTTGCCGGTTATTACGCGGCCCTGGCCAAGGGCTTTTACCGTGATGAAGGCCTGGACGTCACGATTCGCGAGGGCGGTGCAGACCGGCCGGTGATTGCCACGGTTCTCAAGGGCGATGCGCACTACGGTATTGGCGATTCGGACCTGTTGATCGACCGCATCAACGGGCGGCCTCTGGTGGCACTGGCGGCGATATTCCAGCACTCGCCTTACGTCATCATGAGCCGGGCGGACCGCGGGATTCGTTCACCCAGCGACCTGGTCGGCGCCAGGGTGATGCTCTCCGAGGGTCAGGGCAGCATCCAGCTACGCGCCGTGCTCAAGCGCGAGGGCATTGACCCCCAGCGCGTCAACATCTTGCCGCAGTCCTGGAAGCTCGAGGATTTGATCGAGGGCCGGGTGGACGCCATGTCCGCCTATTCGACGGTGGAGCCCGCCTTGCTTCGCGCCCGCGGCGTGGCGCCTGCGACCATGCGCAGCCTGGACTATGGCGTTGATTTTTATGGTGACATCCTCTTCACGACCGAGACCCAGGCAGAGAAAGCGCCCGAGCGCACGGCCGCCTTCCTGCGCGCCACCCGCAAGGGTTGGGAATATGCTTTCACCCACGAACAGGAAATAGCCGACCTGATCATCGGCATGCAAGGTGTGCGCCAGCGAGGGCTGACCCGTGAGGCCCTGCTGGGCGAGGCGATGCAGATGCGGCCATTGGTGTTGCCCGATCTGGTGGAGATCGGACATCTGAACCCCGGTCGGCTGGAGTCCATCGCGCGGACGCTGGCGAGCCTGGGCATGGTCAAGGCGGATTACTCGCTGGCGGGGCTGATGTTCGAACCGAGGACGGGCCTGCCTCCTTCCGCCGTGCGATGGCTGGCCGGCGCGGTTTTTGGTGTCGTCGCCCTGATGGCCCTGGTGCTTCTCTGGAATCTGCAGATGCGCCGCAGTGTCCGCGAGCGCACCTGGCAGCTGCAGGCCGAGGTGTTGCGGCGCACCGAAGTGCAGCAGCAGCTCAAGGTGAGCCAGGACATGGTTCAGATGATGTTCGGCACTGCGGCGACAGGCATTGTGATGAACACGCCCGACGGACGCTTCCTGATGGCCAACCCGGCCTACTACGCCATCGTGGGATACACCGAAGCCGAGTTGCAGGCCATGGACACGCGCGAGTTGACCCACCCGGACGACCGGGTCCGCTACGCCGTGCAGAGGGACCGGATGCTGGCCGGCGAGCTGGAGAGCTTCTCGGACGAAAAACGTTATGTGAAGAAGGATGGCTCCGCCGTGTGGGTTCATTCCACGGTGTCCATGGTGCGCTCCGCGTCGGGGGAGGCCACACACATCATCTCGGTGACCGAAGACATCACGGAGCGCCGGGCCATCCAGGAGAAGCTGCGCCAGAGCGAAGCCTTGCTCAGGATTGCAGGGCGCACCGCGCGGATAGGCGGCTGGATGCTGGATTTGCCAGCGGATCATGTGGTCTGGTCCGACGAGGTCTGCAATATCCACGAGGTGCCGCCCGGAACCAGTCCCTCCCTGCAGCAAGCCCTGGAGTTTTACGGGTCGCCCGGATGGCGGGCGAAGATAGAAGCAGTCATGAAAGCCTGCATCGACAGCGGAACGCCCTTTGATGAAGAAATGGAAATCATTGTTGGCGGCGGACGCCGGGTCTGGGTCAGGGTCATTGGCGAGGTGGTGCGTGATGACAGCGGCAAGGTCATCCGGCTGCACGGCTCGACCCAGGACATCACCGAGCGCAAGCAGGCCCAGGAAAGCATCCTGCGCCTCAATGCAGAACTGGAGGAGCGGGTGCGGCAGCGCACCTCGCAGCTTGAGGCCGTGAACCGCGAGCTCGAAGCGTTTTCGTATTCCGTTTCACACGACCTGCGTTCCCCGCTCAACACCATCGACGGATTCAGCCAGCTGATAGAACGCATGGCATCGGAAAAAGTCGGAGCCCAGGGCAAGCATTACCTCAGCCGTATCCGTGCCGGCACCCGCCAGATGGGCGAGCTGATCGAAGGCCTGCTTTCGCTCGCCAAGCTGTCGCGGGACCCGCTGCGTGCGGGAACGGTGGATCTGGCAAGAATTGCTACACAGGTGGTCCAGGCCTGCCGCGAGCGCGAGCCGGAGCGCGAGGTGGACATACACATCCAGGAGAACCTGCTGGCGCTAGGCGATCCGCTCCTGCTGTCGGTGGTGATCCAGAACCTGCTGGGCAACGCGTGGAAGTTCACGTCCCTGCAGCCGTCGGCGCGCATCGACGTGGGGTGCAAAACGGGGGAAGACGGCGAAGCCATCTATTTCGTCAGGGACAATGGCGCCGGCTTCGACATGGCCTACGCCGACAAGTTGTTCGGAACCTTCCAGCGGCTGCATTCCTCCACCGACTATGCCGGCACCGGCATCGGGCTGGCTACCGTCAAGCGCATCATTGACCGGCATGGGGGCAGGGTATGGGCCGAGGCTGCCGAAGGGCAGGGCGCGACCTTTTACTTCACCCTTGGCGTGGTGGTGGACAGTCCGGCGGTCGCCGTGTGAGCGTCACACCGGCGAAGGCCGGGGTGGGGAGAGGGGAAATGTGGAGCGGGTGATGGGAATCGAACCCACGCTATTTGCTTGGGAAGCAAAAGTTCTACCATTGAACTACACCCGCATTCAGGCTGAAAGCTCAGCCCTATTATAAAAGTGAACGGCTGGCGAAAAACGTTCAGGGCCGCAAATAAGCCCAGCCTTCGCCCTGTTTTTTCATGATTTCGGTCACGCCGGCCGGCACGTAGCTGATGCCGGGCTGCATGTCGTCCCTGGTCAGTTTTGCGCCGCGCATGGTGTTTTCACAGGCCACCACGCGCACATTGGCTTTCAGGGCTTCGGCAACACGCGCGCCGACCGGCGACTCCAGCTTGAGCATGCCTATGCCCGGACCGTAGGCGACCAGGGTGATGTCCACGTTGGCGGCGCCCACGTCGTCCTGCACGTTCTTGGCGTTGTTCAGCGCCAGGTTCCATTTGGCCGGGTCGTTGTCACTCACCTGAACCACAAGTTTGTGACGTTTTTGGCCTGAAGCCCCCGTACCCTGTGCGCCAGCAGCTATTAAAAATGTAGCGCCTGCGACGGCGACACCGGCATGGATAAAAAGTCGGCGGTTCATTTGAGGATGTCTCCCAGGCAAAGGTATTTCATTTCCAGGTACTCTTCCATGCCGTGGCTGGAGCCTTCGCGGCCCAGGCCCGACTGCTTGACGCCGCCGAAAGGCACGTGTTCGGTGGCGATCACGCCGGCGTTGATGCCGACCATGCCGTATTCGAGCGCCTCGGCGACGCGGTAGATGCGGCCGATGTCGCGGCTGTAGAAGTAGCTGGCCAGGCCGAACTCGGTGTTGTTGGCTGCGTCGATGGCTTCCTGCTCGTGCTTGAAGCGGAACACCGGTGCAAACGGGCCGAAGGTTTCTTCCCGGGCGCA
>ERZ1292640.1541-Hain-H43-02um-R1-1541-length-18947-cov-5_pt1 | contig 18947 bp, 17 predicted proteins | sample MGYA00564404_ERZ1292640 | MGnify/ENA primary metagenome ERZ1292640 (study PRJEB36523, sample SAMEA6512636) | groundwater metagenome | collected 2019-01-08 | study: AquaDiva: Metagenomics assemblies of 32 groundwater samples
TCGGCAAAATTCGGGTCTACCGCGACGGAGTTGTCATACGCCACATTTTTATACAGAGACACTAGCAACATACCAACGACCGCGCCGCTTTCGATATGCGTCGCCACCGCGTAAAATCCTTCTCCTTTCCGAGCAGTATCGGTTTGTTTCGTATAACTTTCCCGCGAGCGAAATTGCCCGCCAGCATCTTTCATGTGGAGCCGAAAATAAGTTTCTTCAAGCTCGGGCGTTACCGCAACTCCCTCCGCAATGCTGAGCGTAAAAAGCGGTGCATATTTTTTGTGATAGCGACGATATCTCTCACGGACCGCGTCAAGTGTCCCGTCCGTAATTGTCACAACGTGTTCATCAAAGTGACCGGGCTCATACGCGTACTTCAATGCAATTCTCTTCACGCGGATCTCCTCATCCCCGCTGTCCCGTGGCGGGGTTAAACGAACCCGTATATAGTATGCGCCCGTCTTGCAAGTGCGCCGATCCAATTCCTCAAATGCGAAGTTCTCCAGTTCTTCCCTGTTCTGTGCCTCGCGCCGGAAACACGGCCAAGGGAGAAATCCGGAATAATACATCGCTTCGCGTTCAGCGACCCCTCCGATACTTTTTTCTTGAATAATCAGTGCCACGACGCCGACGGCTCTCCCGTCCTCATACACAAAAAAAGAATGGTCCTCGGCTTTGAACTTTTCACCCGCGCTTAGATTGAACTCATGCGCGAGCCAGGTGTGCCAGACCCATCCATCCTCTGACACGTCCACTATTTCCTGCCAAAGGCCTGACGCATCAGCCACTTTTTGTATATCGGTCGCTTGTATGTTCATTTTTGTTCCCGTGCAAGGTGCTTAATGAATTCCACTATACGCTCAGACGACTTGCCATCAAGAGAATATTTTTCAAGAAAATATTTCTGGCGCGCGAGAAGCCCACTACGATAGGATGCATCCGCAAAGATACGCGCGAGGACGGAAGCCGCTTCTCCGGCAGTGCGAACGAAAGGCACTGTAGGCGTATACATCTGCGCATTGTATGTATCAAAAACCTTCCATCCGTACAGGACGAGAGGTTTTCTCACCAGCATCGTCTGATAAATAATCGTCGAATTGCCGCATACTACGGCATCACTCGTGCACAAAAGTGCAAAAATGTCTTCACTCCCGGCTATTGCATAATCCCCGTGGAATAACTTCCTGACATATTCTCGCGTCGAAGCAACAAACTTGCCATTGCGACATTTAAAGAGCACCTGCAAGCCCGGGATGGCACTCTGCGCTGCACGGATCGTTTCGAAAAACTCGATAAGCTGGTACGAATCATGGTCAAACAAAGCCGGCGCGGAGAACGGCACCGCGACGAGCAGGACTGGCCGAGCTGTATCCAATCCGAGCTGTTTGAACAGTTGTCCTCCTTTCCCACGTGCGCGAGCGTATCCGGTACGATACTGATCGAAGCGCGGCGACCCGGTTGCGATAAGCCGATTGCGTGCATGTCCAATGCGTTCATGCCATATATTCGTATCAGCGCCATAGGTCGCAAGATAATCAGTCTCAATGCGGGAAAGTGCAACGCGTGGGTCGATATAGATTACTCCATGTTGCAATTCTATGGAGGGAATTCTTAATTGTGCAGCGACGCGAGCCATGATGAAAAAATGGTGATGCCGACCGCTCACCGATGCCAGCTGCAATACGACGTCTGGTTTTTCTTCCCCCATGATGCGCTGCAGTGCGTCTATAACCGCTATAATTCTTGGCGCATAAGCCATGAGATATTCGCATGCTTCCAATACAGGACTCCAATCGAGTCCTCCTTGTCGACCGGCAAGATACGCCGCAACATCTTTTTTTGCAACTTTCCATTTTTGTGTAAAAGCTTCCGAGGTTCTTATCGCTCTACCCATCTCAACAGTGTGTATTTCGTTGTCCGGATGTCGAATACGAATGCGGTGTTTAAGAATCTGCCGCCAGGGTATCTTTTTAAGCTCGCCACTTCCTGTGAGTATGAGTTCCGTATCGTTTATGTGCTCTATAACGGGTCCGATGTGTGACCAATATTCGCTCGCGTATATTTTATATTTGCGATGCGGCAGAAAACTGATAATCATAGTATATCCCCGCACCAGTAGCGACTTCCATGCAACCGCTGAAAACAACCGCTTTTGCGGCGTCACAGGCCTGTCCAAAATGGTGATCTGGAGGCCAACCATACGTGTCGCATCTATGATCGCCCGCCGTTCAAAAGAAACGAGGCATTTATCAGTTGGGGCATCCTTCATGATAAGAAATGGAATAATGAGACGCGTGTGTTGGTACGTTTTTTTAAGCGCACTATATATTCGCACATAATAAAACAATCGGGTTAGATACTCCCCCATCATGACAGGTTCCACAACTTCGCCGATCCTGATGCCGCGGTGCTCAAAGAATTTCATCGCGGGCAGACGGTACCACTCGCGCGCGACATCCTGCGCAAGCTCCCACCATTCCTCTTCCCCTTTCTCGGCATCAACGACATCTCGTAACGAAACGAACGGGATATCTTTTCTTTTCAGTTCCTGCCCGATCAAGAAATCAAGGCATATGATCGTTGCACCGCGCGCCACGTACGCGCGCGCTTCTTCAACGTGCCACGGCTCGTAGGCGATATAGAGTTTTTTTTGTTCGGTCATTTACGTTTCTGGGACAATCGCGTAATAAGTTCTATGATACGCTCTGACGCCTTGCCATCAAACAAATGAAACTGAGAGAGAACGTTCTCCGCACGTTCTGACAATCGCTCGCGTACAGCGGTTTCTGAAAGCGAATGAAATGCATTCTCAAGATCTTCCTGCGTATCAGCGACGAGAAGACCTCCCGCCTCTGAATACCGGGTGAAATGAAAATTGACTGCTTTTTTCTCAGGCGGATCAGTCGTAAAAACAACTACCGGCTTGTTGAATTTCAGCGCTTCCAAAACAAACGTAGAATAATACGATACAACAAAATCCGCAGAAGCAAAAAGGACAGGAAGGGACTCGTGCCGGGTAATGGTGTGGGGTATGCGAGCAAATATCCTGTCGATTACTTCGCGATAAAAATGTTCCCGAACCGGACCGGGACGCAGTTTGATGACTACGGAACTGCCCGGAACTTTCTCCAATGCCCGAGCAATTGCCGTATAGTAGTCCTCCAAATCGTAGTCATCCTGAGCGCTTTCGACGGCAACGATAGTTCCAACACACAGCACTGACAGACCCTTCCTTTCCTGGCGATTCTTGTTGGTGGGGGGAACTTCTTCCTCATACGCATCAAACCGGGGTGAACCGACTATGGGCAATTTCTCGCGGGGAAACCCGAGTGCGGCGAATTCGTCTTGTACCAGTTGTCCGTACACGGCGATATATTCGGCGCTATGCCGTCTGCTGTATGAATCAGGGCCAAGGTACTCGAGCCCATGTTGGAGCTCCAGAGACGGTATGGCGCAGGCGCGGGCGACCTGCGCCAAGATATTAAAGTGCGTCTGCAGGCTGACGCTCGCACGCAGGAACACTATGTCGGGCTTGAGCGCTATGAGCAGTGCAAACGTGCCGTCAATGTCACGGAGCGTTTGGGGTACGACGCGTGCACATAGTTCGTCAAATGCTTCAATCATAAGCGGACGAAGTGTAATACCTCTGTAAGCATACTTGGAAAATCCATTCTCTCTGAGTTCGTTCCGTCGTTCCTCAAACAATTGCTGCGCCTCTCCACGGGCCCTTTCGTTGTCGCGGATGGAGAAGGAATTGAAATTATACAGACGGATCCGATACCGCCAGAGGTTTTTGAACCCTGCTTTCAACGCTTCTCCCCGGTCAAAAAGCATGAGCTCTCCTTGTGGCAACTGTTCCATAATGGGCGCGACGTTCCGCCAATAGTCCGAGGCGAGGATACGCGGTGTCCCACGCGGCCGCACGAGGCCAATGCAGATATTGTACATAGTTATACTTAGTTCGAGTAGCATCCGTTTAAGCGCAAATGTACGTCTGTTGAAGCGCATCTGCTTCATCGGCACCCGCGCATGCGGTATGACTACTTCGATCCCCAGTTGTTTTCCTATGAGCTTCGCGCATGCGACAACCGCAACGATATGCTCGCGCAATAATGGCTGTTGGCGCACGGCAGTAACCTCTTGAGGGGTAGCCGCTGCCAGCGAATGCGACGAAGGAAAGACTACCAGCCGCCGTGCAGCGGGGTGCTGTGTCAGTACATTCTCAAATACGGTCGTGTAATATAAAAGCCGTAAGATATAATCCTGAACTGGTAAGAAAAACATTTGCGCAAGCGAGACGCCGCGATACTGGAACCATCTCCATTCTTGGCTGTCAAACAGTCCCGCCGTCCATGCTTCTGCCAATTGAAATCGACTAGTGTCGCGAGGACGGTATGCGCGACCGGAGCAGAATGGAATACTTTTCTCTGCGAGCGCGCTCTCTATTTCAAGACTTGAAGGAACAATGAGATATCCCTCCCTGCGGATCTCCGGATGCTCGTCAAGAAAGCGCGTGCAGGCATCGATGTGAGCCTGCTCATAGAGAAAAAAGAGATTCCGTTCTCCGGTCTTGCGTGCCATGAGTACCGCTTGTTTGAGATAACTAGTTACTGCTCTATGAAGTTGCTAACGCATCGGTGCGCGTCCGACGGTCGTCTTTAAGAATGCGCGCAACACCTGATCTATCCATAACAGAACGACCATAAGCGGATAGGATGCGGGGAAGAATTTCTTGAGATAAATCTCCAGACCGTCATAGTACTGACGGTCGAACTTCTTGACGTTCATCTTGCCGAACGATGCGGTTTTGATGTGTGTGGCCTTCGCATCCGGGACCAGAAATATCTTGTACCCACGATCATAGATGCGGCGGCACAGGTCCACGTCTATAAACATGCGAAACTTCGGGTCCATGATCTCGGAACCGAGCGCCTCGCGCCGCAGGATGAGGCATGCGACGACCGCCATCTCAATCTCAAAGACGCGGGTCGTATCAAGGTCCGTAATGTGATACGAGTTGTAATGGCGCAATCCGAGGAAATATTTATCAATGAACCGCCCGGGTACCGTCGTGTAAAAGGCGACCAAAGGCGTCATGTGCCGGCGGTAATAATTCTGTATCCTGCCGTCGGGATAATGGAGATTGCCCGTTGCGGCGCCCGCCTCGGAATGCGTATCCATAAAGGTGATGAGCGCGCGAAGGGTTCCCGGCCAGATCTTCGCGTCGGTGTCTAAGGTCATCAGATACCTGCCGCGCATGCGGTCAAGCGCGACATTCAGCGCCGAGTAACCGACGTTCTTCTCATTCCGCACGAAAAGAAAGCGCGGGTTCCGCTTGTATTTCTCGTCAATAAGGGCCAAACCGCCGTCGGTAGAGGCATCGTCGATCACGATACAGTCCCACGAAACGTCCCCTCCGTACTGGACGACCGATTCAAGCGCTTCGTTCGCCAGTTCGGCGGAATTGTAAATGGAAACAATGAGGGAAACTTCGGGAATGCTTTCTGTAATTTTCATAGATACTGAATGCTACCACGCGCGTTTGATTCTCGGAACGCAGTGGAGTACGATGACGAAGACAAAACGGCTATGGCTACAAACATACACGAGCTACGGCTTTCCATCGTGCAGGCCTCCTTGCAATCCGGCGAAGGCCATATTCCGAGTGCCTTCTCTATCCTTGATATTTTGATAGTCCTGTACAACAGAATACTAAAATTCAACCCGAAAAATCCGGCTGACCCGAAGCGCGACCGCTTCGTACTAAGCAAGGGCCATAGCGCACTCGGACTCTATGCGGTCTTGGCGGACAAGGGCTTCTTCTCAAAGAAAGAATTGCGGACATTCGGCACATTCGCAAGCAACCTTGGAGGCCATCCCGATTCGTTGAAAGTGCCGGGTGTCGAAGTGTCGACCGGCTCTTTGGGCCACGGCTTCCCCGCCGCGGTCGGTATGGCGCTCGCACTGAAGATTACAAAAAACAAAGCGCGGGTATTCGCCGTCATCGGGGATGGCGAGAGCAATGAGGGTTCGGTATGGGAAGCCGCGCTTCTTGCGAGCCACCACAAGCTGGATAACCTGGTCTGCATCGTGGATTACAACCACTCAACCGACCGTGCCGTCTCGGTTGGCGACGTGGTAGCGAAGTTCTCGGCATTTAACTGGGACGCAATAACAGTCAGCGGGCACGACCAGAAAGCGCTCTACAAGGCCCTGACCGCCAAGCACCCGGGGAAGCCGTTCGCGATTATCGCCACAACCATTAAAGGATACGGTTGCACCATGATGGCCAATAATCCGGCGTGGCATCACAAGACGCCGACGAAAGCGGAGTACGCAGAGATCGTACAAGAGTGGCAATAATCCTCTGGACTTTAAGTATGCGAAAACAACTCGTCACGACCGTTGAAGCTCTGGTGGAAAAAGACAAGCGCGTGGTCGTGCTCCTCGGCGACATCGGCGTCTTTGGCTTCCGTCGTTCGATGACCGCCCACCCCGACCGCGTGTACAACATCGGCATTTTGGAACAGGCGACGATGAGTCTCGCCTCCGGGCTCGCGAAGACCGGCCTCATCCCCGTATTCCACACCATCGCGCCGTTCATCGTCGAACGGGCGCTGGAACAACTAAAGGTCGACTTCGGATTCCAACAATTAGGCGGAAACTTCGTGAGCGTGGGCGCCTCTTACGATTATGCCGCGCTCGGCGCCACGCATCATTGCCCCGCCGATGTCGGCACACTGAAAAATATCCCCGGCATGGAAATCGTGGTGCCGGGAACAGCGCAAGAATTTGATACGCTCTTCAGGCAATCCTACGACGACGGTCGTCCGACGTATTTCCGTTTGAGCGAGCGGGCAAATGCAGAAAGTCAGAACGTGAAGTTTGGAAAGGCGCAGGTCGTGAAGAAGGGCACGAGGGCGACCGTAATCGCCGTCGGCCCGCTGTTGGAAAATGCATTGACAGCGACAGAAAAAGAGGACGTGACTATTCTCTATTACACAACGCTCGCCCCATTTGATGCAAAAACACTTCGATCCAACTTAGCAGGAGACAAGATACTTATCTGCGAGCCCTACTACGAAGGAGCCCTCGCTCTCGACGTCATCAATACATTCCCCAATCAGGCGATACAGATAGCGCACGCAGGTATGCCGAAGCGATTCCTCTCGAGCTACGGCACGGCAGAAGAACACGATAAAGACCTGGGGCTGACCGCCGGAGCGATTAATAAGAAATTAAAGAAACTGATGCATGAATAAGCTCGCCCGAACGATAGTGGATGACGCAAAGGATTCCGTCCGCGGCACAGATTTCTCGGGATTGAAAAACAAAAGCGTTTTGATTACCGGCGCCTCCGGACTCGTCGGCACCTACCTCCTCGCAGGGTTGGCGAACATTCCGCAGAAAAATCGGCCAAAAAAAATATACGCCGTATGCCAGAGCAGGCCCGAAAAATATTGGAGGGAGATAGTAACTCGCGTGCGCGCCACGATTTTGCAGGGAAATCTTTGCGACGACGCGTTCGTCCGCACACTGCCGAAAGCTGATATGGTGCTTCACGCGAGCGGCTATGCGCAACCGGGTAAGTTCATGGCCGACCCATTGAAGACGCTCAAACTTAATACCGCGGTCACGCTGAAGCTGCTCGCGAAGCTACGGAAAAACGGAAAATTCCTTTTCATTAGCACCAGCGAGGTCTATAGTGGCCTCACTCGCTCGCCCTTCAAGGAAACGGACATCGGCACCACCAACACCGACCATCCGCGCTCCTGCTATATAGAAGGCAAGCGTTGCGGCGAGGCCATTGTTTACGCGGCGCGCGGCAAAGGCGTCGAGGCGAAGGCGGCGCGGCTCTCGCTCGCCTACGGTCCGGGCACGAGGCGTGACGACAAGCGGGCATTGCATTCGTTCATCAATCGGGCGCTCGCAGAAAAGAAGATAGAGATGATGGACAGCGGCGAGGCCATGCGGACCTATTGCTACGTCACGGACGCGACACAGATGATGTGGTGCATTCTCCTCCACGGCACGGACGCCGTCTACAATGTCGGCGGGACCTCTCGCACAAGCATTGCGAAGCTGGCGAAGCTCATCGGAAAGATTCTGAATGTGCCGGTCATCATCCCGAAGGCGCAGAAGACCGCACTCGCCGCTCCGGAAGATGTGCGGCTCGACTTGAGTAAAGTGAGAAAAGAATTCGGCAAAAAGAAGTTCGTCTCGTTTGAAGAAGGGGTGAAAAGAACCGTTGCCTGGCAAAAAGTGCTCTACCGAAGTGGCACGAAAGCAATTTGACTTATTTATAATGGTGTGCTAGCATTAAACTCGGGTACCCATTAGGTTGGGCAGTTACTTACGAGAGGTGTGCGATGAATTCCGAGATGCTCTTTGTCTTTGTAGCAATAACGATGTCAAAATCCGTTGAGGATATTCGTTTTCAGCGGGCTCTTAAGTCAGTGGGAAAAGCGCGAGAATTCGGATATCCTTTCATAATCGTCGATGGATCACCGGCTCCTGAAGCCGCGGACATGCTCCGAGACCGAGGGGCGATTGTGTACCGCCAACAGACGAAGGGCATGGGACCTGCAAGGCGGGAAGCGGTCTTTTATGCTCTCGAACACTGCAAAATGCTCGGCATAAAGGTGATTCAGTTCACTGAACCGGAAAAGGACGACTACATCCGGTTTGCTTCCAACACAGCTGAGCCGATACTTTCCGGTCGCGCCGAGATCGTCTTGTCGAGAAGGACGGTTGCATCCTGCAAGACATATCCGTTGTTCCAGCAGGAACAGGAGATTATCATGCTCGCGGCCTATGCCAAAGCATTGAGGATGCCTGAGGCAAACTCGTATCTGGGCCCGATTGCATTCTCGGTGGTAACCGCCGGCAAGTATGTCTTGCTACAAAATCCACTGGAGTACGGCATCGAGGACACCTATGTTCAAACATACGCCCCGATTCTTGCTCGGAAAGACGGCGTTAAGGTCGTCGCTTCGGAAGAATTCGATTTCCAGTATCCACCGGAACAGAGAGCGGAAGAAGAGGGTGTTCTCGATGGGGCGATGCGGGCGAAACGTATCTGGCAAACAAAATCGCTTATGGACGCTTTCGATAAGCTGACTCGATAAGCGACTCGTCCTGCACAAACGGCGCGGAAACCCCGCGCTGTTTTTTTATGTTGTATATCACATACGTTAGACATCGCCTGAGAATCATGCTAATTTCCTTTGGTCTATGAAAAAAGCCCTCATTACGGGGTTGTCCGGACAAGACGGTTCCTATCTGGCCGAACTCCTCCTTGAGAAGGGGTACGAGGTGCACGGCATCGTGCGGCGCGCCTCCACCTTCAACACGGAGCGCATTGACCATATACAGCACGACATTCACATTCACCACGGCGACCTCTCCGATAGCGGCAATCTCGGCCGACTCATCGGGAAAATAGCGCCGGACGAGCTCTACCATCTGGGGGCGCAGAGCCATGTCAGGGTCAGCTTTGACATCCCCGAATACACAGCGAACATAACCGGGCTCGGAACACTCCGCTTATTGGAGACCATTCGTGACCTTGGACTTGATACTAAATTCTATCAGGCCTCAAGCTCCGAGATGTTCGGTAAGGCCTCTGAAATCCCGCAAACGGAAAACACCCTCTTCCATCCGCGCTCTCCTTACGGCTGCGCGAAGGTATTTTCGTATTGGATCGCGAAGAATTACCGAGAGGGATACGGGATGTTCACGGTCAACGGCATCCTCTTCAATCACGAGTCCCCGCGGCGCGGAAAAACATTCGTTACTCGCAAGATTACCCGCGGGCTTTCCCGCATCGCTCTTGGGCTCGATAAGAAGCTCCTTCTGGGGAACTTGAACGCGGAACGGGACTGGGGATATGCGAAAGAGTATGTTGAGGGGATGTGGCGCATGTTGCAACATAGAGTGCCTGATGACTACATCCTCGCGACCGGAGAAACGCATTCGGTCCGCGAGTTCGTGGAAGAGGCCGCAAAGCATCTCGGCCTGCAGTTGGCGTGGAAAGGAAAAGGCATTGATGAAAAAGCTATTGACCGAAAGACGGGTAAAATCATTATCGAAATCCATCCGAGGTACTTCCGCCCGGCGGAGGTTGATGTGTTAATCGGAGACCCGAGCAAGGCGCGGAAGAAACTGGGCTGGGTCGCGAAAACAAAATTCAAGGATTTGGTACAAATGATGGCGGAAGCCGATTTTAAAACCGAAAAATGGAATGCGAGAAAATAAGGGCATGATACGGCTCGTCAAATCCAGTTTTTTGAAGGAACGGGAAACCAAAAAGAAGTTGGCTGATTTTATCGCAACCGCAGAGACATTTTCTATGGGCGCGCAGTGTGCCGAATTCCAGAAACGCTTTGCGAAAAAGCAGCGACGGAAGCACGCCGTATACGTCAACAGCGGCAGTAGCGCCAATCTCATCCTGATACAGTCCCTGCTCAATCTGGGAAAACTGAAAAAGGGCGACCGCGTCGGATTTTCGGCGCTCACCTGGTCCACGAACATCATGCCGCTCATCCAGCTCGGTCTGGCGCCGGTGCCAATTGACTGCGAGATAGACACGCTGAACGTTTCCCCGCGCAAATTGAAAGAGAAGATACGGGATATTGACGCGCTCTTTTTGACAAACGTGCTCGGTTTCAGCGACGATATCGCCGGCATCGCGCGTTTGTGCACAAAGCGCGGCATTCTGCTCTATGAGGATAATTGCGAATCGCTCGGTTCCGTCGTCGGCGGCCGCCTGTTGGGAAACTTCGGAAGGGCGTCTACATTTTCTTTTTTCGTGGGGCATCACATATCCACGATAGAAGGAGGCATGGTGTGTACGGACGATGATGAATTACATCATATGCTACTCATGGTCCGCGCTCACGGATGGGACCGCAACCTTTCTCCGGCCGTGCAGGTCGCGCGTAGGGCAATCCACAAGGTGGAAGAATTTTTTTCAAAATATACCTTCTACGACCTTGGCTACAATGTCCGACCGACCGAGATACAGGGCTTCCTCGGAACCGCGCAAATCGGGTTCTGGGACGACATCGTGCGGCGGCGGCAGAAGAATTTCAGGATGTTTGACCGGGCCGCCGGCACAAACGACGAGCTCTTCGGCCGGAAAACCGCGCACATGGACGTCGTTTCTAATTTTGCCATGCCCGTCGTCTGCAAAACCGGAAAATTATTCGACAAATACTGTGCGCGGTTCGAGGAACAAGGCGTCGAGATACGGCCAATCATTGCGGGCGATATGACCAAGCAGGTCTTCCACAAAAAATACGTCGCGGGTCGCAGTGAGTGCGGGAATGCCTCGCTCATCCACTCCCAAGGATTTTATTTCGGCAATAATCCGGAACTCACGAGAGGCGAAATCTCCCAGCTTGTGTCATTATTGAAGAAATAGCGTATGGAAAAAAGCGCATCCATCTATGTGGCGGGGCACACGGGAATGGTGGGGTCGGCCGTCGTGCGGGAACTCACGCGGCTTGGCTATGACAACCTCTTATTGAGAACGCACGGCGAACTTGAATTGACAAACCAAGCCGCGGTTACTGACTTTTTCAAAAAAGAGAAGCCCGAGTATGTCATTCTCGCCGCGGCAAAAGTCGGCGGCATCCTAGCGAACACGACATTCCAGGCGAACTTCCTCTTTGAAAATATGCAAATCCAGAACAACGTCATCTGGAACGCTCACGAAAACGGCGTGAAGAAGCTGATGTTCCTCGGTACTTCCTGCATCTATCCGAGAGAGTGTCCCCAGCCGGCGAAGGAGGAGTATCTCTTGGACGGGAAGCCCGAGCCGACAAACGAGGGCTACGCGCTCGCGAAAATCGCCGGCTTGAAGCTCTGCGAGAAACTGTACGAGCAATACGGGGACAAGTTTATTTCGTGCATGCCGACGAATATCTACGGCTACAACGACAACTTTGACCCAAAGTCCGGGCATGTTGTGGCTGGCATGATGCAGAGGATGCACGCGGCGAAGATGAGCGGCGACTTGGCGTTTCCGATTTGGGGAAGCGGCAAGCCGGAGCGGGAATTTCTCTTCGTGGATGACTTCGCGCAAGCGGTCGTCTGGCTGATGAATAATTACGACAAAAAAGAATTCTTGAATATCGGCACCGGCGTCGGTACTTCGATACAAGAGCTGGCGACGCTCATTAAACAAGTGATTGACTATAAGGGTGAGCTGACCTTTGACACGACGAAGCCGGACGGCGCGCCGATAAAATATTTGGATGTGGGCAAGATGAGCGCGCTTGGATGGAGGTATTCCACCGAACTTGAGGCAGGTCTTGAGAAAACATATCGCTGGTATCTGGAGCATCGCGCATAAAAAGAGGACGGCCCGCAGCAAGCTGCGGGCCGAATTGTCGCACGAAAGAACGGTTATGCCGCGCGCTTGAAGCCGATGAGCTCGGCCTCTTGGCGCATGGCGGCGACCAGCGCGATGCGTTGCACATCGCGCTTGCGGTCGTAGGCGGGGTTGCCCGCTTCTATCGCCGTCTGGACCGGCGGGTGCGCGTAATTGACCGCGCACGAGCCGACCTTGAGGCCATCTTGAAGCGCCCAGAGAAGCGGCACGAAGAGGATGCCCCAGTTGTCATCGTAGACGGCAATCGGGTCCACGCGGGAATGGCCGCGGTATGACAGCAAGAGCTCGGCGGCTCTGCGGCTCATGATGCGCGGGCCGATGAGATAATCGGCCGTGACGCCCGTCACCTCCGCTATCTCGTGGGCCGCTCGCGCCTCCGACAATGCCTGATAGGGCGGGTAGTCGGCGAAGAGCTGATTGCGCCACGGGATGACGATGTCATACCCTTGCTTGACCATCTCGATGCAGGGTGCGAGGCACGGCACCATCCCGACCTTCTCCGGCTCGATCCATGCGATCGCATCTATGTCCACGAAGTCCTGGTGCGCATGCGCGTGCCCAGCAAGGTTGAGAAGACCAGCAGTCCGGATATTATCGAGACCTGCCCGGATGCAATGACGTCGCGAGGCGCCCGTGCCCGGCTCGACCTGCTTCTCGACGAGCGTCGCGCCGGCATAGTAGAGCGCATTGCGCGACACTTCGAAATCCAACGACCCGTCGACGACTATGACCGGATACCCGAGCGCCTTCGCCGCCTGGCACATCTGGAGCGCCAGCAGGAATCGATAGTCACCCATCGGGTCCTCCGTAAACGTCGTCGTAACGATGACTGCTTTCCCTGAATTCATTACGCACCTCTCTTGGTTGGTTGTGGACTTGCGCCCGAAATGTGGAACAAATAAGCCACTCTTACCATAACATACTCTGCAAAAATAAGCAAGGTCTCGCGCATGTGCTAGAGTAGCGGCATAAGTACTCAACTCAAGACGTATTTTGAAGACCCGCATTTCAAGATGGGGCGGAAGTTCCTCTCGGATGAAACCTACGCCGAGGCGATAGAATCGTTTGTCATCGTCTGCGCCGATGTCCTCTTTATAAATAGAAAGAACAGAAGTGTGCTTCTCCTCGCCCGCCGCAAGGTGAAGCCAATGCAGGGGCTCTGGCTCATCGGCGGCCGGGTCTTCGCCGGCGAGCCGGAACGCGCCGCCATCGTGCGGCTCGCGAAGCGCGAGGTGGGACTCGACATCGCGCCGGAGCGCTTTGAATACGTGTGCACAAACCGGTATCTGTGGACCGACCGCGAGCAGGAGCCGCAAGACAAAGGGAGCGACGACCTTTGTTATACCTTCGCGCTTGAGGTTTCCGACGAAGAGCGGCGCGGCGCGGCGGCGCATCTCGACCCGCACGAATATGACACTACGACGGGCTTGCAAGAATTCAATAAAGAACGGCTTGAAAAAGAATCCGTCCACCAGGCAATCCGCGACCTCTACGACATTGTGTTCAGTGAGCAGGAGGCGCACCCCGGGTAATCGAACGGATGAGTTCAATCATTTTTGGAATAACAACTTCAAAACAATATTCTTTCCGTATCCGTTCCTGCGCGGCATGACCGAGCCGTGCGCGGAGCGAGGGGTCGGCAAGCAGTTTCCCGAGCTTCTCGGCGAATTCCTCGTCGTTGTATGCGAGAAAACCGCTTTCGCCGTCCTTGATGACATAGGGTACTTCCCCGAATGCGCTCGCAACAATCGCGAGCCCGCACGCCATATATTCAATAAGCTTGAACGATTGTTTCCCCGTATTCCACTCCCCGTCAAGCACATTCGGCACGACGCCGATATCAAATTTCCGCATTTGGAGAGGAATCGTCTCGGGGCTGGCCCAGTCCACAAATTCAACCGCGAGGCCGGGAATATTCCGGAACAGACCATACACATCCTGTCTACCGGCGGCTCCTATCAAAACGAATATGAACGGGACATTCGTTCTCTTGACCAGTTTCCCAAATGCCGTAGCGAGGATTTCCAGATTTGGCAGGTGATTGTATGCCGCTCCGGTCCATCCGATGACTACCGATCCGCTCTTGGGCTCGTACTGCTTTGTGAATTTCTCATACGCGGCGTATTTGACCGTAATGTGAATGAGGTGCACATTATCGTTATACTGCTTCGCCCACTCTGCCTGCGCATGGCTTGAAACGATAACGAGGTCGGCCATGCGCGTCAGCGTCTTCGTCTTGAAAAAACTGTGCACGTATACCGGGTCATCAATGTCAAATACCATCTTCCGCCGAGAGAAGAAAAGGTATGCCACCATGATGGCGAAAAAATATTTGTTCGCTATGGCGCGCTGTAGATATACGACATCCCCTTTTTTGATTGAAAAAAGCGAACGAATAATTTCCGCAATCAGCAGGAACTTCTTCGGCCACGGGGTGCGCGAGATGAGAAGCGTCGGCGGCGTATGGACAATCGCGTCGATGCCCCGCGCGCGCAGTTCGTCCGCAACCCAAAAGGCGCGCGGACGGGAGGACGCGCTCTGCACATCGCTGAAAGTGTAGAAATGGATCGTCCCGAGCGGGGAGACCGTGTGCTGTTGTGATCCCATTTTCGTAGGGTAGTATACTGCATACCGTATGTATAGGGAATTCCTTAAACGATTCCGCACCTTCAAGAATTGGTGGCGGTTCATCCCCCCGTTCAACCGCGCGCGCTACAACGTCATCGCGCGGCTTCGGGACGGAACGAATATCCTCGTCCGCGACATACGTTCCGATGATTACACGACCTTGATGGATGTCGTAGGCAAAGATATGTATCGCCTATCCCTGATCAAGAACCCATCCGTCATCGTGGATGTCGGCGCGCATATCGGCACGTTTTCCATCCCGGTAGCGCGCCGGTTCCCTAACGCAACGGTATATGCCGTGGAGCCAGACGCCGAAAATTACCACGCGCTGTTGCACAACATAGCCCTCAACGACCTGAAAAACGTCTTTCCGCTGAATGTGGCCGTCGCGGGGGGGTATGGTTCAACGCCTTTTTATACTTCAGCGTCAAATGTCGCCCATTCCATCGTTGATGCGTCGGTGGGAACGGGAACGGCCATGGTTGACACCATTCCGCTTTCAAAGTTTCCCTGCATAGATGTTTTGAAGTTTGACGCGGAGGGGGCTGAATATGTCATCGGTGAAATACCTAGAACATCATATCTCGCCATAGAAATACATACCATAGCGGGAAGAGACCCTGAAAAACTTGAACGGGATCTGACTTCGAAATTCCGGATTGTCAGAAAGGATGTTGGAAAATCCGGACACATCACGCTCGTGGGGGTTGGGAGATAAAAATCCTAACGATTACTTTTGAGTAAGCCCTGTGATAGGATACGCGCATTCGTATGGACAAAGTTATCGTGACTGGAGGCGCAGGATTCATCGGCTCGCATGTGGTTGATGCGCTCATCGCCGACGGGTATGACGTGCATATCGTAGACGACCTTTCCGCAGGCAAGAAGGAGTGCATCAACCCGAAGGCGACGCTCTATATCGAAGACATCCGAAATGCGGAAGCGCTCGGTCCGATATTCTCGGGCGCGCGGTATGTGTTCCACCTGGCAGCGTTGCCGCGCGTACAATACTCCATTGAAAACCCAAAGCACACGAATGACGTGAATCTCTCCGGTACGCTCCATGTGCTTATTGCGGCAAAGGACGCGGGGATAGAGCGCGTCGTGTTCTCGGCTTCAAGTTCGGTATACGGAGACCAGAAGACGAGCCCATTCACCGAAGAGGCACGCCCGGACCCTAAGAGCCCCTATGGCCTGCAAAAGCTCATGGGTGAGATTTACTGCGCCCATTTCAGCGAACACTACGGTTTGCCGACCGTGTCGCTCCGCTATTTCAATGTGTATGGGCCGCGGATGAATCCGGAAGGAGCGTACCCGCTCGTCATTGGTCATTTCCTAAAACTCAAACGTATCGGCAAACCACTCACCATAACCAACGATGGCACCCAGACGCGCGATTTCGTTCATGTGAGCGACGTGGTGCGCGCGAACCTGCTCGCGGCCACTGCGGGAGCGGTCGGCCACGGCGAGATCATCAACATTGGTGGTGGAAATAATGTTTCCATTAATCGAATCGCCGAGCTCATCGGCGGACCGATAGAATATATTCCCGCGCGCTACGAGCCGCACGACACGTTTGCCGATATCAGAAAAGCAAAGAATCTTCTTGGATGGGAGCCGAGGATTTCTATCGAAGAAGGCCTTCGTGGCCTTGTCTAGGGGCCACTACCGCCCGCGCAACTTCATCGATCGAAATCGCATTGATGCATGCGGGACTGCCTTTGCCGTGGCCCGCAGCGCAGAGGTCATCGCGCGAAAAGACCGCGATGGGCGCATTTTTCCCGTATTGCCCGGGGAGCCACCAATTTCGACCGAGGCAGGTACGCACAACCAGTAAGGGCACGCCGAGCTGGGCGGCTATGTGCGCTATTCCCGTATCAACGCTCACTACTGCCGAACTTCGGCTGATTAGGTTCATCATTTCTTGCAAGGTCGCTTCTCCCGCGATGACCTTCGCGTCTATGCCGCGCGCAATGGCAAGCGCGGATTCCCGCTCCGTCAGCGTACCGCTCACGATGAGAGCAGTCTCCGCGGGGAGCGCGCGCCGCAGAGCGGCGAGCAGTTCGCGGCTTTTTGCTGGCTGCAAACTGCGAGTCGAACCACCTGCAAAAAGATGCGCGACAACGTACTTCCCCGCTTCTGCTTGAAACATGGCGAGTACCGCATCGTCTCGCACAAAGGTGAGCGTTGGAAATGGGATCGAGATCGGCAATCCCGCGGCACGAAGTATTTCTCGCTCATGTTCGGCGACAGCCCAATCAGCACGCACAGGTAAAAGATGATCGTAGAGCGCGTCATTCCACAAGGAAGCATCGGTAAAGCCCATAAGTCCTCCCCGTTTTGCAAGAACTCGCGAGACGAATTTGCTTGCGAGGCCGAATCTTCCTCCTGCCTTGCCGGAGTATTGCGTAACGACAAGATCGCTTCCGCGAAAATCTTTCCATAACGAAATGACCGAGCTCGGATGCCGCCGATTTACTTCAATGATTTCCAGCCATGGATATGCCGCAAAGAGGTCGCGCAACAGAGCACCGCGGCTCCCGACGACGATGCCGAGGCGCGCATTTGGAAATTGCATGTGAATATTTTCAAGCAAATATTTTCCCATCAGACAATCGCCGATGGAGGAGGCGCGAAAGGTGAGTGCCTTTTTAATTTCCTTACGCATAGAATGGGTTCTCGCAATGAAGCCGACGCATTTTCACGAGAAGATTATTTTTGACGACATGCGCGAGAGCTGTGATGAAGCTTCTACGCGGCAGGGGTAGCGTGCGTTCCTCCGGAACCGCGACAAGATCAAACGGCGCACTTTCGCCGAAGAAAAACCAAGCACGCGGCGCAATGAGTATAGTGAGAAGAGTCACACTACGTATGCGCGCGAGCTCGTTCCTCCGTTCAAGCGGGAAATACAACAGGTACTCGCGCTCTGCAAAAAAGCTCTCCAGGCGGCGTAGCGATGCCCCGTGTGCGCGCAATTGCGACAAATTCACTTCAAAGAGCACGGTCGGCCGTGCGCGCTCAATGAGCCGCATACCACCGCGCAATACATCAAGTTCCATGCCTTCCACGTCTATTTTTATGAAGTCAGCTCGCCCTACCTCATCATCGAGTGTGGTTACGACAATATCGCCACCCGCCACCAGCGTGTTCGCTCCGGCATTCGATTCGTTCCGCGTCAGCAATGTGCAAGTCCCCTTTCTACTTCCGAGAGCCTTGCAAACGAGCTCCGGCGCCACGCTATTTTCCGCCGCATTGCGCGATAGGAGCAAAAACGCCTCGGCAGAGGGCTCAAAGGAAATTACCGTTCCGACCATTCGCGCGATCGGTATGGAGAATGTGCCGATGTGTGCGCCGATATCTATAACGACACTCGCTTGATTCACAAACGCGCACGCCAGCGCGAGCAGTCCCTCATTTGGATATACGCCGCCTCCAAGAGCCACTGCCATTTTTTTATCTTTCTTCGCGTCAACAAAAAAAACTCCGTGAGAGGTCTGTACCCGAATGATCGCCTCTTTTTCTTTCATACTCCAATAAAAGCGCGGATGCGCTCTGCGCGGCGGCGCCAGGTGTGCTCAGCCGCAAATGCGTACCCGGCCCGTATCTTTGCTGGGGCCTCTTTACTCGTGTGCGCCTCGTGTATCGCCCGCGCGAGCGAGTCGGCATTGTCGGGCTCGTACCAAAAAACCATCTTGTCGAGAAGAGCGCTCCGCATGGATGGGGTCGCGGCGACGACCGTAGCGCGGCGTGCGCCTAAATATTCAAATGTCTTCATCGGTGATGTGTGCCGATAAGAATCGGCGTTTCGGGCCGTACCAACAAGAAGCAACACATCAGCCGCCGCAAGCCAAAGTTCCCTTTCACTTACGGGTTTCAGTCCATGAAAATGAAGGCGGTATTCTTGCTAAGGCATTCAACGACG
>ERZ1292640.1542-Hain-H43-02um-R1-1542-length-18933-cov-10_pt1 | contig 18933 bp, 22 predicted proteins | sample MGYA00564404_ERZ1292640 | MGnify/ENA primary metagenome ERZ1292640 (study PRJEB36523, sample SAMEA6512636) | groundwater metagenome | collected 2019-01-08 | study: AquaDiva: Metagenomics assemblies of 32 groundwater samples
AAACGTGCGCCATTAGCTACTTTATTGATAGCGTCTTCCAGGTCTGCCAGCGTCGGTGCCGCCGACAGGGGCCGCAGACGCCCGCACAGCGTAAGCTTGCCGGAACGCCCTTTTCCCCTGACCTGCCGCTCCCTCCCACCCACCATGCCTTTTGCTGATCCTTCTGCCGCCGTGGTCCAGGCCCTGGGCCACCTGGGCCTGACGCTCTTTTTTGCGCTGCTGGCCTTGCTGCTGCCCACCGCCACCCTGCTGTGGTGGCTGGCGCAGCGCTACGCGGTGCGGGGCAAGACCAGCACGCTGCCGGCCGGTGCCTTCCTGCTGATCCGGCTGGCATCGGGGTTTGCCGTGCTGGTGGGCGCAGCGGCCATCTTTGCTGAAATTGCCGAAGCCCTGGGTGATGGCCCACGCGCCGGCCAGCTCGACCAGCTGTTTTCAGACGCGCTTCACGCCAGCACCGCCGGGTGGGCCCTGCAGCTCTTCGCGTGGATCACCCGGCTCGGCGACACCACCACCCTGGCGGCGTGGGGTGTGGGGGTGATGGCGGTACTGCTGCTGCGCGGCCGGCGCTGGCTGGCCCTGGGCTGGGTGCTGGCCACCAGCGGCAACGCCTTGCTCAACACCACGCTCAAGGCGCTGTTTGAAAGAACCCGGCCCGTACACGACAGCGCCCTGGTGCACGCGGACGGCTGGAGTTTCCCGAGCGGGCACAGCTCCGGCTCGGTGGTGGTCTACGGCATGCTGGCCTATGTGCTGATCCACAGCCTGCCGCCGGCCATGGCGCGGCGCGCGAGCCTGCCGCTGGTGCTGCTGGCTGTCACCCTGGCGTTTTCGGTCGGTTGCAGCCGGGTTTTTCTGCAGGTGCATTTCACCACCGATGTGTTGGCGGGCTTTGCCTCGGGGACAGCGTGGCTGGCCGTCTGTGTGGCCAGCATCGAGCTGACGCGCCACTATGGCCACACACGCGCCACCGCCCTGCGGTAAAACACAAGCCCCGGGGCAAGTCATCGCCGGTCACCGGCTTGGTGCCTGAAACAGCGCTTCAGTGGTGGCAGAACACCGGCCGGCGCTTTTCAACGAAGGCGGCCGTGCCCTCGCGCGCATCCTGCGAAGCCACCGCAATCATGAACTGCGCCGCCTCGATGGCCAGGCCCTCGTCGATGGACACATTGAGCCCGCGCGTCACGGCGCGCAGCGAGGCCGTCACGGCCACGGCGGAGCTTTCGGCAATGCGGTCTGCCATCTGCAGGCAGGCCGGCAGCAGTTCATGCGCCGGCACCACGTGGTTGACGAGGCCGAGCAACAGGGCTTCCTCGGCGCTGATGGCGTCGCCGGTCAGGATCATCTCGTTGGCGCGCTTGCGGCCGATGTGGCGTGGCAGGCGCTGCGTGCCGCCAAAGGGTGGCGGAAAACCAAGCCGGATTTCGGGTTTGGCGAAGCGCGCATGGCCGGCCGCGATCGCCAGGCTGCAGGCCTCCATGATTTCGCAACCGCCACCGAAGGCGATGCCGTTGACGGCTGCGATGATGGGCTTGGGGTAGTTCTCGAGGCGCCGCGTCAGGGCCTGGCCCCGCATGACGAAGTTGCGCCAGGCCGCCTCGGGCGATGCGGCGACATCGGGCGCAAAGCCCGCGATGTCGGCCCCTGCGCTGAAGGCCTTCTCGCCCTGCCCCGTCAGCACAAGACAGCGCACGCTGTCGTCGCGCTCCAAAGCGTTGAGTCTGTCCATGAGTTCGTCGATCAGTTCATAACTCAGCGCATTGAGTTTGTCGGGGCGGTTGAGGGTGAGCACCACCTGTTGGCCATGGCGTCCGGTTTCTATCAGCATGTTGTCTCCAGTGGGTTTCGGGCAGGGGTGGGGAGGGATAAAAATGACAGGACGCCCCAACCGCGCGGGGCGCCCACAAAGTAGGTTGCGGCTTGCGGCGTGACAAAGGACTGGCCGCTCTCAAGCACGATGTCGCTGTCCCGGCGTCCGGCCAGCGCATCGCTGGTGATCCAGAGGCAACCCCCGGTGCAGGTCAGGACCTGGCCGCGCCGCAGGCGCAGGGGTTTCGGGATGGACCCGAGCGTCAACGGGGTTTGCGAAATAAGCATGGCAGCCTCCTTGAAAAGTGTGGTTTGATTCTTCCCTCGTCCCGGCCCGCGCGGCCGGATGGTTTGTCATCCGGGGTATTCCTGCCATTCATGTCGTTCATGCCATGCTGAGTCCTTCTTCTTCCCATGCGCTGCGCGCCATGTCGCTGGACGCGATACGCGGCTTTGAATCGGCGGCACGCCACCTGAGCTTCACGGCAGCGGCCGAGGAGCTGTGCATCACGCAGTCGGCGGTCAGCAAGCAGATCAAAACCCTGGAAGACGCGCTGGGCAAAGCGCTGTTCCTGCGCGGCGGCAAGGGGCTGAGCCTCACGCCGCAGGGCCGCGAGCTTTATGAGGCGGCCCGTGCGGCGCTGGCGCAACTGGCCTCTGCCGTGGACCGCCTGCTGGCGGTCGACCGGGCGTCGGTGGCGGTTACCACAACGCCCTCATTCGCCGCGCTGTGGCTGGCGCCCAAACTCGCGAAATTCCAGGTGCTGGAGCCCGCCATTGACGTGCGCGTCGACGCTTCGGAAGCCCGGGTGAACCTGGAGCGCGAAGGCATGGACCTGGCCGTGCGGCTGAGGCCTGTGTTGCCCGCCGGCGAAGGCCCGCCGCCCCTGTTGCAGGAGCAAGCGCTGCTGGTCGCGGCGCCGGCCGTCGCGGCGCGCATCCACTCGGCCACCGACGTCCTGGACACGCCGCTGCTGGTGTACCACGACCCGGCCATGCGCTTTTCGTGGATGTCCTGGACGGCCTGGTACGAGCGCCTGGGCCTGCCGCAGTCGGCCCGGCAGCCTTGCCTGTATTTTTCGCAGTACGAGCACGTGCTGACCGCCGCCGTGCAGGGCGCCGGGGTCGCCATCGGTCGCACACCGCTGGTGCTGCCGATGCTGGGCAACGGCCAATTGAACGTGGTCCTGCCCGGACAGACGGTGGCCGGCCTGGGCTACCACATCGTCACGTCGGCCTACAGTGCGGAACGGCCGGCAGTGCAAAAATTCCGCGCCTGGCTGGAGCGCGAACTCGCGCTGGAAGCCATCGGCTGAGGCTGTTCAACGAGCGGGTCGGTCCCAGGCGCCCGTACCCTCGAGCACGGGAGACAACTCCGCCTTGCTCCAGCGCAGGGGCAAGGACGATTCCACCAGGCGTATCGACTGCACCTCGAAACGCATCAATCGCTGCGCACCGGCAAAGGATGACAACTCGGGGCCATCCCAGAGGATGCCGGCCTTGACGGCCAGGTAAAGCAGGTCGCCCTTGTCGAAATCAATGAACAGCAGCCCGGCGCGCGGGTTCACCGCGATATTGCCCAGCGTGTTGAAGAAAAAGTTGCCAGTGAAGTCGGGCACCGTCAGCACGCCGCCCTCACCCAGGCGCACAAAGCCGGGCTTGCCACCGCGGTGCGACACGTCCACGCCTGCGGCGCGGCCCGCCTGCACGCTGTCACCGGCGTAGGCGGTGGCGATAAAAAACGTGTCGGCGCTGGTGATGATGCGGCGCGCCGCGGCGTCGAGTTGCGAAAGCTCGTGCACCACTGGCGCGGCAGCGGCGCGGTCTTCGAGATACACCGGCTCGCGCGCCTGGATGTACTTGGGGCAGTTGCCGAAACTCTGGCTGAGTTCCACCGAAAACCCTGAAACGCCTGCATGGCGCACCACGCCGTTCATGCGGTTGCGCCGCCGTGTGTGCGGTTCCAGCCCCAGCAGGCCGATGGCCGCGCCTTCTGCCAGGTTGGCGACCAGCGGATCACCGGGCAGCGGCCGCGCGCTGACGTCCAGCCGACGCGGGTGGGGTGAGTGCATGAAGCCCGGCGGCTGCGCCAGCACCGAAGCCCAGGGCTGGCCGCGCGCATCCACGGTGCCGGCGATCACAAAAGGCAGCAGCTCGAAAAATGCGCGGTGCTGGTCCGGCATGAAGTCGCGGATCACGCGCGGACCGAGCTCGGCAAGGCGTTCCTGCACGCCCACACGCGCCTGCACCGCACGTTCGCCCTCGTGAAACGTGGGAGCGGTCATGCGCTCACCTGCGCACCATGCGCTGCGGTGTTCGCCCTGGGAACGGCCCGGCGGCTCATGCCGCCAGCCCGATCGGGGTTTTGACCATAGGCACAAAACCAGGCAAGGCCTCGATGCGGGCCAGCCAGGCGCGCAGATTCGGGTAGGGCTCCAGCGAGACCCGGCCTTCGGGGGCGCGCGCCACATAGCTGTAGTTGGCGATGTCAGCCAGGGTCGGTGCGCTACCGGCCAGAAAGGCGGACCGGCCCAGATGTTGCTCCATCACCGCGAACAGGGCGTGGGCACGCTCAATCGCTTCAGTATTGGCCGGCCGCTTGAACAGTTCGGCCACACGCGCGGCCGACGGCCCGAAAGCGAGCTGGCCCGCAGCCACCGACAGCCAGCGCTGCACACCGGCAGCCGCCAGCGGCTCACGGGGCATCCAAGTGGCGGCATCGTCCGCATAACGCCCGGCGAGGTACACCAGGATGGCGTTCGAATCGGCCAGCGTGATGTCGCCGTCCTGGATCACCGGCACCTGCCCGAAGGCATTCATCGCGAGAAACGCCGGCGTTTTGTGCCCTTTGGTCGCCAGGTCGATGTCCACGCATTCGAAAGGCAGGCCCAGCAGCGAAAGAAACAACTCCACCCGGTGCGAGTGGCCGGAAATGACGGACCGGTACAGCTTGATCGGCTGTGCGGGGGGCGCTTTGTGGCTGGGGCGTGGCGTGGAAACAGGCGTTGAAGTCATGCGAAGTCTTTCTGCAAGTTGTGCAAGTTGGCGGGAAAGCCCGGATTCTGTTTGATTCAATATCCTGAATAAATGGGGTCAGATGCATTTGACTCCTCCGATAAACGGATGAATATGGATTAGCATCCCGAACATGGACAAGCTCCGGGCCATGCAGGCCTTTATTCACATTGCCGAGGAAGGCAGCCTCACGGCCGCAGCGCGGGTCATGGCGTCCTCCCTGCCCGCCATGGTCCGCACGCTCGCCGCTTTCGAGGCACAGCTCGGCGTGCGGCTGTTCAACCGGACCACGCGGCGCATCTCGCTGACCGAAGAAGGCCGGCGCCACCTGGACAGCTGCCGTCAGATCCTCGCGGCACTCGGCGACGCAGAAGCTGCCCTGTCGGCCGACGCGGCCGAGCCGGCAGGCCACCTCACCATCACCGCACCCATGCTGTTCGGCCAGATGCATGTGGCGCCCGCCGTGACCCGCTTTGTGCAGAAACACGAAAAGATGCGCTGCAGCGTGGTGCTGGCGGACCGCGTGGTCAACCTTCTCGAGGAAGGCATGGATGTCGGCATCCGCATTGGCGCCCTCAACGACTCCAGCCTGGTCGCCCAGCCGGTGGGACACATCCGGCGCGTGGTGGTGGCCAGTCCGGCCTGGCTGCGGCGTCATGGCGCACCCGGGCATCCCCGGGACCTGCTCAAGGCCAACTGCGTGCGTGTCACCGACCACGCCCCGACCTGGGGGCCCTTCAACGACCACGGCCGGCCGCTGCGGCTGGCCGTCAGTGGCAACCTGGAGTTCAACCAGAATGCCCCGGCGGTGCAGGCCTGTGTCGCAGGCGTCGGCCTGGGCAGCTTTTTTTCCTACCAGGTGGCTCCTTATCTGAAAACCAGGCAGCTGCGCACCGTTCTGGAAGCGTTCGAGCCGCCGGTCCGACCCATCAGCGTCGTCTACCCGCATGCCCGGCTGCTGCCCATGCGCACACGGGTCTTCATCGAATGGATCAGGCACGAACTCCGGGAGTTTCAAACCTGAGTGCCGGCCATGGATCTGAAGATCAAGCATTCAATCGGCCTGCAGACCAGGCAGGTATTGCGCAAGGTGCTATCATTTTTATATCAAAAGCCCCCTCCCTTGCAGGCTCAAGGCGCTGCAGGCATGCTTGAGTCCTTTCCGGCAAGACCACAGAAGACGACCCATGAAAAATTTTGACTTTGACCTGTTTGTCATCGGCGGCGGCAGCGGCGGCGTGCGCGCCGCACGCATGGCCGCGCAGCGCGGCGCACGTGTGGCGCTGGCCGAGGTGGCCGCCATGGGCGGCACCTGCGTCAACGTCGGCTGCATCCCCAAAAAGCTCTACAGCTACGCAGCGCACTATGCCGAAGCCTTTGAGGAATCGCGCGGCTTCGGCTGGACCGGCGAAGCGCCGGTGTTCAACTGGGAGCGGCTCAAGACCAACCGGGCACTTGAAATCTCGCGCCTCAACGGCGTGTACATCCAGCTGCTCCAGGGCTCGGGCGTCCAGATCATCGAGGGCTGGGCCACCCTGGCCGACGCCCACACGGTGGAGGTGGAAGGCCGCCGCTACACCGCGAAACACATCCTGATCGCCACCGGCGGCCGGCCCAGCCTGCCCGAGGTGAAGGGCCGCGAGCTGGTCATCACCTCGGATCAGATTTTCGACATCGCTCCTTTCCCGGCACGACTGCTGGTGGTGGGTGGCGGCTACATCGCCTGCGAATTTGCCTCCATCTTCAACGGCCTGGGTTCCCAGGTCACCCAGCTCTACCGCGGCGCCCAGGTGTTGCGCGGCTTCGACGCGGAGGTGCGGGCCTTCGTGGCCGCAGAAATGGTCAAGACCGGGGTGGACTTGCGGCTACACGCTGATGTGGCAGCCATCAGCCAGGCGGCCGATGGGCTGCACGTGCAGTTGCAGGACGGCAGCAGCACCACGGTGGATGCGGTGCTGTACGCAACAGGCCGCCTGCCCAACGTGGCCGGCCTGGGTCTGGAAAACGCGGGCGTGCCGCTCAACCACCAGGGGGCGATCGAGGTCAATGCCCACTACCAGACCTCGGTGCCGTCGATCTACGCCCTGGGCGACGTGACCGCACGCATCCAGCTGACGCCGGTGGCGCTGGGCGAGGCCATGGTGGTGGTCGACCACCTGTTTGGCGCCGCGGCCGGCAAGAAGCCGCGCCACATGAGTTACGACTTCATCCCGACCGCCGTGTTCACCCACCCGAACATTGGCACCGTGGGTTATTCGGAAGCCGATGCACGCAAGGTCTTCGGCAAGGTCAGCATCTACCGCAGCGAGTTCAAGGCACTCAAACACACCCTGAGCGGCAGCACCGAGCGCACGCTGATGAAGCTGGTGGTTGACGAGGCTTCGGACCGCGTGGTCGGCCTGCACATGGTGGGGGCCGACGCGGGCGAGGTGGTGCAGGGTTTTGCCGTGGCGATGAAGGCCGGCGCAACCAAGGCCATTTTCGACAGCACCATCGGCATCCACCCGACGGCGGCGGAGGAGTTTGTCACGATGCGCGAGCCGGTGAAAGAGCCGGCGCGTGCGCCCTGAACAACCCGGCAGTCACGCCAGCGGCGCGCTCTCCTCTTCGGGAAGAACCAGGCTGGCGCGCTCGATGGCTGCATCAAACGCGGCGATGTCCGCGTCACCCTGCAAGGCGGGGCGGCTGTCCAGCGGGTGAAACACCTGGTGCTGCAGCCGCCGCAGGGCGTCGGACTTCTCCATCGCCTCCAGCACCTTTTGGGGCGTCATCATCAACATGAAAGGATTGGCGCAGGGGCCGTCGACTTGCATGGCAACTCCTTGTACATACGGCGGCACGGACATGAACGGGTGAAGCAATGGCTGAACTTTAGGAGAGGCGAAAAATTCAGGGAAGTCAGCCGACAACTCTATCGTTTGTAGGTGCCTGGATGACACACCCGTGACGGGCAGCAGGCCCCTGCGCCGGCCGGCTCAGAAGGCGCGCACGCCCTGGTGCCAGGCCGCTCGCACAATGGGCATGTCACCGCTCATCCGGACCCGGATCAGGTCGGCGCGCAGGCCGGAGGCCAGCTCACCGCGGTCCGTCAGGCCAATCGCACGGGCCGGGTTGCGCGTGACGGTGTTGACCGCCTTGGGCAGGCTCCAGCCGGCCGTATCGCGCAGCAGAAAGGCCGACTGCAGCAGGCTGGCGGGCACGTAGTCCGACGAAAAAATGTCGAGCAGGTCGAGCTGCGCCAATTCGGCCGCCGACACATTGCCCGAATGCGACCCCCCCTTGACCAGGTTGGGGCCGCCCATGACGATGCCCATGCCCGCCTCGCGGGCCGCCCGGGCGGCGGCCACGGTGGTCGGGAATTCCGAGATGGCAATACCTTCCTGGCTGGCCTGCTCGACATGCGCCACTTCCGTGTCGTCGTGGCTCGCCACCGGCAAGGCCCTGGCGCGGCTGCCGGCGATGACGGCCGCGCGATTGGGAATGGCAAAACGCTCCTGGTGCACCCGGCGCTCCTGCACCAGGGTTTCATATTCCGCGTCATTGAAGCTGCCGTAACGCTCGGCATAGCGCCGGTACTTGCTCAGGTCGCGCCACTGCCGCTGGCCCGGCGTGTGGTCCATCACGCTGACCAGTTCGAGCAGGGAGTCGTCGGCATAGTGCTCGAACACCTCCACGATATCGGGGGCCGAGACCTCACAACGCAGGTGCAGCAGGTGCTCGACCCGCAGCAGCCCTTCGGCGCGGCACTCGTGCAGGGCCTCGATCGACACATGCTGGGTCTGGCTGCGCGTGCCGCCCTGGTCCATGTCGCCGATGACGACCGAATCGAGCACCGTGATGATGCCGGCAGCCGCGCAGAGCGCGTCGTGCATGACCGTGGCGGAATGGGCGTTCCACAACACGCCGGGGCGCGGCACCAGGTGTTTTTCGAGATTGTCGGTGTGCAGCTCGACCAGACCGGGCAGCAGCCAGTCACCGGCCCAGTCCTCCGCGCCGGTGACCGAGGTGTCACCGCGCTCAATGGAGCGGATGAGGCCGCCCTCGACCACCAGACAGCCGATGAACTCTTCGTCCGCCGTGACAATTCTTGCGTTCCTGATGATTTTCTGCTTCATGGGGATCTTCCGGTTCAGTTTGATTTTCGATAGTGTTCGACATCCAGGCAGCGGCTCGCTACCGCTTCGCGCACTTCGTCGTCGTGAAAAATGCCGACGACGGCGGCCCCGCGCGCACGTGCCGCATGAATCAGCTCCACCACGACGCGGCGGTTGTCGGCATCGAGCGAGGCGGTCGGCTCGTCGAGCAGCAGCACGGGGTGGTTGGCAATCAGGCCATGCGCGATGTTCACGCGCTGCTGCTCACCGCCGGAGAACGTCGCGGGCGGCAAGTGCCACAGGCGCTCGTGCAGGTTCAGGCGCGCCAGCCACTGCGCGGCCTGGGCGCGCGCCTCGTCGGCGGCCACACCGAGGCGGCGCAGCGGTTCGGCCACGATGTCCAGCGTCGAGACGCGCGGAATCACGCGCAGGAACTGCGAGACATAACCGAGCGTGCGGCGCCGCACATCCAGCACCTCGCGCGGCGCTGCCGCGGACAGGCTGAGCCACTGGTCCTGGTGGCGGATGCGCACTTCCCCGCTGCTGGCAGCGTAATTGCCGTACAGGCAGCGCAGCAGCGAACTTTTTCCGCTGCCGGAATGGCCGGTCAAGGCCAGGCACTCGCCGGGGCTGACGCTCAGGCTGATGCCGGAAAAAACAGGCAGCGCCAGGCCGCCTCGCGCGTGCAGGGTGAAGGTCTTGGAGAGCTCGCTGGTTTCAAGGACAGAAGTCATGGTGATGCTCAGGTGGCGAATCAAGTGGCGAATCAGGGGGTGAGAACGGAAGACACCAGCAGCTGGGTGTAGGGATGCTGCGGGTCGTCAAGCACGCGGTCGGTCAGGCCCTGCTCGACCACGCAGCCGTCTTTCATGACCAGCATGCGGTGCGCCAGCAGGCGCGCCACTGCGAGGTCGTGCGTGACAATCACAGCCGCCAGATGGAGCTGGTCGACCAGCTCGCGCAGCAGATCGAGCAGCCGCGCCTGCACCGAGACATCCAGCCCGGTGGTCGGCTCGTCCATGAAGACCAGGCGCGGATGGGTCACCAGGTTGCGGGCTATCTGCAGGCGCTGCTGCATGCCGCCCGAGTAGGTGCCGGGCAGGTCGTCGATGCGGTCCACATCGAGTTCGACACGTTCCATCCAGCTCAGGGCCTCGCCGCGCAGCTTGCCGTAGTGGCGTGCGCCCAGGGCCATCATGCGTTCGCCGATGTTGGCGCCGCCCGACACATTCATGCGCAGGCCGTCGCGTGCATGCTGTTCGACAAAACCCCAGTCGGTGCGGGCCAGCCAGCGCAGCCGCGCTTCGGACAACCCGGCCAGATCCACCAGCCCGGACGCGCCGCGTGATGCGGCGACGCCGTTGCCGGCCTCCTCCCGCAGATCGTAAAACACCGAACCTTCGTCGCACGCCAGGCGCGACGCCAGCAGGCGCAGCAGCGTGGACTTGCCGGAGCCGGATTCACCGACAACGGCCAGCACCTCGCCGGGGTAGAGGTCAAAACTCACACCGCGGCAAGCCCAGCGCGGACGCTGGCCCTGCATGAACTGCTTGCCGGCGTTGCGTACGGACAGGAGAAGATCGCTGCTCATCGCGCGCCCTCCACCGCTGCGCGCGCCAGCGCGTCCGGCATCTGCACGGCCTGCTGCGTGCCCACATGCCCGGCCTCGCGGCGCCCACTGCAGAAGTCACTGTCCGAACAGACAAACAGGCGGCTGCCTTCATCGTCCACAATCATTTCGTCGAGAAAACTTTCCGCCGCGCCACACAGGGCGCAGGCATGCTCCCAGCGCTGCACTTCAAACGGGTGGTCCTCAAAATCCAGGCTGCGTACAGATGTGTAGGGCGGGATGGCGTAAATGCGTTTTTCCCGGCCTGCCCCGAACAGCTGGAGCGCCGGATTCATGTGCATCTTGGGGTTGTCGAACTTCGGTATCGGCGAAGGCGAGGTCAGGTAGCGTTCGTTGACCAGCACCGGGTAGTCGTAGGTCTTGGAAATGGCGCCGAGCTGGGCAATGTCCTCGTAGAGCTTGACGTTCATCAGGCCGTATTCCCCCAGCGCGTGCATGGTGATGGTTTCGAGGCGGCGCGGCTCCAGCCGGAACAGCGGCTCCGGCATGGGCACCTGGTAAACAATGGTTTGCGCTTCGGTCAGGGCGGCTTCCGGAATGCGGTGCCGCGTCTGGATGATGGTGGCCTCGGCGGTTTTCTCCGTGGTCGGCACGCCGGTGGTGCGCGCAAAAAATCGGCGGATGTTGACCGCATTGGTCGTGTCGTCCGCACCCTGGTCAATCACCTTGAGCACATCGTCGCGGCCGATGATGCTGGCCGTGACCTGCACGCCACCCGTGCCCCAACCGTAGGCGAACGGCATTTCACGCGAGCCGAAAGGCACCTGATAGCCGGGAATGGCGACCGCCTTGAGCATGGCGCGGCGGATCATCTTTTTGGTCCGCTCGTCAAGAAATCCGAAGTTGTAATGCTCGTCCATCATGCTGCTTTCTGTATCGCCGGTTCGGTGTGGGGGGTGGGCGCTCCACGGCCCGGGTCCGCGTGTTTTTCATCCTGCCCTTCCTGCGCATGGGCGGCACGCAGCCGGCGCACCAGTTCCAGCTCGGACTGGAAGTCCACGTAATGCGGCAACTTCAGGTGCTGCACAAAGCCGGAGGCCTCCAGGCTGTCGGCATGGGACAGCACGAACTCCTCGTCCTGTGCCGGCGCCACGGCCAGCTCGCCCAGTTCGCGCGCACGCAGCGCGCGATCGACCAGCGCCATCGCCATGCTCTTGCGCTCGGCCCCGCCAAACGCCAGGCCGTAGCCCTGGGTGAACTGCGGCGGCACCTCGCGGTTGCCGGCAAACTGGTTGATCATCTGGCACTCGGTGACTTCCACCTCGCCGATATCAATCGCGAAGCCCAGCTCATCTGCCAGAATTTCCACCGACACGGCGCCGCGCCGGATTTCACCGGCAAACGGATGGGCATTGGCATAACCGCGCTGGGTGGAATAGCCCAGGCCCAGCAACCAGCCTTCGTCGCCACGCGCCAGGGCCTGCAGGCGCAGCGGCCGGTCGGCCGGAAACATCAGGGGCTCACGCGTCAGGTCGCCCGGCTCGCTGTCTGCGACGGGGCGCGGTGTCTCCATCAGGCCTTCACGCGCCATCAATTCATTGACACGCGGCATGCTGGCCGGCAAGGCCTGCGCCACGCTCTGGGGTGCCGGCGGCGCCTCGTCACCGCCGCCTTCTGCCAGCAAGGCAAAGTCGAGCAGGCGCTGGGTGTAGTCATAGGTGGCACCGAGCACCTGGCCACCGGGCACATCCTTGAACGTGGCAGAGACACGGCGTGTCAGGTTCATCCGGGCGGTGTCCAGCGGCAGGCTGTAGCCAAAACGCGGCAGCGTGGTGCGGTAGGCACGCAGCAGGAAAATCGCCTCGATCAGGTCGCCACTGGCCTGCTTGATCGCCAGGGCGGCCAGTTCGGGGTCGTACAGCGAGCCCTCGGACATGACACGATCCACCGCCAGCGACAGCTGCGTGCGGATCTGGTCCACCGACAGTTCCGGCAGCGAGGGATCACCGCGGCGCTGCATGGCGAGCAGTTGCCAGGAGTTCTCGATGGCGGCGGTTCCGCCCTTGACGGCTACATACATGTCAGATTCCTTCCAGACGCCGAACGCGGGTCGTGCGCGGCAGCCCCAGCGCCAGGTCTGCGCAGGTAAAAACAATGTCCACCCCTTGTGGAAACGCGGCGTGGTTGGCTTGCCACTGCGTCCAGAAGTGGTCGGGCAGGCCGGCAATACGCACCGTCTGCATGTCCTGAATGCCGGGACCACGCCACTCGACGGCCGGGCCTTCATCCAGCGAGGGCACTTCCACCAACAAGGTGGCCGAACGTTCGGGCGCCTGCGCCGTGCCTGGCGCAAAGCTGTCCAGCGGCGGCATGCCCCCCGCATCAACGAGCACGGCAAACGCCGCCTCTTGCGGCGCGGCCGCCCGGCCCGCCCCGGTGTGAAAACGCAGCCAGTCCGGAGCGGCGCCCTCATCGCGCTGCCACCATACCGGGGTGTCGTCGTCAGTCAGTGCGAGCAGCAGATGCGCCATCGCCGGGCCCAGGGCCAGACCCGGGACCGTACTGCCGAGAACGAAGCGCCGACCGGGCCTCGACAGCGCATCGAGCACACGGCGAAAAGCGGTTTGTGCGTCATGCACCGGATCGGCGAAGCCGGCACTCAGTGGCTGGTTCTGCGTCATGCCTGGCCCCGCACAAACGTGAAAAATTCAACTTTCGACGCGGCCGCCGCGCGGCTGGTCGCATCCCGCTGCGCGGCCTGTTGCCTGGCCAGCGGCTCGACCACCTCGCGCATGAGGTCCGCGTGGCGTGCAGGGTCCTGCAGCAGCGCATCAAGCACGGCAATCAGTTCGGCCTTGCGGCGGTCACGCCCCAATGCGTAACCCACGCCCAGCGCACCGGAGCCGACGCGCAGGGCACAACGCGTCACACTGGCCTCCCCGAGGTTGAAGGCGTCGCCGGTTCCCCCGACCCGGCCGCGCAGCATGACCATGCCCGATTCGGCCGGCCGGACATGCGCCAGCGGCGGCAGGGCGCCCAAGAGGGCCCACGCCTTTTCAAGTTCGGGCCGGGTGGCGCGTGCCAGCACGGCCAGCCATCGCCTGCGGGCTTCATGGTTTGGGTTTATCGACTCGTTTGTCATACAGATGTCTAAATCAGTCACTAGAGTTGGGTTTGTCACTGCAAACAACCACAGGGGCTGCAGGAAGACCCTAGTTCAACCGGACAACATGACCAAATGATGACAAGCGAACGACCTCTTTCCAGTGCGCCCGGCCGGCGCAGCGGTGTGGCTGTGTGGAAGCAGATTGCCGACACGTTGGGCACCGAAATCCGTGACCGCGCCTTCACGGCAACCGGGCGTCTGCCCAGTGAAAACGAGCTCTCCACACGTTTTGGCGTGAACCGCCACACGCTGCGCCAGGCGGTCGCCGCCCTGCAGGGTGATGGTCTGGTGCGGATCGAACCGGGCCGCGGCACCTTCGTCCAGCACGAACTGCTCGACTACGTGTTGTCGCGCCGTACCCGCTTCAGCGAAAACCTCCAGCGCCAGGGACTGTTGCCGAGCAAACAGCTGCTCACCGCCCGGCAGATGCCCGCGCCCGAACGTGCGGCGCATGAACTCCGGCTGGGCAAGGGCGGCAAGGTGCTGATGGTTGAAATGCTGGACGAGGCCAACGAACAGCCGATCGCGCTGGCCACGGCCTACTACCCCGCCGGGCGATTCGCCGGCCTGCTCGACATGCTTGGCCGCGGCACCTGCACCACCGACATCCTCAGGCACTTTGGTGTGGAGGACTACGTGCGCGCTGAAAGCCGCGTCACCACCCAGATGCCGTCCGTTGAAACCGCACGCCTGCTGAAACAGCCGCTGACGCGGCCAGTGCTGTGTGTTGAATGTCTGGACGTCGACATGGCCGGCCTGCCGATCAAGTACGGGGAAACCGTGTTTTCCGGCGACCGGGTCCAGCTGGTGGTCAACGCCGGACACGAAACGGGAGGCGGCACATGAGCGCACGTTATGCCATTTATTTTGCGCCGGACCGGCACTCGCCGTGGTGGGCGTTTGGCGCGCACTGGCTGGGCCGCAACGAACACGACAACACTGCGCTGCCCCAGCCCTTGCTGGAAGGTTTGCCACCGGCGGAGTTTTCCGGCATCACCGCAGAGCCGCGGCGTTACGGCTTCCACGCCACCTTGAAAGCGCCCTTCAGGCTGTCAGCCGCCCACGACGAATCCGATCTGGTGGCACGCCTGGGTCACCTGGCCCAGACGCTGGCGCCAGTGGCGCTGGGACCGCTGCGTGCCGCCGCGCTGGGCAACTTCGTGGCCCTGGTTCCCGAGACCGATCCGGAGGGCCTGCAGGCGTTGGCGGCAGCCTGTGTGACCGGGCTCGACGACTTGCGCGCCCCTCCCGAGGCGACAGAGCTTGCCCGCCGCCGCGCAGCCCCTCTGGACGCCCGCGAGACCGAGCTGCTGGACCTGTATGGCTACCCCTATGTGATGGAAAAGTTTCGCCTGCATCTGACATTGACCGGCCCCGTCAATGCGCCCCTTGCCCGGCAAGTCAGCCACGCGGTCGCTGCGGACGTGGACCGCCTCAACACCCAGGCCCCCCTGGTCCTGGACCGGCTCTGCCTGTTCGTTGAACGGAACCCGGGCGCGCCGTTTCAGCGCGTCATGGATGTCAGGCTGGGGGCATGAGCGGCCTCTGGGTGTTTGTCTGCGGACCGTCCGGTTCCGGCAAGGACAGCGTGATCGACGCTGCACGACAGGCGTTGGTCGGGCGGTCCGACATCGTGTTTGCACGCCGCATGGTGACGCGCCCCGTGCAGCCGGGCTCCGACCACGATCCGGTCACCGCACCGGTCTTTGCCGGACTGCTGCAGGCAGGCGGCCTTAGCTGGCACTGGCAGGCCCACGGTTTCTGCTACGGCATCGCCAGCCATTACGCCGACGCTGTCAGGGCCGGCTGCCTCGTGGTGGTCAACGGCTCACGCGCCCATGTCAACAGCCTGCCGCCTTCAGCCGGTCTGCGGGTGGTGCAGATCAGCACCGATCCGGAGCGCCTGGCCATCCGCCTGGCGCAGCGGGGGCGCGACAGCGACATGGCGGTTGCCGAGCGGCTGGCGCGCAACGCAACTTTTGCCGGCATGCCAGCCGACTGCGTGATCGTCAACAATGAAGCGCTGGCCGTCGCCGGCCAGCGTTTGGCGAACTACCTGACCGGTTCAGCCAGGCCGACAGAGGCGGCCAGCTCGAGAACACCGATGTAGTGGGCCCAATCGGGCGGCGTCGCCGCAGGGTCCTTGGCCTGGTCGTCCCAGCGCCGCAGCGCCACCGCATCGGCGGCAAAGGCCTGCGCCATGAAGATCGCAGCGTCCTCTCCGGAAAACGGGCCACCCTGCAGCGCCAGGCTACGCTGCGACGCCGGTGACAGGCTGGCCTGGTACTGGCTATCCACACGGCAGAGATACCGCTTGGCGTCCACATGCATGCGAATGGGTTCAAGCACGGCGTCCGGGAACACACCGCGCAAAAACGGCAGCGCCAGAAACTGGTGCAGGTCATCAACACCTGCATCCTTCGCCGGCTCCCGCTGGGCGAGCAGATGGCCGAGGTCGTGCAGCAGCGCGGCCGCCACCAGTTCAGGGGATGCGCCCGAGCGCTCGGCCAAGTGGGCGCACTGCAGTGCGTGCTGCAGCTGGTTGATCGCCTCACCGCCGTACTGCGCGGCTCCCCGCGTCTGAAACAGCGTCGTGATTTCCTCAACTTTCAGGGCCATGGCAGTTCCTAGACGAGGGCTTTGCGGATACGCGCCGAGATCAGGTCGATCACACTGACGGTGACCACGATGATGATCATCACGGCGCAGGTCTCGGCATACTGGAAGCCGCGGATGATCTCCCACAACACGACACCGATGCCGCCGGCGCCGACCATGCCCACCACCGAAGCGGAACGCACATTCGACTCAAAGCGGTACAGCGTGAAGGAAATCCACATCGGCAACACCTGTGGAATCACGCCATAAATAATCTCCTCCAGCGCATGGGCACCCGTGGCGCGTATGCCCTCGACCGGTTGCGGGTCAATCGACTCCACCGCTTCCGAAAACAGCTTGGCCAGAATGCCGGTGGTGTGAATCCACAACGCCAGCACGCCGGCAAAAGGGCCCAGGCCCACGGCCACGATGAACAGCATGGCAAACACCATCTCGTTGATGGCGCGGGCCGCGTCCATCAAGCGACGAATCGGCTGGCGAACCCAGACCGGCGCAATATTGGCCGAGGACAGCAGGGCCAGCGGCACAGCACAGACCACGGCCAGGGCCGTTCCCCACAGCGCGATCTGCACCGTGATCACCATCTCTTCCAGATAGTAAGACCACTGCTTGAAGTTGGGCGGGAAAAAGCTGGCGGCGTACTCCGTCATGTTGCCCGAATCGCGCAGCAGGTCCAGGGGGCGCATGTCCGCACCCTTCCAGGACAGGGCCAGCAAGGCCAGCAAGACGCCCCAGGCCATCAGGCCCAGCAGGCTGGCGCGCGGCACATGCAGCGGCGCAGGAGGCGCCTGCACTGAAAGATGGACAGGGGTGGTCACTGGCAGCCTCAGTTTTTGCTCAGCTCGGCGAGCTTGCGGTCAATCTCGGCGACCTTGGCCTGCTTGTCGGCAGCGGGCAGGCTTGCGTCGGCCTCGAACTTGTTGCGCTCCTTGAACAGTTCCAGCTGGCGGATGGGGATCAACTGGGCATTGGTGGAGGGCTTGAAGGCCGAGAGCTTGGAGATTTTCATCAGGACATCTTTTTCCTGCTGGCTTCCTTTGCCGTAAGCATAGAAAAAGTCCTTGAGCTTCTGCTTGGAGGCCTCTGGCAGGTCCTTGCGTATGACCAGGGGGTCCAGCGGGATCAGCGGTGAGGTCCAGACGACGCGGATGTCCTTGAACTTCTCGGGCAGACGTTCCTTGATCTTGTCCAGATTTTCGCTGTTGTTGGTGGCCACATCAACCTGTTTGTTGGCCACTGCCAGTGCGTTGCTCTCATGGTTGGCGCCGCGGGACACCTTGAAGGCGGTTTTTGCGTCGATCTTGTTCTGCGCAAAAACGTAGTAGCTGGGCACCAGAAAGCCGGAGGTCGAATTGGGGTCCCCATTGCCAAACGACAGGTTCTTGGCATTCTTGAGCACATCGTCGAGTGTCTTGAGCGGGCTGTCCTTGTGGACGATCAGGTGCGAGTAATACCCCTGGGTCCCGTCGGCGTTGACCATCTGGGCGAACACCTCGCCTCCGGCGCGGTCCACCGCCTCCATGGCCGACTTGTTGCCGAACCACGCCACATGCACCTTGCCGAAACGCATGCCTTCGATGATGCCGGCATAGTCGGGCGCGAAAAAGGCATTGACCTTGTAGCCGGTCTTTTTCGCCATGTCTTCCAGCAGCGGCTGCCAGTCCGACTTCAGGTTCTGCGACGACTCGGTCGAAATGATGCCGAAATTGACTTCCTTGATGTCCTGGGCCAGCGCCGGAGCGGCCACCAGAATGGCGGCGGCCAGGCCACCTATGAGTTTTCTGAGCATGGTGATTCCTTGTATGAAGTGAAGAGAAAAGGGGCTTGTTGTCACCGGGGAAGCAATTGCCGCCGTCAGTGACGCGGGGTTTGGCATCACGAGGCGCGCTGCAATTCGGCCAGCTTCCTGTTGATCAGCTCGAGCTTGGCGGCCTTGTCCTGCGCGTTCATCACCGCGTCGGCCTCCAGCTTTGTTTTCTCGCGAAACAACTCCAGCTGACGTGTGGGCATGAGTTGGGCATCGCTGGATTCCCGAAAGCCGCTGAGCGTCAGCTTGTTCAGGATCGCGGTCTCGCGGGCCGCGTCCGGCCCCTTGCCGTAGCTGAGCAGAAACTGTTTGACACGCTGCCTGGTCTGCCCGTCCAGGTCCTTGCGCCACATGAGGGGATCACCCGCGATCAGCGGTGATTTCCAGATCACGCGCAGCCTGGCCGCTACCTCGGGGGTGCGCGCCTGCATGCGCTCGAGTACATCGGAGCTGTGCACGGCAGCATCGACCTGCTTGTTGGCCACGGCCATGATGTTGGCCTCGTGGTTGGCGCCGCGGATGTTCTTGAACGCCGTTTTGGAATCCACCTTGTTCAGCGCAAAGATGTAATAACTTGGCACCAGAAAGCCGGAGGTGGAATTGGGATCGCCCATGCCGAAGTTCAGTGACTTGCCGTTCCTGAGCAACTCGTCAATCGATTGGTACGGACTGTCCCTGTGAACCGACACCATCGAGTGATAACCGATGGACCCGTCACTGTTGACCACCTGCGCGAACACCTCGGCACCGGCGCGGTCCACCGCTTCGATGCCCGCCTTGTTCCCAAGCCAGGCCACCTGGACCTTGTTGAAACGCATGGCTTCGATCACTCCGGCGTAGTCGGGTGCAAAAAAGG
>ERZ1292640.1543-Hain-H43-02um-R1-1543-length-18921-cov-5_pt1 | contig 18921 bp, 27 predicted proteins | sample MGYA00564404_ERZ1292640 | MGnify/ENA primary metagenome ERZ1292640 (study PRJEB36523, sample SAMEA6512636) | groundwater metagenome | collected 2019-01-08 | study: AquaDiva: Metagenomics assemblies of 32 groundwater samples
AAAAAATCCTTTGCAAATCAAGTGCTGTTTAGTTATCCACAGGTTCTATAGTTGATTATATCATATTTACTAAGAATACTTAAATTAAATTCAAATTCAAAAATAAATCTCCCTATTTAAATACATTATCCCAATTATTTTTAAAGCAATTAAGTTTAAGATAAAATTATGGATTCATAAAAATTTTTAAAAAATGAGCTCAGATCTTGTTTTTTTAAATTCTTACATTCTGCAGAATGTAAGAATATCATATAGTATCATCAATTGTAATTTTAAAAATTTTTAATAAATTCAAAAAAAATTTTTCCATAGGGAGAAAGAGAATGTTGAACTTGGCGTCCTAAATAATTTTTATTTAGAAGTCCAGCCTGAACAAGAGAACGAGTGTGTTGTGAAATGGTTTTGAAATTCGCTTCTAATTTATCAGATATTTCTTCTACATTAATTCCTTCATTTTTTTCAACCAGCAGTAAAATAGCAATCCGTCTGTGATTTGCTACTCCTTTAAAATGTCGTTCAAGCTGTTTTGGTGTTTTCATAATCTTATTATATGATATTTTATCAAACACTCCAACATTCTGCAGAATATTAGAATAAGATTAATAATAGATTCGTACATATGGACGAAATGGTCCAGGGCTGATTTTTATAATAATTTAAGTAAGTCACTTATGTCGCTAATAAAAAAGTCTGGTTCTGGTTCATGTAATTTATCAATATGAAAGCCATATGTGGCGCGAATAGTTTTTGTTCCAGCATTTTTGCCAGCTTGAATGTCTAAATATGAATCTCCGATCATTATTGCTTTTTCGGGTAACTCTTGCATAAATTCCAATGCCATTAAAAGAGGCTCAGGATCTGGTTTTATTTTTTTTACATCATCACCTGAAATTACTATATTAAATAAATTAAAAATGTTTGAATCAATTAGATTTTGGTGTGAAGTTTTTTTTGATCGTGTTGTAACTACCGCAAGTTTATAACCCTTATTTTTTAAAGTTTTTAGAGTCTCAAGGGCGTTTGGAAAAAGTTTAGCTAAATTAAAATTTAGATACTGAAAAGCGCGATGTGTGTCTATTAACTTATCTATATCTTTTTCTGAATTAGTGAGGGAAAAATAATATTCAGGAAAAGATTTTCCTACATTTTTAGCTATAATTGATCGTTCTGGAACAGAATATCCTGAAGTCGCAAGCGCATATTCTGTAGCTTGAAAAATAAATTCTTGCGTATCAAGAATTGTTCCATCAATATCAAAAATTAGTGTTGTAATTTTCTCCATTTTAGTTGTGGGGCGAAAATAATTCAAAATACTTTTTCATTGTAGGTAAAAATTCTTCGGGATGTTCTTGAAATTGTTTCTTAAATTCTTCCGGTGAAAACCACTTTATTTCTTCAACCTCATCTTCTTGTATTTTAAATTGTTTTAATTCCATATCAACAACGAGAGTATACCATTGCCCAAAATGGTGATATTGATTGTCAATTTTTACCTTGGGGCCAATAATAATTTCCATATTTTTTATTCCCAACTCCTCCTCCATTTCCTTTATTATATTTTCTTCATAACTTTCACTCTCTTCAACCGTACCAGCCACCGCCGGCCCCCACATATTAGGATGTTTAACTTTTGTGTGATGACGTCTAGCAAGAAGGATTTGACCATTTGAATTGGTAATCCACAAAGCGGAAACACGATAAATATCATTTTCATCTAAACTACCCCTATTTTTGTAGCCGATAATTTTATCGTTTTCGTCTACAATAATTATTTTTGGTTTTGTTGTTTCTGTCATAATGAATATTGTTAAATTAAAAATTTATAAAAAAATGTTTCACTTTTTCAATATACTTAGATATTCATTTATAAATACACTATCTCTAATAATATTAAAAGCTGTATTGTAAAAATCAATTTTACCATCTTTCACTTTCTTTGTTTGCGCCTTAAAAATATTTATCAATTTTTTATTATTTACCCAAACAACACTTAAACCATTTTTAACTTCTTCTTCTGTTCTAAAATCTTTTTTAAATTTTTTTACAGCCTTAACAACAAAACAAGTAGTTATATATTTTTTTGAATCCCTATCCCTGAATTCTTTAATTTTTCCTATAACATCAAGTACTTCAACTCTTTGATTTATTTCTTCTCTGCACTCTCTTATGATTTCAGTTTCTAAATTTTTACCTTCTGCTCCTCCTCCAGGCAAAGAGAAAAGTTTATGGATAGGATTTGTAACTAATGCAATTTCTCCTTTTTTATTTTTTACAATAGCTTTAACGGTATGTCGAGTAATGTATTTTTTTGGTTTTGGTATTCCATTATTAGGGAAAATATCAAAATTATGCAGTATTTTTAAATTTTTTTTCATAATTATTTATGATCCTTAATCATATAGGTAATTTTAGCATATTAATGATAAAAAAGTGAAATATTTTTTTATAACTTTTATTGCAATTTCATTATAAATTTAAATCTTTTTGTATTAAACCTCTTGTATAATCCTATAATTAATAAGTATAAATCCCTACGATAAATCAAAACTCAAGTAATTCTAAAACTTTATTGCGATCTGTGGACCAGAGAAAAATTCCAAGACGCGGGCCGGTATCTTTACTGATTAGTAAATTATAAATATCCTGGAAAAAAGTTCTTTGTATTTTTTTAAGTTCTACCTCGGGCAATTCTAAATCTTTAGGAATTTGATAAGTTAAAAACTCTAAATCAGCTACGCTGGCATCTATTTTATTTTTTAATTCTTGATATAATTTTTTAATAAAATCTTTGCGGTTTTCAGGTAAATTTTCAAAATATTCTTTATTTTTTTCTTTTCTTAATTCAATAATTTCACTGGCATTATATTTCACAAGCCAATTTCGAGCCAAAGGTAATCTTTGTCGCACGCTTTCTTCTGAATAATTTAAATCTAAATCTTTAATAATAAAAAAAATTTTATCTATTTGCCATTGCAAAATTTGACCCAACCCAACCATCTGTTTAAAGGAAATAGGCTGCGAACCCCGAGGTTCGACCTCGGGGAAGACTTTATCATATTCATCGTATTGCCGAAAAACTTCTGAATCAAAAGCGAGTTGAAAAGATTGATTAGGATCTCTTCTTTGATATAACCATTTTAAAATTTTAGGATCATAAATTTCTAACAAATCTAAAACCGAAACTGCATTTCCTTTAGAGCCAGACATCTTAACTCCCAATCCCCTAATTCCCACAAATAAATATTCCACAAAAGTTGGTGGATCAATCTTAAATATATTTTTAGCAATCTTAGAAGAAACATCATAACTACCACCCGGTGCGGCATGATCACTGCCACCCGGCTCAAAGCAAACTTTTTCATATTTCCAACGCATTGGCCAATCAATCTTCCAATTTAATTTAGCTATGTGTTCTTTTTTTAAATTAACTGTATCTTTCTGCTGGGTCTCTAAGCAAAGATAAGTTATTTGCATATCACCCAAATCATTATCATGATACTCTAAAATTTTTGTTGAATCTTTCCCGGTGAATCTAGAATAAACAGAAATAGGATAAAAATCTTCAATATATTTTAAAGTGTCAATTTTTTTCTCCTCAATTGCTTTCTCGCTCATAAAAAAAACTAAAATCTCCGCAATTTTTTTCCGCTCCCCCATGGCAAATTTTATCATTTCATCATACACCCCGCTCTCGTAAAGCTCAGTTTGATTTCTGTATTCAATTTCAATACCTAATTTTTCCAAAGCCTGCACAAAAGCTGACTGAAAATGTTCCGCATATGATATATGACAAGTACCAAATGGGTCAGGAATTTTTGAAAGAGGTTTCCCAACATATTGAACAAAAGATTCTGACACACCCACTGGAACTTTTCTTAAACGATCAAAGTTATCCCAAGAAAAAATAAATTTAACTTTCTTGCCTTTTTTCTCCAATGCCTCTTTAACCATTTGCACCGTCATAATATCTCGAAAATTTCCAAAATGCACAATCCCCGAAGGGCTAATTCCAGCCGCGACTGTATACTTCTCTTTTTTATTTTCATCTAAAGACAAAGAAATAATCTGATCTGCCACCGCCTCAGACCATGTTTGATTATTTTCCCCATTATTTTTTATTTCTGATAAATTAAATCGATTAGAATCGGACATAATATTAATTATGGTCTGCACCCCACATTTACGCTATTACTTCAGCAAGTTTTTCAAATTCTTTTCGGTCCAATTTACTACCTTCTAAAGCACTTGAGTAATAAGCATGCTCAATATCCCAACCTTTTTCCAAAGCTTGTTTTTCGGCAATATTAAGACTTGAAATAGTCTTCTGTGCATCTCTGACACTAAAAAAAAGTTGTTTTATAATATTTTTCATATAATTTAATAACTTATACTTATATAGGATAGTATACACGGAGTCAAGTAATATATCAAGCGAGCGAATAGCCTATTCTTACTGCGGTTGACGCCTTATAATCCTAAAACTTCCCCAGAGCCGTTGATCGGGATTGAACCGATGGCCTCGTTCTTACCAAGAACGTGCTCTACCAACTGAGCTACAACGGCAAAACTGAAAATCAAGGTTAAACCTTGATTTTAGCAAAACTAAACATACCTGCGCGACCGACCGGGCTCGAACCGGCAACCTCCCACGTGACAGGCGGGTGCTCTAACCAATTGAGCTACGATCGCAAGGCGTAATTCATGATAATAACTCAAGGCATTAATGTACTCTAATAATTGAGCTACGATCGCAAATATGGATTCCAAGATCCGACCTTTTTAAAATTCTTAAGGTCAGACCTTGGAGCTATATTATCACATCTTTTTAAAAATCGGAAATTTAATTTTACTACATCTTCGTTGGTTCCAAGGTTCGACCTTTGGGCTCCCTTAAGGTCGAACCTTTAAATACAAAAAATTTTGATAAAATTACAAAATAGTTTATAATGTAATTACATATGCCACCATTGAATAAATTTACAATCAAAGCTAAAGATGCGATAAAAAGAGCGCATGAGGTTGCAATTGAGCGTGGTCAAAACCATGTCTCGTCTTTGCATTTGTTGATAGGCCTTTTATCGCAAGAAGAAAGTATGGTCAATACTATTTTAGATAAATTAGAAATTGATAGTGTTTTTTTAGCTGATTCAGTTTTCGATTTAATTGAAGCACCCGAATCACAAGGTAATACAATTGCGCCATCTTATCATATTTTTTTAAATCCAGATTTAGCGCAAATAATTGAACAATCAGTTAAAGTGGCGGAATTTTTAAAAGATGATTTTACTTCAACTGAACATCTTTTTATTGCAATGTTAGAAGTTGCTGGAGAAGCGCGAGAAGTTTTAGCGCGATTTAGAATTCAAAAAGATCCAGTAATAAAAATTTTAGAAAATCTTAGAAGTCAAAATATTACTGACATTACCGGACCAAAAAAATTCCGTTTTCTTTTAAAGTATACTAGAAATTTAACAAAATTAGCGAAAGAAGATAAATTAGATCCAGTTATTGGTAGAGATAATGAAATACATAGAATTATACAAATTCTTTCCCGTCGAACAAAAAATAATCCAATTTTAATCGGCGAAGCAGGAACCGGAAAAACAGCCGTGGCGGAAGGATTGGCTCAATGTATTGTAAAAAATAATGTTCCAGAATCTTTAAAAGGCAAAGAACTTGTTTCTCTTGATTTGGGTTTACTTATTGCTGGAACAAAATATCGTGGAGAATTTGAAGAACGATTAAAGGGGCTTATGAAAGAAATTGAAAAATCGGAAGGAAAAATTATTCTTTTTATTGACGAAATTCACACAATTGTTGGAGCTGGAAGCGCGGAAGGAACAATGGACGCTTCTAATATGTTAAAACCAGCTTTGTCTCGAGGTGAATTACAAGCAATTGGCGCTACCACATTAAGAGAGTATCAAAAACATATAGAAAAAGACCCAGCTTTGGCTAGGCGTTTTCAACCAGTTTATATTGACGAACCAAGTACAGAAGATGCTATTACAATTTTACGAGGATTAAAAGAAAAATATGAATTATTCCACGGAGTAAGAATCACCGATGAAGCAATAATTGCAGCCGTAAATTTTTCTACAAGATATATTACAAATCGTTTTTTGCCAGACAAAGCTGTAGATTTAATTGACGAAGCTTCGTCCTCATTAAAAATAGCACTTGAAAATAAACCTCCCCTCTTAGCAGAAGCACATCGAAAAATAATGGTTTTGGAAATTGAAAAAGAAGCATTGAAAAAAGAAATTTTGGCGCAGGAACAACAAGAAGGAAAGCAAAAAGAGAAACTGGAAGAGAAAAATAAACTTATAAACAGAATTAAAGATATAGAAACAGAAATAGCAAATTTAAATGAAAAAACTAGAGAGCTTCAGTTGAAATGGGAAAATGAAAAAACAACGGTTATAAAAATTCGCGCAATAAAAAAAGAATTGGAAACTTTGCGTTTGGAAGCAGAGAATGCTGAAATGCAAGCAGATTTAGCGCGCGCGGCAGAAATTGTTTATGGAAAAATTCCAAGTCTTAAAAAAGAATTAGAAATAATGCTTTCTCGTTTAACTAAATTACAAAAATCACGCAGAATTTTAAGAGAAGAAGTTACTTCCGAAGATATTGCGGAAGTTGTTTCTCGTTGGACTGGAATACCATTAACTAAAATGCTAGAAGAAGACAGAATGAAACTTGAAAAAATGGAAATAGAATTAAGTAATAGAGTAGTTGGCCAAAATGATGCAATTAAAAGAATTGCCGATGTAATTCGTCGTTCGCGAGCTGGAATTTCTGACCCAAATAGACCAATTGGTTCTTTTATATTTTTAGGACCAACTGGAGTAGGTAAAACAGAACTCACAAAAACTTTAGCCCAATTTATGTTTAATGATGATCGCGCTTTAATTAGATTTGATATGTCCGAATATATGGAAAAACATTCAATGTCAAAATTAATTGGCTCGCCTCCTGGCTATGTGGGCTATGAAGAATCAGGTCAATTAACCGAAGCTATTAGGCATCGTCCTTATGCGGTAATTCTTTTTGACGAAATTGAAAAAGCTAACCCCGAAATTTTTAATATTCTTCTACAAATTATTGACGAAGGAAGATTAACCGATGGAAAAGGCAGAGTGGTAAATTTTAAAAATGCTATCATAATTCTTACATCTAATATTGGTTCACAATATATTGAAAAAATGGAAAGTTTTGGTTTTTCTAATAATTCAGAAAAACAAAATTATAATGATATGAAAGAAAAAGTTTTAGAAGCGTTGAAAGATCATTTCCGTCCAGAATTTATAAATCGCTTGGACGAAATTGTTGTTTTTGATGTTTTATCACCTGAAGCAATTAAAGAGATTGTTAAAATAAAAATTCAAATTGTGCAGGATCGTTTATTAAATAAAAATATTAATTTTAGTATTTCCGATGAGGCTCTTTCGTATTTAGGAAAAGAAGGTTATAACCCAAATTACGGCGCCCGTCCACTTAATCGTCTAATTCAAAATAAAATTCTAAACCCAGTTGCCAATTTTATTATTTCTAATAATTTAAAAACTGGAGATATGGTTTTTGTTTCTTTAAAAGACAATCAACTCCTAATTGAAAACAAAAAAAAATCCAACCGCAAAATAAAAAGCCCGATGGGTTTTGATTTAGTAACTAGGTAATAAATTTATGAAATTTATATTTAAAAAAAATTTAAAGGAAGCGCCGAAGGAAGCACTTTTTGTGTCTGTGTGCCACACTAATAAAGATGAAATTTTTTTAGAAAATGGAATTAAAACTCTTTATCTAAAGCGTGATGAATTAGAAAAGTTCCAGTCTAACACTAAAAATCTTAGAAGATTATATTTATTAATTAGAAAGATGGTAATTTTAGCAAAACAAACCCAGGTAAAACAACTTGCTTTTAATTTTAATGATTTCGCAATATTACTTTCAAGCACTAAAAAAACGGAGGTCACACCTCCGTTAGCTAACGGAGGTGTGACCTCCGTTTTTTCCTCAACACTAGAATTAGCAGAAATAATCGGCACACAAATTGCTTTTGCTAATTATGAATTTGTTCAATACAAAACACCGCCACCAGAAGGTTTTAATTTTATTAAAGAAATTTTTATTGAAGGAACTAATCCAGAAATTCAAAAAATAATTTTAAAAGGAAATATTATAGCTGAAGAAGTAAATAAAACTCGTTCTTTATCTAATACACCGGGTGGAGATATGACTCCATCGGTTTTAGCCCAAGAAGCAAAAAAGGCGTTAAAAAATTTACCAGTCAAAGTAAAAATTTTAGGGGAAAAAGAAATGGCAAAAGAAAAAATGGAAGCCATTTTAGCAGTGGGCCGTGGATCCGAAATGGAATCTAAATTTATTATTTTAGAATATTGGGGAGACAAAAAAGGGGAAGAAAAGAAGGATAAGTCCGACTTCCCGCCAGCTGGCGGAAAAGTCGGACTTCCCTCTTTTCTTACTAAGAATGCACCCATAGTTTTAGTAGGCAAAGGCGTAACTTTTGATTCCGGTGGCATAAATTTAAAACCATCCTCGAGTCTTTTAGGTATGAATATGGATATGTCTGGTGGAGCAGCAGTAATTCATACTATGGCATTAATAGCAAAAAATAAAATTAAAAAAAATGTAATTGGCTTAATCCCCGCAGTGGAAAATATGCCTTCAGGCAAGAGTTATCGACCGGGAGATGTAATTCGTTCAATGTCAGGACAAACTATTGAAATTTTAAATACCGACGCGGAAGGAAGAGTAATTTTGGCAGATGCTTTAACTTATGCTGAAAAATATAAACCATCTTTAGTTATTGATATCGCAACTTTGACCGGTGCCGCCGTGGTTGCTTTAGGTGAAAGAGCCTCTGCAATTTTTACTGATGATGATATTTTATGTAAAAATTTTGAAGAAATTGGTGAAGAAACTGGAGAATATCTTTGGCGTTTACCTTTATGGGAAGAATATGAAAGTGAAATAAAGGGCAGTTTAGGTGATTGGACTAATTGTCATAATAAAGATTCGCGTTATGGTGGTGCAACCAATGGCGCAATTTTTCTAAAACAATTTACTAAAAAATATAGCAAAGACTGTAAATGGGTTCACTTAGACATTGCCCCACGCATGACCTCTATTGCCGGAGAATATCTCGCCCCAGGTGCTTTAGGTACACCAGTTAGACTTTTGTATAAAATAATTGAAAAATTAAAATAAGCGTTTTAATTTTGTGAGCATGGATGGAAAGGACCCAAGGGCATTATTGCCCTCTGTCTTATGATAAGACAACATGTAAAATACGCTAAACATTAGAATTATGATTTTTTGTGAGCATGGATGGAATCGGACCATCGGCCTCTGTCTTATCAGGACAGCGTTCTACCACTGAACTACATGCTCAAATTATCTTAGAACAATAAGCATAATACATTTTTTTTGAAATAAATACAAATTTTTACACTAACTTTACGACCGTCAGGTTAGTGTAAAAATATAACTTAATAATAAGATTTATTTGTATTTTATTTGCTTTTGTATTATATTCTTAAGATGCAATGGCAGATGGCATTAAAAATATTTACTGAAATTTCAACTTGGATTGTTGTTCCAATAATTTTGGCAATTATTTTTGGAAAAAAATTAGATATTTATTATCAAACTAAACCTTGGATTTTTATTATATTTATAATATTAAGTTTCATAATTTCATCTTTTGGAATTATAAAAAGTGTAAAAAAATATACAAGTAAATTATAAGTAAAAAAATCTTTAAATTACGAAACTTACATAAAATCGCAATTTTATAGGGGTTGGGCGGGGACTGGCCTATAAAATTATGATTTTATGTAAGTTTCGTAATTTACGATATAATAGAACATATGGTAGAATATTCAGAAAAAATTAATCCTGAAATAACACATGAAATAACACTTTTCGCAGAACCAATTTTTCATATTGGAAGTTTTAATATTACCAATGCTTTATTAACAAGTTGGGTTGCGGTATTTATTATAATAATAATATCAATTATCCTTCGCAAAAAACTTTCTGAAATTCCAAACAAATTACAAAATATTTTTGAAATAATAATTGAAGCCGGACTTTCTTTGTGTGATCAAATTACTAATAATAGAAAAGTTTCACTTCGTGTTTTTCCATTTGCTATTTCTGCTTTTCTTTTTATTTTAATAAATAATTATTTGGGCCTTCTGCCTTTGGGCGGCTTGGGAATTATTGAAAAGGGTGCACACGGTAATGTTTTTATTCCATTTTTGCGTGGAGGTACTGCTGATATTAATACAACCCTAGCTTTGGCTCTCGGAGCAGTAATTGGAGCTAATTTATTTGGTATTTTTTCTATTGGTTTATGGAAAACTTTTAATAAATACATTAACTTAAGTGCGTTAGGCGGAATATTTACACACATTCGCAAAAATCCAACAGTAGTTATTGTGGCTCCAATTACTTTCTTTGTTGGTTTAATTGAAATTGCTGGAGAATTCGCAAAAATTGCTTCTTTATCTTTTCGTCTTTTTGGTAACATTTTTGCTGGAGAAGTACTTTTAATTTCAATCGCTGCTTTGGCTCCTTATATTATTCCCCTCCCCTTTCTATTTTTGGAAATTTTAGTAGGCTTGGTTCAAGCATTAATTTTTTCAATTTTATTAGTAGTTTATTTTAGCATTTCAGTAATTGATCACGAGGCGCATTAAAATTTATAGTAAATTTCTATACTCGGGATAATTTTCTTTAATTAAATTCTTCCAATTTCCAGTCTCACTTCCACCACCTAAATCATTTTTATGATACACGAGCAATACTTTTACTTTATTTTCAATTTTATGAATTGCCACAATACATCTATTGCCTGAACCATGACTAGATTCTTGTGTTCCCGCAATTTTAAACTCTGTTTTGCAAATAACCACATCAGCATCTTTATTTGTAATATACTCAGCCGTACTTTTTAAAAACAAAACATCAATAAATTTTAACTCTATAAGTAAAAAAATAACTGTTGTATCCCAGGCACCTTTATATTTTTTTGCAAAAGTTTTTATAAAGTGCCTTTCAGCAAAAAATTCAACAATAACTTGATATTCATTAATAATATTCATTTGGATTTTCCTGTGTTATGAGGCCGAGAGTAATGATATCGTTTTCGTTAGCACACAAATATGGGAACTGATTATGCGTAAATTCAACAATTTCTTTAGTCTTCTTGCCTTTCCACTTATTATTTATGTCTGTTAATAATTTTAATTCTTCTTTATTAATTTCAGATAAAACTTTTTTTGCCCCAGCCCGAGTTTGAGAGATAAGCATAGCGCCGTCTTTTGTCTGTTCTATTTCGATCTGACCATTTTCATAAAGTTCATCTATTATTCTAAAATAAGAATCAGCCACGGGCCCATATTGAATTTTTCTGTATTGCATACCACTCATACTTTTTAAATGATAATAAAACCACCCAGCATCAGCGAGATATGCTAATTTTGCTAATTTTGTCTTTGGAATTTTTTTATCAAAATGCAAAAAAGCCAAGATTATTTGCTTGTATTTTTCGTAATTTGGAGACTCCCCATTCTCAACTTCCTCAAAAGACACACCCAAAAAACTGGAAAGTTTTTCAAACTCTCCCATTGTAAGCTCTCTTTTGCCTTGCTCAATAGCAATATACGAAGGCCTAGAAATACCTAATTTTAAAGCTAACTCGAACTGGGTCAGTTTCTTTTTTAATCGAGCTTCTTTTATAAACTTTGCATATTTTGTAATCATTGTATCTATAATATATATTTTTATGTAAAAAAAGTCAACATATATGTTAGTAAATTTAACATTATAAAATAATTACTTTACTAACTCGACGATCGTCAAGTTAGTAAGGTAATTGGTAAAATTAACCTTGTTCGGAAATATGGTTTGGAAAACTGAGGAGAACCCTCAGGTTATCAGAATTTGTTTTCCAAGGTCAGACCTTTTAAAACAAATCTGACTTGCCTATTTATAAATTTTGTAATTTAAAAAAATTGTGCTATATTTATTAAATTAAAAAAGTCGTTTATTATTAATTAAAATTAGAAGTTATAACTTTACAAATAGAAGAGCTAGCTAGCACTGGAAAAGTTGTAACTCTACAAAATTATTATGGAATTAGGAATTTTCGCTAAAGCTATCGTAATGGCAGTAGGAGCAATTGCTCCAGCAATTTCAATTGGTTGGATTGGTTCAAAAGCAATGGAAGCAATTGGCCGTAACCCAGAATCAGCTAGTAAAATATTAGTGCCAATGCTTTTAGCTTGTGCTTTCGCCGAAGCTATCGCTATTTACGCATTAGTTATTGCATTTTCAATTTAAATTAAATAATAGTAAATTACAAAACTCGTTGCAGGCATAAGTTTTTGTGAGCAAAGTTTTATGTTTCTATTTTTTATACTCCGAGGGTTCCTGTTTTGTACTCAAAATAGGCGTAGGAGGAAAAAAATGGGAATATAAAACTTTGTGAAAAAAACTTACGCCAAGAAAGAGTTTTGTAATTACAGTAATATGAGTTCAATTATTTCAACATTTCACCTGGATTGGAAAATTATTATTGCACAAATTTTTAATTTTGCAATTGTTTTTGTGGTGCTTTATATTTATGCAATAAAACCACTTAATAAATTAATGAGCGAGCGTAGTGATAAAATTTCTAAAGGTATTGGCGACGCAAAAAATAATGAAATTATATTACAAGCGACAAAAATTGAATCAGAAAAAATAATCAATCAGGCTAAATTTGAAGCACAAAATATTTTAAAAAAAATAAAAAAAGAGGGAGAAGATAAAAAAATTAAAATGCTCCAAGAAACTAAAAATGAAATGGGCATTATTCTTGAACAAAATAAAAAAAATTTAGAAGTAGAAAAAATTAAAATGATTAGTGAAGCAAAAAAAGAAATAGTCTCTCTTGTTATAAAAACAACAGAAAAATTATTGGACGCCAAACTTGGCGAAAATTATAACCAACGGGCAATTCAAGAATTAGAAAAAATATCTTAAAGTCAGATTTGTTTTAAAAGGTCAGACCTTGGGAATTCAAAAAGGTCTGACCTTGGGAAACAAATTCAATATCTTATCATGTCAAAAATTTTAAACCATACCAATATTGCTAAAGCAATTTATCTAACTTTAGAAAATAAAAAGGGCGAGGAATTAGTAAATGCCAATAAACTTATTATAAAATTTTTGACAAAAAAAAATTTACTTAACAAGACCAAGGAAATATTAAAAAATTTAGAAAAAATAATTTTTGAAAAAAATGATATATTAAATATAAAAATTTTTAGTGCGCAAAAATTAAATGAAGAAAATAAAAAAGAAATAATAAAATTTTTAAGTAATAAAAAACTCAGCTCAAAAGGTCAGACCTTAGGAATTCAAAAAGGTCTGACCTTGGGAACCTTTACAGAAATTAGACTAGAAGAAAAAATAGATCAAAAATTACTAGGTGGAGTACGCCTAGAAAATAATCACGACATCATCGACCTAACCCTAAAAAACAAAATCCAACAACTTGAAGAAGTTTTTAACTAATGGTCTTGATTAGATCTATTGCATATCCACCAAGCTTTCTTGTTTCTAGATTTTTTGATATAATACTTATATGCTTCAAGAAGAATTAATTAAATTTTGGTTTACCTCAGCTCAAGAAGATTGGAAAACAGCACAATCTCTCATGAAATCTGAGCGTTATATGCACGCTTTATTCTTTTGTCACTTAACTTTGGAAAAAATACTAAAAGGATTTATAAGCAAATTAGGTAAAGAAAATAAAATCACACACGACCTTTTGTTGCTAGCCCAAGAAACAGAAATTGAATTATCTGAAGAACAAGCCCATTTTTTGTTCGAGGTAAATGAGTTTAATATCAGAACCAGGTACGATGATTACAAGCTTTCCTTTTATAAAAAAGCGACCAAAGAATACGCCGAAGATTATTTTAAAAAGATAAGTCAATTTAAATTATGGTTAGAGCAGAAATAAAAAAAATTATTTTAAATTATCGAGTTCTCTTAGAAAGAGCAAATATTCCCGTAAAACGAGTAGTGCTTTTCGGTTCTTATGCTCGAGGAACCGAGAGAAAAGATAGCGATATTGATCTTGGGATTATTTCTGAAGAATTTGGCCAAGACGAAATGAAAGAATCTTCAAGAATAAATTTTTTGAAATGGAAATTAGATAACCGTATCGAAGCCCACCCGATTTCCTCAAAAGATTATGACACGATAGCGACACCTTTTATAAATGAGGTCCGGAAATATGGGGTGGAAGTAAGTTAAGTTTTGTAATTCACTAATTATCATATTAAGTCATGGATGCGAAAATTTGATTTAAAATTTAATTTGTGATAAGATTATTGAATGACACAAGTAGTAATAGAAGTAAATAAGAACCCAAATGAAAACAATTCTAGTGTTTTGAGGCGTTTTTCGCGTAAAATTCAGGAATCAAATATAATTCGTAGCGCAAAAGGAAATAGATTCAACAAAAGAGAAGAATCAAAACTAAAAGTAAAAAAGAATATTCTAAGAAAAATAGGAAAGAGAAAAGAAATAGAAAAACTCCGTAAGCTTGGGAAAATAAAATAAGTCGCCATGGAAGATAATTTTTTTATTACAAATAAAACTAAAATTAAAATTCCAGCACTACCTTTACTTGAAATTAAAAAAGATATTTTAGGTGATAGCTATTCCCTATCGCTTGTTTTTTTGAGTGAAAAAAAATCTAAAGAAATTAATAAAATATATAGAAATAAAAATAATCCAACAAATATTTTATCTTTTAATTTATCTAAAAAAGAAGGCGAGATATTAATGTGTCCGGGTGTAATAAAAAAAGAAATAAAAGATTTTGGACGAAGTTTTTCTAAATTAATTGGTTTTTTATTTATCCATGGAGTATTGCACTTGAAAAATTTTGATCATAGTAGTAAAATGGAAGAATTAGAAGAAAAATATGATCAGAAATATTTTCATCAGCCTAGACGTCGGATCTTACCTAACTAAGATAGTGGTAGGAGAATTTTTAAAGGGAGAAAAAAATCCTAAAATTCTTGGTATTGGTGAAAGCGAAACAAGGGGCATCAGGCGTGGTTATGTTACAAATTTTTCCGACGCAGTAAATTCAATTAAAAATGCAATAAATATTGCTGAAAAAAACTCAAATATAAAAATTAAAAATGCTTTTGTTTCAATAAATGGTATAAGTTTGCGTTCAGAAATTAGTGTAGGTTCTGCTATTATTTCTAAAGCTGATGGCGAAATAACAAATTTAGATATTAATAAAGCAATAGATGACAGTGAAAATAATTTAAATTTAAATAATAAAAAAATCATTCAAAAATTCCCAATTTCTTTCCGAGTTGATAGTAAAGAAATTTTAGGAAAATTAGAGGGAGTGACAGGAATTAAACTTGAAGCAAAAGTTCTTTTTATAACTTATTCAACCCAACATTTAGAAGAATTATTAGATGTTATTTCAGAAGCTGGTATAGAAATTTTAGATATTATTCCTGCGCCAATAGCTGGAAGTTGTATCGCCCTATCTGAAAAACAAAAAATTGTTGGTTCTGCTTTAGTTAATATTGGATCAGAAATAACTTCTTTAGTTGTTTTTGAAAATGATTTACCAATTTATGTTTATAGTTTTCCAATCGGATCTGCTGATATTACACATGATATTGCTTTAGGATTTAAAATTCCGCTTGAAAAAGCTGAGAGTTTAAAATTAGGAAATATTATAGAAAACTATTCACAAAAAAAGATAGATCAAATTATTGAGGCACGCATTTCTGATATTTTTGAATTAATAGAAAATCATTTAAAAAAAATAAAAAGAAATGGGCTTTTGCCGGCTGGTATTGTCTTTATTGGTGGTGGCTCAAATGTTAATGGGCTCGAGGAATATTCAAAATCAGTACTTAATTTACCTTCCAGAATAGGTAATTTGGAAATATTTTCTAAAACAAAACTTCGTGATCCAGCTTATTTAGTTTCTTTAGGAATTTTAAATTTTTATTATGAAAATGAAAAATATCAAAATATTTCAGCACCCAGCATTTTTAAAAATATAAAAAACACCCTAGCCTTAGGCCTAAAACAATTAATGCCGTAAAAAATATGGTGGTTTACACCTGCAAAAAGTTTTGTAATTCAAAGAAATTAAGATAAACTTATTATTTTATAATTAATAATTCCATTTGGGGTTTGGAAAGAAAAATTATCTCCTTTTTTCTTTCCAAAAATTGCTTGACCAAAAGGAGATAGAACAGAAATTTTACCAGAAAGCGTATCGGCTTCCTCATTGCCAACAATCATAAAAGTTTTTTCTTCGCCAGTGAATATATCACCTTTTTCTATTCTCTTAACAACCACAGTAGAACAAATTCGTACTTTGTCACCCAATTCTTTGGTAGCAATACAAGATGTTTGTAAAAGATGTTCTATTTTTAAAATACGATCCTCTAAATGAGCTTGATTGTCTCGAGCTTGATGATATTCCGCATTTTCAGAAAGATCCCCCAAAGATTTTGCATACTTCAAACTATCCAAAATTTCTTGTCTCTTTGGCCCCTTTAAATCTTTCAACTCTACCTCCAATCCCCTTTTTTTATCTTCAGTTATATAATTTAATTGTGTCATATTAATATACTAACCTATAAATCTATTGAAGTCAAAAAAAACAAAAAGTAATCCACTTTTTTTATTTGACTTATTTTAAATTAAGTATAAGATATGAATTTGTGAGTAATATAAAATATTATGATAAACATAGATGATAATCAATTGGTAAAAAATTTAATTCCTGTTGTAGAAACAATAAATACTGAATTAGTTGGAAAACTATATTCAGAAAACACTGCTTCTGCTTATTCTTCTTCGCATATTTTTTTTGATAAATTAGCAAAAGAAAATTTTTTTGCTTGGAATAGTGCTTTAAAGGAAAAAAAATCTCCAAACAATTACAAATCTTTATTCTAAAGACGCAACCTTTTTACCTACCCTTTCTGATAAATTTTCAAAAGAACCAAATGGGGTTGAAGAATATTTTGAACATTTTCTTAAAGAAAATCCGGATGGAAAAATCGTTGAAGAAAATATTCAAGTTTTAGCCCCAAATTGTTATTTACATTCTGGCTTATATAATTTTGAAATTGATCTTGATAATAATAGGCAACTAATCGAAGCTCGATTTTCATTTATTTGGCAACAAGATTTAAATAGTAGTTGGAAAATAATGCATCACCATTCTTCAGTAAAACCGGAAGTTTAATACGCAGAAAAAATTCTGCAACAGATTTGTTTAAATTTATTTTTATAGATTTCATTTATATAAATTACTATGAGTGTCAATTTTAATAAATAAAACTGTTTCCTTGTCTAAGGGCTCATAAATCACTCTTAAATCACCTGTGATATTAATACTCCGATAACCTTTATAATTTCCACCAAGTGAATGATTATTTAAAATCTGATCAAATGGGTTTTGTAAAAAAAGATTTCTTCGATGTTCAAACTTTTCTTTTTCATTTAAATTAAGATTTTTGTACCGCTTTTTAAAATTTCTATGTAGAAATATTTTCATCAAGTTATCAAAAAATTTATGAATTAAGATATTTATCCATATCACTTGCATTACAAAATGGGCCCACGATATTCTTAGCGCTTTTATAATCTTGACTTGCTTTTTTTAATAATTTTTCTATTTCTGGTTTCAATTGGGGCTCAAGAGAAAACCGTGCTTCTCTGTGACGAATAAGTTCTTTCAGGTAAGCATTTACTATGGTACTTAAAGGCAAACCAAGATCATAAGCAACCCTCTTGGCATCTTCTTTTACATAATCATCAGTTTTTATATTTAACATTGTTTTCATATTATCTAAAGTATAGCTAACAGATAAATATTAGTCAAGGGGGTCGCTGTTGCTATTCCATAATTTTCGTAAGTTTGCTGGAAACACGCTACTGATAATATCTAATTATATTACTTGGGAGATGCTTAATGAAATGTGTAATATGGGTAATCTTTTTAAAAACAATAAGAACTACTATTAAGAGTGTAACAAAAAAAGCTGTTTTAAGTTTTCTTCTTGAAGTTAACGAAAACAATGAACTTGCAATAAAAATATGAACAAACATTGAAATTAGTAGAAAAATTACCAAAACACCATGTAGAATTAGAAATTCAGGGTCAAAACTAGTGTAGGTAGCCTCACCAATGAGTATTGACACCATAAGCAAAAACCATATATCAAAAGTAAGGTTTATAAAAACCAAATAACCGAAACGAAAATTTTTATTTTGCATAAAAACTATACCGATTCCTAGTAAAGCAAAAAATAATACTATCCAAGTAAAATAAGTAAAAAGCATACCCGGGTACAAAAAAGACAATACACTCAATAAAACTACAGGAAAAATGATGTGCCACCACACTAATCTAGAATAAGTACTATTTGAATAAACCTGTAAATTAACAGGATTTTCCTCTAGTTTTTTTGTAAAAAATAACATAATTGTATTATATAAAATTTTAATAATTATTGAATTTTATTTTTATGCGGATTATGGTTGGAGCAGATTTTATTGCTACAGCGTTCAGGGATAGTCTTAGTGCCTTCCATCATTAAGCTATTACATTTATCGCAAGTACGGCCGGTAGGTTTTGCTTTGATCGCAAATTTACAATCCGGATAATTTGAGCAAGAATAAAAAATTCCAAAGCGACCTCGGCGTTCTGAAACGTCTCCACATTTTTCTTTGGATAATCCTTTTCCAAGACAATCGGGACAAGATACTCCGGTTCTTTTTTTAGCTTCTGCTTCTTCATCTTTTTTAACAAATTTACATTTTGGATAACGAGAA
>ERZ1292640.1544-Hain-H43-02um-R1-1544-length-18916-cov-7_pt1 | contig 18916 bp, 18 predicted proteins | sample MGYA00564404_ERZ1292640 | MGnify/ENA primary metagenome ERZ1292640 (study PRJEB36523, sample SAMEA6512636) | groundwater metagenome | collected 2019-01-08 | study: AquaDiva: Metagenomics assemblies of 32 groundwater samples
TCACCATCATAAGGACTCGGTTAGGCTTTTTCAATCATAATTTGGACACGAGTGAAATAGATAGTATACTAAATAACAGATGCAAAAACCAATAAATATTGTTAATTTGGAACTTTTAAAATCTATTATAAAAGAAGACTACGCGAATAGCAAAAAGTATCTTTTAGAAAGCAGTGTTGATTTTAACAGCTTTGCTAATTTTGCCGCCTATCATAAACTATCCGGATATTTATATTCGATCATTTCTAATTCGCCATTGAGAGATGCTTTCCCTTTAGGCTTAATCAAGGATTTAAAGTTATCTTATATAAAACAATGGTCAAAGAATGAAAAACTACTAAGAGAAATTAAAATATTAAATAAACTTTCCCAAAAAGAAGATTACGATATGCTTTTTTTGAAAGGGCCATTTTTAGCGCAACATTTCTACGGGAATATCGATAGGAGGTTAATTTCAGATATAGATATTCTGGTTAAAAGCAAGAAAGACGTTGAGGGCTTGAATTCGCTGCTTTCAGAATATGGATTTAAACGCCAATCATTAACTTTTATCAACAAAGATTTAACATATTACTTTACGCATCATTTTGAATATAAAAAACAAGCTATAAACCTTGATTTGCATTGGGCTCTGCAAAGCCACTTTACCTTTAATTTTAACTATAAAAAAATATGGGACAAGAAACAGGAGATTTCATTACAAGAGCAGAGCTTTGCTGTTTTGTCAGACGAGTATACACTCGTGATTATCCTGCTTGCAATATTTATGGATATTCAATACGGAGGCCTTTATTTCAAGTCGTTAATAGATGCATATATGATATTAAAAGCCATAAATAAGGCTTTCGATTGGGAATTGTTTTTTGAAAACAGGAAAAAGGAGGGATTATTTCTAATTTCTTTCGGCATGCTTGATTTAGTTATTAATTCGTTAGAATGCCATGATGAGTTTAAGGAATTAACATCATATATCGAAAAAAATAAAACAGTCATCAAATACCGTGGTTTAGGTTACAGCCTAAACATTTTTAACCGCTCAAGATACTCAATTAGCGCTTTTAGAAGCAAATTGTGGGCGTTTAAATTATATGATAGTCCGGTAATTATGTCTTTTTTTTGGTGGATAGTTTCAGGCTTTTGGCGAATCATGGTTTGCAGGAATAATAACCCGCGGATATTAAATAAATTAGTCGATTGTTTATCTTAAAATCAAAAGGTTATAAGCTATTTCTATATGCCTAATATTTCAGTAATTGTTCCTGCCTATAATAGCGGGAAAACCATAGAAAATTGTTTGAAATCAATACGTGATTCCGCTTTTAAAGATTATGAATTAATTGTCGCCGATTGTAACAGTAATGATAATACTTGCCTGATAGCCGGCAAATATGCCGATAAACTTACAACATTGCACGGTAAGCCTGAAAGCATTCGCGCGCGAGGAACCGGAGTAAAAGCATCCAGCGGCAATATAATTGTAAACGTTGACTCTGACATTATAATAAAGCCTGACGCGTTAAGCATAATCAACAGTTATTTTTCAGCGCATAGTGATGTTGATGCCATAACAGGGCTTCTTGCTAAAGAACATCCGCATTCAGGTTTTTTCAGCCAGTATAAAAACCTTTATATGCACTACATATTTAAGAAACTTCCTGAAAACGTGAATTTTTTATATGGGTCAATACATGCTATTAGAAAAGAGGCGGTACCGCATTATAGCGCTAATATCAAAATTGCGGATGATTTGGCGCTTGGCCAGCAGTTAGCTTCTTCGGGTAAAAGAATAGTTTTTTTAAAAAGCCTCGAAGTTATCCATCTAAAGAAATATAATATACATATATTTATCAAAAATGATTTTTGTGTTCCTTTTGATTGGGCAAAGATTTTTCTAACTTACAACGGTTGGAAACAGTTAGGTAAGAATAATACCGGCTTTGCGCATTCCCCCAAAGAGCAGCTTTTAAGCGTTTTTTTGGCGCCGATTATATTATTATTTGCTGTAATGAATCTTTTTTACCGCCCTTTGGGAATTTTAATATTATTATTATGTTTGATCTGGGTATCTTTAAATTTCTACTTTTTAAATTTTCTTAGGAAAGAGAAGGGGTTTTCTTTTGCAATAATTTCACTTTTTGTAACCTTTTTTGATAACATAATCATGGCTACGGGTATATTAAGCGGTTTTTGTTCGGTATTTACACAAAAGTTAAAATGGAAAAAAACATAATAATCGGCGCGGGCGTATCAGGCTTATCGTGCGGATACGTTTTAAAAAATAATTGTGTTCTACTTGAAAAGGATAATATCGCAGGAGGTTTATCAAAAACTATTGTTTTTCGAGGATTCAGGTTTGATCTTGGTGGGCATAGGTTTTTGACTAAGAATAAAAGCTTAGAAAAATTAATACGAAATTTAATTAAAGAAGATCTTTTGGAAGTCAAAAGAAAAAGCAAAATTTTTTATAATAATAGATTAATAGATTATCCTTTAAAGGCTTCGGTCTTGTTTCAGTTAAGCCCTGTTGGCGTATCGAAAGTCTTTTTTACATATTTTTTAAGGAAACTTTTTCCTGCGCGGGGAATGTCTTTCAGCGAAATTGCGAAAAATCGTTTTGGGGATGAATTGTACATGATGTTTTTTAAAAACTATACAGAAAAAGTATGGGGGATTAAATGCAGTGAGCTTTCCAGCGAGTTAGCCGGGATGCGTTTGCAAGATGTTTCTTTGAAAAATGTATTAATTCATGCCTTGTTTTTAAGGCGCAAAAGCATAAAATCTTTTACGGATCTATTTCTATATCCTAAAAAAGGCATAGGAGGGATAGCAGAAAGGTTATCTAAAGATTTGGATATTAAATTTAACTCCGAAGTAACAGGAATTACTTTTGATAATGACAATCGTATAAAAAAGGTGATCATAAATAAATCTGAAGAATTTAAATGTGAAAATTTGATTTCTACCATGCCAATAACAGATCTAACGAGGCTGCTCAATCCTCCCGATGAAATTAAGGAGGCCTTAAAACAATTAAAATACAGAAGCTTGATTTGCGTATTTTTAATTGTTAAAAAAATAAGATATACAGAAAATCATTGGATATATTTTCCGGATGGACAAATATTCGGGAGGCTTCATGAACCTAAGAATTGGTCGCCATGTATGTCAAGAGACGATATGACAGGTATTTGTGTGGAAATATTCTGCGATAAAGAAGATAGTATTTGGAAGTTAACGGATAGCGAAATCGCCGCACAGGCAATAAAAGGATTACCATTTTTAAAACCATCTGAAGTAGGGGAGTATTTTGTAAAAAGGTTAGGATATGCTTATCCAATTTACGATATTAATTACGATAAAAACTTGCAAAAAATATTGAATTTCTTAGCGCTATATAAAAATCTATTTGTATTAGGCAGAACAGGTTCCTTTCGGTATATTAATATGGATGCCTGTATCGAAGAAGGTATGCGGCTCGGCCTTTCTTTAGCAGGCTGATATTTTTATATGAAAAAGATAGGCATCTTGTCAGTGGTTTTAATAATAAGTGTATTTATATTGATAAATATATGGTGGCTGCGCGTAGATAATAAAATGCCTATTCCAGATACTGCTTGGCATTTCGGTATAAGTATCGCAGTGTGGAATCTGTTTTTTAATTTTTCAATGGAAGGGTTAAGATTTTTTGCTGCGTGCGCTTGGCATCCGCCTTTTGTAGGAATTATTGTCAGGCCTTTTTACTTTCTTCTTGGACATAATCTAGACTCTGCAGTTATAATCATGAATTTAATTTTTCTGCCTATATTGGTTTTTTCGGTATATGGCATAATTAAATTTTGTACAGGAAGAGCTATCGATGGTGTTCTTGGATGCGTAGTTTTACTTTCTTATCCTGAAATTATCATTCTTTCCCGATATTATCTTTTAGATCTTCCTCTCGCGGCAATGGTATCGTTATCAATTTATTCCTTAATGCGTTCCGAATTATTTAATTTTAAAAAATATTCTATTCTATTTGGAGTTGCTGCAGGATTTTCAATACTCACAAAAGAAATTTTTATTTTATTCATTTTAGGCCCGTTATTATATGCCTTCTCAAGAATAAATAACAAGAAGCAAATAAAGAATTTTATATTCTCTATGTTGCTTTTTATCTTTATCGCTGGTTTATGGTATTTTCCTGTAGCTAAGACATTCACATTAAATGCTATTCGTGAGACAGACAGAGGTATTCTTAATAGCTATGGCTTATTCTGCAATACTGCGCCCTTAACAAAATATTTTACAATAATCGGCAACCAAACAGGATATATTAACTACATATTTTTCTGTATTGGCTTAATATTTTTTTTGTTAAAGCGAAATAAAAACATAGGAATACTTATCGCATGGTTGATTGTGTCGTACTTGTTTATTTTAAGCTGGCGCATGTTAGAAGATTATAAATTTCAGGTAAGTATTTTACCGGCGATGGCAATAATAACTATCGTTGGCTTTAGTTGTTTAACTAAAAAATTAAAGTTTTTTGTATATCCGTTGTTATTTATTGCGAGCATATTGCAGTTTTCGGCTTCGACATGTAATTTATCTTGGCTGCCATATAAAATAAGTTTGCAAAAACCTAAAGTTATTATTAGCCTTTTTAATCGTTCGCCAATAGTTTCACAATATGCAGCATTGCCGTTCAAAAAAGAAAGAGACTGGCACATTAATGAGTTTATTGAATTTATTTCAGAGCAAGAACTTTTAAAAAATGAGGTTATTTTTATAATTCCAATTTGGCATTATGCTTATTCACAGGCAGTTTTGAATTATTATGCTTGTCAACAAAAAATACTAGTTAGTTTTGTGCCGATGGGGTCAGGCCCTAGCGATTCAGTGGCAAAGGATAAAAAATTCAGGTATTTTCTTGATGTGGACAATTGCCAAACAAATAGTAGAATGCGTGATTACATTAAAGGTAACTCTGATAAATTTGATTTAGTTTTCAAACATGAATTATTTAATGGCGATAGAGTAATGTTATATAAGAAAAAAGGCCCATGAGATCACATGTATAAAAAAACAATCCTATTTAAAATGGTCTTGTCCTGCATCATTAGTATTGTTTTTCTAACTTTTTTTGAGCTATTGTTGCGATTTAATCATTTTGATTATAAAGCTGTTGTATTAAACACTATTCGAAAGAGTAATGCGCTGAATCATATCAAAGATAGATGGAAGACCAATTTTTTTTCTAACAGCCTATTGTATGATGATTTGAACTTTATTTTTATGCGTCACGGGTATTTATATTGGATATTTAAACCAAACAGCGTTTTTCTAATAGATAATATTAAATATCAAATTAATTCAAAAAGTATGCGCTGCGATGAAGTTGACTATAAGAAACCCCGAAATTGTTTTAGAATACTGTTTTTGGGCGATTCCTGTAGTGCCGGGTGGGGCTTAAATTATGAGGACACATATGAATATGTTTTACAAGGCTTATTAACTAATAAATATCCTGGATATAAATTCGAGATTATTAATGCTGGCATTCCAGGATACTCATCATATCAATGTTTACAATATTATAAAAAAGAATTATATAAATATAATCCGGACATGCTAATAAATTTTATTGGGGCAAATGATGCTGATCAGAATTTTAGAAGCGATAAGGAACAATTTGTTCTTCCTGAAGCCTTATTTCGAATAGACCGTTTTTTAACCAAGAATACGCTGGTATATGGATATTTAAAGTCTGTTGTTTTTAAAAAAATTATGTCGCTCCCATTGAAACAAAGGGTATCATATGTTGATTTCCATAACAATATATCAGAGCTGGAATTATCGGCGCATAAAAATAACTCGATAATCTTATTTATTTCTCCTGTTTGGCGCAATGGAAACAAATTCGTTGAAAATAGATTTTTATATTCTAAGCCAGATATTGATCTTTGGGAAATATTTGAAAACAAGCGTAAAGAATATCAATTAAAAGCAAATGAGTTGATTTACGATGGAGTGCATCCGTCGAAATTAGGCAGTAAGATCATCGCGGAACAATTATTTAATGATTTTCAGAAACTCGTTACAACTCTACAAATAAACGTAGGCGTTTAATATAAAACATAAATTTTCTAAAATCGAAAGAATTTTATTATGTTTAAGAAAAATTATTTTTATATCATTTTAACTTTATGCGTAGTTTTAATTTTAATAAACATTTGGTGGTTAAAAGTTGACCACAGACTGCTTGAAAATGAATCTCTTATGCATTTTGAGTCTAGCCTGCGTGTTTGGGAGCTCTTTTCTAAGTTTTCCATGCTTAACTTACTTGATCTTGCGAATTATAGCCTTCATCCGCCACTTATAGGGCTACTAGTAAGGCCTTTTTATTTTATCTTTGGCGCTAAATTAGACGCGGCAATCTTGATAATGAACCTAATCTTTTTGCCTCTTTTAGTTTTTTCAACTTTTAAGATCATTGAATTTTTGACCAAAAAACAGTCTTTAGCCCTTTTAGGCGGCGCGATATTGCTTTCTTACCCATGTATAGTCATTTTTTCAAGGTTTTATCAGTTTGAATTACCATTAACCGCTATAGTTACAACTGCAATGTACTTTTTAATACGTTCTGATTTTTTCTCTAATAGGAAATTTTCGATACTTTTTGGTGTTTTTGCAGGTATGGCAATGTTGACAAGAAGTTTTACGGGCATTTTTTTTATTATTGGCCCGTTAACTTACGCATTTTTTAATCTGAATAAAAAAGAAAAGACCATTAACGCGCGTATATCTTTAATTTTATTATTGGTGATTACGGGCATATGGTATATCCCCACCGTACAGGCGATACCAAGCATTATAAAATGTTATTTTTGGTCTAATAGTGCTTTGATTAAACCGGTACCGGCAGTTGTTGAACAATTCAAAATACCTTTTGTTATCGAAGATATTATTAATTACAAGATTTCTTTCCTGCATTTTGTTTTATTTTGCATGAGTTTAGTGTTTTTTATACGTAATATAGACCGAAATAAAGCGATAATAATATTATGGTTAGTTATACCTTATGTTTTTTTAATCCTGTTCAAGTTGAGCACTCGTTATCTTGTTCCCGTAGCGCCGGCATTTGCTATAATTACTTCTATAGGATTAGGATATTTTAAAAACAGGCATAAATATATTTTATCGGCCGTTTTAGTTGCTTATAGTATTTTTTTGCTTTGTATCCTAACGTGGGAATATTCTGCTTTTAGCGTGGATAAATTCCCTTTGAAATATAAAAATATTTATTTATTGGATCCATTCGCAAAGATAAAACAATATCCAGCTCATCCGGTAATAGAAAAGGTGGATTGGCATATCAGTGAGTTCTTTGAAGCCATGAAAAATAGTAATCCTGATCCTCACGAAACAATAGGGATTGTAGTATGGCATCTTGTTTATTCGGAGAAGCCACTTGCATATTATGCGCGCAATTACAATATGGATCTTTTTTTTCTTCCGTTGGTATGTTATGTTGGTTGGGATCCAATAGCTAAAATTGAAGAAGAGAAAATAAGATATTTAATTGATTCGGGGGATAATAGAAATCCTCAATTGGTTGAACCAATTAGAAAGTATATCAGAGATAATATTGATAGCTTCCAAATAATATTCCAAAAACAACTGCCGGATAATAATAATTTGGTGGTGTATAAGCTAAAAAACGGGATTGCTTCGTCGCCGGGTGCCAAAGATAGCTCCTCGCAATGACGATGAGAGTTACAGATTCTTTCCAGCCTACCGAAGGCTTACCATGAAAATACTTTTAGTAGTGCACAGTTTTCCCCCGCACACAATTGCAGGGACAGAGGTTTATACTGAAAAGTTATCCCGACAGTTATCAAGAGAGCACGAAATACATGTTTTTTTCCGGGTTAATAATAAAAAGGAAGGGGAATATTCTCTGAAACGAGGCTTTGGCGATATCAAGACATATAGCCTTAACCGCACCTTAAACAGCTGTCGTTCATTTGAAGAAACTTATAGTGATAAGAGGCTTGATGAGATATTTGGAAAGCTTTTAGACGAAATTAAACCCGATATAATCCATATTCAACATTTATTATTTCTATCTTTGGGGATTATTACCGAAGCAAGAAAGCGAGAAATCCCAATAGCCTTTACCTTGAACGATTATTGGTTGTTTTGCCATAAGGGCCAGTTATTAAAGCAGGATTTTTCGATTTGTCAGAAACCTGTTAATTGTGAATGTCAACATTGCTTAATTTCTCAATTGGCAATAAAGAAAAACACTATCTTTCTTTATAACAAGGCCAAAAGAAACCTTTCGAATATTCCCCTGCAAATTTTAAAAAGAGTATACCTGTGTTTTGCCAGTATGTTTTTTTTAAGCGAAGAGGCGAAATCACAGGCTATCCAAATGCGGCTAAATTGCGCAAAGGAAGTTTTTAATGATGTAGACCTATTTATTGCCCCATCAAGATTCATAAAAAACAAGTTTATTTCTTTCGGCGTAGCTTCAGATAAAATTATTTATAGCCCTTATGGGATAGATCTTAAAAAGCTGCCCATTCATGTTAAATCTCCATCAAAAGAAATACGTTTTGGATATATTGGCACTTTATTACCCATGAAAGGCGTGAATATCCTAATAGCGGCGTTTAAAAAGATTAAATCAACTGATATAAAGCTTTTCATATACGGCCGGCAAAAGTCTTATGCCGGATATGAATCATATTATCAAAAGCTTAATAACATGATTAAGCTTGATTGCCGTATTCACCTAATGGGAAGTTTTGATAATAACGATATTTCTGAAGTTATGGCAGATATAAATATTCTTATTGTCCCTTCAATTTGGCAGGAGAATTCCCCAATAGTCATACAAGAGGCTTTTGCGACAAAAACACCCGTAATTGCATCGCGTATAGGCGGCATACCGGAGTTAATCGATGATGGCGTTAACGGGCTGTTATTTAATCCGGGGGATATAGCTGACTTAAAGCAAAAAATGGAGCTTATTGCTTTAGCTCCCGGAATGATAAATAAATTCAAGGATAATATGCCTAAAATTAAAAGTATTGAAGAAAACGCCCAAGAATTAACAAAAATATACCGAGAAATATCCGATCGGCTTAAAAAATCTATTGCTAAACCTTAAAGACAGTAGTATTATTTAAAGACTATTGAAACATAAAAAAGGGGGAAATGGTGTATATATATAAGCCTTTAACAGCCATAACGATAGCGTTATTTACATTTGTAGCTTTGGCAGGATGTGAGCAAAAAGCCAGCAAAAAAATGTTTGAAGAAATCCAGCAAAAGAATGTCATTCTAGAAAAAGCTATTGCTAAACAAAAGGAAAGCATCAGCAAACTTTTAGACGCGGCGGATAAACAAGCAGCGGCATTTAATAAGGTTTCAGACGACATAAAGATTCAGAAGGAATTATACAGCAGATTACAGGCAGAATTTAATAGGATAAAAGAAGAATATAACAAATTGATATATTCTCAAACATCTCAAAAGCCTGAAGTTTTCGCGCAATAAATCTTTGGGCCCATAGCTCAGTGGTAGAGCAGGTGACTCATAATCACTTGGCCGGAGGTTCGAAACCTTCTGGGCCCAATTTGTTAGAAAAGGAATAATATTGAAAAGGCTGATTAATCAGTGAAAATAAAATTTACTCAGAGAATAGCGGTTTTAGCGTGGGTAATATTTATAGTTGCCACGTACACATATCTTCTTCCCGTAAGCCCATTTCTTGCCTCTTTTTATAAAAAAAGCACAGATTTGTTCCTTCGTTACAGATATACGCATAATCAACTGCCAAAGCTGATTGATAAGATTGTAATCGTAAGCATTGATGACGAAACACTGGAAAAAATTCATGCGGATTTACCTATAAGCACAAAGTTTTACGCGGCATTATTAGATAAAATCTCTGTAAGAGAAATGCAGCCTTTAGTGGTGGGGTTGTGGGATGTCGCATTTATTGATATCGACAAGCAAAATGAAGAAGAGGCGCTTTTATCTGGCGCTTTTGAGCGTTCGTCCAAAGTCGTCATAACAAGTTATTTTACAAAAAATGGTTCTTTGATCGGCCCTCCGAAGGCGCTATTAGATTCTGCTTCTGATGTAGGGTTTATTAACTATCCCTTGGATGATGACCTTGTTGTCCGAAGGGCATATCCTTTCATGGTCAGTAAGGAAAACAGCAGATTATATTTCCCTTTCGCGCTAAAAATATTTTCTAAAATTGACGGAATGGATTTGGACCGCGTTAAATTTGACGTGAAAAACAATTTTTTTCATATTCATTCTAAGGATTTCAAAAAGAAAACATCTATTCCTTTAGATTCTTTTGATACCACATCACTTAATTATTTCGCGAAATTTAACGATTTTAAAGTAATCCCTTTCTGGAGAGTGGTGGAATCCTGGGAGCCCCCGGACACATTTAAAGATAAAATAGTTTTAGTCGGTACGACAGCAGAGGTATATAACGATATCCGCCTGACGCCTTTAGGCCTTATGCCGACACTGGGGATTAACGCGAATTTTTTGTTGTCTTTACTTTTGAATGAATTTTTAAAAACGTTGCCCGCGGCTGTCAATTTCCTGATTTTCCTTTTTTCTTCATTGCTTATTGGCATAATTACTTTTAGATACGGAAATTTCAAAGGCCTTATCCTAACCGGCGCGGTAATTGTCATTGGTTTTTACGCTTCTTCGGTTTTGATTTCCGAAAATATTATTTTTGATTTCTTCGGGCTGCTTTTTGTATCGATATTTTCTTTCATAACGGTAACTATGTATAAGTATTTATCTGTCGTGATTGAAAACACAACTTTAAGGCATCTGGCGATTACAGATGGATTAACAGGCCTTTATGTTTTTCGTTATTTCGAAGCAAAGCTTAACAGTGAGATTCGAAAAGCAGTCACTACATATAGCGATTTAGCTTTAGTAATTTTTGATATCGACCACTTTAAAGAATTTAATGATAACTATGGCCATGACCTGGGGAATGAAATATTGAAAATTTTCTCTACAATAATGAGTGAGCATTCGCGGGCCGCGGATACAGTTTCAAGATTTGGCGGGGAGGAATTCGCGGTTATCTTACCCCAAACCAGCCTTGAGCAGGCATATAAATACGCGGAAAGCATAAGAAAGAAAGCTGAAGAGTTTACCTTAGTTTGGCAGGATAAAGCATTGAAATTTACCGTGTCCGCGGGAGTATCATCTTTAGAATGCATTGAGAGGATAAGCTATGCTAATTTTGTAAAATCAGCTGATCGGGCTTTGTATCAGGCGAAAGATTCAGGGAGAAACAAGATAATTTCAGCTCAGACAAAAAATAGCAGGGCGATTGGCTCAGTTGGTTAGAGCGTCACATTCACATTGTGGAGGTCACAGGTTCGAATCCTGTATCGCCCATACTTTTCCTTTGCTTGGCAGAAGAAAAGTACCCCGAGCCGTATAGTTTAAGAAAATTGAGGCAAGTGGTCTAGATACAATTATAGTTCAAAAAATCAGAAAGGCTATTATGACGGAAACTATTAACATCAAAGAACAATTAAGGTTATTAGCTAAACTGCAAGAGTTGGATAGCCGTATATATTTATTGCGGAAGGAAAAAGCACAAATTCCAATAGAATTGGAAAGCCTGCAAAAATCCTTTGAAGAGAAAAAGGCATTCCAGATATCCCTTGATGAGAAAGCAAAAGCAACCGCCGCGAAAAGAAAAGCAAAAGAGCTTGAAGTAGCTGCTAAAGAAGAGGAAATTAAAAAATATAATGGGCAACTGTATTCATTAAAGACAAATAAAGAATACCAAATAATGCAGAATCAGATAGCAGGTTTAAAATCCGATAATTCGATCATTGAAGAAGAAATCTTGAAAACTATGGATGAGCAAGACATTTTAAAGGAAGAGCTGGAAAAAGCAAAGGCACAACTCGCTATTGAAGAAAAGAAATTTCAAGAAGAAAAAAAGAAGAAAGAGGAAAAAATAAACGAAATAGATTTTTCAACCGGTGATTTAACAGCCAAGCGCGGACAGGATCTTCCGGCGATAGATAAAAAAATCCTCGCGCAGTATGAGAGGATCTTGAAAGGTAAAGATGGGCTTGCTTTGGTTAGGGTGGCCAATGATTCATGCCAGGGTTGTTATATGCATTTGACCGCGCAGGTCATTAATGAAATCAAGATGTTTGAAAAGGTTATTATCTGCGGGCTTTGCGCGCGCATGCTTTATATAGAAGAAGATCTGTAAAATAATATAAAATGAAAGAAGTTGAAATTTATATAGACGGCGCGGCAAAAGGAAATCCCGGCCCTGCGGCGGTAGGCGCGGTATTCTTTGAGAATAACTCGCAAGTTAAGACAATTTCGCGTTTTATTGGCAATGCGACTAATAATATAGCCGAATACACTGCTCTTATTTACGCGCTTCAGGAAGCGCTTATTTTAAATGCCAAGAATTTAAAAATATTCACAGATAGTGAATTACTCTATAAACAGTTTAAAGGCGAATACAAAGTAAAAAATCCAAAGATATGGCAGTTGTTTAATCAAGCAAAGCATATGTTCCGCGGCTTTAATAATATTGAGATAAAACACATCAATCGCGAAAAAAATAAAATAGCGGATAAATTAGCTAATGAAGCAATAAAAAATAGTGGGGTTGATCGGCTGCCCTCGCTCTAAAAGCGGGGGAGGAAAGTCCGGGCTCCTAAGGGTAGCGCACTCGGTTAATACCGGGCCATTCCGCTTTCGGCGGAATGAGGATAAACCCCTCGCAGTAAGCCAAAAGCTAACTGCTCGGGGTCATCGCCGCATGTAAATGATGGCGATGAGAGCCACAGAGACGAGTCTGCTTCGCCATTCAACTTCTAGACAACGGTATGGCTTCGCAGCACCAAGGTCCTATAATTTTGGGGGCTTGCCGCTGCGAAGCCATTCTTCTACGCTCTACAATAAAAAACAGCGGTAGAGCTTCGAAGCAATTGGCTTGGAAAGCAGGGCATTGCCGCTGCGAAGCCATACCGGCGTCAGGTAATTGAATGGCGAAGCAGGGTGAAACGAGGTAATCTCTGCGCGGAGCAAGGCCATATAGTCCCGCCGCCCCTGCGATTTAAGCAGGTAAAGGCGCCCAGATAAATGGCGGGAGGGTAGGCTGCTAGAGTTTTAGCGGTAACGCTAAAATCGAGAGGAATAGCCGTTCTTCTACGCTCTTCAACTATTTGACAATGGTAGAGCTTTGAAGCAATTAATTGCTGCGAAGCCATACCATTGTCGACTTATTGAAGGGCGTAGCAGAACAGAACCCGGCTTATGAGATCCCACTATTAATAGAGTAGGGGACGGTCGCGACCGTCCCCTACATGAATACAGGAAAATATATGTCTCTAAAAGGAAAATCAGCGATAATAACAGGCGGTTCGCGCGGAATCGGCAGAGCTATAGCTATTATGCTGGCAAAAGAAGGCGTTGATGTAGCTTTTACCTATATAAAAAGTTCCTTAGAAGCCGAAAACCTAAAAAGCGAGATTGAAAAACAAGGCGTCCAATCTTTAGCCTTGCAAATTGATGTTCGCGATTTTGACAAAACAAAAGAACTGGTTGAAAAAACAAAACTAGCCTTTGGAAAATTAGATATTCTTGTCAATAATGCCGGAATAACTAAGGATATGGCGCTGATGTTTATGACAAAAGATGATTGGCAGAGTGTTATAGATACGAATTTAAACGGTTTGTTTAACGTTACGCGCAATGCTATTGTGACATTTTTAAAGCAAAAAAGCGGAAACATAGTAAATATTACCTCTATAAGCGGTATTACCGGCATGGCCAGACAGACGAATTACGCGTCATCGAAAGCAGGCATAATTGGTTTTACAAAATCATTGGCAAAAGAAACAGCCGCCTATAATATCCGGGTGAACGCAGTAGCTCCAGGTTTCATAGAAACTGATATGGTATCCTCTTTAAAAGAAGAGTATAAAAATGAATTAAAAAAGGTTATTCCATTAGGCCGTTTTGGAACAGCTGAGGAAGTAGCAAATACAACTAGATTTTTATTGTCTGATGAGTCAAATTTTATTACCGGCCAGACTATTGTGGTTGACGGCGGCCTGTCGATCAGATGAGGATAGAAAATCCCGCGTGTTTCGTTAAAAAAAGTGATTGCTTCGTCGCTTCAAGTCAACAGTAGCTCCTCGCAATGACACATATATAACCCGAAAAAATTTTCTTCATAAGAGCTTGCAATTATTGTATTTTGTTGATATACTTATAAACTTAGATTATGGATTGTGTGTGAGTTTAATAGATCCTTCAGCAGCTATCCGCCTTCGGTGGACTTAACGCTGCTTCAGGATCAAATTTACTTCGTAAATTTGAGGAGGAAATTTTATGTCAGGACATTCTAAATGGGCAAGTATTAAGCACAAAAAGGGCGCCGCGGATGCTAAAAGGGGCGCTTTATTCACAAAAATCATCAAAGAGATAACAATGGCTGCCAGAAACGGCGGCAAAGACCCGGATATGAACCCGGCTTTACGCACAGCCATCGGCAAGGCAAAAGAAGCGAATATGCCTAACGATAATGTAAAAAACGCGATTAAGCGCGGGACCGGTGAACTTCCGGGTATTGTTTATGAGACAGTAAATTACGAAGCCTATGGCCCCAGAGGCGTTGCTATAATGATTGAAGCGCTTACCGATAATAAAAACCGCACAACCGCTGAATTACGCAACATCCTTTCCAAGAAAAACGGAAATATGGCAGGAGCCGGTTCGGTAGCCTGGATGTTTAATAAAAAAGGCTATATCCTAGTAGATAAAACCACCGTTAAAGAAGACGTTTTGATGGATGTCGCGCTGGAAGCCGGTGCTGAAGACATAAAAAGCGAAGATAAAAATTTCGAAGTATTTTGCGTAATTCAAGACTTGGAAAAGATAAAAGCTGCTTTACAGGCAAAAGGCATAAACTTTCAAAGCGCGGAAGTCACAATGATACCGACTTCTACCGTAAAAGTTACTGGCGGCGACGCAAAACAGGTTTTAGCGCTTGTAGAAGTGCTTGAAGAACACGATGATGTCCAGAATGTTTACGCTAATTTTGACATTCCGGATGAAATCTTCGAGCAAATGGCTCAAGAAGAATAAAACATGCGTATTCTGGGTGTAGACCCGGGACTAAATACCACAGGTTACGGTTTGATCCAAGGCAAGGGCCTGAAAGTCAACTTAATAGAGGCAGGTTTTATACGCACTGCTCTTAAAAAAGGCGTGCCCGAACGGCTTAATCATATACATCGGGCATTAAGCCAGCTAATTTTAAATAGTAAACCTGAGGTATTAGTACTCGAGAAACTTTATTCCCACTGGCGCCATCCGACGACTGCTTACGCGTTAGGCCAGGCAAGAGGCATTATTTGTTTAGCGGCAAGGCAAAATAATATTCCGGTTATAGAATACCCCGCAACACGTATAAAAAAAGCAGTGTCAGGGAACGGCCACTGTTCAAAAATGCAGATGCAAAAGATGATACAAAATCTGCTGTCCCTTAAAGAAATACCCAAACCCGCTGATATCGCGGACGCGCTTTCATTAGCCATAGGCCATTCTTATATTATGATGAGCAAAATATGATTGCCGAGTTACGCGGTAAGGTTACTAAACGTTGCGCAAATTCCATATTAGTGGAAATTTCCGGATTTTCCTATGAGGTTTTCATTCCAACGGCAATTATGAGCCGCATCGAAGATGGAATGACGCCCGAAGGAATGATCCGTTTAGTGACGTATCATTATTACAATGTCGAACCTTCGAAATCAGTGCCGATTTTGATCGGTTTTTTGAATGAGGTGGAACGGGATTTCTTCCAACAGTTTATTACAGTCTCAGGGATAGGCCCAAAAGCAGCGTTAAAAGCTTTAGCCCAGCCGCTTTCAATCATTGCCCGGGCAATCGACAACGGAGATACCGATTTTTTGAAATCTTTGCCGGGAATAGGCCAACAGAGGGCAAGGGAAATCATCGCTAAACTTCAGGGAAAAGTTGGCAAGTTTGCCCTTATACAAGATTCTAAGACAAACGCGTTGTCTTGTGAATCAGATATAGAATCAGAAGCAGTTGAAATATTAGCTCAATTGCAGTACAAACGTCAGGAAGCTAAGGATATGGTCAGTAAAGCCCGGGAGCGCGCCCCGCAGATATGTACTACGGAGGAGCTCCTTAACGAAGTCTACAGACAAAAGGTGAAAAGATGAACGTTGACCAGCAGTTAAAAGATGAGCCTGTTAGCGTTACGATCAGCATCACTGAAAAAAAAGTCGAAACACAAGATACCGCCAGCCCTAAAGCCATCGTCGAAGCGCTTTTATTTATCAGCGAAAAGCCATTGCTAATCGACCAAATAAAAGGCGTTCTTGATGGTTATGACCCGCAGGCTATCCGGCAGATATTAATGGAACTTAAAGGCGATTATGAAAATAGCTTTAAAGGCCTTAGGGTCGAAGAGATCGCCGGCGGCTTTCAGATATCAACTTCGCATGAAGTCGCGCAAGCGCTGAAGAATTTTTATAAACAGCGCGATGCTCAACGCTTAAGCGTCCCAGCATTGGAGACATTGGCTATAATCGCTTATAAACAACCCCTAACGCGTTTAGATATTGAATCGCTGCGCGGGGTCAATGTCGACGGCGTAATCAGAAGTTTAATGGATAAAGGCCTTATCAGGATTTCCGGGAGAAAAGATGTTATCGGCCGTCCGTTTGTTTATTCTACCACGCGGCAATTCCTTGAGTATTTCGGATTGAGCTCTCTGGATGATTTGCCAAAGGTAGAAGATTTTACTAACTTTTCTGAAAACATAACTATGCCGCTTATTTTAAGTAACAGGCAAAACACAGCTGAATTACTGCCTGTGGCTGAAACGGGAGAGACACCGCAAGAAAGCCCGCAAGAAGAAAAAAGGAGCGATAGAGAGAATGAGCAAAGAACTGGCGAAACTGCGCAAGCAGATAGATAATATCGACAAAAAAATTGTAACCGATCTGAATAACCGTTCTCTAATAACCTTAAAAATTCGCGGCTTAAAAAAGAAGTTAGGAAAAGGCATTTATGCTCCGGAAAGAGAGCAAGAAGTATTAAACAGTTTAAGCGAGATCAGCAAAGGGCCGTTGACATCCGAAAACCTGAAAGCTATTTACCGGGAAATAATGTCTTCGGCAATAGCTTTACAAAGGCCGTTAAAAATAGCCTATCTTGGACCCGAAGCCACTTTTTCTCATCTGGCTGCTATAAAACGTTTCGGTTCTCAGCAGGAATATTTAGTCTGTGATTCTATCTCTGATGTTTTTAACGAGGCGGAGAAAGGTAACGCTGATTACGGAGTTGTCCCGATAGAAAATTCCATCGAAGGGGCTGTAACCCATACGATGGATATGCTTATAGATTCGGATCTGAAAATCTGCTCACAAGCCGTGATGAATATTTCTCATAACTTGCTGGCCAAATGCCCAAAAAATAAAATAAAAAAAGTTTATTCCATAACGCAGGTATTAGGGCAATGCCGTATCTGGCTGCAGAAAAATCTTCCCGGGGTTGAAAGGATTGACGTCTCCAGCACTACCAAAGCCGCGCAGATAGTTCAAAAGGAAAAACTCGCCGGGTGCATTGCATCTTTTCTGGCGGCAAAGGTTTATAAGCTAAACGTACTTGCCTCCGGGATTGAGGATTCGCCAAATAATATAACCCGTTTTTTAGTCTTAAGCAAAAAAGACACGCCAAAAACAGGCAATGATAAAACTTCAATAGTTTTTTCGATTAAAGATAAAATCGGCGCTTTACATGATATGTTAGTGCCTTTTAAAAAATATATGATAAATATGACTAAAATCGAATCCAGGCCTTCCAAGAAAAAAGCATGGGATTATTACTTCTTTGTGGATTTTAAAGGCCATAAAGATGATAAAAATATTTCTCGCGCTTTAAAAGAGTTAGACTCACAAGCCAGGTTTTTGAAAATCCTGGGGTCATATCCGAATAATGAATAAAATTCAGCTTTCGTCAGTATCGATTGTAGGGACAGCACAATGTGCTGTCCCTACAAATCGCAAGGACAAAGCCCAAAAGGCATTTACTTTGATCGAGCTGGCGATTGTTGTAATAATAATATCAATTTTAAGCTTTTTAAGCGTGGTTGTTTATGAAAAAGTCTATGATGCTACTGCTAAGCGCGATGCCAAAACAACGTTAAGCATGATCCGCGGCGCGGAAGTTCTTTACAAAATAGATAATAATACTTATTATTCTTTTGTCATAAATAATGAAATAGCCCGCGGCACCTTGCGGGTTAACGTTTATAACAGCCCTGATTGGAATTATACTGTGACAAGCGACGGAATAAGCGCGACAGCCGTGGCTACGCGAATGAAAGGCTCAAAAAAAGATTCACAGATAAAAATTGACATCGGAAGCGGAGTTATAGTTGAGGAATATTCATGGTAAGAGTAACTGAAGCAATTAAAAATATCGCGGTATATCAGCCGGGCAAGCCCATAGAAGAGGTTAAGCGGGAATTAGGATTAAAAGATGTAATTAAGCTTGCTTCTAATGAAAATCCTCTTGGCGTAAGCCCTAAAGCGCTTGCGGCAATTAAGGAACAGGCGGGCAAACTCAATCGTTATCCTGAAGGCACCTGTTTCAAGCTGCGCCAGCGATTAAGCAAGAAATTAAACATAACAGCCGGCAATCTATTATTTGGAAACGGTTCAGATGAGATTATAGATATAATCATTAAAACATTCTGCCGCCCTGACGAAGAAATTATTACCGCGGATAAGACTTTTCTCGAATATAAAATAATCGCCCTACAAAATAGCCGTTTAGTACGGACGGTTGC
>ERZ1292640.1548-Hain-H43-02um-R1-1548-length-18891-cov-7_pt1 | contig 18891 bp, 13 predicted proteins | sample MGYA00564404_ERZ1292640 | MGnify/ENA primary metagenome ERZ1292640 (study PRJEB36523, sample SAMEA6512636) | groundwater metagenome | collected 2019-01-08 | study: AquaDiva: Metagenomics assemblies of 32 groundwater samples
TGGCGAATGTTTCCGCCAGCGCCCAAGCCTTGTCCGCCGCGGCGCGTGGCGCCGAAACCAAGACGTTCCCGGAAGAGATTGCGCAGCAGGCGGACGCCGTGGCCAAGGCGACGAGCCTTGCCAGGGTGCGTAACGCCTTCAAGCCTCTCAGTGAGTTCCTCATCGGTTATCTCAAGGTCAGCAGTGTCCCGCCGGGGACGTACTACGAGGTCTATTGCCCGATCGCCAAAGCCAGTTGGATGCAGACCAACGAGACGGTCAAAAACCCGTACTTGGGGCCACGGTCAGCAACCCCGACGTGGGGCTGGGCCTGCGCTGGGGTAGTGAAATCGAAGTTTGAGAGCCCTGCTGTCAAGGCTCGCACGACTGATGGAGGCGCCGAACACACCCCCAAAGTCGAGGAAAGAACGTGAAACGACCAAACAAGATATTCACGCCGCGCTTGAAGCGTCTGGCGTCGGCAGGCGCTTTGGCCGCGCTCCTGAGTTTTCTAGCCACGTCCTGTGCGACTACCAGCGGGAGCAACACCGGAGCAGACGATGCCAGGCAACGGCAGGGCATCACGCTCTGGCGGCGGAGTTGGTAGAGTTGCAAACCAGAGCAAAGGCGAGAGCGGAAAAAGGAAACCCGATGACGACCGAAGACAGCAGCAGCTTTCCATCCGAATGGGAAACGTGCGCGGTGTGCGAAAAGAGCGTCGAGTTTGGAGGCGGGACCTACCGGATCAACCACCGTGGCACGACCGTTAACCTCTGCGGGCCGTACCGCATGGCGGCGTTTGCAAATGACCCCACCCCATACATCGCCCGGCTGGCGAAGCGCATGCGCGACCGCGCGCGGCGGGGACCGCAACACCTGGATGCCGCCACCCAAGAACCATAACCCGCGCCCCTGAGCGCTGACCCTTCCGGTGCAAACAAACACAAAGAGAAAGGAAACCACAGGCATCACTCCGACACGCTGGTTCAATTCCGTGTTTGAAGTGCCGGTGATCCGGCGGATTCCCCGATGTGGCCACGGTCCCACCGCGCAGATGGAAAAAAACCGAATCTCGCGCAGGGGCTACCGACGGCATCCGCGCCCGCTCCCAGTTGACGTGTGCGGAGCAAGCAACATTGGTTCGGCAGACTCTTGTAACGATGAGTCTGCCGATGTGCCGGGAGCTGTGTTGCGACCCAAGAGGGCTGGCATCACTGTGAGCGTATTACAGGCATGGACACGGAAACGAAAATGATTCTCGTGGTAGATGACAATCCCATCACAGCGCGCTGGGTGGGGTATTTAACCGGTCGCGTGGGGTTTAGTGTCGTCTTGGCTTCCAATGGTGAAGAAGCCGTGAACCGCCTGGCAGAACAACAATTTGCTGCCGTCATCAGCGATGTGGAGATGCCGGGCATGAACGGCTTTGAATTATTGCAGAACATCCGCCTGCTTTACCCGGAGATGCCGGTGATTTTGATGACGGTGTTTTGCGACGGAAAGCGGCGGGAGGCGGCGCGGGCGTGGGGCGCACAGGCGTTGCTGGAGAAGCCGGTGAACATGGACCAACTCACGGAGTTGTTTAGCGGCGGCCAGGAGGCGCACCGCAATGACTCCGTCGAGGGCTTGCATGTCTTCGCAGTGCCTTAAGTTGCGGCCTGATGCAAGATTATGAAAGAAATCAAAGCCTATGTCAGACCCGTATGTCAGACCTGGATGTCAGACCCGGACCGCTGGCGGACATCATTGGCCGCCTGGAAGAAGAAGGAGCGAAGTCTCTCTGATACCGCGACACAGAAAACAAAAGGAACGATATGAAACAACTGACGAAACCAGCCGTTCTGGTGACCGCAGTAGCATCCCTATTCTTCCTCATTGGGTGCGCCCTGTGCGGCCTGCACGCCCGAAGCCAACTCAACCCAAACAAACCGAGACCCGTCAGTCCCGGTGTCGATTACTACTATCCCAGCCAGCCCAAAGACTGACCCATCTGAGACGCAGAGCGGCCCACCTTGCGTGAAACGAACCAACCCAACCTGGCAGACCTTGATCTGCCCGTCCTGCGGGCTTTTCTTGGTCGCACTTGTCACTGGCTGCGCCCACTTCGAGTCGCAGCCGATGTCTCCGGCTCGGACCGCAACCAACTTCAACGCGCGCACGTTGGACGACCCCGTCTTGAGGCAGTTTCTCGAACAAAATCTCGGCTACTCTTTGGAAACGTGGCCGCTGGAATCGTGGGATTTTCCAAAGCTGACGCTCGCGGCGCTTTACTTCCATCCGAGTCTCGACGCGGCGCGGGCGCAGTGGCGCATAGCCGAGGCCGGCGTCAGCACAGCGGGTGGGCGACCCAAGTCTCGCGCCCACGACGCCCACGACGCCCACATCATGCGTCCCAATCTCACCCTCAAGCCTGAATACAGTTCCAGCGTCGCACCGGGCATTTCGCCGTGGGGGCCCGAAATCGGCGCTGACGTTCCAATGGAGGCCGTCGGCAAACGCGGCCAGCGTATCGCCAAGGCAGAATATCTGGCCCATGCAGCGCGCCTCCGCGTGGCGACCAGGGCGTGGCAGGTGCGCGCCACTCTGCGCACCAACCTGCTGGCCTATGTGGCAGCGCAACGCTCCGAGGCGCTCTTGCGGGACTTGGCAGCAATTCAGATGGAGTTGATACGGGTGGGAGAGCAGCAGCCGGCGGCCGACGCGGTTTCATATGTCGAACTCGCGCTGCTACGGATTCACTTGGCCAAAACGCGCCTTGCGCTGATCATGGCGCTCCGTGAGAAAATGGACTTTCGCAAGCGCGTGGCCGATTCACTTGGACTGCCCGTGAGGGCCTTGCTTCAGGTCGAGGTCAGGTATGATTTTTCGCGCACGGCCGGCCTCGGGCTGGCCGCACGTGACCTGCGGAGGCAAGCCTTGCGGAGCCGTTCGGGCATTTTGAGTGCTTTGGCCGATTACGCCGCGGCGGAGACTGCGCTCCGGTTTGAGATCGCGAAAAGGTATCCGAACATCCAGTTTCATCCTGGCTGCGGGTGGGACCAAGACAAGAACCGATGGGCCGTCAACTTGAACCTTGAATGGCCCGCCGTCAATCGCAGCCGGGGGCCGATAGCAAAGGCGGAAGCCCGCCGCATCGGCGCCGCAGCCCACCTGCTCAGTTTGCAGACGGAAGTCATCGACGAAGTTGACCGCAGCGCTGCGGCTTATCGCGCGACGCTGGACGCCGCAGCGGACATTGACACATTGGTTGCTGCAATCCGGTGGCAGCACGACGCCGTTGCAGCGCGTTTCAAGGCCAGAGCCGCTGGCCGGCTCGAATTGCTTTTGACCCGGTTGCAGCTTGTGGCAGCCGATCTCACCCAACTCGACGCGCAAGTGAAGCTCCAGGACGCGCTTGGTTCGCTGGAGGACGCGGTGCAACGACCAGCAGAATTGATGGATTCGCTCTTGAGCGACCGTGCCAGGTAATTCGTTTGGACCCATGAGGTTCCTCAGGTTAAGGAGCAGCTTTGCAGATCTCCCGTCACAACGGGAGGCGAGCGAAGCTCAACGGATGGTGGGCTTTTGGCAAAAGGTGGTCGAGGGAAGCAAAGGCCAGCCGGCGTACTAAAAATTGAAGACACGTTGCGAAACCATTCGGCAACACCGCCTTTGGCCGCGTCATTGGATGGATGCGCCGCCAGTCGGCCTTCGGAGCAAGCCCTGGTCTGTCCACATTGCAGGACGCGGCAGGTTAAACGTTATTCTTCTGGAAGTAGAGCGGACGTTCCCTATCCTCTGGAGTCTGTGGAACACCAATGCCCAGGCTGCCGCAGTTCTCTCACGCGTTCCTTAAAGAGGGAAAGTGGCAGCACAAGTGTGGAAAATGAATTGAACGAGCTGGCTGATCTCATCGCCCGACTACAGCGGGGCGAATGGACGCGGGCAGAGTTCCGCGGCCACAGCGTCCACTACGGCGTGTACACCCAGCGCCAAACCGACCGATTCTTTGTGCGGATGCGCGTGCCGTATGGCATCATCTCGCCGCTGCAGTTGACCGCGCTGGCCGCGGCGATTGAGACGTGGGGCCGGGACGAATGCCACTTCACCACGCGCCAGGGGGTAGAAGTGCATGATTTGCGGCTGGAGCAGGTGGTGCCGTTCCTGCGCGCCTTGGCTCAGGCGGGCTTGCTCTCGCACGAGACCGGCGGCAACTCCATCCGCAGCATCCTGGTGTGTCCGCACGCGGGCGTGGGAACCGATGAACCATTTGATGTCACGCCTTACGCCGAACTGTTGACGCGCTATTTCGTCCGGCACCCCGACTTTCAGACGCTTCCGCGCAAGATGAAGATTGCTTTCTCCGGCTGCGAGCGGGATTGCGTTCGGAGTTTCGCGCAGGACCTCGGCTTTCAAGCTCGCAAGAATGCCAACGGTGAATGCGGCTTCCGTGTCCTGGCCGGCGGCGGCACGGGAGCATTGCCGCGCTTGGGTCAGGAACTGATCGAATTTCTTCCGGCCGAGCAGATGTGCAGCTTCACCGAAGCGTTTCTCCGCGTGTTCAACCGCCTCGGCGACCGACAAAACCGTCGGCGGGCGCGTGTGAAATTCCTCGTTCAGTCGCTCGGCATTCAAGCCCTCCTGGAGGAAATCACCCGCGAACGGACTGAGCTGCAACGTGAACAGAAATCGTATCCGAGCTTGGGACCCGTGTCCGAGTCTCCGGCCGAGCCTGTGCCCGGCCTTGCGAAATCAGAATCTCTTGAGCGAGCCGAAAAGCAGCCCGCTGAAGACGAAACGTTTTCAAGCTGGGTCACCGTCCAGACGCAACCTCAACCGCAACGCGGATTCAGAACCGTCCGCGTTTCGCTCGCCGCCGGCTCCATCACGGCTGGCCAACTCCGGCAGTTGGCCGCGCTATCGGAGCGGTTCAGATTGGCGATTCGCACGACGCCCGAACAAGGTTTCCTGCTCCGCCAGGCGCGAGACAATCAATTGTCCCAAATCTACCAAGCCCTTGATGGCGCCCAACTGCTCCATCGTCTCGCCGTGAGCCGACTGGTCGCCTGTCCCGGCTCCAAGGCTTGCTCCAATGCATTCACGAACACGCCCGCGTTGGCGCAGGCCATCACCGCCAGACTCGCTCTGCTCCCCGACCCAACAGACACGCTGGCTCAGTTGAGCATTCGACTGTGTGGCTGTTCCAACGGTTGCGGCCTCCATGCCGTGGCGGACATCGGACTGGAAGGCCTGGCCAACCGGGCGCAGAACGATTGGCTGCCAGCCTACCGTCTCTGGTTGGGTGGGCGCGAGAGTCAAAGTCGCCCGCGATTTGGCGAAGACCTGGGCATGATGCCGGCACGCCACGTGCCCGCGTGTGTCGCCGACGTGGCGGAATTTTATCTGGCGTCCCGGCAGCCTGGCGAATCGCTGGCCGACTTGTTGGATCGAGTCGGGGTCGGACCGTTCTCGACGTTGCTCAAGAAGCATCAATTGGAACCAGCCCACGACCGGCGCGAACTCGCCATTGATTGGGGCGAGGCGGAACGGTATCGGCCGCGCGGCGTCAACGAAGCCGGCGTCTGCTGAGGCTGACCCGATTTAGCGCTGCAATTGCCGTGAGACTTTATCCGGGTGGCGGGCGATTCTTGTTGAATTCGGCAGCCGCCGTCCTAGGCTGGCATAATTCGCTGCATAAGGCGCCGCCGCTTCTGGACCCGCCTTGGAGATGACAACGGCCGTTGGCCTGGACACAGCGGAAGTTCTGAGGGGGCGGCAAGAGCTGTTTCGTGGCCCGCACAGTCGAGCTGGCTCCGGCCGGAGCGAACCAGGCATGGCAATGAACAGTCACGATAGCCCCAGGCGCATCCCTTTGGAGCGGGGTGCCACCGTTGCAGTCATCGGCGGCGGACCGGCCGGGGCTTTCTTTTCCATCCACCTGCTGCGAAAAGCCAGGGAACTGGGAAGAGACGTCCAGGTCAGGATCATTGAGCGGCGGACGCAATCGAGCACGGGGTCGATGGGGTGTTGCCCAGGGAGTTGGAAGGGCTGCAACTATTGCGCCGGCGGCATCTCGCCGAAACTGAACGACGTGCTCAAGAGCATGGGTTTAACCATCCCACCGGAGGTCATCCAAAGCCGGATTCACGCGATAGCGATTCAAGGATATTGGAAGAATATTGAACTCGAAGTGCCGCTGGGGCGCGAACTGCTCACGGTGTATCGGGGTTCGCGTCCCGCCAGGCGGAGCGATCGCCACCACAATTTTGATTCCTTTCTCCTGGGAGAAGCGGTCAAGGCCGGAGCCCACGTGATCAGCGGCGAGGTTGATGAAGTGCATTACTCGGAGACCGGGAAACCACTGATTCGTTACCGCGTGAACGGCCTGGAAGCAAGGATGGAGGCCGATTTCGCGGTCTTTGCGGCAGGGGTGAATGAGGGCTCTAGTCTGGCCCCGGCCCGCAGCCGGATTCTTCAATCCCTGCAACGGCTGATCCCCGACTTTGCGCCGCCTCCAGTGCGGCGGTCCCTCATGTTCGAACTTGAGGCGGAGCCGGACCTCCCAGCCCACCTTGCCGGCACGATCTATTTTGTGGAATACGGATCGAAAACCTTGCGCTTGGAAATGTGCTCTTTGGTGCCGAAGCGGGGATTCATGACGGTGGTCCTGGTCGGAGCGAGTGTCGATTCGATAACGAACCGCGAGGCGAACCGGGAGGCCATAAAGCAATTCCTGGAGTTGCCGCATGTTCGCAAACTGATTTCTCCGGCCGTCCGCTTTCAGACCGTTTGTGTGTGCAACCCCAACATGGTTATCGGCTCGGCCCGGAGCCCATGCGCCGACCGCATCGCTGCGGTGGGTGACGTTGTGACGGCAAGACTGTATAAAGATGGAATCCTTTCGGCCGAGCAGACGGCTCGGGCTCTGGCCGACACCGTCTTAACACTGGGCATTGATTCGCGCAGTCTGCGGCAGGGCTATGGACCCACGCTGCAACGATTTCAGCGGGATAATCGGTTTGCCTCGATCGTGTTCGTCCTGCACCGGATTTTCTTCAGCTCGTCGGTGTTGAGCCGGGTTTTGTATCAGGCCGCGATTACGGAGCGGAAAACAAAACCAAGCGGAGAGCGGCGCCTGGAGAAGATTCTTTGGAGGATTGCCAGCGGCGACGATTACTATGAGGACATTTTCTGGTCCATGATCCATCCCGCCACGATTGGGCTGGTCCTGACCGGCGGTCTGCTCATCACGGCACGGAATTATGTTACGGAACTGATCTTTGGTTTGGGCTGGGAAGGCTTTGGCCGCTTCACCACGGGGGTGGCCATCGAACGGCTTGAGGCGAAACGCCTGGCGTTTGCACGTCTGATCACGGAGTCCCACATCACTCTGCCCGAAGAGTTGGAGTTTGAGCGGATGTACACCATTAAAATGCAGGCTCCTCCTGCCAGGATCTTCGAACAACTCGGTCGATTCGGCGAAGAAGATCGGGGGTATCTCAGGCCCAGAGGAATCCGCATCCGGAGAATCGCCGGCGTTCCCAATGTGCCGGGCTGTGTGATTCAATACCAGGTTTTGCGACCGAGCTTGTCTTTCAGTCTGATCCTTGAACAAGTGGCGGACGACCGTCTGGCCGTCTATCGGGTGAGAGATGGATTTGCCCGGGGCGGGGTCTTGATTTTTGAAATCGAGAGGCTGGCCGATGGGATCTGCAGCTTGTCCATTTATGTCGCCTTCAACTTCGTGCGCGCCAGGACATGGGCGGGGCGGCCGTTCCGGTGGCTCTTTCGACGGTTGTTTCCCGCCTTCGTCCATGATGTTCTGTGGAATCATTCGCTCTGCAAACTAAAGGATATTGTGGAAACAGAGCTTGAGAAAGGCACCCAGCCCGGTTAGAACAATTCGTGAGATATGTGGAAATTGAATAATCCCTCGTCAATATTGGCCAATATTCAGATTCCCCTCTCGAAGCCCACGCCCCACCTGTTCACGAGGAGAGAGCTTTCCGCCGTGGCCGCATTCCCGATGCACCGACGCCGGAGCCCGGCGGTCAGCACGAGAACGTCGAGGCGATTGGCCGTGAACGCTGCTTCCGCCATCAACGAGCATTGGCGCGCTTTTTTCCCGATGTCATGTATAATAGATGAACGGTACTAACGGATAACAACTATGAAAATTCTACGAAAACTGACTGCCACCCTACTGGCCACGGTGGTTCTGACCGCTCCAATAGCGGGATTTGCCGCTGAGAAGAAAGCGGGAAAGAACGCCCCAAAACCGAAGCCGTACACGCTGAACACCTGCGCCGTCTCTGACGAGAAACTGGGCGGTGACATGGGCGAGCCGTATGTCTTCACTCACGAAGGCCGCGAGATCAAGCTCTGCTGCAAATCGTGCCTGAAGGATTTCAAGAAAGCTCCGGCCAAATTCATCAAGAAAATCGAAGAGGCCGAGAAAAAGGCCAAGAAGTAGATGCGGAACCGGCTTCTGACCAAGCTGTGAGCCTGTCATGGAACCAAACCTTGCCCCCGCTCTCTCCTTTGGGGAAAGGAGAGGGAGTCGCTTTGCCAAGTTCGCGACCTGTAACGTGAGAGCCGCCGTTGCCATCGTGCTCAGTCTGATGCTGGTCTGGACACAAAGTGTCTTCCCGGCCGGCATCGCCGGCGGCTCGGAGCAGGCCGTTTGTTCTGTTTGTTCTTGTCGCGCCAAGTGCTGTGTGCAGTCTTCGGCTCCAATCTCACCGCCGCTGCCCCTGACCGCCGCGCCAACCACCGCGCCGCATTCCGTTCAGTTGTTATTGGCGCCCAGTTCTCGCTTGATCGAGATACCGCACGCGCCCTGCCCACTAGTTCTCCCCCGTCGCTCTTCTCTTCTCCAGGCCGCTGCCGTTCCAGTTTTCCAATGGAACTGCACCTTCCTGATCTGAGCCAGCGCTCTTCCCAGTCGTAGTGTGCCCTGAACCGGCGCAGGGCGGCTTTTTCTGTTGTTTTTGGGCTGGTGAACACTCCGTTTTTCCTTATGAGAATAGTCTTAGTCATTTTAACGATTCTTGGTCTTTGCTTCTGGCGGGCCAAGGCAGTGGCGGAACAGGCGGCCGCCGCAGGCAACGCGATCCGCATCTCCCCGACCTTTATCAGCCAATTGGCCGAGGAAGCGCGCACGAATAATCCCGCTGTGCGCGCCGCGGCGGCCCGCGTGCAGGCGGCCCAGTCAAATTCCAAGGCGGTGCGGGTGTGGGAGGACCCGATGTTCACGGCCGGCACCGTGGCCGCCAGCCGCTCCAGACGGCAGGATGATGGCGACGTGGTTTATGGCGTGGAGCAAAAGTTGCCTCTCTTCCGCAAGCCGCAATTGGCCAAAGGCGTGGCCGACGCCGAAGCCGTGACTCAAAAAGCCGCTTTCGATTACGAGTTTCAAATGCTGCGCCTGGACATCGCCCGGCAACTGTTCAAGACCGCCCTGGCGGACCGCACGGTGAAAATAAGCCAGGAGGACCTCGACTGGCTCCAGATGCTCGTGGTGGCCACTGAGGAACGGTATCGCACCGGCACCGGCGCGCAGACGGAGGTCTTGCGCATGCAAAACGAGCGCTCCAAACGCGCTCAGCAATTGCAGACCGATCGCCAGCAGATCGAGTACGAACGGAAGATGCTCAATCGCCTTCTCAATCGCGACCTGGCCGCTCCCTGGCCTGAATTGCAGTTGCCCTCGGCGGCCGGCCCGGTCTTCTACAACCAGCGCCTGATCAATCTCACCAGCCAGTACGAAGCCAGACTCAAAGTCATGCGGCAGGAAGTCAAACAAGCGGCGGCCGTCGCGGCCCTGACCCGCCGCCAACGCTGGCCCGACATCAGCCTGGGAGTGCAAGGCCGCCAATACAGCGGGACAGGGGATCTCCGCGAAGGCATGTTCACCGTCACCTTCAACCTGCCGTGGGTGAACGCTCAGAAATATCGCCACGACATCGAGCGCGACGACGCCAGGTTAAGAGCGGCCCAACTGGAGGTGGCGGACTACGAGCTGTTCGTGCCCACGGAAGCGCGCCGTCTCACCGTACAGATCGACGCGGCGCGCCGCGAAGCCCTGCTCTATCGCGATGAAATCATTCCCCGCTCGGAATTGGCCCTGGCCAGCGCCCACTCGGCCTGGACGGCCAATCGGGGCCTGTTCCTGGACATGATGGAGACCCGCCGCATGCTGCTGGAGGCGCGCCTGGGCTATGCCCGGGCGGTGGCCCAGCAATATCAAATGCTGTCGGAGCTGGCCCTCTGCTGCGGCGTGGCGGACCTGGAAGCCCTCCAGATGCTCGGCGTGCAACCCGACCCCGATGCTCCCGTAAACAACCCACCGTGACGACGACTCTATGAAAGCAACACGTCTCTTTTTATTGCTGGTTCTGCTGGCGCTGGCCGCCGCCGGAGGCTGGTTTGCCGCCCGGCGGACCACGCCTGAAACGCCGATGAAATCGGGCGAACGCAAGGTTCTGTACTATCAGAGCGCCATGCATCCCTGGATCAAATCGGACCAGCCGGGCAAATGCACCATCTGCGGGATGGACTTGGCTCCCGTTTTTGAAGGGGAGAAAGGGTTTGATGCCGAGGCCGGAATGATCGCCCTCAGCTCGAACTCCATCAATGTGCTCCATGTCCAGACGATGGAGGCGCAGCGCCGTTCTATGCCGCGCACGTTGCGCGTGGCCGGTGTGATTGATGATAATGACTCCCGGCACCGCATTGTCTCCGCCTACATTGATGGCCGCATTGACAAATTGGCGGTCAATTACGTGGGAGCCGAAGTGGTCGAAGGCGAGCCGTTGGCCACGTTGTACAGCCCCCAGTTGTTGACGGCGGAGCGGGAATACCTCGCTCTGCTGCATCAGCAGATGCCGGCCAATTCCGCTCTCCTGCGAGAGGAGCATCAACGCATGATGGCTGCGGCCGGGCTGCGGCTGCGGCGTTTGGGCATGACCGAAGCCCAGATCAAAGCGCTCGAGAACAAGCAGGAAAACGAACCGCACACGCAAATCCTCGCGCCCATGTCCGGCACGGTCGTCGCCCGCTTTGCCTATGAAGGCCAATACGTCAAGGAAGGCGACAAGCTGTTCGAGATCGCCGATTTCTCCATCATGTGGTTTGAATTCGACGTCTATGAACGGGACCTTTCCTGGGTGAAAGCGGGCCAATTGGCCGAAGTAACCACCCGCGCCGTTCCCGGCAAAGTCTATATGGCGCCGATCACGTTCATTGATCCGAATCTCAATGAACTGACCCGGAGCGCAAAAGCGCGCGTCGAAGTGCCGAATCCAATGGTCGGGTCCGAGAAAGGAACTCGCGAATTGTACCACAATCTGTATGCCGAGGGCCTCATCAAGTCCGAATGGACTAATGTTCTGTCCATTCCGCGCAGTGCGGTGCTGTCGCCGGGCCAGTATCCCGTCGTTTATGTGGAGAAAGGCGGGGGCGCTTACGAACAGCGCGCTGTCAAGTTGGGCCGCCTGGGAGATGAGCTTTGGGAAGTGTTGGAAGGCGTGGAGGAAGGCGAACGCGTCGTCACCAACGGCAACTTGCTCATCGACGCGCAAGCCCAGCTCGATCAGAGCGCGCGCGGTCCGGCTCAGCCACAAACTTCGACTCCGGAGAAAGACGAGGCGGCTTCTGCCTCGCCGACAAAGGATTCAGCCGCCGGCGTTCATCAGCCCGCGCCTCCTGCCGGCCGGGACAAAACAGCCGCCAGGACCGATCTTAAGCTTCCAGCGGAACAACTAAACGAGGTCCAGCGCAAAGCAGCCGAGGACTTTATGACGCTGGCCGACGCCGTGGCCCGGGGTCTTTCCTCGGACAACCTGGCGGAATTCAATCAGCAAGCAGCCAAGCTGCACGCCGCCTTGCCGGGTTTAGCGAAGGGTTTTGCCGAAGCTTCCTCTTGGCAGCCAGGTTTGAAAAAAATCGAGGAGAGCGGCCCTGGGCAGCCTGCGCCGGACCTGCCGGCAGCGCGCAAATCCTTTTTACCTTTCAGCACCGCGGTGGTCGAGTTCGCCCGGAAACTGCGCGCGCAGCAGCCCGAATTCAGTTCGCTCAAGATTTATCAGTGTCCCATGGTCAACCTGGCCATCCCGGGCGCGCCCAAGACGGGTTTGTGGATGCAAACGCGAGGGCCGATTCGCAATCCGTTTTACGGGGCAGAGATGCTCGATTGCGGCACGGAAGTCAAACCGTGAAAGTCATTGCTGATAGCCGGTTCGAGCCGGAGCCGGAAACCACCCTCCGGTCATCACCCATCGCCCATCGTAACTCGTAACTCGCAACTCGTATGATCAACCGCTTTATCGAATGGTCCCTGCGCAACCGATTTCTGGTGGCCTGCGGCATCTTGTTCATCATTGCCTGGGGTGTGCGCGCCCTCTACTTGACCCCGGTCGATGCCATTCCGGACCTGAGCGAGAACCAGGTGATCGTGTTCGCCGATTGGGCCGGGCGCAGCCCGCAGGAAGTCGAGGACCAGGTCACTTATCCGCTCTCCGTTAATTTGCAGGGATTGGCCGGAGTCAAGACCGTGCGGGCCAATTCCATGTTCGGCTTTTCTCTCATCACGGTGATCTTCCAGGATAAGATCGACAATTACTTCGCCCGCACGCGCGTGCTGGAGCGGTTGAATTATCTGGGCGACCTTCTGCCCGCCGGCGTGACGCCCAAACTCGGTCCCGACGCCACGGGCCTGGGCTGGGTGTATCAGTACTACCTGGAAGTGAACCCGGCCAAAGCGCCGCAAGGCGGTTATGATTTGGGGCAATTGCGCGCGGTGCAGGATTGGTTTGTTCGTTACCAGCTCAATGCCGTGCCAGGCGTGGCGGAAGTCGGCAGCATCGGCGGCTTTGTGCGGCAGTACCAGATCGAGGTTTCCTCGACCAAAATGCGCGCCGCCAAAGTGTCGCTCCAGCAAGTGATGGAGGCGGTCAGCCAAAGCAATTTGAATGTCGGCGGCAAGGTGATTGAGGAAAACGGCATGGAGTTTGTCGTGCGCGGCCTGGGGCTGATTACCTCCGTGGCTGATCTGGAAAAGATTGTCTTGGGAGAGCGCGAAGGAACTCCCATTTACCTGGGTGACGTGGCCACCGTGCAGATTGGCGGCGATTTCCGGCGCGGTGCGCTCGATGTCAACGGCCAGGAAGTGGTGGGCGGCATCGTCGTCATGCGCAACGGCGAAAACGGCTTGGCCGTGATCGAGCGGATCAAGGAGAAGATCGCCCAAATCACGCCCAGCCTGCCGCCGGGCGTGGCCATCAAACCGTTTTATGACCGGAGCGAACTCATCGCGCGCACCATCGACACACTGAAACATGCGCTCTGGGAGGAAATCATCCTGGTGACGCTGGCCCACATCATTTTTCTCTGGCATTTCCGCAGCATCCTCATCGTGACGTTCCCGCTGCCGGTTTCGATTTTGATTTCGTTCATCCTGATGAAAGAATTTGGCATTACCTCGAACATTATGTCGCTGAGCGGCATTGCCATCGCCATTGGGGTGCTGGTGGATGCCGCCATCGTCATGACCGAGAACGTCATCCGCCATTGCGAAAGGGCGGAGGAAGAGAAGGCGGCACGGCTGGCGAGTCCCGGAGCGCCCCCTCACGCCGGCCCTCTCCCTTTCGGAGGGGGAGAGGGAGAAGCTGCGCCCGTCAGTCGCGATGAGGCCATCGGCAGACCGGCGCCAGATGGTTCTCTCTCTCTCCCTGCCGAGGGGGGCCGGGGTGAGGGGGGAAAGCAGGTCATCCGTCTCACTGCCGCCGAGACGCTCCAGATCACTCTTGAAGCTTCCCGGCAGGTGGGCCGCCCGATTTTCTTTGCCATGACCATCATCATCCTGGCCTTTGTGCCGGTGTTCGCGCTTTCGGGACAGGAAGGGAAGTTGTTTCATCCGCTGGCCTTCACCAAGACGTTTGCCATGATCGGCTCCACGCTGCTGGCCGTGACGATTGTCCCGGTTTTGTGCGCCTTGCTGGTGCGAGGCCCCTTTCACCCCGAAGACAGAAACTGGCTGATGCGACGGTTGTTGGGCATCTACGATCCGCTGCTCAATTGGTCGCTGGGCCATCGCAAGACCGTGCTCGGCTTGGCCGCGCTGCTGCTGGCTGGAGCATTGGTGCTGGCCCTCGGCGTGCCGAGGCCGGTTTTGGTTGCATTGGCCAACATCGTCACGCCGGTTTCCCCTCATCCCGGCCCTCTCCCCCAGGGAGAGGGAGATGCAAAGCTTCGCGCTGGGAAAGCATCGAGCGCCACCGATCAATCCGCCGCGGGCGGCGGCTCCTCCCTCGCCTCCGGGGAGAGGGCCGGGGTGAGGGGAAGCGACACGGCCGCGTTCTCCCAGTTCTCCGCCCGCTTCCCACGTCTGGTTAAGGTGCTCTCCGGCATGGGCAGCGAATTCATGCCGCCGTTAAACGAAGGCAGCCTTCTGTTTATGCCGGTGTTGCTGCCCAGCACCTCGCTGACCGAGGTGAAACGCATCATGGCCTGGCAGGACCAGGTCATCAAGCAACTGCCCGAAGTGGCGTCCGTGGCCGGCAAATTGGGCCGCGCCGAATCCGCGACCGATCCGGCGCCGGTGGAGATGATTGAAACAACCATCATGCTGAAGCCCCAATACCTTTCCACCTTGCTCGGCTCCAAACCCAACCCGGAATGGCGTCCCGGCATGACCAAGGGAAAGCTGATTGCGGAGCTGACGCAAAAGCTGACCCAGGTTCCGGGCTACGTGCCCGGCTTTTTGCAGCCGATTGAAAACCGCATGCTTATGTTGAGCACGGGCATTCGCGCGCAAGTGGGAGTGAAGATTCTCGGCGATAACCTGGACGCGCTGCAAGCAAAGGCGTTTGAAGTGGAGCGGGTGGTTCGGGAAGTAACCGGCGCCGTCGGCGTTGCCCCCTCGCGGGTCCAAGGCAAACCGTATTTGGAGATTGAGGTGGACCGCGTGGCGATGGCCCGCTTCGGCTTGCGAGCGCAGGAGGTTTTGGACGTGGTGGAAGCGGGTCTGGGCGGCCGGAATCTGACCACGACCATTGAAGGGCGTCAGCGTTTCCCCATCCAAGTGCGCCTGGAGCGGGAGGAGCGGAACGATTTGGAGCGCCTGGGCGAAGTCCTGGTGGGAACGCCCTCTGGCCAGTTCATTCCCCTGGGGCAACTGGCCAAAATCAGACGCAACACCGGTCCCAGCGAAATCGCGAGTGAGAATGGCCGCTTGCGCGTCTTCGTGCAGGCCAACGTGCAGGACCGGGACCTGGGCGGCTTTGTCACAGAGCTCAAAGGACGGATCGAGCGCGAGATCAAGCTGGAGAACGGCATGACCATCGAGTACAGCGGCCAATACGAAAACCAACTGCGCGCCCAACGGACATTGCGTGTCATTGTGCCCACCGTGCTGGTGATCATTTTCCTCTTGCTCTACGTGGTGTATCACTCGGCCAAGGAAGCGGCGCACGTGATCCTGGCGGTGCCGTTTGCGCTGACGGGCGGCGTGTTTCTGCAATACCTGCTCGGCTACAATTTCAGCGTGGCCGTCTGGGTCGGATACATTGCGCTCTTTGGCACCGCCATCCAGACCGGCGTGGTCATGGTCGTTTACCTGGAGGAAGCCCTGAAGAGAAAGCTGGCCGACCGCGGCGCGGCTTTCACGCGGGAGGATTTGCTGCAGGCGATCAAAGACGGCGCCCGCCTGCGGTTGCGTCCCAAGGTCATGACGGTGGCGACCATTGTGGCGAGCTTGCTGCCGATCATGTGGAGCAGCCGCACCGGAGCGGAAGTGATGAAACCGCTGGCCGCGCCTGTCATTGGCGGCATGGTCAGCAGCTTGATTCACATTTTGATCGTGACGCCCGTGATTTTTGCCTGGTTGCGGGAACGGGAGATGAAGAAAGAAAAGGGGCCATCAGGAGAGTGATGGCTGGGCGGCATGGGCACAATGCCATCAAGCCCTCGCCCATGAACCGGCGAGTGTTTGTTGTCCACCCTTCAGGGTGTTCGTGCCCTCATCCCATCCCGGCTGACACCCTGAAGGGTGGACAACAAACGGGAGGTTCAACGAAAGGGCGCGCGCCGGCTGAATAGTCAAGACGCCGACGCCATCAACTCAGCCAGGCACCGGCCGACCTCCGGCAACTGCTCCGGATTCAGCCAGGTGCGTTTGACGAAAAAGCCGGGCACGGCTTGGGAAGGGATCTTCTCTGCACCGGCAGCAAACTCGACCAGCAGCTCTCCTTCCCGCCGATAAAAGCGATGAGCCAGATGTTCCGGGTCCACAATCCAATATTCCTGCACTCCATGTTCTTCGTAAGCGGCAAACTTGGGACCGACATCCAGATCGGCAGTTCCAGGAGAAAGCGCTTCCATAACCCAAGTGGGGGCAAAGGGCGCATGGGCCGGCTCCAGGCGACGAACTTGTTCGTTCGTGAAGAAAGCAAGGTCGGGCAGGAACACCCGGCGGGCACTCAGCCGAATAGAAACAACTTCCCGGTGGACCTCGCCTAATTTCTTTTGCTCGACGTAAGCCGCCAGAAGCCGCTCCAGAAAATTCACCAGCCGGGCATGTCTAAAATTTACGGGGGAATGCATGAATTTTTCTCCATCGATCAAATCACCGTGGACACCCGGTTGCAGCCATGCCAGAAATTCCTCGGCCGTCCAAAGCTGCCTTTCTACTTTGTCCGAGATGGAAACGACGGTCGGCATGGTTGGAGCCTAAGGAGAAATCGTCTGATCGGCAAGCCTCATATGACAGCCTCATACGGGCCGTGCGTTGGCCAGGACCTCGGCTTGCAGTGCCGAAGATGCTCACCTACTCCTGGAGGCCATTCCAATCACGATTTCGCCAGGGGTGGCTGCGAAGGCAGGCGGGCGCGGAGAATACCTATGTTTTGTAGCCCGGTGCCAGTTCCTCGCGCACCTTCTCAAGCAGCTTTTTCGTGGCGCGAATGCCCTCCGGCTCGGAAAGCTTCTCTCCTTCGTACTCGATGCCGAAATAGCCGCGATACCCGGCCGTCAACACGACCTTCAGCATCCGCCGATAATCAGTGTGGACCTCATTGCCGGCGGCGTCGAAATCATGCGATTTGGCGCTGACGGCTTTGGCGAAGGGCATCATTTCCGCAATGCCCCGGTAGCGGTCATACTCCTGGCCGTCGCCCAGATCAAAATTGCCAAAGTCAGGGAGCGTGCCGCAGTTCGGAAAGTTGACCATTTTCATGACGCCCGCCAGCCACTGGCCGCTGGAGGAGAGATGCCCGTGGTTTTCCACGATGACATTAAGGCCCAGCTTGCCGCCAAAATCCGAAAGCCGCCGCAAGCCGTCCGCCGCGCGCTTCTGCTGATCCTCAAAGCTGCCGGCTCCCGCCGTCTCCGCGTTGACGCGAATGGAATGGCAGCCGAAAAACTTGGCGGCTTCGGCCCATTTGTAGTGGTTTTCCACGGCTTGAGCGCGCTTGCTGTCGCTGGGGTCCCCCAACGCGCCCTCGCCGTCGCACATGATCAGAAGGATTTTCAAGCCCAGGTCCTCGGCCCGCTTCTTGTATTCAGCCAGGTACTTTGGGTCCTTGGCTTTGTCCATGAAGAATTGGTTCACCAGTTCGATGGCCTCGATGCCATAGTCCTGTTTGGCCGCCTTGGGAAAATCGAGGTGATCCATTGTCTTGGCAAACAAAGCGCGGTGCAGCGACCATTCCGCCAGGGAAATCTTGAACAAAGGTTTAGGCGGGGCAGCGCCCAGGCTCCTGTTCAGGTGAGGTGCCAGGCTGAGTCCGGCGGTCAGGATGGTTGATTGTTTCAAAAAAAAGCGGCGGTTGCGTCTGTTTTGCATGGTTCAAAGTTATGTCTGCATCTGGTCGGTGGTGAAATCCGAAGACAGTTGATCAGTTCTTAACATTCGGCTGGGAACCGATTTTGTATTGAAAGAGGAAAGCAAACAAAACCATGACGGCCAGAGCGCCGGCGGCGGGGATGATCCAGATCTTATCCCAGAGACTGAGCGGTTTTGACAAGGCGCTCAAAGGAAGGCCCACCACCTTGTCGGTCGGGCGGTACTTGCCATCGACACGCTGAAACACTTCGATCTTGGCGGCAGGTTTTTCTGCTGTGACCGTCAAGTTTTCCGCCAAGCCCGGGAGCGCGGCGGCATTGGTGGCGATTTGCGTGATCTTCCCGTAGGCCGGAGCACCATTGGCTTCCCATTTTGCCCAGTTTCCCTCGGCCCAGTTCGCCACGTCTGAAACCACTTGGAACTGGGCGGGTTCCACGTTGGGGAAGCTAAAATGCTGCACGACCACGCCCGACAGATTGGCGCCGACAAACATGCCCGCCCCCAGTGTCACAAAGGCAATGAAACCTTGGGCTTTGGCTCGAATCGTTTCCGGAGCTTTCTGATCGACATAAATATAGGCCGTGACAAAGAAGAAATCATAGCAAATCCCGTGCAGGATCACTCCCAGATAGAGCGGCCAGACCGCGCCGGTGTTGTAGCCCAGAAGGAAAAGCAGGTAGCGGGCGCCCCAGCAGAACATGCCCACGATGAGCATGTACTTGACCCCGAGCCGGGCAAAGAAAAATGGCATGACTAACATGAAGAAAATCTCCGACATCTGGCCCAGGGTCATCTTGCCCGGGACATTGGTGACGCCCAGGTCCGCCAGGAACGACGGCGTGAAGCTGAAGTAAAAAGTCAACGGGATGCAAATCAGGAAGGCGCTGAAGACAAAGATGGCAAAGGACCGTTCCCGCAGCAGTTGGAGCGCGTCCAAGCCGAGGACGTCCTTGGCGGTGACCGGTTGGTCGGAGGTCTTGGGAGGGGTGTGCGGCAAGGAGAGGCAGTAAAGGCCCATCAACACCGAAACGACGGCGGCGATCATAAACGGCATGGCGGTCGTGGTCGCTTTGATTCCCAAAGTCCCCACG
>ERZ1292640.1345-Hain-H43-02um-R1-1345-length-20361-cov-12_pt2 | contig 18883 bp, 23 predicted proteins | sample MGYA00564404_ERZ1292640 | MGnify/ENA primary metagenome ERZ1292640 (study PRJEB36523, sample SAMEA6512636) | groundwater metagenome | collected 2019-01-08 | study: AquaDiva: Metagenomics assemblies of 32 groundwater samples
GAGCGAGATCCCGCCCGACCAGCAGAACCTGGCGGAGGTCATCGTCGGCAAGCAGCGCAACGGCCCGACCGACACCGTCCGCCTCACCTTCATCCCCCAGTACGCCAGCTTCGAGAACCGCGTGGAATCGGACCGCCAGCCGTACTGAGGGCGCCGTCCCCCGGGCCTCCGGCGCCTTTCCAGGCTCCCTATGCGACTGTATTCACTGAAGAGGCTGTTCGTCGGCTCGCCCCTGCCGACGGCCCAGGCCCGCCACGAGCGCCTGGGCAAGATGACCGGGCTCGCGGTCTTCGCCTCCGACAACCTGTCCTCCGTAGCCTACGCCACGGAGGAGATCCTCCGGGTGTTGATCCTGGGGGGGATGGCAGCTCTGGCCTATTCGGTGCCCATCGGCCTGGCCATCGCCGTCGTCACCGCCATCGTCATCAACTCATACCGGCAAACCGTCCTCGCCTACCCTCAGGGCGCCAGCGACTATATCGTCGCCAAGGACAACCTGGGGACTTCGGCGGGTCTCACGGCTGGCGCCGCGCTCCTCATCGACTACACCCTGACCGTGGCGGTGAGCGTCTCCGCGGGAGTCGCCGCGATCACCTCCGCCGTGCCGGAGCTCTATCCGTATCGGGTCGTGCTGGGCGTCGCCCTGGTGGCGGTGGTCGCCGTCGCCAACCTGCGGGGCCTCAGGGAGTCCGGCCGCCTCTTCGCGGTGCCGACCTATCTCTTCATCGGCGGCTTCTTCCTGATGCTGGGGGTCGGCTTCGCCCGCTACCTGATGGGCGGGGTTCCCGCGGCGCCGGGTCCGGCCCAGCCGGCAGAGGCCGCATCGGGCATCGGGCTCGTTCTCCTCCTCAGGGCGTTCTCCTCCGGGGCCGTGGCCCTGACGGGCATCGAGGCCGTCGCCGACGGCGTGACGGCCTTCAAGCCGCCCGAGGTCAAGAACGCCCGGATCGTCCTCCTCTGGCTGGGCGGGATCATGGTGACCCTCTTCGCGGGCATTACGGCCTTGGCCGCGCTCTTCGGCATCGTCCCGAAGGAGGAGGAGACCGTCATCTCCCAGCTCGCGCGCGGAATCTTCGGCGGCGGGGTGCTCTACTACTACATTCAGGCGGTTTCCATGCTGATCCTGGTCCTCGCCGCCAACACTGCGTTCGCCGACTTTCCCCGGCTGGCCTTCTTCATGGCGCGGGACGGCTATCTCCCCCGGCAGTTCGGCAGCCGGGGAGATCGCCTGGTCTTTTCCAACGGCGTCATCATCCTCGGGCTGGCCGCGGCTCTCCTGATCGTCCTGTTCGGAGGGAGCACCCACGCGCTGATCCCGCTCTATGCCGTGGGTGTGTTTACCTCCTTCACGCTCTCCCAGTCGGGCATGGTCCGCCGGTGGCTCCGCCAGCGGCCGCCCGGGTGGTGGGGGCGCGCCGCGATCAACGGCGTCGGCGCGGCCACCACGGGGCTGGTGGCGGTGATCGTGCTGACCAGCAAATTCGTCGCGGGGGCCTGGATCGTGGCCGTGCTGATCGTGCTCTTCATCGCCCACTTCCTGGCGATCAACCGCCACTACCGGGCGGTGGCGGGGCAGCTTTCGCTGGAGGGATACGAGGGGCCGCCGCCGATCCGCCACAGCGTTCTGGTGCTGGTCGGAGACCTCCACAAGGGCGTGGTGCGGGCGCTCCAGTACGCCAAGACCCTCTCGCCCGCCGCCAAGGCGGTCTTCGTGGAGACGGATCCGGAGAAGACCCGGAAGCTCGAGGAGAAGTGGGGGGAATGGGGGTGCGGCGTGCCGCTGGTGGTGCTGACGTCGCCGTACCGATCACTGCTGGGCCCGTTCCTGGAATACCTGGACCACATCCAGGCCCAGGGGGAGAACCACATGGTGACCATCGTGCTGCCGGAGTTCATCCCGGCCCGCTGGTGGCAGCAGCTGCTCCACAACCAGACGGCGCTGCTCATCAAGGGGTCGCTGCTCTTCAGGAAGAACGTCGTCGTGACGGACGTCCCCTACCACCTCGAGCGCTGACGACCCACCCGGAAAATTGCGGACGGCGGGAGCGAAGCGTATGATCTAGCCTCCGTGAAGCCTTACTGGTTCAAGCGGCTGATCCTGGGCGGCCGGTTGCCCCTCGCCCAGGCCCGGTACGAGCGGCTCGGCAAGGCGACGGGCCTGGCCGTCTTCTCCTCCGACGCGCTCTCCTCCGTGGCGTACGCGACGGAGGAAACCCTCCGCGTCCTGATCCTGGCCGGCGCCGCCGCCCTGACGCTCTCCGTCCCCATCGGCATCGCCATCGTCATTCTCGTGGGGATCGTGGGGGCCTCCTATCGTCAGACGATCCGGGCCTATCCCCAGGGCGGCGGCGCCTACATCGTTGTCAAGGACAACCTCGGGACGTTCTCCGGGCTCATCGCCGGGGCGGCGCTCCTCATCGATTATGTCCTGACGGTGGCGGTGAGCGTAACGGCCGGCGTCGCTGCCATCACCTCCGCTGTGCCGGCCCTCTTCGGGCACCGGGAGCTGCTCGGGATCGTGGCGGTGACCGCCATCGCCTTCGCGAACCTCCGGGGCGTGAGGGAGTCGGGAGCGATCTTCGCCGTTCCCACCTATCTCTTCGTCGTCAGCTTCGCCGGGATGCTGGGGTACGGGCTCGTCCGCTTCCTCGCGGGGAGCCCGCCCCTCGCCGAGGCCTCCGCGGCAGCGGGGGTGCCCGCCGAGCTCACGCTCTTCCTCATCCTGCGCGCCTTCGCCTCCGGGTGCACGGCGCTCACCGGCATCGAGGCCGTGTCCGACGGGGTCATCGCGTTCAAGCCTCCCGAGGCCCGGAACGCCCGAGCGGTGCTGGCCTGGATGGCGCTCATCCTCGGCGCGCTCTTCCTGGGTATCACGCTGCTCTCCTCCTGGTACGGGATCGCGCCAAACGAGGACGAGACGGTGGTCTCTCAGCTGGCCCGGAAGATCCTCGGCACGAGCGTCTTTTACTACGAGATCCAGGCCGTGACGACCCTCATCCTGATTCTCGCGGCGAACACGAGCTTCGCCGACTTCCCGCGGCTCCTGTTCTTCATGGCGCGGGACGGCTTCGTGCCGCGCCAGTTCGGGAACCGCGGCGACCGGCTGGTCTACTCCAATGGGATCCTGATCCTGGGCGGTCTGGCGGCGCTGCTGATCGTGGCCTTCGGCGGGGATACCCACGCCCTGATCCCGCTCTACGCGGTGGGTGTGTTCATCTCATTTACCCTGTCGCAGTCGAGCATGGTCCGCCACTGGATCCGGAGCCGGGAGAAGGGCTGGCAGTGGCGGGCGGCGGTGAACGGGTTGGGCGCGGCCACGACCGGCGTCGTCATGCTGGTCATCGCGGCGACGAAATTCACCCATGGGGCGTGGCTGGTCGTCCTTCTGATCCCGGTGCTGATGGTGGCTTTCTTCTCGGTGAACCGTCATTACCGGGCGGTGGCGGCGCAGCTCTCCCTGGAACGGGTTCGGGAAGAGCCGGCGTTCACCCAGACGGTGCTCGTCCTGGTGGGAGATCTCCACGGAGGGGTGGTGCGCGCCCTCCGGTACGCCCAGAGCCTCTCCCCGACGGCCAAGGCCGTGTACGTCGAGATGGACCCCGACAAGACGCGGAAGCTGGAGGAGAAGTGGGGCAAGTGGGGGTGCGGCGTGCCGCTGGTGGTCCTGACGTCGCCCTACCGGTCGCTCCTGGGGCCGTTCGTGGAGTATCTGGACCACATCCAGAGCCAGGGGGAGAACCACATGGTGACCATCGTGCTGCCGGAGTTCATCCCGGCCCGCTGGTGGCAGCAGCTGCTCCACAACCAGACGGCGCTCCTCATCAAGGGGTCGCTGCTCTTCAGGAAGAACGTCGTCGTGACCGACGTTCCCTATCACCTGGCCAGGTAGCACGCCCCCTCACCTTGATCCTCTCCCCCCTCACCTTCATCCTCTCCCCCCTCACCTTCATCCTCTCCCCCCCGAGGGGGAGAGGGCAGGGTGAGGGGGAGAGGGCAGGGTGAGGGGGAGAGGAGAAGAGGTGAAATCCTTCGTGGCGAAGCACTGGAGCTGGGCCTCGACGGTGGATTCCAGCTCGGCCCAGAGGTTCGACTCCAGCCCGCGGTTGAGGCCAATCCTGAGCGCCTCCTTGGCGTCGATGAGCTCGCCGGTCAGGATCAGCTCCGTGGCCTTCGCGAGCCCGATGATCCGGGGCAGCAGGTATATGCCGCCGAGCGCCGGCACGCACCCCAGCTTGATCCAGACCTCGCCGAAGCGGGCGTGCTCCGAGGCGATACGGAAGTCCGCCGCCACCGCGATCTCGCAGCCGCCCCCACCGCGGCGCCGTTGACGGCGGCGATCACGGGCTTCGGCATCCCGCGGAGGGCCCGCGTCACTCGCTGGCACGTGCCGTTCACGACCTCTTGATGCGGGCCGGCGGCATCGCCGGGATCTGCTGGAGGAATCCGAGGTCGCCGCCGGCCGAGAACGCCGACCCCCCGCCGGTGACGATCACGGCCCGGACCGCCGGGTCGCCGCCCGCCGCCTCCAGCGCCTCGGCGAGCTCGCGCGTGCTCTCCACCGTGAGCGCGTTCAGGGCCTCGGGCCGGTTCAGCGTGAGGGTCCGGACGCCGTCTTGCTGGGCGATGAGCACAGAGCCGGTCACGGCGCGTACCTCGCCTCGAGCCGCTGGTGCTCGGGCAGGCCCACCAGGTCGAAGTACTCCTCGAAGCCCATGAGCCGGTCGTGCACGCGCGCCGTCGTGCCCTCGTCCCTCAGCGTCTCGAGCACCTCTTTCACCGCCTTGGCGGCGGCCCAGAGGGCATCGGTCACCCAGAGGACGATCTTGTAGCCGAAGCCCTCTAGCTCTTGCGTCGTACAGAGCGGCGTTTTCCCCGCGGCGAACATGTTGGAGACGAGGGCCACGCCGGGGAGCTCGGCGGGCGCGCGCCGCACCTCCTCCCGGGTCTGGAGCGCCTCGAGGAACACGCCGTCCACACCGGCCTTCTGGTAGGCGCGGCCGCGGCGGACCGCCTCCTCGAAGCCGAGCGGGCCCCGCGAGTCGGTGCGGGCGATGATGAGGGTCCGGGGATCGCGCCGCGCCTGCAGCGCCGCCTCGAGCTTCTTCAGGTGCTCGTCGAGGGAGACGACCTGGCGCGGGCCCGGGATGTGGCCGCACTTCTTGGGCCACACCTGGTCTTCGAGGAAGATGGCCTGGGCGCCCGCCGCCTCGTACTCCTGGACGGTGCGGCGCACGTTCAGCGGATTGCCGTAGCCCGTGTCCCCGTCCGCCAGCACCGGAATTCCCACCGCGCCCGCCATGGCCCGGCACGCCTCCACCATCTCCGACATCGTGAGGTAGCCGACGTCGGGCAGCCCCAGGCGGCTCGCTGCGACCAGGAACCCGCCGAGCCCGACGGCCTTGAACCCGACACGCTCGGCGATCTTCGCCGACAGGGCGTCGTACACCGCCGGCACCACGAGGATGCCCTTCTGATTCACGAGCTCTCGCACATGCATCGCCATGACCGGATCTCCTCTGGGTTTTGGTCCCATCACAGTACCCGAGGGCACGCAAGAAGGGCAACTCCCCCCTGAGGTTCCAATCCCTTTCTCCCTCTGGTAGACTTAGGCGTCGCGCGCCGCCCACGGCGCCGTTCCCATGAGAATCCAACTGTCGCCCGACGGCCCCCTCGACGTTCCTCAGACGCTGGCCCGCTATCGGATCTGGGGCGAAGACCCCTCTAACCGGCTGGGCGCCGGGGTGTTCCGGCGGGTGCTGGCGCTGGACGGGAAGCTTCACGGCTATGCCGTCCGCTGGGCCGGGCCCCCCGACGACGCGCGGATCATGATTAGCGTGCCCGGATCGCGGTCAACCCGCGTGGCTGAGGCAGTCAGCGGCGAGGTCGGGCGTCTGCTTTTCCTGGACGCCGATGTGCTCGGTTTCTACCGGGCGGCAAAGTCGGACGCGGTGCTCCAGGGCCTCATCGCGCCCTTCTACGGGATGCGCCCCACGCTGGCGCCGACGCCCTTCGAGATGCTGGTGGGCGCCGTCACCGCTCAGCAGGTGAACCTTGCCTTCGCCGTCACGACCCGGGGCCGCCTCGTGCGCCGCTTCGGGCGCCCGGTCCAGGTGGAAGGCGAGCGCCTCTACGCGTTCCCTGCTCCCGAGACGCTGGCGAAGGCGAAGGTCCGCGACCTGCGCCGGATGCAGTTCTCGACGCGGAAGGCCGAGTACATCATCGGGCTGGCCCGCCTGGTGGCGCGGGGGGAGCTCGACTTCGGCCGGCTGGCGACGTGTCCCAACGAGCAGGTGATCGCCGAGCTGACGCGGATCCGCGGGTTCGGGCGCTGGACCGCAGAATGGTTCCTGGCACGCGCTCTGGGGCGGGGGGATGTATGTCCGGCCGGAGACCTCGCGGTCAGGAAGTGCTTCGCCCAGTTCTACGGCCGCGGGCGCGCGCTCTCGGAGCGGGCGATCCGCCGGCGGGCCGCCGGCTGGGGCCCGCATCAGAACCTGGCCATCCACTATCTCCTGGCCGGGCTCCGCCAGCTCCGGGCGAAGGCGGGAGGCGGCGCGTGAGCGTGGCCTTGCGAGCCGCAGGACGTCGCGGGGCTGGGGCCCCGCCGTGCGAGGCGAGCAGATGAGCGCGGAGCCCCTCCAGCGCAAGATCGTGCTCGCCGGCGTCATGCTGGGCATCTTCCTGGCGGCCATGGAATCCACCGTGGTCGCCACCGCCATGCCGACGGTCATCGCGAGCCTCGGCGGGATTCGGATCTACTCGTGGGTCTTCTCGGCCTTCCTCCTGACCTCCACCATCACGATGCCGCTCTGGGGGCGGCTCTCTGACCTCCTGGGGCGGCGCCCGACCTACCTCGCGGGGGTGGCCATCTTCCTGCTCGGCTCCGGGCTCTCGGGGCTCTCCCAGAGCATGGCCCAGCTGATCGTCTTCCGCGCGCTCCAGGGGCTGGGCGCCGGCTCCCTTATCACGATCGGCATGACGCTGGTGGGCGAGCTCTACGGTCTCGAGCAGCGCGCCAAGAAGCAGGGATACATCTCCGGCGTATGGGGGGTCGCCTCGCTGGTCGGGCCGGCGATCGGCGGATTCCTCTCCGACCACGTCTCCTGGCGCTGGGTCTTCTACATCAACCTGCCCTTCGGGGCCCTGTCCGCGCTCGCCATCGCCTGGGGGCTCTCGGAGCCCGTGGCCCGCCGCCGCGCCGGGTCGATCGACTTCCTCGGCGCGGGGCTCTTCGCGGCGGGGATCGCCTCGCTCCTCGCGGGGCTGGTGGAGGGTGGGCGCGTCGCCTCCTGGCTGACCCCGGGCGTCCTCGGACCCCTCGCGGTGGCGGTGCTCTTCCTGGTGCTCTTCGTCCTGGTGGAGCGGCGGATCGCCGAGCCGCTGATCCCGCTCGACCTCTTCAAGAACCCCATGGTGCGCGCCGGCGCGGCCACCGGCTTCCTCTCGGGCATGGCGATGTTCGGCGCCATCTCCTTCATCCCCCTCTACATCCAGGCCGTGGTCGGCGCCACGGCGACGCAGGCGGGATTCGTCCTGACGCCCTTCGTCCTCGGGTGGGTCGCCTTTTCCATCCTGAGCGCGCGGCTCGTCCTTCGCGTCGGGTACCGCGGGGTCGTCGTGGCCGGCATGGCGAGCCTGACGCTGTCCTTCCTGCTCCTGTCGGAATGGGACCAGAGCCTCACCCGCCTGGGGGCGGTGCGCGACGTCGTCTTCGCGGGCTTCGGCATGGGGATGGTGATGGTGCCGATGCTGATCGCGGTGCAGAGCGCGGTGCCCAAGCGGGACCTCGGGATCGCCACCTCGACGGTCCAGTTCTTCCGCACGATCGGGGGCGCCGTGGGGGTGGCGGTGATGGGGGCGGCCATGGCCCATCGCCTCCAGACCGAGCTCCAGGCGCTGCTGGCGGCCTCGGGCCCGGGGACGCGGCTCGCCGCCCAGGTGCGGGAGCTCGTGGCCCAGCCCGACCTCGTTGTCAACCCGGCCACGCGCGAGACGCTGGCGCCGGCGCTTGTGGTCCACGTCCGCCTCGCCCTGGCGAACGCGCTGCACGGCGTTTTCGTGGTGGGGCTGATCGTCTGCGTCGTAGCCCTGGTCTCGTCGTTCCTCGTGCCCTCCGGCCGCGCCCGCGATCTGGCGCGCGCCGAGGAGGCGCCGTCCACCCCCGGGTCCTAGGCCATGTCCCAGGACGCGCCGCTGCTCGCGCGCCTCGCCCGGCTCCCGGCCGTGCCGGTCGCCGACCTGCTGGCGCTCCTCGAGCGCATGGCGCGCCCCGACCAGGACCCGCTGCTGGCGCGCCTCGTGGCGGTGGACGAGGAAGGCGAGCGCGGGATGCCGCCCCTGGTCGCGGCGGTCCTTGAGCATCTCCAGCGCAATCCGGAAGCGACGTGCTATCAGGCGTTGCTCGAGGCCCTGACCGGCATCTGGAACGCCGCGGTGCGCGCGGCGGTCGTCGCGCGCCTCCGGGCCGCGGGCCTGCCGCCCGACGATCTGCTGCTCCGGCTCCAGGCACTCTCGCCGACGCTGGGGTTCGCCGCGGAGAGCCAGGAGTGGGCGCGCGAGTGGCTGGCCGATCCCCTGACGCAGGATGCCGCGCTGGTGGACCAGTGCCTGGTGCGGCTGCTCCTGGCCGTCCGGGGCATGGCCGAGGCCCGCGCGGCGGCATTGACCGATAACACCTGAGGTGACCATGGGACACTTTCACGACAAGAAGGCCGAGAAGAAACGGATCGACGGGCTCGCGCTGAAGTCCCCGATGAAGGTCTTCGGCGCCTTCAAGGACCTGGGCAAGAAGGTCTTCGCCGACGGCGCGCTGTCCAAGAAGCAGAAGGAGCTGACGGCGCTGGCGGTGGCGGTCTCCCAGAACTGCTTCGACTGAATCGAGCACCGCGTCGAGGAGGTCCTCGACCTGGGCGCGACGGAGCAGGAGATCGCCGAGACGCTGGACATCGGGCTCCTGATGGGCGGGACGCTGGCCGCCAAGTCGGTGCGCCACGCCTTTTCGGTGATGGACGAGATCAAGAGAGGAGGAGCGTAGCATGGCCGGGATTCCCGACACGTACAAGGACCTGTTCCAGAAGAAGGCGTTCGCCCACCTGGCGACGGTCGGCGCCGACGGCAACCCCCAGGTGACGCCGGTCTGGGTGGACTTCGACGGCACCCACATCCGCTTCAACACGGCCAGGGGGCGCGTGAAGGACAAGAACCTCCACCGGAACCCGAAGGTGGCGCTGTCGATCCAGGATCCCGACAATCCCTACCGGTACATGCAGGTCCGGGGGCGCGTCGCCGAGATCACCGAGCAGGGGGCGGACGCCCACCTCGACGCGCTCGCGAAGAAGTACATCAACCAGGACAAATATCCGTGGCGCCGGCCCGACGAGGTGCGGGTGACGTACAAGATCCTCCCCGAAAAGGTTCACACGCTGGGGTAGGGGCCGGGATGCGCGCGGAGCCGTACCTGAGCACGGTCAGCGAGGACGCGTTGCGCCGCGAGCGGCAGAAGGCCCGCGCGCTCCGCGGGAGCCAGTGGTGGAAGCGGCGCATCGCGGCGGGCCGCTGCCACTACTGCGGCCGGCAGATGGGGCCCCGCGCGCTCAGCATGGACCACGTCGTGCCGCTGATCCGCGGCGGCCGGTCCAGCCGCGGCAACGTCGTGCCGGCCTGCAAGGAGTGCAACAACCAGAAGAAGTCGCTCCTCCCCGTGGAGTGGGAGGACTACCTCCGCCGGCTGGCTGCGCACGAGGACGCGTGAGGGGCCATCACGTCATCCTCTACGACGGGGTCTGCGGGCTGTGCAACCGGCTGAACCGCTTCGTGCTGGCGCGCGACGCCCGGGGCGTCTTTCGCTTTGCCTCGCTCCAGAGCCGCTTTGCCCGTGAGTTCCTGACGGGGCACCACCTCGACCCGAGCGATCTCGACACCCTCTACCTGATCGCCCACTACGGGACCGAGCGGCAGGCGATCCACACCAAGTCCCGCGCCACGCTGCTCATCTTGAAAGATCTCGGGGGCCCGTGGCGGGTCGCCGGGATTCTGGGTGTTCTGCCGTCCGGTCTCCTGGACTGCGTCTACGCCCTCGTCGCGCGGGTTCGCTATCGGATCTTCGGCCGGTACGATTCGTGCCCGATGCCGCGGCCGGAGTGGCGGGACCGGTTCATCGACGTATGAGGCGGCTTGGGCAATCTGGCCCAAGGATGACAAGTTGACCTCTTTTTACCCTCGCGGGTAACTGGTAAAATCATTATTTCTGTTAGGAATTCCAGCCGTCTCCCGCTGGCATCCCCCTTGCTGAGCCATGAGTCAGCCACAGGAGGATCATGCATGGGACGAGATCGGAGACGGTACCCGCGGGTCGGTGTGGCGCTGGACATCAGCGTCGAGGTCGCCGGCCGTCGGTGGGACGTGAAAACGGTGGACCTGAGCCCGTACGGCGTGAAGGTGGCCCTGCCGCCGAACGGCGGGATCAAGCTGCCTTCCGGGACGGCCATCCAGGTCCGCCTCCTCCTGCCCGACGGAGCCCCTCCGCTCGCCCTCACGGCGAGAGTGGTTCGGACCGATCGCGACGGCATCGCCCTCTGTTTCGAACATCTGGAGGCGGGCTACTTCGAGCGCCTCAAGGCCGTGGTGGATTCGCTCCTGGGACGCCTCGCGGAGGGGCCGGCCCGCCTCGAGGTGAGCGTCAAGCCCGCGAGGGAACGCCGGAAGGTTCCGCGGACGGACGCCCAGCTGGATATCGCGTTCGACGCTGAAAAGCCCTACGATTGGCGGGGCAAGACGATCAACCTGAGCCCGTACGGCGTGAAGGTGGCGCTGTCGGCCTCAGCCATCCGGCCCTCGGAGGGCACCAGCGTCAAGCTCCAGCTGACCGTGCCCGACCGCGCGGACCCGCTCTCGATCAAAAGCATGGTCTGGCGCCGGGAGCCGAAGAGCACCGTCCTGATCTTCATCGAGCTGGGGCGCGAGCAGCTCGAGCGCCTCAAGGACCTCGTCGAGCTCCTCCAGACCGCGCCCGCCTAGATGCTCGGAGGGGGGCGTTGCCCCCCTGCCGCGTGCAGCGATTACTCATGCTCGCCGTAGGGGACGCCCAGCACATGGATGATCTTTCCGACGGAGATGAACTCCCCGATCACCCACGAGAGCTCGAGGATCTCGTCGTCGCTGAAGCGCACTCGGAGCTGGGAGAAGAGCCCGTCGTCGATCTTGTGGTGGTCGATGTACATCTGGTCGGCGTATCGGAGCGCGGCCTTTTCGCGCTCGGTGAACGGTCCCCTCTCGTAATCGGGGAGCGCCGCGACGATCTCTTCGGTGATCCCCTGGTCCCTGCCCGGGACCCAGCGCGTGGACATTCAGTAGTGGCAGTCGTTCAGCTGGGCCAGCCTGAGACGGACGAGCTCCTTCGTCCTGAACTCGATGAGTCCTTTGCGTACCAGCGGGGAGTAGAACTTCAGGAAGCTCTTGAGCGTGTCAGGGAGCCGCCCGAAGGTGCGGATGAAGTTGGGGTCGCCGCCCAGGGCCTGCCACTTGTGGATGATGACCTTCAGCTCGTCGTCGAGGCGCTCGAGGTCCACCATCGCGATCCGCATACGGATTGCCCCCTTTCGACCGGCGCCGCTAGCCTAGCCTTCGGGCCCTGGACGGGTCAAGCGCCGCCTTGATACCTGTCGTTACGCTCCCTACACTGCTTCCAGTTTCCATGACCTATTGCCGGTGATTAGTATGCGACTATTCCAGTCACTCACCACCATCCGGAGCATCGACCGCGTCGACAACTATGGCCGAGTGTGGTTCACGTACCGAGGCTCGGGGGGTGAGAATCAAGCCTTCCTCGCCTGTTACCAGGAGCTCGTGCGGGAGAAAACCCAATCCACTCCCCTCGTTGCGACAGGTCGCATCTCGCCGCGCGCGGGAGCTCCGACAGGAAGGTCGGTATCGAGGTTCCCTTCAACGCCCCCAAACGGATCGTGACGCTGCTCGGCCGGAAGCTGTATTGATCATTGGACATTGACAGCGCCCGCCCAGTGGTGAGAATTCCCTGCTCATACTCTCAACCAACTCTCACCAAGGAGGGCGCCATGATCCAGAAGGTGTCGCTCGGGTTCTTGCTGTCCGTCGCGCTGGTCGTGGGCGGGGTGTCGCCGTCGGTCCACGCGCAGTCTCGCCAGTCGGCGGCGACCGCTCAGGAAGTGAAGGTCAACATCAACACCGCGTCGAAGTCCGAGCTGATGAAGCTCAAAGGGGTCGGGCGGGAGGTCGCGGAAAAGATCATCGCCTACCGCGAGAAGAACGGCCCGTTCAAGACGCCGGAGGCGATCCGGAAGGTGAGTGGGATCGGCAAGGGGATCTGGGAGGCGAACCGCGAGGCGATCACGGTGAAGTGAGAATTTTTCTTGGACAGGTGCGGAGGCTGACGTAGGATTGGGGGAAATCGGTCGGAGCGCACACAGGCTCCTTTTGGGTATCCCCGCCGGCAATCCCGCCGGCGGCGACCTGACCGAGCCCCGGGCCGGGAGTCGGCGTCCGGTTGGGGGTGGTGGGACTTGGGCCCGCGTGGAGGGCCTCGCCGAGAAAGGAGGTGGTCCAGCCGTGTGTATATGTGCCCCTACGGTGATCTGTGAGGTGGTCGCCTCCTAAGGCACGTCCACGCTAGTCCCGGGTGGCGGCCTGGGAGGACCCAGGCACCACCGACCCCGACGGTCCCGCCCACACCAGCGGGGCGGCTCGGCTCTCCGACGCCGCAGCCACCGTCGGGGTTCTTTTTTGCCGCGAAGAAGCCTCCAAAAAAGAAGCGGCCCGCCGGAGTTGCCCCCGGCGGGCCGTCAAGTGGTCCAGCGATCGCGTTAAATCTTGCGGACGTTGGACGCCTGGAGCCCCTTCGGCCCCTTGGTGACCTCGAACTCCACGCGATCACCCTCGCTCAGGCTCTTGAAGCCGTTGGCTTGGATGGTGCTGTAGTGGACGAAGACATCCTCCCCGCCCTCCACCTGGATGAAGCCATACCCCTTCGCGTCGTTAAACCACTTGACTGTGCCCTGTGCCATACTCCCTTTCCTTTTTCTTCTGGGGCGTTGAGCCGCCCCGGTGATACCCGACCCCCATGGCCGGGCTGACCCCCTCTGGGGGGCAAACGAAAACGCCGGAGGACCTCGGTCCTCGCGGCGTCAAACCCTCAAACCGAGCGATTCCTTGTCACGAACTGGTTGCCGGACTCTGACGGAACTCTCAAAACCGAGAAAAACATAACCCGGTTCGGGGAGGCCTGTCAACCCCGATTTCAGCGGGCCCGGGCGCGCTCCCGGCGGAGGGGCTCGCCCAGGTGGCGCTCGATGGCCCGGAGCTGGTCGCCCTCTTCGGGGGCGGCGAAGCTGGACGCGAGGCCGCTCGCCTCGGCCCGGGCGGTGCGGCCGATCCGGTGGATGTAGTCCTCCGGCGTCGCCGGCAGGTCGTAGTTGATGACGTGGGAAATGTCGACCACGTCGATCCCCCGGGCCGCGATGTCGGTGGCCACGAGCACCCGATACTGGCCCGCGCGGAAGCCGTCCAGCGCCCGCCGCCGTTCGGACTGGCTGCGATTGGCGTGAAGCCGCGCCACGCGATGCCCGGCGGCGCCGACGGCGCGCGCCAGGCGGTCGGCCCGGTGCTTGGTGCGCGTGAAGACGAGGACCTTGCCCCGCTCGCCCCGGAGCAGGGACAGGAGCAGCGGAGTCTTCTCGTCGCGATGCAGGGGATAGAGGATCTGGCTGACCTTGTCCACGGGCCGCGACGCCGGCCCGACCTGGACGCGGACGGGCCGGACCAGGTGGCCGCGCACCAGCCGCTCCATCTCGGGCGGCATGGTGGCCGAGAAGCAGAGGGTCTGGCGGTCCAGCGGCACGTGCTTGAGGATGCGCTCGATCTGCGGGGCGAACCCCATGTCGAGCATCCGGTCGGCCTCGTCCAGGACCAGGATGCGGATTGTCCCGAGCGAGACGTTCCCACGCTCCAGGTGGTCGAGCAGGCGGCCCGGGGTCGCCACGAGGACGGCGGGCCGGCGGCGGAGCGCCTCGACCTGAGGGCCCATGGCCTCGCCGCCGATGACCGTGGCCGCGCTCACGCGGCGCCCGGCCCCGAGCCCGTCGAAGCACTCCTGGATCTGGAGCGCCAGCTCGCGTGTGGGAGCGAGGACGAGGGCGCGGAGCCCGGCGCTGCCGGCCAGCCGCTCGATCATCGGGATCGCGAAGGCGGCGGTCTTGCCGGTGCCCGTCTGGGCGCAGCCGATCACGTCGCTGCCGGCCAGGGCCGGAGGGATGGCCTGGGCCTGGATCGGCGTGGGAGCCTCGAAGCCCGCCCGCCGGATATCGGCCAGAATTTCAGAGGAAAGGTTCAGGGATTCGAACGTGGACATATTTCTCCGATGTGGGGTGTTAGGATTTCTGGTTTGAGTGGGGGGATCCGGGCCCGAAGGCCCGGATCCCCGAGCGAAGCGGAGATCGTTAGACCTTCCGAACGTTGGCCGCCTGGTACCCCTTGGGACCCTTGACGACCTCGAATTCCACCTTGTCACCCTCGGCCAGGCTCTTGAAGCCCCCGGCCTGAATGGCGCTGTAGTGGACGAAGACGTCCTCGCCACCTTCCTGGGTGATGAAGCCGTAGCCCTTCGCGTCGTTGAACCACTTCACGCTGCCTGTTGCCATGTTGCTCTACCTCTTTCTTGGGGCGATGCCCCTGTGTTTCCCGGCCACCACGGCCGGGGTGCCCCCAGGAATTTGGGGACAAACAAAAACGCCGGAGGACCTGGTCCTCACGGCGTCAACTTCGAATCTGCTCGAATCTGAAACACGCTTGGAACCTAGAACCAAAACTGACGATACAGGATCGGGCGCCGGGTGTCAAGCACTATTCTCGATGCGCTTGGTGACCGCGCGGGAGCCGTTCTTGGTCCCAAGCCAGCCGGGGACGGCGACCGAGAAGCGCCCCGCCGTGCCGCCGGCCACGACCACGTGGAGCTCCTCCGCGGCGGCAAACTTGGGAACCAGCTCATCCGGCTCCGGCGGAGTGTCGGCGAACCGGAGATTCGTGCCCTCGCCGCTCTCCTCGTCCGGGAGGAGCTCGCGGTACGGCCGCCGGATGGTCTCGACGAGGAAGCGCTTCAGGTCGGCCTTGGACCAGCCGTCCTCCGCGAACGTCCGGGCGTGCTCCGGCCCCACCACCAGCATGGTCTGGGAGTAGAGCGGGAAGTGCTTGGCGTTCCAGAGGCACGCCATGGACCAGCCGAGGGACCCCGCCAGGCTCTTCGCCGTGCGGCTCGCGTGGTCGGAGATCCCGTGGGGCGCTTCGCCGGCGAAGAGGGTCACGGCGCTGTCCTCGGGCCGGAGGCCGCGCCCGACGTGGAGCGGCTCCCAGGGGCTGGCCTCCTCGTGCTCGGCGATGCAGTAGGTGTAGCGCCCGGGGTGGCCGAAGGTGGACATGGAGATCTCGCCCGCCCGGGCGCCGCCCAGGTTCATCAGGATGAGGCGGAGGGCGCGGCCGATGGTCGCGTTGGCGCGGAACCCGGGGCCGAAGACGCCGAAGCCCGCGTTCAGCCCGATCCGCGACCGGATGGGGCCGTTGACGACGATGAGCGGCGCGGCGAAGTGGGTGGTGGCCTGGAGCCCGTGGAGGTTGAAGACGGGGTCGCACGCCGCCTCCACGGCCGCCAGGACCGCCGGGAGATAGTCGGGGCGGCAGCCGGCCATCACGGCGTTGACGGCGATCTTCTCCACCGTGGCGCGGCCGTAGTTGGGCGGGACGAGGCCGGTGAGCTCGTCGCGCTCCCGCCGCGTCGCGGCGAGCATTCGCTCGACGCGTTCCCCCGTCGGCGGGACGACGGGCAAGCCGTCGGTCACGCCCTTGTCGAACCAGACCTCGAATTCGTCCGGGCCCACGGTGAGGCCATTGTACCCCGCCTTGACACCTCTCGACGCGGCGTGCTATGACGGTAGGCGCCGAGTCCGGCCACCTTCCTCTTATAAGGAGATCGCACATGAAGCGTCATTCCTGGCTCATCCTCATCGTCCTCGCGGTCTGGAGCCTCTGGGCGGCGATGCCCGCGGCGGCCCAGCAGTACAAGCCAGAGTTCAAGTCGAGCCTCGTCGTCGGCCCCGCCGGGCCGTGGGGGGAGGCGGCGGCGAAGTTCGCCGACCTCCTCAAGGAGCGCACCCAGGGGCGGATCAACGTCAAGAACTACTTCGCCGGCCAGCTCTTCGCGGGCAAGCAGACCAACGAGTTCACCCTGCTGGCTCAGGGCGTGGCAGACTTCGCCCTGGGCTCGACGATCAACTGGTCGCCCCAGGTGAAGGAGCTGAACCTCTTCGCGATGCCGTTCATGTATCCCTCCTACAAGGCCCTGGACGCCGTGGAGAACGGCGAGCCGGGGCAGAAGCTCTTCAAGCTCATCGAGGAAAAGGGCGTCGTCCCCCTGGCGTGGGGGGAGAACGGCTTCCGCCAGGTGACCAACTCCAAGCGTCCGATCAAGGGCCCCGGCGACCTGGATGGGCTCAAGATCCGCGTGGTGGGCTCCCCGATCTTCATCGACACCTTCCGCGCGCTGGGCGCCAACCCGATAAATATGAACTGGGGCGACGCCCAGACGGCCTTCCAGCAGGGGACGGTGGACGGCCAGGAAAACCCGGTGGTCTCCGTCATCACGCCGTACAAGCTCTGGACGACGCAGAAGCACATCACGCTCTGGCACTACGCCATTGACCCCGTGATCCTCGCCGTCTCCAAGATCACCTGGGACAGCCTGACGCCGGCCGACCGCGAGATCGTGAAGAAGACTGCCGAGGAGGTCATGGCCTGGCAGAAGAAGGGGGCGCGCGCCGGGCTCGAAGGCTCCAACGAGGCCATCGACAACTTGAAGAAGAACGGCATGGAGGTCGTGACGCTCTCGGCGAAGGATCTGGAGGCCTTCCGCGCCAAGACCCGCCCCGTGTACGACAAGTGGGTGGCCGAGGTCGGCCCCGACCTGGTGAAGGCCGCCGAGAAAATCATCGCCGCCACCAAGTGACCGCTTCCCCAGCGCCCGAACCCCCGGGGAGCCCACCGCCCCGGGGGTTTTTTGTGAGCCGCCTCGCGGACCGCCTCGAGGAAGGGGCCTGCGTGCTCCTCCTCGCGGTGATGACGCTGGTGGCGTTCGTCAACGTCGTCACCCGCTACCTCATCCGCTTCTCCCTGGCCTTCACCGAGGAGCTCGTGGTGAGCCTCTTCGTCTGGCTCACCCTCCTCGGGACCGCCGTCGCCTTCAGGGAAGGGAGCCACCTGGCGTTCACGTTCCTCGTGGATCGGTCCCCGCGCCCGGTCCGCCGGCTGTCGGTCTGGCTCAGCGCGGCCCTCGGCATCGCCCTCTTCGGCCTCTTGATCTACTTCGGCCTCGGCCAGATCGGGATGGAGCGACGGCTCGGCACCACGTCGGAGGCCCTCGCCATTCCCCAGTGGTGGTACACGGCGGGGATTCCGGTGTTCGGGCTGGTCGTGATCGTCCGCATCATCCAGGCCGCGGTGGGCACGGACAGGAGGGCGCGCGGCTGATGGAGCCCGGCCTCTTCCTCTTCGGCCTCTTCTTCCTCCTCCTGTTCCTGGGCGTCCCCATCGTGACCTCCATCGGGGTCTCGGCGCTCCTCTTCCTCTGGCAGTACAGCCTCGGCATCCAGGTCACGGCGGCGAACGTCTATGCCAACATCGCCAAGTTCCCGCTGCTCGCCATTCCCTTCTTCATCCTGGCCGGCTATGTGATGGACAAGGCCGGGCTCTCCCGCGGCCTCGTCAATCTCCTGAGTCTTCTGATCGGCCCGATCCCCGGCGGGCTCGGGCTTGTGGCCGTGGGCGGCTGTGTCTTCTTCGGCGCCATCTCGGGCACCGGTCCTGCCGACACCGCGGCCATCGGGACGGTGATGATCCCGGCCATGGTCCGCCGCGGCTACCACGTGGGCTTCGCCGCCGCGCTGGTGGCGGCGGCCGCCACGACGGACGTCCTGATCCCCCCGAGCGTGGCCTTCGTCGTGTACGGCGTGATCACCGAGTCGTCCGTCGGGCGGCTCTTCGCCGCGGGCGTCGTTCCGGGTCTCCTGATGGGCCTGGCCCTCGTCCTGCCGGTCTACTGGATCTCAAAACGTCACGGCTGGGGCGGCGAGCGCTGGGGGACCTGGGCGGAGATCCGCCAGGCCGCCTGGGAGGCCAAGTGGGGGCTGGTGGCCCCGGTCGTGATTCTGGGCGGGATCTACGGGGGAATTTTCACCCCCACCGAGGCCGCGGTGGTGGCGGTGGCCTACGGCCTGTTCGTCGGGGTCGTCGTATTCCGTAACCTTGGCTGGCGGGATCTCTACGGTGTTTTTCTCGACTCCGCGGTGGCCACCTCGGTGGTCATGGTGGTGGTGGCCTTCGCCGGCCTCTTCTCCTGGACCGGCTCGACCCTCGGCGTCATGGACCGGGCGGCGCGTGGGATGCTCGGGCTGACCGACAACCCGTACCTGCTCCTGCTCTTGCTGAACGCCATGCTGATCGTGGCCGGGATGCTGCTCGACGCGATCTCCATCTATTACGTCTTCCTCCCGATCCTGCTGCCCGTGATGAAGCAGTTCGCCTGGGACCCGATCTGGTTCGGGGTGATGATGACCGTGAACCTGGCGATCGGCACCATCACGCCGCCGGTGGCGGTGAATCTCTACGTGGCCTCCAATATCTCCGGCGCCAGCATGGAGGAGGTCTCCCGCTGGGCCCTGCCCTTCGTCCTGGCCCTGATCGCCGTCCTGCTCCTGGTCACCTACGTCCCCGCCCTCAGCCTCTGGCTCCCCAACCTCCTCGGCGTGAGGTGACGGCCCCCTCACCCCACTCATAATCCCCTCACCTTCATCCTCTCCCCCCCGAGGGG
>ERZ1292640.1555-Hain-H43-02um-R1-1555-length-18854-cov-6_pt1 | contig 18854 bp, 7 predicted proteins | sample MGYA00564404_ERZ1292640 | MGnify/ENA primary metagenome ERZ1292640 (study PRJEB36523, sample SAMEA6512636) | groundwater metagenome | collected 2019-01-08 | study: AquaDiva: Metagenomics assemblies of 32 groundwater samples
CTTGCCTTGACGCACCAGTCTGATCCATCGGGGCGAAGGAAGAGACATGAGCGAATCAGAAGCATTGTCCACCCCTCCGGAGCCCCGCTGTTGGAATGGCACCGTCCGGTCTTTGCGGATCATCCGCATCGCTTGATGAGCATCATCTCGGCTGCTGGCGCCGGGCTGCGTTCGGCGGATAAACGTCACACCCTTTTCTGGTGTCACCGCGACCATGGCGTGGGGTGAAGTTTCCGTAAGGTCGCCCCGAATCATGATTCCGGCCTTGGCCCAGGGGTCGGTCTTTTCGACGCTCACAACGCGCGCTACAATTTCGGCATTCCCATTCCAGGCTCGATAAACAAAATGAAAAGAGTCCGCGCCGCCCCAAATGTCGGCACCGCCACCTTGCACCTCATAGACTCCGGCCGCAAAAGTGAAGCTTCCTTGCGAACCAGTCCGTCCGACACTCCTACTGAGCGGAAAAAGAGATTCGGTATCGGCTGTCAGGACGGTCGAGTTCAACTGCGCAAGCAACTGAAAAGCCAAGCCGCCCGCTAATAAGGTCATGGACACTGCTATGGCTCCGTAAGTGATAGATTTGCTATTCATTGCGGTGTCACCGAAAGGTTAAACTGGGTGGTCATTCGCTTTAGCGGCATTGTGACGACCGGTTACCGGTACTACAAATCTGCAATGTACTGATTGCGTACTGACAACCGGAAACAACAAAGAGGGTGCCTTTTGAAACGGCTGCTTGAGGCCCAAAGCGCTGGAGCTGAACCGAGGCGTGGGCGGCGCGGCAGCCATAGAGTTCTCAGGCGCGGTGCAAGTTGTCTGCGAGGTCAAAGCTTCCACCAATCTGGCGAACGGGGTGAAAGTGGGCGCCGCCGCTGCCCAGGACGACGACGAGAACAAGCCGATTCCTGGTCATTGGCGACCTCAACGTGCCGGCTACACGGGCGCATCTCAGCTTGCGGGTCCTGAACGTGCAGGAAACTGAGATGCGGCCTTGAACGGCTGGCCGTCAATTTACTGCGGAGCTAACTTAGCCGCGTCGGGCTGGAGGCGGTTCGGAAGAAATGGACAATGCACCTGCAGGTCACCGGCGCCTGCTCCACCGCCACCGAGGCAGCGAATCGCCGGCCATGATTCCGATGAATGAGGAGTCGAGCAAACGAGTCGAAAAGGTAGCCCTCGCTCTGGAACGCGAGAGGGATGATTGCAGCGATGAGTGGAAAAGGGCCGAGAACATGAAAGAAACATCCGAAATTATCGAACGAAAAAGATTGGTCAGCTTGCGTGGCCTTGCGCCGTTGTCATTCGTCATGGCCATCGTTGCCGGCCTGGTTTTGTCGCCGTGCGCAGCGGCAGCGGAGCAGACGCCAGGGGGAACTTCAAAACCCGCCGCGCCAGCGATCCTGAAGAATTCCGAGGAACTGCGCCTGATTGAACAAGCCGTCCCACGAAAGGCCATTGTTTCGCCCAAGAAACCGCGCAAACTCCTCATTTTCGACCTCAACGTCGGCTATGGCGGACACCGCTCCATTGAACACGCGAATCAGGCTTTTACGCTCATGGGCGAAGAGACTGGCGCGTTTGCGACGGTCATCAGCCGGGACCCGGCGATATTCAAGCCGGAAAGTCTGAGGCAGTTTGACGCCGTTTTCTTCAACAACACCGTGGGCAATCTCTTTGACGACCCGCAATTGCGGCAGAGCCTGCTCGAGTTTGTCTATGGCGGCGGCGGTTTGCTGGGGGTTCATGGCACATCCGTGGCCTTCACCCGCTGGCCCGGCGCGCACGAGGATTGGCCGGAGTTTGGCCTCATGCTCGGCGCGCGCGGCGCCAATCACCGCGAGAGCGACGAACGCGTTTTCATCAAACTCGATGATCCCGGCCATCCGCTCAATCAGGCCTTCGGCGGTCAAGGTTTCGAGTACCGCGACGAGTTCTTTCGCTTCCAGGAGGTGTATTCTCGGAACCGGGTGCGCGTGCTGTGCAGCATCGACACCGAGAAGACGGACACGAATCAGGGCCAGGCCCGAGGCAATGCCCTTCGGGCGGACAACGATTATGCCCTCGCCTGGGTGCGGAACTACGGCCGGGGACGCGTTTTCTACTGCACGATTGCCCACAATCCCTGGGTGTTTTGGGACGCGAAAATGCTGCAGTTCTATCTCGCTGCCATTCAGTATGCTCTGGGCGACCTTCCGGCCCCGGCCCTTCCCAGCGGCAAACTAACGCCGGCCATTCGCGCCCAGGAGAAACTGGGTTGGCGCCTCGGCATCGAAGCTTACACCTTTCACAAATACACCCTCTTTGAAGCCATCGACAAAACCGCCCAGCTTGGCTTGCCGTACATGGGTGGCTTGAGCTTCCAAAGGGTCAGCCAAGACATTCCCAAAAACTTCGATGAGCAACTGACCGACGACGAATTGAAGCAGATTCGGTTGAAACTGGACGCCGCCGGCATTCGCCTGTTGACTTACTACATTCAAAGCATTCCTGGCGATGAAGCCGGCTGCCGCAAGGTGTTCGAGTTCGGGCGCAAGATCGGAATCGAGACCTTCATGTCGGAGCCGGCGCCGGAAGCATTGGATACCATCGGCAAATTCTGCGACGCCTACGACATCAACGTGGCCCTGCACAACCACGACCAGAAAGCTTCGCCCAACTACTGGCATCCCGATGGGATTTTGAAAGTCTGCCAGGGCCGCACCAAACGCATCGGCGCCTGCGCCGACATCGGTTATTGGATGCGCTCCGGCATCGACCCGATCGAGGGCCTGAGGATGCTCAAGGACCGCTTGATCACGGTCCAGATGCACGATCTGCACGCGCTGAACGCGGATGGCCACGATGTGCCTTGGGGGATGGGCATTGGCAAAACCGAGCAGTTCATCAGGGAAATCCATCGCCTCGGCATCCAGCCCACCATGTTCGGCCTGGAATACTCTTACAATTGGCTCGAATCGATGCCTGAAATCGCCCGGTGCATCGACTTCTTTAATGCCCTCAGTCTGAAACTGGCCGAGTGAACCGGATTGACGACTCTTTTTGGCAGAAAAATGAGGGACAGAAAAATGGCAAATCGTGGCTGCGATCCTGAGATCGCAAGAGCATTTCCCGCCGTCTCACGACGGCAGCCGCGATTATCACGAGACGAATATGAGTAATACCACAACTGCGTTGCTGGCCGCTGCCACCCTGGCTCCGGCGCCGGCCAAAGCTGCGGTGGACATGGCCGCCGTCGATCTGGCCTTGGAAGCGTTGAAGACTTACAACCACGGTTCCAGCCGTGCCACACTCATGCCCATCGACGATGCTGTCGTGGCCTCCCTCCGTGATGTCCCGGCACGAAAAGAACTGGAACGGCGGCTGGCCGCAGTGCTGCGGACCAACGTCTCTCCGGTGGCCAAGGATTACATTTGCAGCAAGCTCAGCCTGATCGGCTCTGCGGAGTCTGTTCCGGCCTTGGCCGAGTTGCTTTCCGACCAGAACCTCGCTCATGCGGCCCGCAACGCGCTGGAGGCCATGCCCGGCCTGGAGCCGGTGAACGCGCTCCGCGACAGCCTGGCCAGACTGGCCGGTTTGCAGAAGGTGGGCGTGATCAATTCGCTGGGCACACGCCGCGACGTCCGGAGCGTGCCGTTGCTGACGACGCTGCTCGAGGATGGGGACAGTCAGATTGCCGGCGCGGCCGCTGCGGCGCTGGGCAACATCGGCACCGTTGAGACCGCCCAGGCTCTGCAAAAATTTCAGCCGAAAGCATCCGTGGCGCTCCGCCTGGTGGTGGCCGACGCCTCCCTGGCCTGTGCCGAACGGTTGTTGGCCGACGGCAACAAAGCCGAAGCGCTGGCGATCTACAAGGCCCTCACCGATGCCCGGCAGCCGAAACAGGTCCAACTGGCCGCGCGGCAAGGCCTGTTGACCGCTGCGCAAAAGAAGTGAATTTCTGCCGGACAATGCCGGTTGCCAAAAACCCAAAAAACCTGGCCACATTCCGCGCTGCCGCATCTCCTGGAACTGGACACGAGAGAAAGCGCGCCCGGCGGCCTGGACTGCAACATCATTCATGCCGGCACGTTTTCAAAGGTGCTGGCGCCCGGCCTCCGTATCGGCTGGGTGATCGCGTCTATTCTCCGAAGTGCCTGCTTTTCTTTGTGTTCTCTGCGTGCTCTGCGGTTGAATTGCTCCTTATCGGTTCAACGGGCCGGCGGGGACGGCGCTCCGCCTGACTCGCGCAATCTCGCCAGCAAGGTCTGCATCTGCTTGACCTTCTCCGGCTTCTCCGCCGCCAGGTTCTTGGTCTCGGCCAGGTCCTCCCCGAGGTTGTAGAGTTGCGGACCAGTTCCGCCGGGGCCTGCGCCGCCGGCGGCTTTGCCATAGCCGCCGCGGCCGGCTTCGATGTATTTCCACCCGCCCTGCCGCACCGCGAACGGCCCCTGGATGCCGCCGATGTGGGCAACGAAGTGTTCCCGTACCGGTTGAGCGGTCTTTTCTCCGAGCAACGCCGGGAGGACGTTGAGGCTGTCGGGGCAGGCACCCGCCGGGACTTTCACGCCGGTCAAGGCGGCGAACGTCGCGGCCATGTCGAGGTGCACAATGAGCGCGCTCGATTCGCTGCCCGCCTTAATCCGGCCCGGCCAGCGCGCGATGAACGGCACGCGGTGGCCGCCCTCGAAAAGTGTGCCTTTGGTGCCGCGCAGCGGGCCGTTCATTCTGTGATCCTTGCTGCCCATGTCTTCGTAGCCGTCGTCCCACACGCCGCCATTGTCGCTCGTGAAAATGAAGAGCGTCTTGCCGGCAAGCTGGAGCCGGTCAAGCGCGGCCAGCACTTGCCCGACCGCGTCATCGAGTTCGTGGATGGCATCGCCGCGAGTGCCGCACTGGCTCGTGCCCTTGAAGCGCGGATGGGGGACGCGCGGGACATGAATGTCGTGCGTGGCCAGGTAGAGGAAGAAGGGGCGGTCCTTGTTCTGCTCGAGGAAACCGATGGCTTTCTTCGTGAAGGTATCAGCCATCTCTTCGTCCATCCAGCGCGCGGATTTGCCGCCGGTCATCCAGCCGATGCGGCCCACGCCATTGACGATGGTCATGTCATGGCCGTGCGTGTGTTTGAGCTTGAGCAATTCGGGATTCTCTTGGCCCGTCGGCTCGAGGCCTACCTTTTGTTTGTAACTGACCTGAATCGGGTCCTTTGGATCGAGACCGGCCACGCGATGATTCTCGACGTAAACGCACGGCACGCGGTCGCCGGTTGCGGGCATGATGAACGCGTAGTCGAAGCCGATTTCAAGCGGGCCGGGCTTGATGTCGCCGTTCCAATCCGGTCCGCCCTCGCCGCCGAGGCCCAGGTGCCATTTGCCGACGACGCCCGTGCGATAACCCGCCTGCTTGAGCAGCGACGCCACCGTCGTCGTGCCCGGCGGGATGCTCAACGGCGCGTCACCGGGGGCGATGGACGATCCGGGCTGCTGCCGCCACGAGTAGGTGCCGGTGAGGAGCGCGCGGCGCGTGGGCGTGCAGGTGGCGGCGGGCGAATGCGCGTCGCTGAAGCGGCATCCTTGGCGCGCTAACCGGTCCAGGTTCGGCGTCTTGACCAGCGTCGCGCCGTAGCAACCGAGGTCGCCGTAGCCGATATCGTCGGCGAGAAGGAAGACAATGTTGGGTTTATCGGCGGCGGGAGCGCTGGAGATGGCGGCGAGCGAAATGCCCCCAAGAAAGCCAGCGGCGAGGAAACGGGCGATGAGTTTCATAGTTTTTGGGCACCGGAAAATTGCCGACCAGCGGCGGTTGCTCCATAGACTGGAGAACCAAAGCTCAACCGGAACTCGCGATGAAAATAACGCACAGCCCGGCCCAACTCCAGCAAGAACACGTTGTCCTGGAACTATTGCAGGGCGGAGTAACTCGGCCGTTTTCCCGTCTAAATGCTTGTGACCAACGCGGACCAGCAATCTTCTAAGAAATCTTCGCCTCAAGTGTCATACTTACAGAAGTCGATTGCGCATCCGACCATGTCCGAAACGAAATTCGACGACGCCGCGGTGAAAACCGCGCCGCCCGCATCCATCGAGTCGCTCTATGCGGCCCAGGAATCGGCCTTGTTGTTGTATGCGCAAACCCTTGTGAATCACGATGGTGAAGCCGCCCAAGATATCGTCCAGGAAGCTTTCCTGCGGTTGCACGCGGGTTTTGACACGGTCAGGCAGCCGCAAGCCTGGCTCTATCGCACTGTGCATAATCTAGCCCTAAACCATCTCCGCGCTGGACGCAAGACCGTGCCACTGGCGGAGGAAGAAGCAGGCCAGCCCGAACCGGCCGATTTCCAGCCTTTGCCCGATGAATACATCGAGCGCATGGAGGCGGTCGGCCAGACGCGGCTTTGCCTCGGCGAGCTCGATGCGCGCAGCCGGGAACTGGTCCGGCTGAAATTCGATGAGGGCCTTTCTTACAAAGAAATCAGCGAGCGCACCCACTTGAGCATCAGCAACGTCGGCTACCTGTTGCATCATGCGCTCAAAGATCTGGCCGCAGCCCTCAAGCGAGCAGGAGTCACGTCATGAATCCGGAACAAGACAAAACATTTCGCAAGCAATTCGAGGTCCGGATCGTGGCCCTGTTGCTCGGAGAAGCCAGCGCCTTCGAGACCGCCGAGTTGCAGGAAGCGATGCAGAAAGACCCGGAATTGGCGACGTTCCATAAACAGATGCAGGGCACCATCTTGCTGGCTCGCGAAGCATCGAGTCAGCCCAACGCCGACGCGCAGACTGCCCCTCCGCAACTCAAGCTTTCACCCGAACGCCGGGAGAAGTTGCTACAGCAGTTCAAGGTGATTGCACCCAAGGAACTTGCACAACCCCGCCACCGGAAATGGCGCTGGTACGTTCCGGCCAGCATCGCGGCCGCGGCGGTCGTTCTACTGGGCATTTCAGGACTTATCTTCCCGTCCATCTTTCTCCAGAAAGCAAAGTCAAAAGGCCAGAGTGAGCTGCTGGTCCTCAGAACGCAATCGTATCGCGGCTCGCCAACCGGCGGTCGTCCTCCTGGCGAGCAAGCGAGCCAAGCCATTGGTGTTCAAAGAGCTTCTCCGCCATCGACGCCGCCTGCCGCAGAGGGCGTTGAAGGAACGAGGCAGATTTTCCTGGCCGACTCGGCGCACAAGTCTGCGCAGAAAATGCCGGGAATCACGGTTTATTTGCCCTCTCAACGCCAGGGCAGTGGAGGTTTGGGGGAAGGCGGAGGCGCAGCCACCCCAGGTTCCGGCGGGATTCGCGTCCCGGAGCCATCACTTTTCGTCGCCCGTTACGGCTTAGCCCCGGCAGATTCAGGCGCAATGCGCGCGCCGGTCGAACAAGCAGTCGAGTCGATGCCTGGACCGAATTCGCCGTCGGTCTCTACTCTCTCCGGCCAGTCGGCAGGTGCGGTGAAAGTCTACAAGGTCATGGCAGGAGACGCCGCAGCGCTTCTTTCGCAATCGCAGCCGGGCGCAGTCTCGTCCGTCGCCTCAAGCGGGGTGGACTTCAAGCTGGCTCCGATGCTGGTGAAGCCGCCCATATCCTCGGTGAAGAGCGCGCCAGAGCAACCGTCGGCCAGCCCTCGTCCGATGCAGTCGAGCAAAACCGACTGGGCCAATTCCGCAAATCAAAGGCTTTACGATGCAGACACTTCCGGATCGGTCAAAGCGGGGGATGCTGCCGCAGCGCCGCCGAACCCCCGCCAAAGGAGCGCGGACAGCCTTGTCCGCGAGTCCGGCACCGTCGAGAGCCACGCGCGGACAAAGCTGTCCGCGCTCCGAGAATCGCTGCGGCCCGCGATGATTTTGGGCGATACTAATAGAGAAGCCCGCGCCGGTGCGGGCGCTTTCTATGGCGGATATGCCTTCAAAGGCGACGCCGCAACTCGATCAGGCATCCCGCCCGCAGCACAACCTCAGGCTTTCACACCGCAGGTCACCGATGGCTCGACAGTTAACCTTTACGCCGCAGGCAAGCAGGTGAATGAACCTGCGGCAATCGCAGGCGAGCAGCTTGGACAGCTTGTTGAACCTCCTCCCGTTGTGCCCAGCCGGGGCAAGGCCAAGCTTGCAGAGAACAGCAGGGCCTCGACTCCGTCGCTCGGCGATGTGCCCATTCTGGGCAGGGAGTTTCGCTCCAGAGCCAGTGGCTTGAGACCAAACGCGCCCTCCCCCAATCCCACTGCGCCCGCGACCGTGCCTCCACCCGCCGCTCCCTTGGCCCGAGACGCCGAAGGCAGAACCGACGCCAGGGGATTGGCCCGGCAACGTTTGATTGCCGGCCGTGAAAATTTGGGACGCCAAGAGGCTGGGAAGCCTGCCTTGGACGAAAAGGCCATGAAAGAAACGGTAGCGGTCCACTCTGTGGAAGCGGTCGGATTTGTGGCCGGCAAGCCGATCTCAGCGAACGTAGTAGAAGGCGAGTCTGTTGGCAGAAAGACCGGGGCCGCCGAGTTCCGTGGCGTCGCCGTCTCCGAGGAGAAACCCGCTTCAGTTCCGCCGGCCCAACTCGAGGCGAAACTGGAACGCGCCAAAGACAGCGAAGCAGACATCGCCGCCAAGAAAGTCCCGGCCACAACGCCGCCCACGCCCCAACCGGAAGTCAGCGCGCGGGACAATGCCTTTTCCACGTTTTCGCTCAACGTCAGCGATGTCTCGTTCAAGCTTGCGGGGGCGAGTCTGGAAAGCGGCGCCATGCCCGACCCCGCCTCCATCCGAGTTGAAGAATTCGTCAACGCTTTCAACTACCGCGATCCGGCCCCGCAGCCGGGCGCGCGGCTGGCCTTTGCTTGGGAGCGGGCGCGCTATCCGTTTGCCCACAACCGCGACGTGCTGCGTTTTTCGATTCAAACCGCCGCGCGCGGACGCGAGCCGCAGAAGCCGCTGAATCTCGTCATCCTGCTCGACAATTCCGGTTCCATGGAGCGGCCGGATCGCGTGGCCATTCTCCGCGAGGCGCTCAGCGTCTTGGCCCGCCTTCTCGGTCCCCAGGACCGCATCAGCGTCATCGCCTTCGCCCGCACTGCCCGCTTGTGGGTGGACGGCATGGCCGGCGGGAACCGGGAAGCGCTCCTGGCCGCGATGCTGGACTTGAATCCCCAAGGCGGCACGAACCTCGAAGACGCCCTGGACCTCGGTTATGCCACGGCGCTCAGGTACTTCATGGCGCAGGGCGTCAACCGCGTGATTCTCCTCACCGACGGCGCCGCCAACCTGGGCAACGTCGAGCCGGAAGCGCTGAAGCAGAAGGTCGTTGCCCATCGCCAGAAAGGCATCGCGCTCGATTGCTTCGGCATCGGCTGGGAGGGTTACAACGATGATTTGTTGGAAGTCCTGTCGCGCAATGGCGATGGCCGATACGGGTTCCTGAACGAGCCGGAACAGGCGGCGCCGGAATTTGCCGATCAGCTCGCCGGGGCTTTGAACGTGGCCGCCGCGGACGTGAAAACGCAGGTGGAATTCAATCCGTTCCGGGTGGACACCTGGCGGCAGATCGGCTACGCCAAACATCAACTCACGCAGGAACAGTTCCGCGACAACACCGTCGATGCGGCTGAGATCGCCGCCGCCGAATCGGGCAACGCGCTCTACGTCATCCAGGTCAATCCCCAAGGCAGCGGACCCATCGGTGTGGTGCGCGTGCGCTGCAAAGTGCCTGAAACGGGCGAATACGTCGAGCAAGCATGGCCGCTTCCCTATCAGCCAGCCGTGCCGGCCTTGGACCAAGCCAGCCCGGCGCTGCGCCTGGCGGTGGCGTCGGCCGCGTTGGGCGAATGGCTCTCGCGGAGTCCTTACGCCGCCGAAGTCACGTTGAACGCGCTGCAAGCTTATCTGGCAGGAGTCCCGGAAGTTTTCGCGCCGGATCCTCGTCCCGAGCGTCTTGGCTGGATGATCCGCCAGGCCCAGGCCCTGGCGGGGAAATGAGGTTTATGTGTCCCTCACCATCATTGCGTGTCACCGCAGTCTTCGGCGCTGAACTTGAACCGCGGAGGCGCGAAAAACGCAGAGAAGAACTCTTTTTCCCTTCTCTCTGTGTCCTTCGCAGTGCAATACCTGAGAATCACACTTTTCGAGCAACATTTTCCGCGCATGGCTGCAACCGCAGAGGCGCGATGGACGCAGAGGTTCTCCGCGTGTCTGTCTTCTCAGCGTTCATCGCGTCTCTGCGGTTTGCTTGGCTTGGCATTCTGGTTGCGGCTTCGCCGCGTTGCGCCTCTGCGGTTTTCTTTGCACGTCACTCAGATCCCTTGACTCAGAACGATGCGGCGAAGGCCCTCGGTAAGTTGAATGGTATTGAAGTTGATCAACAGCCCCAGCCGCCAACCGCCCATGCGAAGCTGGCTCAACAACTCGGCCTCATGCACGGGTTGGATCTGCAGAACGGCACACGGCTTCACCGCGACTTTGCCTCCAACCAGGAGTTCCATCTCGGCCGAATTGAGCAAGGGATGACCCTTGTAGGTCAGAGGCAGCCGTCGCTTGCGCTCGAACGCCACGCCGCGCAAGCGGAGTTCATGGCACAGGCAGATTTCGTAGGCCGACGGCAACAGCCCAGGCCCCAACTCTCGATGCACCTCTGTCGCACCGGCAAGAACCTCATGGGCCAGCCGCTCCATTTCCGGGTCCCCGCTGTTTTTGGGCACGCGAAGCACCGGCGCGATCTCCCTGCTGGCTGCGGTTCTTCTCTGCGTCCATCGCGCCTCTGCGGTTTTTCCGTCTTCCTCCCATCCCAGAACAAAGCGTTCGATTCCTTCCTTCAGCACCGCCACCTGGAAGTTAAGCAACAGGGCCAGCTTCCAGCCTCCGAGCTTGAGGTAAGTCAGCACCTGCGCACGATGGATGGGATCGATGACTTCGACCGCTTTCACCTCGACGACTGCGACCGAATCCACCAGCAAGTCGAGCCGGTAGCCGCACTCGAGCTTGATTCCCTTGTAAACGACTGGCACCGGCTTCTGAATGCAATGTGGTATGCCGCGCAAAGTGAGTTCGTGCGCCAGCGCTGCTTCATAGGCTGCCTCCGGTTTCCCTGGCCCCAATTCGCGATGCACCTCAATCGCCGCGCCGATGATCTCCCGCGTAAGTTCGTTTGGCTTCATAGCGGGCGCAGAGTAACCGCGGAGGATAGCGAAGTAAACCGCAGAGCCAAAGCCGGAGACCGAGTTTTGGAAAACCGCAGAGGCGCGATGGACGCAGAGAAGAGAAGAATCTCTGTTCCGTTTTCTCTGCGTTCTTCGCGCCTCTGCGGTTCAATTCAATTTGTCAATCTCCCGATCCATCCCTCCCTTTCCTGAATCGATTATGAAGACCCATCACCCCTTAATCTGGCATCTCGTTCTCAACGCCCTCTTGCTCTCCCAACTCCATGTTGCCGGTCCGCCGCTGCGCGCCGCGTCGCCCGCAACCTCCGTCGTCGAGAGCCTCACCTTCACCGGACAGGCGGACCCGACCCAGGCGAGCTTTCATCTGCAAGGAAGACTGAAGGGCGCTCCGCCGGAGGAACAGGAACCCAAGCTCATTTACTCTTTGCAGTCCCAAGCGCAGGTCCACCTCGAACCGAAGGCCATCACTCAAACGTGCGAACTCAAGGCGCACATCTTCCAAGGCAAGTTGCAGGAACTGATCCTCGCCCTGCGCGGCGATGGAGAAATCACGCAAGTCACTGGCGAGAACCTGAAGGACTGGAGCCTCCGCGTCGGCGCTCCGGGAAAACGCTTCCTGGTCATCCGCCCGCAAGACTTGGGCACGAACGCGCCGCTGCTGACCAATTTCACGGCGGTCGTGAGCGCGAAGCTGCCGGTGGAGCAATTGCCCTTGGCTTTCTCGCCTCTCAGTTTCACGCCGGAGGACGCCCTGCTCTACAACGGCTCCATCGAACTCAAGCCGCACGAGGCGCTTGATCTTTCCATCACCAATTTGACCGGCTTGTCGGCCCTTCGCTCCGACCTGCCGGCCGCGCCCGGAACTTCCGAGCCGGCCACGGCCAAGGACCAGCCAATTCGATTTCACTTTTTTGGTCCGGACTATTCCCTGGCGCTGGCCATCCGCGAGAAGGACCCCGACGCCCGCAAAGTGGCCTGGGAAAACTTCAAGCTCGTCGGCGAACTCAAGGATCAGCTCGCCGCCTTTGTCCTGAGCGGCGAAGCGGTGGTGAAGCATCCGGAAGGGGGCGTCATCGCGGTGCTGGCCGGCGACGCGGCGCTCATCAGCTTCCCGACCAACGCCGAGTTGAAGTTTGACCAAGGCCGTTACTGGCTGCGCTTCCGCCAGGCCGGCTCGTTCCCGGTCGAACTGAAGTTCAACGCGAAGGTCTCCTCCCAGGACGGCTGGAACGGACTCAACTTTGAAGTCGTCTCCAGCTCCTTGCGGCCCGTGACGCTGAAGGGCCTTTCGCCGGACACGCAGTTCCAGTTTCCGGGCGCCGCCAAGCCCGAGCGGCAGGGGGAAGACTTCGCCAGTTTCCTGCCGTCGGCCGGCGCGTTGCAACTCCAATGGAAGGAGGCCAAAACCGAGGAACGCGGCAAGCTGTTTTACGCCGTGCAAGGCACGGCGCAGATCGCGGTCGGCCCCGGGCTGTTGCGCCAGGCGCACTTGATGGAGTTCAGGGTGATGCAGGGCGAACTCAACCAACTGGTCTTCGACCTGACCGGCGAAGGCGAAGTGACGCGCCTCCGGGGCGACGACGTCCTGGCATGGAGAATCGAAGCCGCGCCGGACCGGAAGCGGAAGCTGATCGTGCAGTTGAACCAGACGCATCGGGACCGCTACACGCTGCTCATTCAAACGCAGACTCCGCTGGGCATCTTTCCGCTCCAAATCCAGCCGCTCCGTCTCGTGCCGGCCCAAGCCATCCGTTACGGCGGCCACCTGCTCGTCGTCAACGACGGCGCCGTCCGCCTCGAAGTCACCGAGGCGCGCGGGCTGTCGCAGATTTCGCCCGACTTGTTTCCGCAGACCAAGGAACTCGCCGAGCTGGCCGCCGCGCAACGCAGCCAGGCCTTCGCCTATCGCTTCTCCGGCGGCGATTTTTCGCTGGCGGTCCAGGCGGACAACATCCTGCCCGAATTGTCCGTCTCCCAGATTCTCCTTTACCAACTCGGCGAAACGGAAACCTCCATCGAAGCCGAACTCGAACTCGACATCCGCGAAGCGCCCCTGCGCGAATTCTACCTGCGCGTCCCGGCCGACTTCACCGTCTCGCGCCTGAACGTGGCGCAGCTCAGCGACTATACGCTTGCGCCCGACACCGTGGCGGGTTGGTCCCGGTTAAAAATGCTTTTCGGCCAGCCGCTCACCGGCCGCCAGGTCATCCAACTGCGTCTGGAGAAAAACCAGAACGCCACCGCCGGCGCCTGGACTCTGCCGGTGCTGCAACCGCAAAACGTCAAGTCCGTGCGCGGCTACGTGGGCGTGTCGGCGGAGACCGGTTTTCGTCTGACACCAGGCACGCTCTCGGGCCTGACCGAGATTGCCAACGCCTATTTTCCAAGGAAAGTCGCGGGCCTGCAGGCGGCCTACCGGCTGCGCGAGGAAAGCTGGCAAGCCACCATGACGGTCGAGCGGCTGGCGCTTTCGATCCAGGCCGACGTGACGCACCTCTTTACGGTCAGCGAGGGCCTGGCTTACGGCAGCAGTGTGATCAACTATCTCATTGCCGGGACCCCGATTTCGGTCCTGAAGCTCGCCGCGCCCGCTGAGTACAGCAACCTCGAGTTCGCCGGACGCGATGTCCGCAACTGGAAAAAAACCGAGACCGGTTACGAGGTGTATCTGCACACGCCGGTCTTCGGCGCTTACACACTCCTGGCCACGTTTGACCGCCAGTTCAACGCCCAGAGCAACACGGTGTCGTTCGTCGGCGTCCGTCCGCTCGACGCGCAATCCGAGCAGGGCAGCGTGTTCGTGGTGAGCGAAAACCAGTTCGAGGTCAAAACCGCCGCCCTTTCCCCCGGGCTGTTGCAACTCGATCCCGGGGAGATTCCGCCCGAACATCGGCTGCTGTTCGACACGCCCATTCTCGCGGCTTACCAATACACCGCGCGGCCCTTCGCGCTTGAGTTGTCGCTCCACTCGCTGAAGCTAGGCGAAACCGTGCATCAGGTCGTGGACCGCGCGGCGCTGACCACGCGCGTCTCCCGCGAAGGCGAGGTCGTCACCGAGGCGCGGTACTTCATCAAAAGCCAGGGCCACTCGCACCTGCGCTTGAGCGTGCCCAAGGAGGCGCAACTGTGGGAAGCCCTGGTCAATGGCAGCAAAGTCGTGCCGGTGGCAGACCAGCAAAGCACGCTCATTCCGCTGCCGCCGAAAGCGGATGCCAGCGCCATCCTGAGCGTGGAATTGAAACTGGCCTCCAAATCGCCAGACAAGAACTCGGTGAGCATCGTGACGCCGGCGGTGGGGGTCCCCGTGTTGCTCACGGAATGGAAGATAACGCCCGACGAAACGTATCGTCTGGAATTCAAGGGCGGCACCGTGGCTCCGGCTGCGCCGCGGGAGAACCGTTCCGGCTTCGCCTGGCTCTGGCGGGTTTTGCGCGGCGATTACGCGGACGACTGGCAGAGGCCGCTGCTCGCGGCGCCACTGCTTCTGCTCATCGGCGTGCTGTTGTTGCGCTGGGCCACGAAGGAAGGGACCTTCCGCTGGAGCGCCACCCACATTATCGGCACCGCCTTGGGTCTGAGCGCGTGTGCCGCGGCGTTCTGTTTTTTGGTGGCCGTGCTGCTGTTTGCCGCACAGCACCCCATTCCGAGCGCGCCGGGATTGACGCTCACCGCGCCCATCCAGGAAGCCGGCCAATCGCTGGCGCTGCAGGTGAAAAACGTCAAAGTCGAGAAACTGGGCTTTTCGATTTGGGCAGCCTGGCCGGCGCTGTTGGGCTTGGCGTTCTGGATTTATCTGCTGGCCAAGGTGGAAGCCGGGCTGTGGCGCCGGGCCGGTTGGATGCTGGGTTGGACGTTGCTCTGCTGGGCGGCTTTGCGCCTGCCCAATGGAGCGCCGGCGTTCTTCGGTGTGCTGTTGGCCTTCGTCCTCGCGCACGTGCTGGCACCCGCCGTGCGCTGCCAGTCGCGCCTGCCGCGCAAACCAAATCCCGCCGCCGCTGCACCGGCGGCAGGCGCGGTCACGGCTTTGATATTGGTTGGCATGGTCAGTGGTGCTTCGTGGGCATCGGCCAGCCTTGGCCCGACCAGTCCGTCTTCTGTAATCAGGACGGCAGCTTCGCCCTCACCCGCCCTTCGGGCACCCTCTCCCCCTCCGAGGGGGTATCTGTTTAACGTAGCAACGCCGCGCCGTAGCGCAGATTTCCAATCTGCTGTGTCGCGGGTTTCCAACCCGCAGGCGCCTCGCATGATCCGGCGCTCCGCACATGGCCACGCCCTGCCGATTGGAAATCGGCGATACAGCAGGTTGGAAACCTGCGCTACGTCCGAAGGCGCTCTCATTGGGGGAGAAGGCGGGGATGAGGGGGCCGAGCGTGTCCTCTTGCTCGCGGCCGCCGCGGCCAGTTCCGAAACGTCGAGTCCTTCCATTCCTCCAACCGTGCCGGGGCCGCCACATATCCCGCCGGAACACATCGTGCAAAGCATCGTTCAGGAAGCGCGCGTGCAGGATGGCTTCGTGTTCATCAAGGCCAGACTGACGTGGAAAACTAAGGCGGGCCAGCGGCTGGATTTCCTGAGCGCGCCGGCGGTGCTGACCCGGATTGACTTGCCGTCAGCCGCGCTGCAATTAAGCGAGAACAAGGCCGACAACCAATCCGTCCATCGCCTCACGGCCAGGGAAGCAGGCCAGTTCGAGATCCATTTCCAATACCAACTCGCCATCCAAAAGGAGGCCACCGCCAGCAGTTTCATCCTGCCGACCGCTTTTGGCCTCGTGAACCGGCTGGAGTTGGAGATCGAGAAAGCCGACGTGGACGTGTTCTCGACCAACGCGGTTTCCGTCCGGTCCCCTCGCGCCAAGCGCCAGGACGTGGAGAGCACCCGCGCCGACCTGGTCCTCGCGCCGGTCGCCAAGGCCGCCATCGGCTGGAAGCCGCGGGCCCGGGACACGAAGACCGAGAAGGCGGTGTTCTACGGCGAACTCTTTCACCTTTTCATTCCGACGGCCGGCATCATTGAGGGGGTGCATGACGCGCAGGTGCGTCCGGCTCAGGGCCAGCTTTCCGAAGTGACCTTCCAGATTCCGCCGGCGCTCACGATCACGGATGTGCAGGCGGAGTTCGTCTCGAGTTGGCTCTTTGATCCGGACCAGCGCGTGTTGCGCGTGCAGTTCAGCGCGGCCCAGGCGCGTCCGTTTGCCTTGCGCTTGCGGTCGCAGTTGGCGACCAACCCGCTGCCGTATCAGCAAACCAACGGCGTGATCACGCTCGTCCAGGCGGCCGGACAAGTCGGCATGGCGGGCGTGGCCACCGGCCCCGAGGTGCAACTTGACACCGTCAAGGAAGAAGGCCTCTCCGCCATCAATCTGGAGGATTTTCCCGCCGCCCTCGTCAGCGAGACGGCGCAGAAGATTCCGGGCCTGACGTTGCGCCGCGCGTTTCGCTACGCGGAAGCGACGGCGCGGATTGTTTTGTCGGCATCCGCCGTGCAGCCCGACGTGCGCGTCGAGACGCAAGAGACGCTCTCCCTGAGCGAAGACCGCACCGTGCTGGCTTCGCAACTGACAGTGCGCATCGCGCGGGCCGGCATTTTCAAGCTGAGCTTCGCCCTGCCGCACGATTTCGAGGTGGAATCGCTGAGCGGAGCCGCTTTGAGCCATTGGACGGAACTCAAGAGCGGCGCGGAACGCATCATCACTCTGCATTTGCGGGGCAAGACGGAAGGCGACCAGGCGTTCAGCATCGCGCTGGCCGGACCCGGCCTGGGCCAGTGCCAGGAGTGGGAAGCGCCCCGGTTGATCTTGCGCGAGGCCAACAAGCAGACCGGCCAGCTCGTCATCGTGCCGGAGTTGGGCATGCGACTGCACGTGAAAACGCGCGAGGGCCTGACGCAACTCGACCCGCAGAAAGCCGGCGTGCAGCAAAAGGGCGTGCTGGCCTTCCGCCTCCTGCACCCGCAGTGGCAGCTTGGCTTCGACATTGAAACCGTCGAGCCGTGGATTCAGGTGGCTTCGCTCCAGGATGTCACGGTGCGCGAAGGCCAGGTGCTGGTCGCCGCGCAGCTCGACTTCCAGATCGAGAACGCCGGCGTGAAATCCTTTCCGCTGCAACTGCCGGCCCGCGCCGAGAACGTCCGCTTTGAAGGGGACTTGATTTCGGATTCGGTCCGCGCGGACTCCGGCACGAACCGGCTGGCCGATTGGGAGTTGAAGTTGCAGCGCCGCGTCATCGGCAATTATCCGCTGCGCGTCACCTACCAGTTGACCGTCACCAACCAGGCGGCGGGTTTGCGGATCGACGGTCTCCGGGCCCGGAGCGCCAACCTGCAACGCGGCTACCTGGCCATTCGCGCCGGCGGCCGGCTCCAGATTCAAATCCCGGAACTCCCCGCCGCCTTGCAGCGCACCGAATGGCAATCGATCCCGGCGTCGCTGCGCCGCGGGCGCGACCAGGCGGAATCGAAAGACACCTTCAGCACCCTGGAAACCGATTTTGAATTGCCGCTCACGGTGTCGCGCCACGACGTGGCCAAGGTGCTCCCGGCGCGCGTCGAGCAGGTCGATCTCACGTCGGTCATTGCGCCTTCCGGCGAGATGCTCACCGAAGGCCGGTTGCTGATTCGTCCGGGTGACAAACGTCTGCTCCGCCTCAAGCTGCCGGCTTCGGGCCGGTTCTGGTATGCGTTCGTCAATGGCCAAAGCGCCTGGCCTTGGCGAGAAGGCGACCAGACTCTTCTTTTGCTGGAAAAAAACTCCGATCCGTCCAAGCCCGCCCTGGTCGAGTTCTTTTACACCTGCCAGACCGGAGCCCAGGGCGCGCGCGGCTTCACGCATCAACTGCTCGGCCCCTCCTTTGACCTGCCTCTGGAAAACATCACCTGGCGGGTCTTCGTCCCGGAAAACTGGCAGGTGCAGGACTGGGAAAGCTCGCTGCAACTGCGCTCGGAATCCATCGCGGTTCCGCCCACGGCGTTGAGTGTGGAATCGTATCTGCATTCGGAAACCACCCGCCTGCAGGAGAAATCCAAACAAGCCGAAACGCTGCTCCAGATGGGCAATGACTTCCTCCAGCAAGGCACGCCGCAGCAGGCGCGGCGGGCTTACCAGGCGGCCTGGAAACTCTCGCCGCAGGACGCCGCCTTCAACGAGGACGCCCGCGTCCAGTTGCACAATCTCAAGATGCAACAGGCGCTGCTGGGATTGAACCAGCGCCGCCAGGCCGCGTTCGAGTACCTGGAAAGACGGGAGGGCAAGGCCGCGAAGGCGCCCTTCACCAATTGGTCGCGGGGCCAATCCCCCGACTACACCCAGCAACAGGCCCAGCAAGTCCTGGAACAAAACCCCGCCGAAGACAACGCGGCTTTGGTCCGCCTGGCCGAGCGCATGATCCGCCAGCAGGACGCCGGCGTCGGCAAACCCGAAGCCATCCGCGCCGCGCTCCCTGCCCAAGGCAAACAACTCACATTTACCGGTTCGCTCCAGGTGGAAAGCTGGGCGGACCTGCGGGTGAAACTCGATACCAAAGTGAAGTCGCCCAGCCACTGGAAGGCTCGTTTCCTGGCCTTGGCAGGGGTGTTCGCGGGCTTGGCCTTGATCGCGGCGCTGACCCGTGCCCCCTCCAAACAGGAAGAAGCGGTTTTGTAGCGCCGCATTGCCGGCGCGTGGAGCCGGTTTGAAAGCGGCGATAGGGCGTGGTTGCGGTGTCAGCAGTTCTCATTTTAATTGCCCAGGCGGCGTGGCTCAGGGTTGTGGGCAT